>PPYE01130405.1_pt1 | contig 23842 bp, 23 predicted proteins | sample 1559881 | NCBI WGS metagenome assembly PPYE01 (sample SAMN08240022, study PRJNA423297) | Human gut metagenome, whole genome shotgun sequencing project. | reverse complement strand
TTTTAACTTTCTGGGGCCTGGATTAACTGTAAATGTTGAGGCCAAAGTCAAAGAGCAAATTATTTTGGACAGCAGTGTATCAAAATGCAAAGTTAGAAATTCTCGCTAAATCTCTATTTCACGCTCCATTTAGCTCTATTTATGTGCAGGGGGAAAATCGGGATGACTGGAACGCAAAGTTCCTTAGAGATATTGGTGCGAGTGGACGGACTCGAACCGTCACGTCAAAGACACTAGAACCTAAATCTAGCGCGTCTACCAATTTCGCCACACTCGCAGGAAGACGAATTGTACCTGAGTTCTCAAAGTAGCGAAAGCAAAGAACTAGGAAGCAACTTATCTTGAATTTTCAACCTCCCTAAAAGAGAGGTTTTTCGCTAAGAATTTTTAAAGGCTGGGAGGAAAGTACATAAAAATGACCTTCCTCGGGCATCGCAAACGATTGAATCGTTCGGATTAGAGGAAGGGCGAATTGAGATCATCGTACCAAACTCGTAGGACCTCATCAAGACCAATTTTTAGCAGTAGAGATTGAGCGAGGGAGAAAAGGTCGATTTGGATGCAAAAATCCTACCGATATTTTTAGATTTCTCAAGGTTTCTACTTAGAATCGATTGCATCTTAGGTATCAACATAGAGAGGAAAAATGAGAAAAGTTGGTGTTATCGGTTTGGGCCACGTCGGCTCCACCGTTGCCTATACCCTTGTGACAAAAGGAATCGCTGACGAATTGGTGCTAATTGATACAAATGAAGCAAAATGTACTGCTGAGTTTTACGATCTTCTGGATTCTTTAGGCCGCTTGGATACCTACACAAAGCTTTCAATGAATGACTACAAGGCTCTGCAAGATGCCGATGTCGTCATTACTGCTTTCGGAGATATCAAAGCGCTGGCTGACGGCGGAAATCGTTTTCTGGAATACTCTTTTAACTGCCAGCAGGCTAAGCAAGTCGGAACTGCTTTGAAAGAAGCCGGTTTCCACGGCGTGCTGATCAATATTTCGAATCCTTGCGACGTTATTACAGGTTTGCTTCAGCACTACACAGGTTTGATCCGCCAGCAGGTTTTCGGAACCGGAACCTTCTTGGACACCGCTCGTATGCAGCGAGCTGTCAGCATGTCTTTGGACCAAAACCCGCACAACATTGCCGGTTATGTTTTGGGTGAACACGGAGAATCTCAGTTTGCCGCTTGGTCGACAATTACCGTTCAGGGTGAGCCGATCACTGAAATCGCCAAAGACCAGCATCTTGAATTGTCCGAATTAGATAAGGCAGCAAGAGGAGGCGGCTGGCTTGTCTTTAACGGCAAGAAATACACTTGCTACGCGATTGCCACTTGCGCAGCCAAACTTTTGCAAGCAGTTTTCTCGGATGCCAAGCTTGCCTGTCCTGCCTCGGTTTATTTGGAAGACTATGGCTGTTATGTCGGATATCCGGCAGTCATCGGTAAGAATGGCGTGGAATACGTCCATCATCTGGAACTGACAGACGAAGAAAAAAAACTTCTTGATAAATCTGCTCTAATGATCGCGCAGAAGACAAAAGAAGGTCTTCTCTAAAACATGGAAAGGGCCTCCGAACGGAGGCCCGAATTCTGCAATCTAGCCTAGTGCTTAGTACGTTATTTTCGCTTCAAGCTTGCCGGCTTCTTCAATCCATTTGGTGACTTCCTTTTCGGATGGATCACGCTGCGCAAGATTTTTTGCTTTGTTTATTTCGACCATTTTTGCGGTTAAGGTGGCCGGAACTCTGTGTCTTAACTCTTTAACCGTATCAACACCGGCTGCTTCGAGCAATTCGGCATATTGAGGTCCGATACCGCTGATTCTGAATAAGTCAGCATGGTTGGCCCATTTAAGAATGAACTTTCCGGATATCCCTGTTTTATCCGCAACTTTTTTGCGGGCTGCCGGTGTCAGGCAAGCCTCAAGCAACTCATCCGGAGTTTTAATACCAATTGCAATTAACTTCGGAGCGTATGCTTCCCCAATTCCTTGAATATCAATGATTTTGTATGCCATAAATCCTCCAAAATTCTCTGTCTTCGTAAGGATAACTTTATTCTCGTGCTCTGAGATTAAAAGCAACTCAATCTAAGCCTGATTTTTGCAGGGCGTGCTTTTATTGTTTTTTCATTGCTTTTGCTTCACTTAAATTCTTTTTGCCGTTTTCACCCGTTTTTTCCGGAATCTCTTCCGCTGCTTCTGCCGCAGCGGTTGTTACCGTATGAAAAACGGAAACGATGTTGTTAACGTACACAGTGAACATAGGAATGATCAAAAGTCCAAGCACGCCTACGATTACAGAAAGAATTTTACCCCCGGTTGTGACCGCTTCTATATTGCATCCGATAGTGATTGCTTCCATTACCGCCCACCATAAAGCATCCCAATAAGTTCTTACGTCTGGGTTTACGTTAGTTTCGCAAACATAAAAACCTAGACTTCCGAGGTAAAGTCCGGAAAACAAAATGATGACGTAAGTTAAAAACATCTTTGAAGATGTCTGTACGGCGAACCAACTTACGACAATCGCTAATGCGTAGCAGCTCCGTATCAAAGGCATGAAGCTCACAAAATAGCCAATGTCTCTTGGAAGGGTTATGCCGAGCTTAGGAAGGATTGTTCCATACGGAATACATGCAATGAAAAGAAGAAAATAGGTAATGATGTAACGAGTCTTTCTCTTGGAGTAAATGAATTCAAGAGCCAGATCCGCCATGAAAAAGATACATACCCAAAACTGCAGTTTCATTGCAAACTGGCTTTGGTAAAACGGGTTGTTGTAGACGAAAGTGTCGTAGGAAATGCATCCGACTAAGGCTAAGGAGCAAAGTAAAACGATTAAACGAAGAATTCCCTGAATGCCTTGCTCTTTAATTCTTTCCCATGTGCTTTTGCTCAAAACCGACCTCTCATTCTTTTTCTCCGGATCGTTGCGTCATTATTAAACAATCGGGGCGCTCAACAATGTTTAAGCGCCCCGTATCAGGAAATAAATTTCTTTTAAGCCGAGGAGGTGTTATTTCGATTTTTTCTGCGTTTTCAGGAAGTTTTCCAGCCAAAAAGCACCTACGATGGTTTTAACGTCGGTGATTTCGCCGTTCAAACATTGTTCAAGAACTTCGGAGAAGGACACTTTGATGATGTCGAGAACTTCACCGGCGTCTAAATTTTGTCCGACATACTGTAAATCTCCGGCGTAAAAGACAGTGATCTCCTCATCGGAATATCCGATCGCATTATTGAAGCGGCCGAGTTTTTTCCAGACCTTGGCTTCGTAACCCGTTTCTTCCGTGAGTTCTCGTTTGGCACAGTTGAAAGGGGACTCTCCCGGGTTCAGCTTGCCGGCTGGAAATTCAAGAAAGCTTCTGCGCAGCGGATGGCGGTACTGGCGTTCAAGGATGACCGTGCCGTCTTCAAACATCGGAATGATCATGGAAGCGCCCGGATGATGGAGATACTCTCTGGTCGTGACCACACCGTCAGGCGTTTTAACGGTATCTTTGTGCACTTGAAGGAAGGATCCTTTGTAGGCGATTCCGCTGTCAATCAATTTCTCAGTTAAGGGGTCTTTTTCCGGGTTGTTTTGAAGCATACCTATCTCTCTTTCTTTAGTCATTCCGGCGGACTCAGGTTCAACGCTTGTTCCTGATTCCCATTTTAGCCACCCCAAGTTAAGTTGTCTTTAATAAATTGTCCGTTTTTAGGCTTTTAAGGTCTAGAATGCTACTGTTGGCTAACGATCATATTTATCATCTCGTAAACCCTATCGGGGAAAGGATGATGAATTGACCTTCAAGATCTTGGGAGGAACATTATGGTTCTGCGTACAACTCAAAAATTCGTTAATTGGGTGAGCGGTCTTTATTTCTTGGGCGCTCTCGCGATGCTGGCTTTCCTTTGGGCATATATTCCCGTCCTTTCCATTCTCTGGACGAGCCTTTTGGATTTTGCATTTAACATTATGTATGTTGTTATCGGCGCACTTTTGTGGCCGGGTACACTGTTAGCAATCCTTGTCTGCGGTTTCTAACTTACTCCAACGACAAATCTCAATTCAAAACTCACGAGTCGGCCGCTCGTGAGTTTTATCATATCTAGAGCCGAAGCGTCGCGCTTCAGATGTCTTGCCGACGACGATATTTCTCTGTCCAAGACCGATCTTTTAGCGAACGCTATTTCATGAACAAAGATGTTTTCGTCTAATATGAAGGATGCAGACAGCTCGTTTTAATCTTCATATGGCCGGCCATCAGATCGTTCTCAAATCAAATTTGGAAGAGACTACTCAGCACGGAAGTGAAGACTTTCCGGCGGCTCTTTACGAAACGGTCTTTCGCTCAAAAATGCTTCGATACGTGCCGCTTCATTGGCATAAAGAACTTCAGCTGTGCCTCATTCTTACTGGCCGCGTGCGTTTCTCTATTAATCAAAAGGAGGTTGAAGCCGGCGCCGGAGATGTCATCTTCATTAATTCTCAGGTTATTCACAGTGCGACTTCTATATCTAACGACGAAGAAGAGGCTTCCTACTACTGCATTAACTTTGCGTATGAAATGGTCGGAGGCTTTCACGGAAGTTTGATGGAACGAAATTTCGTTCTGCCTTTTCTCAGAAATGAGCAAAACGATTTTCTCTTGATGTCTGAGAAAAGTGAGGAGGGCCTGCTCGAGGAGATTTCTTCAAAGATGCTTCATATTCGAAAGCTCTTCAAGGAAACCGAGCCGGAAAGATATTTCGATATTTTTGCGGAGCTAGTTCTAATTTGGAAAGAACTTGTGCGATGGCTTCACAAAACAGAAGACCAGCCTTCGACAAGGTGTCCGGAAGATTATGAGACGAGCCGAAAAGTGATCTCTTATATTGAGAAGAACTTAGGTGAAAAACTTACCTTAGATCTCATCGCTAAAGAAGTATGTCTTTCTAAATGGGAGTGTTCACGTCGGTTTAAGCGCATTGCGGGAGAATCGGTTTGGAGTTATCTGATCTCGGCAAGAATGGCAAAGGCCGTTGAGCTTCTTTTGTATAGTCGTAAATCCGTTGAAAGGATTGGATTTGAGGTTGGCTTTCCGAACGTTAATCTCTTTATTCGCCAGTTCAAAAAAGAATTCAGGACAACGCCGGGACAATTCCGAAAGAATTATTGAGCAACAAAGGTATATTTTCAGCGGGTATTGGAATATCCGAGAAGAGCTGTTTTCTTAGACTAGATGTCAAACAAAGACATTTAGTTCTAAGGAGACAAAATGAAACATTCAGTTCCTGCTCAAACCGAAAACGACCTGATCGATTTTTATCGAAACGCAATTCGCACGCGCAGCTATTCCAATCAGGAAGGCGACATCGCTGTGCTCATTCTCAAAGAAATGGAAAAGCTCGGTTACGATGAATGCTATATCGACCGAGTTGGCAACGTTGTAGGCAGAGTCGGTAGCGGTAAAAAAATCATTCACTTCGACTCTCACATGGATACGGTTAACGCCGGCGACCCGGCACTTTGGGACCATCCTCCGTTTTCCGCAGATTATGCTGACGAGTACATTTACGGAAGAGGTTCTGTCGACATGAAGGGTGGGTTAAGTGCTTCCGTTTATGCTGCGGCAGAAGCTAAAAAACAAGGACTTCTGGACGGGAAGACTGTTTATGTAACAACGACCGTTTGCGAAGAGGACTGCGACGGCGTCAATCTGATCAATTTCTACAAAGATTCGGGTATTAAACCCAACTTTGTCTTCATCTGTGAGCCTTCTTACAATGTCATTACGCTCGGACATAACGGCAAGATGCAGGTACGTATTCGTACCCAGGGCATTTCTGCACACGGTTCGGCTCCGGAAAGAGGTGTGAACGCGGTCTACGAGACGGCTGAAATCATTACTCGTGTTGATGAGCTTAATAAGAGGCTTCAAAAGACGGAAGGAAAAGGAACGGTTGTTCTTTCCAAGATCAGCTCCGTTGCCGCTTCTTTAAATGCGGTGCCGAGTGAATGCGAAATTTATTTGGATCGTCGCCTCCGTCTTGGTGAAACCATAGAAGATGTAAAGAAAGAAATGGACGCTCTCGTGGAAGGCAAGCCTGCTAAGTGGGAGCTCGGTGTTCTGAAAGAAACTTCATGGAAAGGAGAAGAGCTCGTCTATCTTCCCGAACACGATCCTTGGAAAATCGCTGAAGACGCTGAATTAACAAAAGCCTGCATCCGAGCCTATGAAGATGTATTCGGAGAAAAGCCGAAGAAATTTGAATTCTGGGACTTTGGCACCAACGCAGTGGTTCCGGTTTCGATGGGGATTCCGACCATCGGATTCGGTCCCGGAGAATATAAATTAGCGCATATGATTAATGAACGCTGCCGTCCTGAGCAAGTTAAGGAAGCGGCAAACTTCTATCTCAATACCATTGCGGAGCTGTGAAATGAAAGATCTCGACCACCTCAAACTGCCTCGTGCCGGTGAAACCTCTAGCCGTTTTACGAAAGAGCAGGCTCTCGCGGCACAAAAGTTTCATCAAACGCTTCCCGGATATTCCGTTACTCGTTTGGTTGAACTCCCTGCCTTAGCCAAAGAACTCGGCGTCAAAGACATTTTTGTTAAAGACGAAGCCTCGCGTTTTGGATTGAATTCATTTAAGGGACTCGGCGGAAGCTATTGTTTGTTCCATCTGCTTTCAGAAAAGTACGGATGGTCAGGTAAAGTTGAAAGCTTCGCACAGCTCAAAGATCAGATCGCGTCGCTGGAAGAAAAACCTAAGATCATCTCCGCGACTGACGGTAATCACGGCCGAGGCTTAGCCTGGATTTGTCATTTGCTCGGACTTAGGTGCGAGATTCTCATGCCGGCCGGCAGCAGTGAGGAGCGTCAGGAAAATATCCGTAAGCTCGGAGCCGATTGCCGGCGCACAGACGGCAACTATGATGAAACCGTCCATGAAGCAGAAAGGTTTGCTTTGGAAAACGATTGGCTGCTCGTTCAGGACACAGCGCTTCCGGGATTTGAGAAAGTAGCTCAGTTCATTATGCATGGTTACCTCACGATGGCCCTGGAGACGGTGGAGCAACTAAAAGGCAAATGTCCGACGCATATCTTTTTGCAAGCGGGCGTTGGCTCCATGGCTGGCGCTATGTGCGGATTCTTTGCCTCTCTTTACGGGCCTGATGTTCCGGTGATTTCCATTGTCGAGCCGAAAACCGCTGACTGCGTCTATCGTACAGCTGAAAAGGACGACGGCAAACTTCACAATGCTCCCGGCAGTCTGGAAACCATCATGGCAGGCCTTTCCTGCGGAGAGCCTTGCAGCGTCGGCTGGAAAGAAATTCGGGCTGCGGCTTCCCATTACTTCCGCATTGAGGAATCCGTTGCTGCAGATGGAGTCCGCGTCCTTTCTTCTCCTTTGGAGAACGATCCTCGAGTGCATTCAGGAGAGAGCGGAGCGGTTGGTTTCGGTACAGCGTTTGAGCTCTTGTTCCACAAAGCACAATACCAGGAAGAAATTAGCTCTTTAGGTTTGAACAGTGAATCTGTCCTTCTGTTTTTCAATACGGAAGGTGTTACCGACAGAAAGAATTTCCTTAAGATCGTTTGGGAAGGCGCGTTTGCCGAGAAAGTTTAAACGCCAAGGCTTTTAGGAGTATTCTCCGACAACACAATATTGCATAAATAGAAAAAGGTTTTAGTTTTTCAAAAGGCTCCGTTTGTGAGTCTTTTCTTTTCCTAAGGTAATTTGAAAGACATGAGCGATTCGTCGTTTAGCAAGGGTATCGGGTTAGCCATCGCCGCATCCGTGTTTTGGGGCTCGATGGGCGTTTGTGCACAGTATCTTCTCCAGCAGTGTTCATTTACGCCGCTGGATTTGGTATCCATGCGTTTGGTATTGGCTGGTCTGATCCTGCTGATTATGGAACGGGTGGTATTCGGCAGAAATATTATTTCGCCGCTGAAAGACATCCGTACTACGGTCGGGATTTTAGTTGCCGGTCTTTTGATTCTTGTTTCTCAGCTCACGTTCATGCTTGCAGTCGCCGCATCTAATGCGGGAACGGCCGCCATTGTGCTTACGCTTGTGCCGCTGATTTGCGCCTTCTGGCTCTCCATCACCGAGAAGCGTCTTCTGACAATGCGTGAAGGGATCTGTTTTGTCCTTGCGGCTTCCGGGGTTTTCTTGATCGTGACCAAAGGAAACTTCAGTACGCTGGACTTGTCTTTTGCGGGCGTGCTTTGGGGTTTTGTATCGGCAATATTTTCTGCCGCTTACTCCATTCAGCCGAGAAAACTCATTATGAAAGTCGGCGTTGGCCCCGTTGTCGGCTTCGGAATGCTCTTCGGCGGTCTTGTTGCCTCTGTGATGAATCCGCCTTGGACGATGAACGTTCAATGGACTGCTATGTCTGTTTCGGCTTTCACTTATGTTGTTCTTGTTGGAACGGTTGCCGCTTTCTGGTGCTACTTGTCCAGTCTTAAGTATGTTTCTGCTGTTATCGTCGGTTTGATGGTTTGTTTTGAACCGTTAAGCGCCTATTTGCTTTCCGTCTTTGCCTTTGATCTGAGAATCGGTATGTGGGAGGGCGCCGGCATCTGCCTTGTGCTGCTGAATGTCCTTGTTTTGTCTCTTCCGAAGAAAAGCTCCGAAGCGATAAAACCATAGAAACAAAAATCCCGGTGCAAAGCCGGGATTCTTATTAGGGGGCTTTAATCGAGATGCGGACCGAATTTTTCTAGTCGCTTACATTCTTCATTGGTTGCTGAGAACTTCTTGAAGTTTTCAATAAATTTTGCAGCCAATGCTTTAGCGCGTTTATCCCACTCAGCCGGATCCTTGTAGGTGTTGCGAGGATCAAGAATTTCTGCGTGAGCACCTTCAGCGGTGACAGGAATCTCTAATTCGAAATACGGGATCTTCTTGGTTTCGCCTTTGAGGATGCTGCCCGAAAGAATGTCGTCGATAATGGCTCGCGTATCCTTAATCGAGATGCGATTGCCGGTGCCGTTCCAGCCAGTATTGACTAGGTAAACGCGAGAGCCGTTGGCGCGTGCCTTTCTTGCTAGCTCTTTTGCGTACTTGAAGGGATGCAAGGAAAGGAAGGCCGCGCCGAAGCACGCCGAAAAGGTCGGCTGAGGTTCGGTAATGCCGCGTTCTGTTCCGGCCAATTTGCTGGTATATCCGGAGAGGAAGTAGTACATCGCCTGATCCGAAGAAAGGATCGATACCGGAGGCAGAACGCTGTAAGCGTCCGCAGACAAGAAAATAATTTCCTTGGCAGCAGGTCCTTTGGAGATCGGCTTAACGATGTTTTCGATGTGATAGATCGGGTAGGAAACACGAGTGTTTTCAGTAGCTGATGTGTCACTGAAATCTACTTTTCCGGCTTCATCTACGATGACGTTTTCCAGAAGGGCGTCTTTTCGAATGGCGTTGTAAATATCCGGTTCGCTGTCTTTATCCAAATTGATGACTTTGGCATAACAGCCGCCTTCGTAATTGAAAACGCCTTCATCATCCCAGCCGTGTTCGTCGTCGCCGATTAAGAGACGTTTAGGATCGGTTGAGAGCGTTGTTTTGCCGGTACCGGAAAGACCGAAGAAGATGGCAGTGTTTTTGCCTCCTAAGTCGGTATTGGCCGAGCAGTGCATCGAAGCGATATGACGAAGAGGGTTGAGATAGTTCATGACCGAGAACATGCCTTTCTTCATTTCTCCGCCGTACCAGGTATTCAAAATGACCTGCATCTTTTCTTTGAGGTTAAAGACGATGGCAGTTTCGCTGTGCAGTCCGAGTTCTTTGAAGTTTTCAACTTTGGCTTTGCTGGCGGTTAAAACGATAAAATCGGGTTCTCCGAAGTCTTTGAGTTCTTCAGGGGTCGGACGAATAAACATATTCGTCACAAAGTGTGCCTGCCAAGCCAATTCCATAACGAAACGAACTTTCAGGCGCGTATTCTTATTGGCGCCGCAGAAAGCGTCAACGACGTAAAGACGGTCTTTATGAGAGAGTTCGTCAATGGCTTTGTCTTTTAGGATCTTCCAAGAGGCTTCTGAGAGCGGCTTGTTGTCGTTCTTATATTCCTCGCTGGTCCACCAGACGGTGTCTTTGCTGACATCGTCAACAACGAAAAACTTATCTTTGGGAGAGCGGCCGGTGTAGATGCCGGTCATGACGTTTATTGCACCGAGTTCGGTGACAACACCTTTTTCGTAGCCGACCAGTCCTTCTGCGGTTTCATCTTTGTGGAGTTGTTCATAGGAAGGGTTATGAACAACCTCTTTGACGTCAGTTATGCCGTACTTTGCTAAATCTAATGTCATGGTTGTAATTCCGCATGGAAAACGGCGCCGAAAGCATGCGTACATTCATCAGCGACGAATCCCACGAATAAAAGTTAGCGTTTTCAATTAAGTGAAAACGAATGGTGTAAATCTCCTCAATTCTACCGCCCAATCGCGAAATTTGTAAGAAAGTATTAATACGGTATTAATCCGAATTATAGGACCGTGAAGAAAAAGAATTTTTGCTTAGTTCCTTTAGCCGGAATTTGATTCTTTATTTTTTACTCTCTAATAAAATAACCCGACATCATTTAGGTTAGGAAAGAAAGATGGACAAGAAGTACGCAGCGCAAGAGGCCATTACGCATTCCATGATGGGAAGTCTCGGTTTAAAGCTCATAGAAGAAAAGGAGGGTTTTATTCGCGCTAGTATGCCTGTCAATGACAATACTTCTCAGCCCTTCGGAGTTCTGTGCGGAGGCGCTTCATTGGCGTTTGCGGAGATTATTGCCGGATATGGCTCTTATTTGTGCTGTCCGGAAGGATTCATTCCAGTCGGAAGCTCGGTTTCTGGAAACCATGTTAGTTCAGTGCGCAAGGCGCCGGATGTTTGGGTTTACGCGGAAGCCACGGCTTTACATCTCGGCCGCACGACGCATCTATGGAATGTTGATATAAAAACCGAAAACGGAAGGCTCGTCTCGACTGTCCGGGTGACGAATTTCATCGTCAAAGACAAGTCGGAAAGCTGGAAATAGGAAAAGAAAAAAAAGGAGGAAGACCTAGGCCTTCCTTCCCAAAGGAGATTCTAAAGACCCCAAAGTGTTGGCAGGAATGTGCTTAGGCTCGGGAATAACACGATGACGGCTAAGGCAACCAGCGTTGCAATTAAGAGCGGAATGACCGGCGGCGTCATTTCTTCCATCGTCAAATCGGCGATTTGAGCGCCGACATAGAGGTTTACAGCCACGGGCGGTGTGACCTGTCCGACCGCTAAGTTCACAGTCATCATGACGCCGAACCAAACCGGATCCCAGCCGAAGTGATGAACAATCGGAAGCAGGAAGGGAAGCAGAACGTAGTAAATCGAGATCGCGTCCATAATCATTCCGGCTGCCAGCAAAATCACGTTGATAAGGAAGAGGAGCGCCCAAGGGTTATCAGACAGCGCAAGGAGCACCGCGGCGCCTCTTTCTACTAACCCGACGGTACTCGCAACCCAGGCAAATAATCCGGCGCAGGTCACCACAAACATAATGACGGCGGTTGCCTTAACGGATTCAAAAAGGACGTGAAGTAGTTTGTCCCAGGAGTTGAACGCCTTATAAATAAAGGTCCCGACAAACAAACCGTAAAAGATCGCGACAGCTGCAGCTTCGGTCGGCGTGAAGATTCCTCCGTAAATGCCGCCCAAGATGACGACCGGCGTCATGACGCCCCAGACCGCATCTTTAAATACGAGCCAAGTCGATTCCTGACGGGGCAGTCCGCGATAGCCTCTTTTCTTTGAGATGAGGTATACGGTTAACATTAAGAAACCGGCAACTAGCAGTCCCGGGACAATACCGGCGGCGAACAATGCCGGAACGGAAGCATCCGCAATGCCGCCGTAAACAATGAAAGCGATACTCGGCGGAATCACGATGGCTAGGCCCGAAGTCACGGAAACGTTGGCTGCGGCAAAGGCTTTGTCGTAGCCGTTCTTAACCATAGCCGGAATGAGGATTAAGCCGAGCGCAGCGACAGTCGCGGGGCCCGATCCGCTCACGGCGCCCCAGAAGGTGGCGACTGCTACGGTTGCAATGGCTAGACCGCCGGTCATATCGCCGACGAGGTTTTCGACAAGACGCACAATACGCGCGGCGATGCCGGCGCTTTCCATAATGAAGCCGGCCAAAATAAAGAAGGGAATAGCTAACAAAGGAACTTTAGCGACGCCGGCAAAGAAGTTGTAGGGCAGCATGTAGATGCCCATGTCAAAGAGCCAGCTGACGATGGCGGCAGAAAGTCCAAGACTGATGGCAATCGGAACTCTGCACACCAGCATGAAAATAAAAAGAATCAGCAGAACCAGTCCGGGATCGGACATCAGCGAATTAAGCATGATCTCCTCCTAGAAGTTCTGTTTCTGAATATCTTCAACAGTGCGCTGAAGAATTCGGACAATAATGAGCGCCGAGAAAAGCGGCGTGGCTATGGTGTAGAGCCAAACCGGAATATCCAGAGACTCAGAGGAAACGTTTAGTTCAATTTCGTCAATAACCTCAATCGCACCTAAGTAAACCAGCATGACGAAGAAAGCCAGTGAGCAAATTACGCCGAAGAAGTAAAGCGTTTTGCGCAGCCATCCGTGGGTAATACTGTAAAGCAGATTCATCGTGAAGTTGCTGCTTTCTCGGAACGCAATCGAAGTGCCGAGCAGCACGATCCACACAAAGAAATTTACTGTCAGTTCCTCGGAAGCAGAAAATGACAGGTTTGTGCAGTAACGGATGATGATGTTGAAGAAGGCAATGCAGGCCATGACTGCTAAGAGAAATGACCCAAGGAGCTCTTCAAATCGAGTGTTGAGGAAATGAAGCATGATTGTTCTTCTTATATTTATTTGTGGTAAAGCCGGTGCGGCCGGAGCCGCACACGGCGTGTCGCTGAGTAATTCAAAAATTACTTGGCAGCCTGCATGTCTTCTTCGGCAGCTTTGACGACATTCGGGCCGATCTTCTGAGTCCAGTCAGCACGGACACCGGCTGTGGCTTCATAGAAGCGTTTGATCATTTCAGGTGTGTACTCCGTCACGGTCATGCCGTTTTTCTTAAGTTCTTCCTTCGGATTGGTGACAGCAGGGAGCTTATTGATGCTCTTGAGGTATTCATAAGCCTGACCGTTGTCGTTGCTCAGACGGGAAAGGGCTTTGCCGTATTTTTCAGCTTCGGTAGCGCAGCTGAGAATAAGCTTCTGATCTTCCGGAGAGAATTCCTTCCAGACTTTCATGTTGGCAGTGAAGAACAATGGGTCGATCATGTAATGCCAATCGGTGGAGTACTTGTGCCACTGCCAAACTTTAGTCGGGACGTTAATGCCGTTAGTCGGGTTTTCCTGACCATCGACGATGCCCTGCTGGAAGCCGGTCACAGCTTCAGACCAGTTGATAGCCTGAGGGTTGGCGCCAAGGGACGAGAAGATGTCAATGAAGATCGGGGTACCGCATACGCGCAGCTTCATACCCTTCATATCTTCCGGTTTTTCGATCGGGCCTTTGCTCGTAGTTAATTCACGGAAGCCGTTTTCAGACCAGCCGAGGAACTTAACGCCGGTTTTTTCGATGGCTTTTTCCAGCATCTTTCCGGATTTTCCGGCTTCAATAGCGTCGATAGCTTTATAGCGATCCGGATTGTTGGCGACAAAGAAGGGAAGGGCGGTGAGGTTTAATTCTTTGATTTGAGGAGACCAGTTGATGGTGGAAGCTAAAGCAAAGTCAATTGCTCCGCGGCGAACGAGCAAAAGTTCGGAAGTTTGCTTGCCTGCCATGAGCTGAGCACCGAAATACGGTTTGATGTTGATTCGGCCGTTGGATTTCTGTCTGACGCAGTCGGCAAAGAAGGTTGCGGTTTGGCCCCAGCCGGAGGAGGCGCCGGGTACAACGCTGAGCTTGTACTCGGATTTATATGCGGCGGAGGCGGCAGAAAGGCACAGGCCCATGGCAGCGAGTGCGAGGGCAGCTTTGCTTAAGAGTTTAAAGGTCACAATAGTTACTCCTAGAGATTAGAGAATAAAAAGTGTTAGTTAGGTCGAATGAAACCGAAAGCTCATTTGCTCTCGATTTACTGTCGAAGCACACCATTTGTTTAGTGTTCTTTTTTCAATGGAGTCCGGTACGACCCTTGAGGATTTGGTTAGTCCCATACAGGCTTTTGGCCCGTTCCAGACTATAAAAATATTGTATTCTTCGATTACAAAAAACTTCGTTTTTTCACTAAGGAAAACCCTGTATTAACGAGAGCGGATCATCGCAGTTATAGGTGTTTTGAAGTAGGATACCCGCCTATTCGTGCTTGTTCCGCTGGGAGATATAGATGCGCTATTACGATATTGAAGTGGCCGGTACCAAACGTGCCCTGAAACTCTGCCCTATTAATCAAGATCTTTGCATTGCAGCCTTTTTAATTCTCGGCGATACCGAGCTGACTGTTAATTGCGCAGCTGCTCTTTTGGAAAGAGCTCCTAAATATGATTTCCTTTTAACTGCCGAAGCCAAGAGCATTCCTCTGGTTCAGGAAATGGCCCGTCAGAACGGTGATGCACACTATATTGTTGCTAGAAAGGGCCGCAAACTCTACATGGACAACCCCATCTGTGTTGGTGTGAAATCCATTACTACGGAGAAAGACCAGAAACTTTATGTTGACCAGGAAGAGATGGAACAGATGCGCGGCAAACGCATTTTGATCGTTGACGATGTCATTTCTACCGGACGCAGCCTCCAGGCTCTGGAAGAAATTGCTGCCGCTGCGGGTGCCGATGTTGTTGGCAAGATGGCCATTTTAGCCGAAGGCGATGCTGCTTCCAGAACAGATATTTCTTATCTCGAAAAACTTCCGCTCTTTAACGGCAAGGGCGAACCGCTTCCCTTTGATTAATTTCAGAGAGCTAACTGAATGATCGGCATTATCGGAGCGATGAAGGTCGAGCTTGAGGCTTTGAAGGCAAGGCTTCAGGACGTGACTGTAACCGGAATTTCGGGCGTTGATTTTTACAGCGGAAAGCTGCACGGTACGGATGTCGTCGCCGCAGTGAGCGGGGTCGGTAAGGTGTTTTCCGCCGTTTGTGCGCAGACGATGGTTTTGAAGTTCGGTGTGAAAGCCATTATTAATACAGGTGTGGCGGGAGGACTTTCTCCTAACCTTAAGCTCGGTGAAGTTGCCATTGCATCTCAAGTCTGCCAGCACGATATGGACACGTCTGGCGTCGGCGATCCCAAAGGTTTAATTTCCGGAATTAATAAGGTCTTCATTGATGCCGATCCTCTCTGGGTCGCAAAAGCTGAGAAAGCGGCACAGAAATTAGGCATTCATACTGAAACCGGCGTGATTGCTTCCGGCGACCAATTTGTCTGCGATACGGACCGTAAAGCTTGGATTCGTGATTTCTTTAGAGCCGAAGCTGTAGAAATGGAAGGCGCGGCCATCGGTCAGGTGTGCTTTGTCAATGAAATCCCGTTTGTTGTGATTCGATCTATTTCCGATGATGCTTCCGGCCACGCACCTGTTTCTTACGAATCCTTCTTTAAAGAGGCGGCTCAGCGAGCCGTCGCACTGACGGAAGAGATGCTCAAAGAAGCCTGAGAGCATTCCAAAGCAGAAGGATTTTTCCTGGAGTTAGTTGAAGGAGCGAACTTCGCGAAAAGTCCTTTTTGCATTTTGGATGAATTTTTTAGATTTTTGCTGCTTAACGGCTTTCAAGCTTTTAGAAACTTTTTCTTCAAAACAGAAGAATCTAATTGAGACAAAACGAGTCCGAAGAGCACAAGGAACGCTCCGCTGGCGGACCAAACAGTGCGTTTTTCGCCAAGGATAAAGTAGGAACAGATAAGGCAGATCACCGGAATAAGATAAGTATAGGCGGCGGTTTCCAAGAGTTTTGAGATTATTCAAAGGAGGGGGGGTGGCAGGGGAAGAAGGATTCGAACCCTCGAATGCCGGAATCAGAATCCGGTGCCTTAACCAGCTTGGCGATTCCCCTGCAACATAAAGTTCAGCGAGATGGCAGGGGAAGAAGGATTCGAACCCTCGAATGCCGGAATCAGAATCCGGTGCCTTAACCAGCTTGGCGATTCCCCTGTGCTGAGAAGACTGAATTATACACAAAACAAAAACTTTTGCAGGGCTCAACGCAGAAACAAATCAAGGCACTCTCGAGTGCCTTGTTTGTAAAAGAAAAAATATTTTTTGAAACGTCGCTAGAAGATCATATCTGCCAGCTGAGAGATCAAAAAAGCACAAAGAGTGATGGTTGCACCAAGCTTAAATAACTTGACCTGTTGTCTTCTAAGGTCCCGTGCAGCGACGCGGGCTTTAGCACTGTCTCTATACATCGCGGACTCCTTTATGAGGTATTTCGTCAAATGAATTATATCTGAACTAGGGAAAGTTTCTAGGTATTTATACCTAAGTAAAATCAAAATGAGCGTAAAAATTTGTGAGCTAACTATTAGCGTTAGGCAAATTCTTCCACAAATGAGGCAGGGCAGGAGGACATCAAGAAACTTTCGTGTAACACATATAAGAGATGAAGTTTGCCCGATACTGCAATTCGTCTTTTGAGTAAAACCTCTTCAAAATTTTTCGATTCTATTCGTGGTGTGAAGAACCTTTTCAACTAACGTTCAAGTTGAATTTCTAAAGATAAGGAAAAAATGATCGTAAATACTGCTAAATTCTTTCCTAATTGATAATGATAATCAATAGCTATAAATTTCATCAAACTTTACATGTTTTAAGTTGTATCTCGTTCATTTACAGTTATAATCCGACGATCAAGCAGGGAAGCACTGCTTCTCCACTCTATAAACAAGCCCCCTTCGGGCATATCCGGAAAGGAAATATTTAAATGGCAGAAGAAACCAAAGTAGAAGAAAAGGTAGAGGAAAAAACAGAAGCCACAGCAGCTCCGGCTGAAGAAACAAAAGCCGAAGAAGTTAAGCCGAATCCTCTTCAGCGCACCATTGAGCTGACGATTTCTCGTAAAGAACTCGATGCTCGTGTTGCTAAAGCTCTTCGCGAAAAAGCAAAGAAAGCTAAATTCCACGGTTTCCGTCCCGGCCATGCTCCTGCCGCTATGGTCAGAGCCGCTTATGGTCAGGAAATTCAGTTTGATGCAATCAACGCACTCGTTTCTGCCGCTTTCGTTGAAAAAGTTCAGGAAGGCAAATACCACGTCTCCGGCTACCCGGATATCGCTCCGACCGAAGGCGCTCCTGAAAATGAAGACACAATGTCCTTCACAGCTACTTTCGAAGTCTTCCCTGACGTCGAAGTTCCTGACATGAAAGACGCTTCCGTTACAGAATACGAATGCGAACTGACAGACGCTGACGTTGAAAAGACACTCGACGTTATGCGCAAACAGCGCGCCACTTTCGAAAAGGCTGACAAGGCTGCTGCTGACGGCGACCGCGTTATCGTTGACTTCAAGGGCACTCTTGACGGCGTTGCTTTCGAAGGCGGTACAGCTAAAGACTACGCTTTCGCTCTCGGCCAGGGCAGAATGCTCCCCGAATTCGAAAACGCGATTCGCGGTATGAAAGCCGGCGAAACCAAGACTTTCAACCTGACTTTCCCTGAAAACTATCCTGCCAAGAACCTTGCCGGCAAGGAAGTTCAGTTCGAAGTTACGCTGAAAGAAGTTGACGAAGAAATTCTTCCCGCCCTTGACGACAAGTTCGCAAAAGACCTCGGCGTTAACGATGGTATCGACAAACTCAAGGCTGACGTTAAAGAAAACCTCCAGCGCGAAGTGACAGCTCGTCTTGAAGCACGTACTAAGCAGAGCGCCATGAATGCTCTTCTGTCCGTTGCCAAGTTCCCGGTTCCGCACGCTGCTGTTGAAGAACAGAGAGAGGCTCTGGTCCACGACGCCATCGAAAACATGAAGGCTCAGGGAATTAACCTCCCCAACGACAGCATTCCTGCCAACGCCATGCTTGACCAAGCTGAGCAGAGAGTTCGTCTTGGACTGCAAATCAGCGCTATTGTTGAGAAAGAAAAGATTACTTCTACTGATGAACAGATCAAAGCTTTGGCCGACAACATCGCCAAGAGCTATGAAGATCCGAAAGAAGTCGTTGATTGGTACCTCAACAACCCTCAGCACAAAGCTGAGCTTGCCGCGGTTGTTGTGGAAAACAATGTCGTCGCTTGGATCCTGAAGAACGCTCAGGTCAAGAAAGAACCGATCTCTTTTGAAAACCTGATGGGTCGCGGTCAGCAGGCTTAATCAATTTCAGGCGTCAGAGGCAATAAAATGCCTCTGAAAAATACAAACAAGTCGGCAAGGTACTCATTAGTCCTTGCCGTTTGTCATTGAAAACTACTACAAACCACGGAGACGCGTATGCCCGACTTTTCAAACTTTAATTCTGCACTTATACCGATGGTTATCGAGCAGAGCGGACGCGGAGAGAGATCTTTTGACATTTACTCCCGCCTGTTACGCGATCGCGTAGTCTTCCTGGTAGGACCGGTGACTGATCAGAGCGCCAATTTGGTCGTTGCTCAGCTGCTGTTCCTGGAAAGTGAAAATCCGGATAAGGATATTTCGCTCTATATCGATTCCCCCGGAGGAAGCGTCTACGCCGGTCTTTCCATTTACGATACGATGCAGTTCATCAAGCCAGATGTTTCCACCATTTGCTTAGGCATGGCTGCTTCCATGGGTGCGTTCCTGCTTGCTGCAGGTGCGAAGGGCAAACGCTTTGCACTGCCGAACTCCCGCATCATGATTCATCAGCCTTCCGGCGGTACAAACGGAACCGCTGCAGACATTGAAATTCAGGCGAAAGAAATCTTGGAGTTGCGCAGCCGTTTGAACACAATCCTGTCCGAACATACCGGCCAGTCCATTGAAAAGATTGCGGTCGACACCGAACGCGATAATTTCATGAGCAGCGCACAGGCAGTGGAATACGGAATTATCGACGGCGTATTTAGAAAACGTTCCGAGCAAATCATTAGAAAGAAATAATTGATTTTGCGGATTAAAGATTTAAGGAAGTTATGAGCGATAACAAAGAGGGACCCGTCTGTTCTTTTTGCGGAGCCAAAAAGGGACAGTACTCTGAAATTTATAAGTCAAACATCGGAGATCAGTACATTTGTAAAGAATGTACTGAAGAGCTTGCTCGTTACTCCGGTGTGATTGAAGAAGCTTTGAAGCGCTACCAATATCTCGAAGCTCACAATAAGAACGCAGGTTCCGAAGCCCCCGCTAAAGAAGCCGAAGCAGAAGAGGCAGAAAAGGCAGAAAAGCAGGATCCGATTTTGTACGGAGAACTGCCAACGCCGAAAGAAATTTATGCCAATCTTGACCAATATGTGATCGGTCAGGAACAGGCGAAGAAGGTTCTTTCTGTTGCGGTTTATAACCATTACAAACGTCTTAGAAGCAAATTCATCGGAGATGATTCCGACGAAAAAGTTGAGATTCAGAAGAGCAACATTCTTCTTATCGGTCCGACAGGTTCCGGCAAGACGCTTTTAGCTCAAAGTTTGGCCAAAATGCTGAATGTTCCTTTTGCAATTGCAGATGCAACGACTCTGACAGAAGCCGGCTACGTCGGTGAAGACGTCGAAAACGTGATCCTGAAGCTTCTGCAAAGTTGCAATATGGACCTCAAACGCGCTCAGATGGGCATTATCTATCTTGATGAAATCGATAAGATTGCCCGCAAGAGTGAGAACCCGTCTATTACCCGCGACGTATCCGGCGAAGGCGTTCAGCAGGCTTTGTTAAAGCTCGTTGAAGGTACCGTTGCCAATGTTCCGGCTGCCGGCGGAAGAAAGCATCCTCAGGGAAACAATATTCCGGTCGATACTTCGAACATCCTCTTCATTTGCGGCGGCGCATTTGAAGGTTTGGATAAGATCATTCGCAGAAGAACCGAGCGCAGCGGCATCGGCTTTGAAGCCGATGTTAAGGGGGCCGACGATAGAAGCGAAGGCGAAGTGCTCCGCGATATTGAAGCTAAGGATCTAGTTCGCTACGGCTTGATTCCTGAGTTGGTCGGACGTCTCCCGGTGATTGCAACGTTGGATGACCTAGACGAAGAAGCGCTGATTCGCATTCTGACCGAACCGAAGAATGCGGTCCTGAAGCAGTACGCACGATTGTTCGAATTGGAAGGCGTTGTTCTCGAAGTCGAACCGGATGCGCTCAAAGAAGCAGCCAAAATGGCTCAGGAAAGAAAGACCGGAGCCCGCGGCCTGCGGTCCATTATTGAGAATGCACTCCTTTCTGCTATGTTTGAGATTCCGAGCAGAAAAGACGTCGCCAGAGTGGTGGTGAAAGCCTCCACGATGAGAGACGGACAAGCCGAGTTCATCACTAAATAACGGTAAATAGGAGGTCGCTTCGGCACCTCCTTTTTTCTCCTTGGATGGTCTGTTTATCCACCATCCCTTGATTAAGGTCCCCAAAATAGCCACAAAATCTTGAAAGGCTTAAGGCGAGGGGCCTTTTACTTTTGATACAGTATAGAAACGATTTTTAAATATTTGGCGCCCTTGATTTTTTTTCAAGCGTCCCCAAGTAGTAACTTACGTAGTGTATTTTTTAGCAGTAAGGATTTAGATGATTCAGAAACGTACAACTAATTCAAATCCGATGATGTCGGTGTTGCCGCTGAGAGACATTGTTGTCTTCCCTCAGATGGTTGTGCCGCTCTTCGTCGGACGCGAGAAGTCGCTTAGTGCTCTTCGCAATGTCACGTCTTCTGAGAAGGCGAACAAAGAGCTTTTGCTCGTCGCACAGCGCGATGCAGGCATCGAAGATCCATCTTCCGATGATCTGTTTGATGTCGGTACGGTTGCGCGTATCGTCCAGTCTTTGAAGCTGCCTGACGGTACTTTCAAAGTCCTGGTAGAGGGTATTCGCCGTGTCCGAGTTACTCAGTACAAAGAAGACGAGCAAATTTTTGCTGAGGTGGAAGACATTCCTCAGGATAGAATTTCCCAGCGCACTTTTGAGCCGCTGCGCAGGACGATCCTGACAGCCTTTACCGAATACCAAAAGAACAATAAGAGAATTACGAACGATCAGCTGAATCGGATTTCTTCATTAACCGATCCGGAACAGCTCATCACATCCATTGCCCAGTTGCTGGTTCTTTCTCCTTCCCGTAAGCAGGATCTGCTTGCAACGGTTGGAACAAAGGAACGTCTTGAACTTCTTTTTGACATGCTCGAGGAAGAAGTTGACATTCAGCAGACGGAAAAGCGTATTCGCGGCCGTGTGAAGAAGGCAATGGAAAAGAACCAGCGCGATTATTACCTCAATGAACAGGTAAAAGCCATTCAGAAAGAATTGGGCGATACCGACGAAGAATTTGAGGAAATCGAGCGCAAGATTAAAGCTGCCAAGATGAGTCCCGAAGGCGAGGAAAAGGCCCTCGGCGAACTCAAGAAGCTCCGTATGCAGGGTCAGAACAGCGCGGAAGCCAATGTGATTCGAAATTACATTGACACGCTGATTTCTCTGCCGTGGAGCAAGAGAACTCGTGTGAACACGAATCTCATCAAGGCAGACGCCGTTTTGGAAGAAGACCATTACGGTCTTGAGAAGGTGAAGGAACGCATTCTTGAATACTTAGCGGTTCAAAGCCGAGTCAAGAATGTGAAATCTCCGATCCTCTGCTTAGTCGGACCTCCCGGAGTCGGTAAGACATCTTTGGGCCAGTCTATCGCCCGCGCAACCGGACGTAAGTTTGTGCGTTTGGCTTTAGGCGGCGTAAGAGATGAAAGCGAAATCCGAGGTCACAGAAGAACCTATATCGGTTCCATGCCGGGTCGAATTCTCCAGAGTCTTACTAAGGCGGAAACCAATAATCCGCTTTTCTTGCTCGACGAAGTCGATAAGATGGGTATGGACTACAGAGGCGACCCAGCGGCTGCGCTCTTGGAAGTGCTGGATCCTGAACAGAACAACACTTTCCAGGATCACTATGTAGAAGTGGATTTCGATCTGTCACATGTGATGTTCATTGCGACTAGCAACTCCATGAACATTCCGGCTCCGCTGCTTGACCGTATGGAAGTGATACATCTTTCCGGTTACACGGAGGATGAAAAGCTCCACATAGCTCAGAGACATCTGATCCCGAAACAGATGAAACTGAACGGTGTGAAGCCGGGCGAACTCGAGATCGAAGACTCTGCGATTGTTGACATCGTTCGCTACTACACCCGCGAAGCAGGTGTCCGCAGCCTAGAGCGCGAGATCAATAAGATCTGCCGTAAAACGGTCCGTGACATCCTTTTAAAGAAGACCAAAGGAAAGGTGGTCGCCAACTCCGACAATCTTGACTACTTCCTCGGTGTCCGTCGCTACAACTTCGGTGTCATGCACAAGGGCGATCAAGTCGGCCAAGTCACAGGTCTTGCTTGGACGGAAGTCGGCGGCGATCTGCTTACGATCGAAGTCGCAACAATGCCGGGTAAAGGCCAAATAACACGTACCGGTTCTTTGGGCGATGTGATGAAAGAATCTGTAGAAGCTGCACGTACAGTGGTTCGTTCGAGGGCTTCTCGTTTGGGCATTACCTACAAGCAAATCTCTGAGACGGATATTCATGTCCATTTCCCGGAAGGAGCTGTGCCTAAAGACGGTCCGAGTGCGGGTTCCGCTATCACGCTGGGCTTGGTTTCCGCTCTGACGGGTATTCCTGTCAAGGCTGAAGTGGCTATGACCGGTGAGATTACGCTGAGAGGCGAAGTTCTTCCGATCGGCGGTTTGAAAGAGAAGCTTTTGGCGGCGCTTCGAGGCGGTATCAAAGAAGTGCTAATACCGGAAGAAAACGTGAAGGATTTGGAGGAAGTACCTGAAAACGTCAAGGAAGGATTGGTGATTCGTCCTGTCCGCACCATTGACGAAGTGTTCCAGTACGGTTTATCCAAGCAGCCTGAAGCGTTACCTCAGACAATTGAGCAGCCTATCACTGCGAAACAGCAGATTGAAGTGGGAACTTCAGCTACGGGATCGACTGCGCGCAACTAAGATCAACTGGTTTAAGAGGAGGGGGCTTCGGCCCTCTTATTTTTTACCCAGACTCAAACCGATTGAATTTATGTAACAAATTTCGACCGACTCAAGCTCTGTTCAGGTAGTCAATTTCGAAATCATTTGTTGGTTTTGGAACTTAAAAGGATGGGTTTGAAACTTGTAAAAATATGGGGGCAAATTCAATAAAACAGACTCATAGTTAATCAACAACCTCAGGCCAGATAAGAAAATTTGCCTCACAAATGGGAAGAATTGCCTAGAAAACCTTTAATTTGCCCACAAATACTGCTATGATTAACGAATCAGAGTTTATTTACCCCTTTATCTCTCTCGGAGGGAATGATGAATAAAGCAGATCTCATAGAAGCCGTCGCAATTAAATGCGACATTTCCAAACTTGCAGCACAGCGCGCTGTTGATGCGATGATCGACACAATTACGAATGCATTGCAGAACGGCAAAGAAGTCCAATTACTCGGCTTTGGTACTTTTTCTGTTGTCGAGCGTGCAGCTCGCAAAGGCCGCAATCTTCGGACAAATAAATCAATTGATATTCCGGCCCGTAAAGTTCCGAAGTTTGTTGCTGGCAAAAATTTAAAAGATGTAGTAGAATAGAATCTTTCGTGATTGAGACAGCGAGATCTTAATAACGAAGGATGCTTAGCTCAGTTGGTAGAGCGGCGCCCTTACAAGGCGTAGGTCGGGAGTTCGAGACTCTCAGCATCCACCAAGGAGTGGTAGTTCAGTTGGTTAGAATACCGGCCTGTCACGCCGGGGGTCGCGGGTTCGAGTCCCGTCCACTCCGCCA
>PPYE01432918.1_pt1 | contig 23857 bp, 14 predicted proteins | sample 1559881 | NCBI WGS metagenome assembly PPYE01 (sample SAMN08240022, study PRJNA423297) | Human gut metagenome, whole genome shotgun sequencing project. | reverse complement strand
TTACGCTTCGCCAGTCCTGTTAAGGTCCCCACTACACGAGGGTCTTTTTATTCATGTCTACTAATTCTGGGGCAGTTCAAACCGGGCAGCGGTCTTTTTATGAGGAGGAGAGAAGGGAGAATGGCATCAGATCAGAAGGCGGTAAGCAGCTCGGACAGGGCGCCCAGCAGGTGGGGGTCCAGCTCCATGGCTGTCAGGCTGCCCAGGGCCAGGGCGCGGTCAGGCTGACCGGCAATGGTCCGGTAAAGGCGGTCTTTCAGCGGGAAGGAGATCTCCGCCTGGTCCAGGAAGCGGAAGACCTCTTTCAGCACGGGATTTTCCGGCTGGGAGGCCCCGGTGCCGAAGCGGACCTCCACTTCCGACAGGATGGGCAGCGGGTCCAGTTCCGCCGTGAGGGTGCGGGTGTCGGCGTCGTAGGAAAGGGCCGCTTCACAGGGCTTGCCGTTGACCAGCACCGAAAGGGAGGAACGGCAGTCCCGGCAGCCGATGAACTCCAGGTAATAACGGCGGGTCCGGGGCAGCCATTCGGTGTACCCGTCGGGTGTTTCCATGCGGAAAACCGTCTCGCCGTCCTCGGTCAGGATCATGCGGGTGGTGGCGCCGCCTTCCCGGCGGTAGCGGGTGGTTTCGTTGTCGTCCTCATACAGGGTAAAGCTGCCTTCCCCGCCCAGATACACGCACAGATGAAGCTGTTCCGGGTTGGTTACGGCGCTGGGGGCGTCGATGGCGTCGGTCAGGGGCAGGATGGCACCGGCCCGGGCAAAGACCGGCAGTTTGTCCAGGGGGCGGTAGGCGGCAATGGCCCGCCCGCCGCGGTAAGCACGCTTTTCAAAGATGTCGTACCACAGACCCTGGGGCAGATACACCGGGGTCCGTGCCACGTTCAGCCCGGGAATCCGGGGCGTAGTCACCGGCGCGGCCAGCAGCTCGCTGCCGAAGAAATATTCGTTGCGATAGTCGTACAGCATCCACCGGCCGGGGTCCTGGTAGTACAGCGGCAGCATCAGGGGGATGCCTTCGGCGCAGCAGCGGTGGTTCATGGTGTACAGATAGGGCAGCATCCGGTGCCGGAACTGCAGGATGCCGCGCATGGCTGCGGCGGCCTCCGGCTTGTACCGCCAGGGCTCTTTGCCGCTGAACTCGCTGCAGGCGCTGTGCAGCCGCATGATGGGGGAAAATACGCCGAACTGGGTCCAGCGGGCCATCAGTTCATCGTCCTTGACGCCATTCATGTGGCCGCCGATGTCGTGGCTCCACCAGCAGTAGCCGATGTTGGAGGCGGTGGCGGTGAAATAGGGCTGGAACTGCAGGGAAGCCCAGCTCACCACCGTGTCGCCGGAAAATCCCAAGGGATAGCGGTGGCTGCCGGGGCCCGCATACCGGGACAGGTTCAGCGCCCGCTTGCCGTCCCGGCCGGTGTCCAGATAGCCGTAATGGTTCACCAGCCACAGCGGGTCCAGGCCGGGGATGCGGGCCGTGGCGCCCTGCTGCCAGTCCACCCACCAGAAATCCACGCCCTGGTCTTCCAGGGGGTGCAGAACATCCTCGTAATAGTATTGCAGAAATTCCGGGTCGCAGGTATCAAAGAGCACCGGCTCCCCGGCGGCAGCGTCCACCTGCATGTGTTCTGCAATCGCCGGATAAGCGTCCTCATAAGCCCGGATGCCGTCGGCGGGGTGCAGGTTAAGAGTCACCCGCAGACCGCGGTCGTGCAGTTCTTTCAGAAAAGCCGGCGGGTCGGGGAACAGGTCACGGTTCCAGGTAAAGCCGGTCCAGCCGCTGCCGTACTTGGGATCAATCTTGACCAGGTGCCAGTCCATGTCCAGCACCGATACGGTAAAGGGGATCTCCTCTTTGGCGAAGCGGTCCATTAGGGCCAGATATCCGGCCTCGTCATAAGGGTAATACCGGCTCCACCAGTTGCCCAGGGCGTAGCGGGGCAGCATGGGGGCGGGGCCGGTCAGGCGGTAAAAGTCCCGGATCGCGTCCAGAAAATCTCGTCCGTAGCCGAAAAAGTACAGGTCCTGCATGCCGCCGCAGCGGGGGGCAAGCCAGCCGTCCTCTGTGAGCAGCAGGCTGCGGCTGTCGTCCAGCACCGAAAAACCGCCCGGGGATACCAGACCGTTGTCCAGCCGCACAGCGTCGCCGTCCACCTTGTCCAGGGTGCGGGCGGTGCCGGGCAGGGTGTGCAGTGCATCCCCGTAATGCCACCCGCCGTTGTGGGCGTTGTCGTAGCCCTGGGGAGTGATGGAAAGCCCGCTGGGAGAAAATGGCTGTTCATCGTACAGGATCTCCAGCCGGGCCGTGCGGATCACAAGACCGGTGGCGGTGCGCTTGACCGTGTGTTCCACAGGGGGAAAATCCCGGTTCCACACCACCTGGGAAGGGCGGTCCTCCATCCTGCCGGAAGGGCTGTACTCCAGGCGCACGAGCCGGTCGGTCAGCAGGGTAATGCGGTAATGGTCGCCGCAGATGCAGTTGGCCGGGTTGGCCAGCGGGCGGGTCTCGGGACAGTATATTTTTTTCATGGCAATCCTCCTTGCCGGAATGGGGTGGATTCCGTGTGCCGGGAACCCGGAGAAAATCGATCCCCTCGTGTTACCGGGCCAGATTGTCGGAGAAGCGGGCAGCCTTATCCGCAGCGTAGGCGGCAAACCCCTCCGTTTGCAGACAGGGCAGGGCGGTCTGTGCCAGTTCGGCCCAGCTTTCGGCTTCGTGCCGTACCAGGATGGGATAGAACCAGACGCCGTTCTTTTGGGCGGCAGCCTGGTCGCCGGGGGCGTCCCCCACCATCACCACATGGTCGGGGGCATACCCTTTTTTCAGCAAGGCGGCAATGCAGTCGGCCTTGCTGCCGGTATCCTGGCAGCAGACCACATCCACCTGGTCCAGCAGGCCGCAGCGGGCCCATTCCTCTTCCACCGCTTCCCGGTTGGCGCTGGACACCACCGCCACATCCGCCAGGGCATGGGCGGCGGCCAGCCCTTCGGCAGCGCCGTCAAAGGGGTTCTTGACCGATTCGGGCAAAGCGTCGATGGCTGCGTTGACCTTCTGTGACCAGGACAGGGCCTTGGCCAGGCAGGGGCCCGCGGCGGTGGCCGCCGCCAGTTTGACGGCCCGGTTGCTCAGTTCGGGGGCGGTTTCAGCCCAGGCGATGAGTTCCTCCACCCCGTCGATGGGGCAGTAGGTGTCGTTGATCTCGCCAAGAGCCATGGCCAGGCCCTTGAACCGGTTGATGCCCCGGGTCATAGAATACAGATTGATCTGATTCCAGCGTTCAAGAATGGGCGTTTCCCATTCCTGCAACCCCCATTCCTCCACCATGCAGGGGCCGAAGCAGCGGAAATGCTTGATGTCCATGGTGTCCATGGCGCAGCCGTCGCTGTCCACACAGAGCAGCCAGTCTTTGGTGCGGGTAAAATGCTGTAAATCTTTCATACGGACCTCCATTCATCACAGCCGGGTGTCCCAGCGGCCGCAGAACACCGTTTCGTCTGCCTGGCCCAGGAAGGGGCTCTGCCCGGTGATCTTGGCAATGGCGGACCGGATGTGGGTGCGGTTGGGGGCGTAGGCGTTGATGAAGGTGTGCAGCTGGGGCACGTCGATGAGATGGTTGGTGTAGTTCAGGCTCATTCCCACGGTGGGCACTTCCTCGTTGTACCAGGGCAGCTCCATGCTGTGGTTGCAGCTCCAGCGCACCCGGACTTCGTTTTCCTGGGCATAGCCCTTGATGTTGAACACCAGCAGGGCCCAGTCGTGGGTATCCGTAAAGCTCTTGCGGCTTTCGTGGCCCAGCATCTTCACAAAGTTCATGGGCGAAACGCCGTTCTTGATCTCCAGGTCATAGTAGTTGGGGCACAGGTCCACTTCAAACCCGGCGCGCTCCAGTTCTTCCACCAGCACCTGTTTCACCGGGTCGCCCTGGTAACCCTTGGAGTTGGGGGTGGTGCCCACATACACCAGGAACACCCGCTTGCGCCGGGCCGGGTCCATGGGCAGATTGGCCCGGGTGTCCTTGACCAGAGTGATGCAGCCTTCGGCAGCTTCGGCGGTGTAGGCTTTGTGTTCATCGCAGCCGATGACCGCCAACTTGTCGTGGCTGGGGTAGCGGACGGCGTCCTCGTACAGGTGCAGCCGGGCTTTCAGGCCCAGGATGCGGTGCAGGGCGTCGGACAGGCGTTCCTCGGTGAGCTCTCCCCGGTCATAGGCGGCCCGCACATAGGCGATGTCCTCCTCAATGTCGTTGGCGAAGAGGAACATATCGCACCCGGCAATGATGGCGCCGGGCACGGCCTCGCACCGTTTGAGGCGGGCGGTCATGCCCACCATGTGGGAAGCGTCGGTGATGATGACGCCGTTGAAGCCCATCTCCTCCCGCAGCAGGTCGGTGAGCAGTTCGGGGGCCAGGGTGGCGGGCAGCAGGTCCTCGTCCCGGATGCCGGGGCGCAGCTTGCGGCTCATGGCAGGGAAGGCGAAATGGCCCACCATGATGCTTTCCAGGCCGTCGGCAATGAGGGTGCGGTAGACCTTGCCGAAGTTGGCCTCCCACTCTTCCACACTCAGGGAGTTCACACCCATGGCCAGATGCTGGTCCAGCTCTTCCACACCGTCGCCGGGGAAATGCTTGGCGGTGCAGGCCATATGGGGGTTGGCGTCCTTGATGCCCTTGATGTAGGCCCGGGCGTTGGCAATGACCTTGTCCGGGTCGGAGCCGAAGCTGCGGGTGTTCACGATGGTGTTGCGCCAGTTCTTGTATACGTCCACCACCGGGTTGAACATCCAGTTGCAGCCCACGGCGCTGGCTTCCCGACCGGCCACCAGACCGATATGGTAGGCGTTGGCGGTGCCTTGCCCGGCACCGCATTCGGCGGCGGTGGCCACAAAGGTACCTTCCGGCACCATGCTGTTGCCGCCGTCGTCGCAGTTGGCGGCAATGAGCAAGGGGATCTTGCTGTGCTTCTGGAACAGGGTGTTCTGGTTCCAGACGGCTTCCTTGTCGCCGCCCTGCCAGCGCAGACCGCCCTGGTGGGACTGCTTCAGCATGGCTTTGATGCGGTCCTCGTTGACGCCGGGGACCGCTTTCAGCAGCACGAACAGCTGCCCGATCTTTTCTTCCAGTGTCATGCCGGCGATGGTATCTTCGACCCACCGGATCTGTTCGTCGGTGAGATAAAAAGGCTTTGCCTTGAGATCGACCATGAAAAAACCTCCTTGTTTACAGGTGGAAGAGCTGCCGGGCGTTTTCCCGGCAGATTTTTTCGTATGCGATGGTGCTGAGCCGTCCTTCAGCCACCGCCCGGTCCAGGAATTTCCCCAAAGGGAAGGTCTGGTGCTTGTTCAGGGTATCGGTGCCGAAGAGCAGGCGGTCCTGGTTTTCTTCCAGGAAAGCCAGGCCGAACTCTTCATCCCGCAGAATGGCGCAGGACGCGCTGTAGGCGCTCAGGTCCCCGTACAGGTTGGGGAAATCCCGGAACAGGGCGGGCACCCGGCCGCCGGGGGCCACCGGACCGCGTCCCATGGCGTTGCGGGCGTCGTTGCCCTGCCGGGGGCAGTCGCCGGAAATTTCCAGCCAGAACAGCTGGCTGTGGCCCAGCAGTTTCAGCTGGGGATAGCGGCGCAGGGTCTGTTCCAGCAGGGGCAGGCCCGCCCGGTCGCAGATGCCGTAGTTGTACCCGGGCTCCGGGCTCATGTGGCAGGTCACCGGCAGGTCCAGGTCCTGGGCCGCCGCAAACAAGGCGCTCAGGAGCGGGCTGTCCATCCATTGGTTGACGGCCACTTCCCCCACTCCTACGGCGCCTTTCTCCTTGCAGGCGGCCAGCAGGCCGTGTACCTGTTCCGGCGGGGTGGTGTCGTCGATGTTGGCCATCCAGTGGAGCTGCCACGGGTGTTCCGCTGCCATACGGCAGCAGGCGTCGTTGCCGGTGTCCGGGTCGGTGGTTCCGCTGCTCATCACCAGCGCCCGGTCAATGCCCTGGGCGGCCAGGTGTTCCAGCAGTTCTTCCGGCTGGGCCAGGTAGCAGTCCTCCAGGTTGCGGGGATTGGGGCGGCGCTCCTGCCGGTGCAGGGCCGCGTGGATATGTATATCCGTTTTGTTCATCGTGTGTTCCTCCTTTACCAGCCAAAAACACCTGCTCCGCCCACTGTGGGAGCGGCCATGCCGGGGGTGGGAACGTCCAGTTTCAGCACCTGTCCGGAAGTTTGGGCAGGCTCCCAGACAGGCAGGTCTCCGCCGTTGGGGTTGCCGGTGCGGGCAAAATTCACAAGATAGCCGATCATGGCGTCGGACAGCGCCCGGTCTCCGTCGGTAAAGGGGCGCCAGGCATGTTCCAGGGTGCCGAACCAGTACCACAGGTCGGCGGTGTGCCAGGCGCCCTTGTCATCCCCGGGCAGCTGGCGGCTGAAGTACCAGGCATAGCTCGGCACAGGCTGTTTCTGGCACCAGCGCAGGGCGTCCCCCGCCAGTTCGGGGCGCATGTCCTCGCTGGTGGCACCGGCCATGTAGGGGATGGCCAGCCAGCCCCGGTTTTCCGGGAAGGCGGCATTGTCCCATACGGGGCCGAAGTTCTGCATCACCTGGCCGAAGCCGTACCGGCCGAAACACCGGTTCATGGCGTCAAACAGGGCCTTGGGAGGCAGAGCGCGCAGAGCCGAAAGGTCGGCGGCACCGGTTTCCTTCATCCAGTCCTGCCAGAAGGCGTACTTGCTTTCCATGCCCCAGTCGCCCCGGAACAGCACCGAGTCGTCCCCGCCGCCGCTGGACATGACCGCCCGGTGCACCAGCCCTTCGGCGGCGGTGCCGGCGCACAGCATCTGCACGCTGCGGGCCCCGGCGCTCTGCCCCATGAGAGTGATGTTGTCTGGGTCGCCGCCGAAGGCCGCAATGTTGTCGTGCACCCACTGCAGGGCCGCCAGCTGGTCATACAGGCCGTAGTTGCCGGTATGGTCGCTCTCGGCGGCCAGCTGGGGCAGACAGGCATAGCCGAACAGCCCCAGACGGTAGTTGAGGGTCACCGCCACCACCCCATGGGCAGTCCAGTGGGGGCCGTCAAAGACCTTGTCCCAGCCGGAACCGCTCATGAACGCCCCGCCGTGGATATACACGATGACCGGGGCCTTTTCGGCGTCGTCCGGGGCCCAGATGTTCAGGTACTGGCAGTCTTCGCTGTATTGGTAGTCCAGGCCTTCCCGGAATTCATGATAGAAAAAGGGATTGCGGCCGTTGTCCTTTTCGGGCACGATAGCGTTGGGCTGCATGGCGTTGGGACCGTATTGGGTGGCGTCGTATACCCCGTCCCAGTGGGTGACCGGGGTTGGGTACTGCCAGCGTCCCGCCGTGGCGTACCGGATGCCCTTGTAGGCGGTGACGCCTTCCCCGGATGCCGTGCCCCGCACCGGCCCGCAGGGGGTGTTGCGAATCTCCATCACGATTCCGTCCCCTCCTTTTTGGGAATCTGGTTCAGCTTGCGGTTCAGTTCCTTCACAAAGTCCTCGGTGAACTGGCTGCTCATGTAGTTGATGATGCGCAGCAGGCTCATGCGGGGCATGGCCAGGCTGCGGGGGCTGCCGGTGATCTGGGGCACTTCCGCCTCCAGCAGGGCCCAGGCGTCGGGGTCGGCGGACAACACGCCCATCTCGTCCATGATGGAAAACCGGTCCGCCGGGAAGAGGTCTTCCTCCCCCTGTTCCAGGGTAAACCAGTTTTCCACGTTGAAACCGGGGTTGGGGTTGTCGTAGATGTAGCTTTTTTCCGGCTCCTCCACCCGGGTCAGGACCATCTCGTCCCGCAGGACGCCGGCGGTGACGGTGACGGTGTTTTCGCCCCACTGCAGAGGCAGGTTGTCGAATACAAACACCTTGTCCCCCGTTTTGGTGCCAACGACCTGCCCATTCACCGACAGGGTCACCTCCGGCTGGTTGGAATAGACCTTGACAGTGGTGGTTTCGCCGCAGCGGCGGGCGTACCGGCGGCCGCACAGATGGACGAATGCTTCCTCCGACCACCAGGCTTTGTAGTAATAGAAGGCATCTTTGCGGGTCTTGCGGTCATAGGTGACCAGACCCTTGCAGTTAAGCCCCTTCATGTCCCCGATGTTGCGGATGCCGCTGGCGAAGTCGAACATATTCCACACAAAGCTGCCCCACACAAAGTCCCGGGCCCGGAAGGCCGGGTAGGCGGCTTCGTGGTAGACGCACTGGAATTCCTCCGAGTAGTCACCCACCTTGGGTGCGTCCCGGTGCAGGTTCACCGAGCAGTCGGCGCCGTATTCCGAGATGCCCACCGGCACGTTGGGATTATCGGCGTGGAACTTGTCCAGGAAGGGACCATAGTCGGTGAGTTTGCCGTAGTACCAGCCGTAGTAGATGTTGTAGCCCACCATGTCGGTGATCTGGTTGAGCTGGCTGTTGTTGCGCACGCAGTACAGGTTGGCCAGGGTGGTGGGGCGGCTGGGGTCCAGCTTGCGGGCGAAGGTGTTCAGCTCCTCCACCTTGCGGTACATTTCCAGGGATTCGCCGTGGATGGCAATCTCGTTTTCCAGGCCCCAGAAGCAGATGGACGGATGGTGTTTGTTCTGCAGGATCAGTTCGGCCAGCTGCTGGCGGGCGTTCTCAAACAGGGGTTCGTTGCCGTCGGGCAAAGCCAGCAGGGGAATCTCGGCCCAGACCACCAGACCCGCTTCATCGCACAGGTCGTAGGTGTGGGCGGGGTGCTGGTAGTGGGAAAGCCGCACTGCGTTGGCGCCCAGTTCCCGGATGATGGCGATGTCCTCGGCCTGGTCGGCGTCTGTGACGCCGCAGGCGCAGCCCGCCCGGTCCTGGTGCTTGGACACGCCGCAGATGGTCATGTGATTGCCGTTGAGGAAAAATCCCTTGTCCGGGGTCATCCGGATGCTGCGGAAGCCGAAGGGCAGTTCCACCTGGTCCAGGGTTTCCTCCCCCCGCACCAGACGTGCCCGGCAACGATACAGATGAGGGTCCCGAATACCGTCCCACAGATGGGGCTTTTCCACCCGCAGCAGGGTGGCGGGGGCTGCCGCCGGACACAGGGCCCTGGCGCAGAGGGTCTCGCCGTCCCAGAGGGTGTATTCCACCTGCGCGCCTTCGGTGGGGCCTGCCAGGCGGGCTTTCAGGGTGACGGCCCCCGCCGGGTCGGCGTCCAGCTCCACCCCGCAGGTGCCGTAGTACAGCAGATCAAAGTGGGTGGCGGCCGTCTCGATGAGGCTGACAGGGCGGTAAATACCGCCGAAGTTGTTGAAGTCGCCGCCGGTGGGAATCCAGCTTCCGTCCCGGGTGTTGTCGGTCATGACCACCAGTTTGTTGACGCCCTCCTGGGCGGCGGAATCCGCCGGCAGGCAGAAGCGGGAGTACCCGCCCTTGTGGCGGCCCAGCAGAATGCCGTTGAGCCAGACCATGCAGGCGCCGCCAACTCCCTCAAAGCAGAGGAACAGGGAACGGTCCGCCGCAGGGGCCAGGGTCAGGGTGCAGCGGTAGGCCCGGGGGCCTTCGGCGTTGGGGGCGTCGATATTCCACACATGGGGCAGGGTCACCGGCTGCCAGGAATCAGCGACGGGCGGTTTTTCTCCTTGCGGGGTGCAGACGGCGTATTCCCAGCCGTCGGTCAGAATCGTTGTGGTTCTCATAGGATATCTCCTTTTTATTGCATGGTTTGGTTGAGCAGTTCCATGAGGGACGGTATGTACAGGTCCCATTGGCCGATGGGGGTATGGCCGGCACCGGCCAGCGAAATCAGAGAATGAGGCACGCCCCGGGCTTCCAGGGCCTGTTGCAGGGGTTCTTCCCGGGCAAAGGGGACCAGCGGGTCGGCGGTGCCGTGAACCGAGAGCACCGGCGGGAACCCGTCCAGCGAAGGCAGGGGATCCGGTACCCCCCACAGGTTGCCGTACATACGGTAGCGGTCGGCGGGGTGGTCGGCGATGGCATAAAACCCGGCCATGGCCCCGGCGCTGCCGCCCATCAGGGCCACCCGCCCGGCATCCAGGCCAAGGGAGGCCCCCTGCCGGGCGATGAATTCATACAGACGGTGGATTGCTTCCCCGGCGGTGCGCATGGCTTTCAGGGCATCCCCGCGGGTGTCCAGTTCCTCCTGATCCGCGTACTGGGGATAATCGGGGGAAAGCACCGCATACCCGGCGGCGGTGAACGCCCGGGCAAACCGGGAAATGTAGGCCTGTCGTTTGTCGTTGGGCTCGATGAAGCCGCCGCCGTGGACGAAAATCACCACCGGAAGAGGGGCATCGGGGGCCGGCCCGTCCAGGGTGATCAGGTCGGTCTGCAGTTCGGCCGGCCGGCCGAACAGATCGGGCATGGTGCAGAAGGTCAGTTCCCGCAGGGTCATGCCGCTGTAATCCGGGCGGTAGCGGCGATACTGGGCTTCGGGATTTTTGCCCATGGCAAAACACCTCCTAAAAAATCGGGCGCCTGCGGGACCCTCCCGCAGACGCCCAGGGTTTGATTCAGTTCAAAATCAGCGCTGCTGATACAGGGCGTAGGCATCCGCCATATACTGGGTGGCGGTTTCCAGGCCCATGCTGTTCAGACTGTTGACGTAGTTCTCCCAATCTGTTTCCAGGCTGGACTGGCCGGTGATGAACTGGATGGACATCTCCTGCACATAGGTGGTGATGTCATTCATCAGCATGGTGTAATCGCTCTGCACATCGGCGGCAACGCTCAGACGCGGCATATTCACGCCATTGTCGGCATCCAGCCAACGCTCCCGGGCGACAGCCTGTTCCGGCAGGGTGGTGACCATGGGCAGATAGGAATCGGTGCGGATCTGGTTGCAGAAGCCGTACATCGGGATGGAGAATTCCAGAATTGCCTGGGCGGGAGTCTTGCCGTCCGGGTTGTTCATGATGTAGTCGGTGTAGGACTTGGAGCCGTCCTCGTTGACGGTGTAGCTTTCGCCCTCAATGCCCCAGCCCAGCAGCTGCTGGCCTTCTTCGGAGTAGAAGAAGTCGATGAACTGCATGGCCAGAACGGGGTCTTCGCAAGCGGAAGTGATGGCCGCCTGACCGCCGGAATGGTAAATGCCGCCGGCCATGGGATAGGAGGGGGTGTCGCCCTCGTTCAGAACCGGCCAGGTGGTGCCTTCAAACTCAAAGTCGGGGTTGGTTTCGCGGGCAGCGGCGGTGATGTTGGCGATGTGATAGTTCAGCTGCAGGCTGCCGGCAATGCTGCGGCCGTCGGTCAGCTTGGCGTTCATGGCGGTGCCGTCGTTGGACATGAATTCGGGGTCGATCAGACCGGCATTGTACCATTCGTTGAGCTTGGCCAGGTACTGTTTGAAGTTGTCGGTGGAAGGCCCATAGACCACTTCGCCGGTCTCGTCATCCAGGCAGAAGCTCTGGGCGGTCTTGTAGGCGGGCAGAAGCAGGTCGAACCAGACGCTGCCGTCACGGTTCTTGCCCACGGTCAGGGGATATTCCACATCGGGGTCCTGTTCCTTGATGGTGGTCATGACGTTGGTCCAGTCGTCCACGGTGACGGGCGTTTCCAGGCCGTACTTTTCCAGCAGGTCGCCGCGGATGGTGGGGCCGCCGGAGATGGGCAGATCCTGGTTGAAGCTGTAGGCTGCCAGATAGTGGCCGTTGTCGGCAATAGCTTCCTTCTGGTATTCCTCGCTGGTTTCCAGCAGGGCCAGATAGTTGGGCGCATACTGACGGATGTAGGGATCCATATCGATCAGGATGCCGGAATTGACCATCTCTGTCAGGGTCATGGGGGTGGAGTTGAAGTCCCACATGATGATGTCGGGGTATTCGCCGGAGGCAACCATCAGGTTGAACTGGTCAGCTTCGCTTCCCACGGCGGGCATAATGAACTCGATGTTCACGCCCAGAATCTCCTCCGCTTTTTGGAAGCCCTTGATGTTGCCCCAGTCGCCGGCGGCGCCGCTGGTGGCATCTTTCATGTACACGCTGATGGTCTTGGTTCCGTCGGCCAGGGGGTAGGTGGCCGCTACAGGTTCCACATCCGAAGCGGCAGCTTCGGTGGTAGCACCTTCCGTGGTGGCCGCCGAAGAGCCGGACCCGGAACCGCCGCAGCCGGTCATGCATCCCACTGCCATGACCCCCGCCAGCGCCAGGGGAAGAATGCGGGTTTTACGTTTCATCTGTCTTCTCTCCTTGTCAAATGCTTTTACTTGGTTTTCGGCGCGGTTTATCCGCTGCGCCTTGACTGATTTTATTATGCGGCATGGCAGCGGAGTTTGTATATCGGCAAGTTTTTGGATTGGGTCGCCCTTTTTCGCTTTGTGCCGTTTTTTGGCACCCTGCTGTTTTTTGGTTTTACCGCTATGTTTTTATCAAGGTGCGCTGTATCGTTGGATTTTTTCGGCGAAAAAATCCGGCGGGCAAGGCGCCCGCCGGAAGGAACTCAGCGTGCCTGGTACAGTTCGTAGGCTTCGCTTTCGTATTGCAGTGCGGTCTCCAGACCCATGCCGTTGATGGTGTTCACATAGGTTTCCCAGTCGGCTTCCAGATCGGCCTGACCGGTGATGAACTGAATGTACATTTCCTGCACATAGGTGGTCACGTCGTTCATGATCATGTTGAAGTCGTTCTGGTTTTCGCCGGCCACAGTGAGCTTGGGCATATTCTGGCTCAGGTCTGCATCCAGCCAGGTATCCCGGGCGGTCGCCTGTTCGGGCATGGTGGTGGCCATCAGCACATAGGAATCGTTGAGGATCACGTCAGAGAAGTTGTACAGGGGGATGGCGTATTCCAGAATAGCTTCCTGGGGAGACAGGCCTTCGGGGTTGTTCATGATGTTGTCGGTGTACTGCTTGGTGCCGTCCTCGTTGACGGTGTAGCTTTCCCCTTCAATACCCCAGCACAGCAGGTCGTTGCCTTCTTCGGAGTAGAAGTAGTCCAGCACCTGGGTGGCCAGCTCGGGATCTTCGCAGGCGGTGGTGACAGCTGCCTGGCTGCCGGAGTAGTACTGGCCACCGTTGGTGAAGATCAGCTTGGGTTCATCGCCTTCGTTCAGCACCGGCCAGGGGCAGCCCACAAACTCAAAGTTGGGGTTGGTCTCCCGGGCGGCGTTGGTGATGTTGGCAATATGGTAGGACAGCATCAGGTTGCCGGCCACGCTGCGGCCGTCGGTGAGTTTGGCGTTCATGGCGGTGCCGTCGTTTGCCATGAATTCGGGGTCGATCAGGCCGGCGTCATACCACTCGTTCAGCTTTTGCAGGTAGCTGCGGTAGTTTTCGGTAACAGGGCCGTACACCACCTGGCTGGCGGTCTCGTCCAGGCAGAAGCTGTTGGAGGTGTTGTAGGTGGAGAGCAGCAGTTCGAACCAGACGCTGCCGTCGCGGTTCTGGCCGGTGGTCAGGGGATAGGCGTGGCCGTTTTGTTTCATGACGGTCAGCACATTGGTCCAGTCATCCACGGTGGTGGGCACTTCCAGGCCGTATTCCCGCAGCAGGTCGGCACGGACCGCCGGGCCGCTGGACACCGGGGCGCGGCCGGAGAAGGAGTACAGGGCCAGGTATTCCCCTTCATTGGAGGTGGCTTCCTTGCGGAAGGTCTCGTTGCCTTCCAGCACGCTCAGATAGTTGGGGGCATAGGTGCGGATGAGGTCATCCATGTTCAGCAGGACCCCGGCATCTACCAGCTGATCCAGGCTCATGGCGCTGGAACGGAAGTCCCATAGGATCACGTCCGGGTATTCGCCGGAAGCAATCATCAGGTTGAACTGGTCGGATTCGCTGCCCACCGCCGGGTGGATGAACTCAATGGTCACACCCAGCTTTTCGGCCGCTACCTGAAAGGCTTTGATGTTTTCCCAGTTGCCTACGGCGCCGCTGGTGGCATCTTTCATGTAGACGGTCAGGGTCTTGTCGCCGTCTGCCAGGGGATAGGTGGCCTGGACCGGTCCCGTTTCCGTCTCCGTCAGGGCCGTTTCGGTGGTGCCGGCAGCGCTGTCGGCACCGGAAGTTTCCGACGCGGCGCTGCCGCAGCCGGTCAGGCATCCGGCTGCCATCATGCCGGCCAGGGCCAGGGAAAGGACTTGGTTTCTACGCTTCATCTGTTTTTCTCCTTACCGTTTGGTGTTCGCGGCGCGGCGGTTCTGCCGCATCCCGATTGCCCTCATTATGCGGCCGGGCGATGGGTTTTGTATAGCGGCAAGTTTTTGGATTGCTGCCCCCTTTTTCCCTTTCTTCCGACCTTCCATTTTTTTGCATCATGGTGCAGTTTTTTGGAATGTTCGGTGTGTCGCTTTATTTTTGGCTGCTTTCCCGGTACTGGGTGGGGGTGATGCTCTCCATCTTTTTGAAAATACGGGTGAAGGTGTTGCCGCTGGCGTACCCCACCCGGGTGGCGATCTCACCCATGGGCAGGTTGGTGGTACGGATCAGTTCCTTGGCGTGGTCGATGCGCAGGCGGGTCAGATAGTTCAGGAAGGTATCGCCCACGTTTTCCTTGAAGAAGGTGGACAGGTAACTGGAGGTAATGTAGAAATGGTCCGCTACATAGGACAGGGTCAGCTCGCTGTTGGCGTATTCCTGCTGCAGGAATGCCAGGATCTGTTCGGTCAGCTGGGCAGCGTGGGTCTTTTGATTGTGCTGCACTGCTTCGCACAGGCTGCGGGTCACCGTTTCCACCGTTTTTTCCATCTCGGCGGCTGTTTGCTGCACAAACAGCATGGCCAGCGGATCGCTGCCGTCGGGAAGCAAGGCGATGGACTCTTCCGGCGTATAGGAACCGGTGATCAGGTTCAGCAGCGCCACATAATACCCGCGCAGGGCGTGGGGCGCGGTGGGGCGGCCTTCCACACCATAGCGGTATCGTTCCTGCAGTAGGGCAAGGGCACGTTCGGCGTCGCCGGTGGCGATATAATTGCGCAAGGGGGTGGAGATTTCGTCCAGGCTCTGTTCCACCCGTACCGGGGGCTGCTGGCTGAGCAGGGTCACACATCCGCCGGGGCGGGCCTGCTTCACCTGGGCAGCGGTGTAATAGGCGTGGGGGACCCGTTCAATGCCGTTCACGATGCGGCTGATGTAAATTTCCACCATGCGGGAAAATTCGCTGCGCAGGCTGTCTGCCAGGGCCTGCATGGCCGCGGCGGCCCGGGCTTCAAAATCTTCGGTGTCGCTGTTCAGGATAATGACCATCATATCGCTCTGTACACCCACACTGGCAAAGGGGATGGAAGGCGGCATGACCTTGATGAGCTGTTCCTTCACGATCACATTGACGATGGCCTGTTCTTCAAAGTCGTCGCTTTCCGGCTGGCGGATGACCACCACGCCGAATTTCTGGTAGGGCAACAGGATGCCCATATCGGCCAGCGTCTGAGAAAAGGAAGGATAATCAGAGACCGCGTTGCGCAGCAGCTGCAGCAGCATCCCTTCCTGGATGCGGGGCAGCTCGTCCACCAGCAGGCCGCGCACCACGCCCATGGATGTGGTGATATCCTGCACCGAACGCTCGATGAAGTGGAACTCGTTTTCGTCGCTGTCGGCCTGTTCCCGCAGCAGTCCGGATTGCCGGCGCAGGGCCGACATCAGGTTTTCCAGCGGGCGGTAGTTCCGGCGGGACAGCAGATAGGACGCCGCAATACCGATGGCCAGCACCAGCACGAAGATGCCCAGGCTCAGATTGCGGGTAAAGTGCAGCCGGGGCACCACCGCGTGCTGGGGCTGGATGGACAGGTAACTCCAGCCGTTGAGCCTTGAGGAGACCGAGGACACGGTGTACTGGGCCCCGCTGATGGAAAGGAACCCTTCCCCCAGGGCGAGGGCGTCGTTCAGGCTGGATTGCAGGTCGTTGTCGCCGGTGCTGACAATGACCTGGCCGTTTTCGTCCAGAAGGCAGACCAGACCGGCCTGCAGTTCCTGCATTTCCGCAATATTCCGGAACAGGCCGTCGGTGTCGATCAGCAGGCAGATGGTACCGTTTTCTGCCCGGCCGGTGCTCCACAGGGGCACCGAATGCAGCATGACCAGCGCGCTGTTGCCGCCGTCCCGCAGAACCGCATACCGGCAGAACTGCCGGGATTCCAGCAGAAGCTGCTGGAGCTGCCGGTTCAGCTCCCAGCTGTCCAGGCGGATGACCTGGGAACTGACCCCGGAATCGGCGCTGAGGGAACTGATGAGATAATCATAATGGATGGAATAGAGAAAACACTGGCACAGCTCCCGGTAGGTGGCCGCATAACCGCCCAGGTACTGGGACAGATGCCAGATTTCCATCTGCAGTTCGCTGCCGGAAAGGTTGTTGCTCATAAGGAAGTCGCTGATGGTCTGATCATTCTGCATGTCCAGAGAAAACTGCTGCAGGCTCTGCAGCTTTTCGTCCACCATCATCTGGGCCTGTACCAGTACCGCATTCTGGTAATTCAGGTTTTCCTGGCGCAGCAGCTGCCGGGCATAGAGATAATTGAACAGCAGGGTGGCAAAGGGCAGTATCAGCATAGCCAGAAAACTGGCCAGCAAACGCTTGAACACCGGGCTGCTGCGCGGCCGCCGCAGCAGTTGCACCAGGCGGTTGGTCCAGGACGAAAGGATAGACATGAGACATTCTCCTTCAGGATGATTCCAAAACTTTCCCATTCAGTATACCAAAAACAGGTTTGTGCCGCCAGGGGGAGAACGCCGGTTCTTTTCCGGGTTACGGCAGCAGTGTAAACCGGATTCTGCCGGGACGGGACACTGCAAAGGTCAGTTCCCAAAGACCGCTGTGGCGCTGGCGGCAGGACACGCACTCCCGGCTGACCAGCCGGACGTTTCCCGGCGCAAGCGCCGCCAGAACGGTGAAGCGCCCGGCCCGGGTGCAGTCCAGGGTCGCCCGCAGGCCGGTGTGGCCGGGCTCCCAACGGGCTTCGGCCACAAAGGTGTCGAAACCGACCGTCAGGGTGCCGGGGCGGTAGTAGGCCGCAAACCAGTGCACCACCGGCGAGGACAACCCGCTGAACTGGTGCCAGCCCGCTCCACGGCGGGTCTCGATGTTGAAGTGTTCAAAGCAGTGGTAGGATTCGGCGCACTCCTTTTGCCAGAGTTCCAGGGCTGTTTGGGCAATGCGGAAGGCAAAATCTGCCATTCCGGCATCCAGCGCCGACTTGAAGAAAATCCACTGGTAGGGCATCCAGACCGAACCGTTCCAGTAACCGTCCTTGCGGTAATAGGGGGCCTGCCGGTCTACCGTGGACAGGCCGCAATCGCTCCACAGCCGGTGCGGGTCCTGCAGCCGTACCCAGAGCAGTTCTTGCTGTTCCGGGGTGCACAGGTCTGCAAACAGCGGAGAGGCGCCCCCCAGACCGGCGTTGAAGTTGACCCCGTTATCGTCCCGGAGGATGCCGCAGGGGTTGCCGTCCTCATCGTGCAGCACATATCCGAAATAGCCGGCGTCCGCATCCCAGGCGTATTTCTGCAGGGCGGCTTTGAAATTTTCCACGTCCTGGCACCATATTTTCGCTTCTTCCGGCAATCCCAGCAGTTCGGCGGTGTATGCCAGGATACGGGCACAGCGTGCGGCATGGGCTGTGGTGACCACCGGGGTACAGTTTGCCTGCAGCCGACGGCGGCGCACTTCCTGCTGCGGGGGATAATCGTCCCAGCCGCCGGAATTGTAGAAGTAGTCCCAGGGGCGCAGCAAGCCGCTGCGCAGATTTGCGGTGGTGGACCCATCCGCCCGGCCGCTGATAAACCGATAATACTGCCGCAGTTTGGGGTAACAGTCGGCGGCCAGCTGCCGGCTGCCGGTTTTATTCAGCAGTTCCGCAAACAGATAGAATTGGGTGGGGACCATGGAGCCGTGGAAGATAAAGGCAGCTTCCTCGTCTCCGTCGGGGGTAAGGTAGGCATTCAGGCAGTCCAGAGCCCGTTGTACCGAGAATTGTGCCAGCCCGATGCCGATAAATCCGGAATCCCAGGTATACAGGCTGTCCCACCAGCGGCCGGGGGTGTTGTGGCGGATATACTGCCGCCGGGTGTAGACGGGGTAGACCACATTGGTGCACAGAACCGCCTGCATAAGCTGCTGCCCCATCTGCAGGTCCTGCCCGGCGGGCAGAGCGGGCGGCGGGCAGAGGGCGCGGGATGCCTGCGCCCAGGCGGCCTCAAAGCCGTCGGCCCCGGCCAGAAGCTGCCGGCAACGGGCAGCGGCGGCTTCCGGAGTGGGGGCACAGCACACCGCGCCGTACAGCACCCGGGTCTGCCCGGGCTTCAGCGGGATGGGGCGCTGGAACACGTTGGTAAAGTGCCCCCGCCCGTTGCCGCGCAAAGTGGAGGACACATGGTCCTGCACGGTGTAGCGCAGGAAAATGTCCAGCTCATCGTTTTCGATCTCCCGTACTTCCGCGGGACGGTACAGCCAGAGCACCCCGTAGCATTCCCGGATGTGGGGATAGCGCAGTACCAGGAATCCTTCCTCTTCATGCCGGAAAATCTCCGGCCGGGCCCCGCTGTCCCGCAGGGTTACCGAAACATCCTTCCGCCGGCATTCGTCGCACAGCACAAGACAATCCAGCTTGGGGTTGCCGCTGCCGGCGCCGGTCAGGGTCAGGGTAAATTGGCCCTTGGGCAGGGGACCGGGCAGGGGCACCCACGCCATGACCGGCGTGGCGGTGGGGGAAAGCGCCAGGGTGCCACCGCAGGACAGCGCAAAAGAAGCGGCTTGCTGGCCGGGGTTGCAGTACCGCACCCCCAGGCAGGGGTTGGCCATGTCCTCCGGCAGGGAAAAGGTATATCGGACACGATCCCCCTTGCCGTTGGGAATCACCCGGCCGAAAGAGCCCCGGCCGCCGGAACCGCCAAAGCCGTCGCCCACGCCGTACCCGCCGGTAAAGCCTTCCACCGCTTCTTCGGCCCGGCGCAGGCCGTCGAACCCCAGATGGTCCAACGGGCGGGAAACCGCAAATTCCAGGTTGTCGTAGTCGTTGGCGGCCAGATACACAGCCCCCTCCGGCAGGCGGATGTCCGCCCCGCGGATGTCAAACCGGGGCCGGGCCGGCTGAGGGTCCCAGGCACTGGCCATGTAATGAAGGACCAGATCCTGAAAGGTTCCGGTGCGATTGCACAGCTCGGCCCGGATCAGGCGGGCGTCTTCACCCAAGGGAGCAAAAGAAATGTCCGCATACACCTGATCTTTCCATTCCAGTTCGTGGCGCATGGTATAGCACGACAGGTCCGGCGCGGCTTTCCACACATGATATCCGCTCTCGAACGTTACGTTGGGCACGTCCACGCGGCGTCGGTAGAGCCCCGGAAACACCGAAAGATCGAACCGGACGCCGTCCTTGGCTGCGGGAATGTGGGAGATGCCGCTGTATTTCTTGGTATAGGGACCCCAGGCGGGCAGGGCCAGATCGTGGGATTCAAAGGGTGGCTTCATGAATATCCTCCTGAAAACGGCTAAACCCCCGAAGCCGCCGCACACAGCGGAGACCCCGGGGAGAATAGCCTTTATGTCCGTCCGGGCTGCAACAGGACGGTGTTGGGAGAGAATGGATCAGCCCTTGACCGAGCCGACCATGACACCCTTGACGAAGTACTTCTGCAGGAAGGGATACAGGCAGAGGATCGGCAGGGTGGACACAATGATGGTGGCGTACTTGATGGCATCCGCCTTTTCCTGGGTCATGACGCCGCCTTCGCTGACCGCGGCAGCGGAACTGGCCACGATGATCTCACGGGTGATCAGGGCCAGGGGCCATTTGGTACGGTCGTTGGGCATGTACAGCATCTCGTTGAACCAGCTGTTCCAGTGGGTGACGCCGTAGAACAGCACCATGACGGCCATGGTGGCGCCGCTGACCGGCAGAATGATGCGGGTGAAGATGGTCCAGTAGTTGGCACCGTCCAGCTCGGCGCTCTCTTCCAGGGCGTCGGGGATGGAGTCGAACTGGGTGCGCATGACCATGAAGTTGAAGACGCTGACCATGCCGGGCAGCAGGGCTGCAAAGCGGGTGTCCAGCAGGTTCATGTTGCGGATGACCAGATAGGTGGGGATCATGCCGCCGTTGAAGAACATGGTGAAGGTGATGAACATGGTCAAAGGCTTTTTGAGCATCATGTCCTTGTGGGACAGGGCGTAGGCCACCATGGCGGTGAGGATTACGTTGAGCAGGGTGCCCACCACGGTGTACAGCAGGGTGTTGGCGTAGCCGGTCCAAATTTCGGCATCCTTGAACACCTCTTTATAGGCATCCCAGGTCAGGTCCTGGGGCCAGAGCAGAATGCCCTTGGCGGCGGCCACGATGGTGGGGTTGGTGATGGAGGCGCAGGCCACATACCAGATGGGATACAGGCAGGCCAGAATCAGCAGGGTGATCACGGTATAGGAAACCACATTGAAAACGAGGTCTTCTCGGGTATACCGGATGCGGTTTTTTGCATGCAACATGTTCGTTTCCTCCTTCGGCTCACCACAGGCTGGTCTCGGTCAGCTTGCGGCTGATGCGGTTCATCATGACCACCAGAATCAGGTTGATAACGCTGTTGAACAGGCCGATGGCCGCAGCCGAACTGTAGTTGGCGCTCAGAATGCCTTGGCGGTAGACATAGGTGGAAATGATATCGGCGGTCTCATAGGTGGCGGGGCTGTACAGGTTGAACACTTTTTCAAAGCCGATGCTCATCAGGTGACCCACGCGCATGAGCAGGACGGTGACGATGGTGGGCAGGATGCCGGGCAGGGAAATGTAGAACATCTGCTGCACACGGGAGGCGCCGTCCAGGCGGGCGGCCTCAAACTGCTGCATGTCGATGCCGGTGAGCGCTGCCAGGAAGATGATGCTGTTCCAGCCGAACGTCTGCCATACTTCGGAACTGACATAGACGGTGCGGAACCATTCCGGCTTGGTCAGAAAAGCGATGGGCTCACCGCCGCAGGCCTGGATGATGGTGTTGAACAGGCCGTCCAGGCTGGTGAAGTCGATGACCAGGCCGCAGATAACCACCATGCTGATGAAATGGGGCAGGTAGGTGATGGTCTGGGCAACGCGCTTGAAAGGCTTGGAACGGATCTCGTTCAGAACCAAGGCAAAAATGATGGGAATGGGAAAACCCCAGAGCAGGGTTTCCAGGCTGAGGAGCAGGGTGTTGCGCATCAGGCGCACAAAATAGGGCCCCTGGAAGAAGCGGATGAACCAGTCAAAGCCCACCCATTTGCCGTCAAAGATGCCGCCGGTGATCTTGTAATCGGTAAAGGCGATGTACAGACCTGCCATGGGTGCGTAGCAGTAGACGATCAGGTAGATGATGGTAGGTACCGCCATCAGGTAGAGAATCCAGTTTTTGCGGAAGTCCTTGCGCAGCCGTTCTCCCAAGCCCTGCTTGCGCAGCGCAGGGGTGGGGGCTGCTTTTGCCGCCGTATGTGCCATGTGGTATTCCTCCTATTCTAACGTGTGAGCCTGACACGGTCGCGGGCTCGTTCTGATTTTCAGTATACGGAGGGGCAACGACAGTGTCTATCGGCATGTTTTTGGATTTTCCGTCCCTGCTTTTTTTCCCTTGGTTGGGCATGGTGCGAATTTTTGGGCGGGTATTCCGTTTTTGGGAAACCCGCTTTCCGGCGCGCTTTTGCCTTGACACCGACGGCACCGGCCTTCTATAATGAATACATTCAAGCACGACATCCCCCGGGGATGCCGGTGCCAGGGACCCCCCTGTTGTTGGGGCGGACCGGGTACCGGTATCTGCGGGGGATTTGTTTTTTGCCGGCATCGGAAAGGAGATTCTATGACCAAATCACTGGATATGACCACCGGGCGTCCTCTGCCGTTGTTGCTGCGTTTTGCTTTACCCACCCTGGCGGGCAATCTGCTGCACCAGGTATATTCCATCACCGACAGCGTGGTGGTGGGGCGGTTTCTGGGGCAGACCGCTTTGGCCAGCACCGGTTGTACATCTCCCATTGTCATGCTCCTGGCTGCTTTGATGATCGGCGTCAATGTGGCGGTGGGAATCCTGATCAGCCATGCCTTCGGCCGCCGTGATTACCGGGGAATCCGCCGGACGATGATCAACAGCCTGTATCTGGGGCTGGTGATTTCGGCGGTGCTGGCTCTGCTGGGCGGCAGCCTGGCCGAACCCATTCTGCGCTGGATGGGCACCCCCGAAGGCCCGCTGCGCAATGCGGTGGCGTATCTGCGCATCAACTTCATCACGGCGGTGTGTCCGCTGTTCTATTACCTGTTTTCCAGCGTGTTCCGCGGTATGGGAGACAGCCGCACCGCCCTGTACTGCCTGGTTGTGTCCGCCCTGGGCAATGTGGGGCTGGACGTACTATTCGTGGCGGTATTCCACTGGGGTGTGCCCGGCACGGCCTGGGCCACTGCCCTGGCCCAGGCCATGTCGGCGGTGTTTGCGGCCGTTTTGTTGTGGTGCCGGTATCCGGAAGTGCGTCCCTCCTTTGACGACTGCCGGTTTGACTGGCAGCTGTTCAAACGCATTGCGGGCATGGCCGTTCCCATTGCGGTACAGTCTGCCTTCAACAATCTGAGCAACGTGGTGGCCCAGAGCGGCATTAATACCTTTGGCGAGACCGTCATGGCGGCGTACACGGCGGCAGGGCGCCTGGGCACCCTGACCCTCATGCCGCTGGAGACCATCGCCTCCTCCCTGTCGGTGTTCGCCGGACAAAACCACGGTGCCGGTACCCGCGACCGCATCCGCCAGGGCATCCGGGCGGCGCTGCTGCTGTGCCTGGTATCCAGCATTCTGCTGGGGGCGCTGCTGCTGACAGCGGGCGGCACCCTGGCCGGGCTGTTCCTGTCCGACCCGTCACCGGAGATCATCGCCGTGGTGCGGCGGTATCTTCTTATCACCGCCGTGCCGGGCATCCTGGCCGGCGTGATGCATGTATACCAACAGGTGCTGCGCGGGGTGAATCTGCCCGGGCAGGCCCTGGCGGGCGGGATTATGCAGCTGCTGTCCAAGATCCTGGCGGTGGCAGTGGGCGCCTGGGTGCTGCAGGATCTGGATTTGGTCTGGCTGGGGTGGCCGCTGTCCTTCCTTGCGGGCAGCGTGGTGCCCTTCCTTTGCTGCCGCCGATATCTGCGCGGCAGCGGGGCGGGGGAAGAAACCCCATGAGAAAACGCCGGAATTCGTGAGTGCGTCACACGAATTCCGGCGTTGCTGTTGGCACCTCTTTACTTACTCGATGTAGTGGACTGTATGGCACAGGATCTTCACCGGCACGCCGTGAGCCCGGCCAATTTGCACCGTCAGGTCCACCACCGGGCAGCCGTCCGCGTCAATCAAAATTGTTGGCATTGTATTCCCCTCCAACCATCACTTACGGGCAGTGTTTTCTTTTTATTGTAGCAGATTTCTGTGCTAACAGCAGGGATTTCCCTCTGCTTTTTGAAAAATGGAAGCAAGGGTTCTTCCAAAAGTGAATCATGCTATGATTCACTTTTTCTGAGTGAACAGGAAATGCCGGCAGAGAGTGAATCATAGTATGATTCACTCTCCCAGCCGGTTTTACCACCGACTGGGAGGAAAGAGGGGCTCAAAAGCCCCCCCACCTGCTGGCAGATGGTTTTGCTAGCATAGCGTTTGGATATCCAAACGCAAATTTTGGGGGCTCTCCCCAAACCCCGTTGCGCTGCCGCAGCCCGGCAGCCTCCGCTTGAGAAATAAGCGACAGCCAACAAAGAAAATTTCATATTTGCCGTGTATAGTAAAAAGTAATTTCGGGACCTTGAAAATTGAATATTCAGCACGATCGGTACGTTCCACGGAAAGAGAGCGCGGGATGTTGGCGCCAGGATGGCCGCTATGGCCCGAGCGAATCCACAACGATCCAAGGGGAATCCCATCAGCCACCGGGATTTCCCCGCCATGACCTTTCGAGTGGTGACAATGATACGCAGGTTTCCCCACACGTCA
>PPYE01662170.1_pt1 | contig 23862 bp, 20 predicted proteins | sample 1559881 | NCBI WGS metagenome assembly PPYE01 (sample SAMN08240022, study PRJNA423297) | Human gut metagenome, whole genome shotgun sequencing project. | reverse complement strand
ATCATCAGCCGCTGGGCCGCGTTCCTGAACACCAGCTTTTCCTGGGCGCTGTAGGTTTTGGGCCCCCACTGATGCCAGGCCGCCGCGCCTCCTCCCCCAATCAGGAGAAGAAGGGCCGCTCCTGCCAGGAACTTTTTCCCGCCTGCCCTTCGTCTGTACCGGGCAAGTCTTTTGTGGTTTTCCCTGGCCTGTCCGGCCAGGCAGTCGGCGAAATTTTCATGAATCAGTCCGTAATTTCCATTTCCGCTTATTCTAAGAAGATCCAGGGCTCCTGAAAGCTGTTCGGATACCGCGTAGTCGAACCACTCGCTTTCACTGGCGATTCCTTGGAGCATCAGCCTGGACTTTCCCATGTACTGGGGAAACGCCAGGGAAAAGGCTTTGCTCCTTAAGCGTTCATAGCTCTGCCTTACCGGCCGGTAGAGTTCCTCCAGCGTAAGGAGGGGCCGTTTCTTCCGCTTCATTTCCCTGGCAATGTCAGGAAGAAGATGGCGGATCAGATAATCCTGCCGCAGCTGCTGCGCCTGATCTCCGGAATACAGCCGCAGCTGGCCGGCACACAGCCTCTCCAGATATCCCCCGGCCAGAGATTCCATGGTCATTGCCCCGGTCTCCTCCTGTTCTCTCCCCAATTCCCGGTCCATCACCGCCGTCTGCCCGTACAGCCACAGCATCATGGGATTTTCCAGAAGACGCATCATCTTCTCTTCCGGACAGGGGATCTGCCGTCGGCGAAGGGTCTCTTCCACCTGATCCCTGGTCAGTTCCATCAGGCGCGCCGGACAAAAGCCGGAAAGGCCGTATGCCTTCACCCCATCTGTGCGGTCCGTTACCAGGATTCCCAGGGACGAAAATCTCCCCAGCCCCTCAATTTCCTTTAACAGATTCTGCCGCCGCGGGCCAGCCTCATTGAGCCCATCCAGAAGAAGGACGGCTCCCGGACCTTCTTCTCTGGAGAAAAGCTGATCCAGGCATGTCAGCGCCTCCTCCACCCCCTGGCCCCCTTCCAGAAACATAAGCTTGCGCAGAATCTGCTTTCGAATATACCGTAACTCCTCCCCGCCTTCCGGATAATCCGCCAGGGAAATATAGAGAAAGACAGGTTTTGCCGGACTGTAGCGGGCTATGTTTTGCCTGAGCAGCATTTTAAGGAAACGGGTCTTGCCCATTCCCCCCGCGCCATATAAAAGGAAGCATTCTCCCCGCTCCAAAAGGGGGAGAAAATCTCTCTCATTCCATTTTTCCGCCCGTTTCCCCGGGTTCTGGCCCCGCCTTCCTCCGGAACCCTCCAGGCCATCGGTCAGCATCAGAACCCGCTCCAGGTCTTGTGTCTCCCTGTCCCGGCTTTTTTTCCACTCCCGCAGGCTGCCTTCCCACAAGGCGCTGTGGGAGATCCCCCAGCCATGAAGCCGCAAAAGAAGCTCCTGAATATCTTCCCGCAGAGAATTCACGGATCCATATCGTTTTCTTGGAAGCAGATGCAGCCCCTTTTTGATGATCCGCACCGTCTGCCAGGCGGCTGTTTCCGGCTGACCGCGAAAGATATCCAGGTCTTTCGGGAAGGCCCGCTCCAGTCCCTTTCCCATGGACTCTTCCGGCGTAAGACGCCTTCCCGTAAGCATGGTAAAAAATACCGCGCAGACCCCGTAAAGATCTGCGGCCGGCCCGATTTCCCGAATTTCCTTAAGCCGCACCTCAGGCGCGGTATACCCTTCTTTTTCACTGAAAAGAAATTCCTCCTGCTCCCCCGGATTCTCCGGCCAGACACTGTTGTAATCAATCAGCATGGCCCTTCCCGGCAGCATCAGAATATTATCCGGACTGATATCCAGGTGGAGAAGGCCGTTCTCATGAAAAGGCTCCAGAGCGTCCAGAATCTGTTCCATTACCTCAGCTGCCCGGAGAAGGGACCAGTTCTCTTTCTCCCCTTCCAGGAAATGCTCCAGATCCTGGCCGCCATGGACATACAGCACCGAATAGCAGGTCCCATATGCCTCACAGGAATTTAAATTGCCTGATATCTTCTCCGGCAGCGCCTCCAACAGCTTAAGGTTCACCGCGTTTCCCTGGAAAAAGCGGTTCCGGCACTGCTCCATCAGATTTTCCCCCTCCGGACAACACCGAATCCATCCCTGCTCATCCCGGTATACCCATCCCTTGGGATGATACGGAAACAATTCCTTAATCAAAACGTGATGATAACATCCCCGATTCAGCGAATCCTCATATCGGGCCCGATAAACCACAGCGCTTCCGCCCTGGCCCTGTACCCCCTCCACACAGTATTCTGTCTCTCCCAGAATCAAGGTCTCCCCAGGCTGACGCAGATTCCTGCCTCTTAACATGAATTTTCTCCCTTTCAACCAGCATGCCTCCCCCCTTTTCGATTTCTTTCATTATAAGCCTCCGGGGGCGGCCATCCTTTAACTTTTTTCCGTTTCTTCTTCTGAAAACAGGATTTCCACTACCTGACGCATCCGGTCGCCCATCCCTTCTCTCGTCAGTTCATCTCCCTGGGTCCGCATGGCGTACATCACCATCAGATCGAAGGGACTGCCGCAGTCTAGGGGATTCATGCCGTACCGCTCCAGAAAGATATCCATCTGGCGGATTCGGATCTCCAGCATGCTGTCTTCGTCCTCCTCTTCCATATCTTCCCAGAAATAAGCATCCGGATCATCCGGGTCTTCCGCCTCTTCCAGGGCTTCCGTCACCAGATACAAAAGGATCATGGCCTTCCGGCTTACATCCTCTTTCCTTCTGCGCATATTAATCAGGCTGCTTTCATTGGGCCAGTATTTCTTTACCAGCCGCTGCAGAGCGGAATACCCGCCTACCCGCTTGGTCTCCGGAACCTTCATCCGGATATAATCCGTCAGGATCTCCTCCATACTGTATTTCTTTTCCTTCAGGTCCACGCCGCTTTCCGGACGCTGAAGCTTCGTCAGCATATCCTGGAAGTCCCGGTATGCCGTTTCATGAAGGGTTCCCAGGGAATCTCCATACTCCTGAATAAAGTCCCGAAATTCCTCCTTTGACCAGACCTCATCGAAGGCGTCCCGCACCTGCCGGGTGAAAAGGCGCCCTGTCTCCATTCCCCTTAGCTTCTCGTTCTTCTCGTTTTTCTCTTTCTTTTCCTTCTCTTTCTTCTCCTTGATCTTCCCGCAGACAGTCTCCGCCTCCCCGGCCAGCTCATCCGCCTCTTCATAAGGCAGATCCAGACGAAGGGCACAGGCGTATGCCAGTTCTCTGGGATTCCGATAATGGATGCCCGTCTCTGAAGCGCAGGCCAGCAGACGGTCCGCCCCAAATTCATCCAGGCCCAGAACAAAGCTGATCTGAAACAGCAGTTCCCGGCTTTTCGGCGTATTCTTTCCGTTCAGCCAGTTCCGCGCTTTCCTTGCAATGCTGTCGTGGCTTTCCCCGGTAACCTTCTCCAGCCCCGAAACCAGCCGGGGCATTAAATCTTCTCCAGGATACAGCTGCCGCAGAAGATAATCAAAGCTTCGAAACTCCGCCCCGCTTTTTAAAAATTCCACCATCTCCTCCGGCGTCCTTACGGCCTCCCTGAGAAGCTTCCTATTGTTCGCGGAAATTCTTGTTCTCCCTTCCTGTCCTTTTTCCCAATTCATCCCTGTCTCCTCCCTGCCGGCTGCACTTTCCACATCCTTGTTTCAGGCTCCCTGGCACCCTCTGATTCTTTGCGGCTCTTTTCTCATCTGCCGAAAACGCCGCACATTCTTTGCATTTCATTATAACTTACCTGATAATCGCTGTCACCCGATTTTTCTGTCCCTTTATTCTTTCATAAATTATCCAAAAAAAAATTCAAAATTGTCTTGCACAATTCGAAAACTTATGATAGAATACCTAAGTCGCCTGAAGTGAGGAAATGCCTCGCGACAGAAAGATGCTGCTGTGGCTCAGTCGGTAGAGCGTCGCATTGGTAGTGCGGAGGTCACGGGTCCGATTCCCGTCAGCAGCTTATTTAGGAAGAATCCTGTTTGTCAGGGTTCTTTTTTTATTTCTCTTTGAAAGTCCGGCCATGGGACAGGCGTCATATATTCAAGGATGCCAAATACACCACCCGGTCTTTCCCCGGGACTGTCTCTCCCCTCCAATTTTCAAAACTTCCTGCTGTATTTTTCTCTGCATAAGAACTTTCTGCCTTCCTACTCATATGATAAAGTAAAAAATCTCAGAGGTCCGATATGGCTGAAAATGACTCCTATCAGACTCCGTCTGTTCCTTCATCCAAAAACAAGGGCGCTTCCTCTGCTGCGTCCCTCCGCAGTCCGGCAGAAGACGGCTGGCACAGTCCTGCCCAGGGCGGAATAACCACACCGATTGCACCAGACTGCCGTTCCTGCGCAGCAGATTCCCAGGAAGATGCCCGCTCCGGTGATTACGGCCTGACTACCCCCGTAGCTCCCGAAGGCGGCCGCCCCACGGTGACGCCGGAAGACCGGCCGATACCCCCCGGTTCCGGAAACAACAATTCCGGAAGTACCGACGGTGATTATGGGCTGACCACTCCTGTGGCTCCCGAAGGCGGCCGTCCGGTAGCCCCGGGATGGCCTGTGACGCCTTCCTTCCCCAGCACCTACTACGGGCAGGTGCGTTTCTTAAATGCATCCACCAATCATTTTCCGGTAAACTTCTCCATCGACGGCATTACCTACGGTTCCGGTTTTGGCTTCGGCGACAATTCCCTGTATCAGGAGATTGCCGACGGCTTCCACACCGTATCCGTAACCAGCGCCACTGCTATGGGGACGCTTCTTCTCCAGCAGACCTTCCCATTCGCCGCCAATCAGAAAGTAACCATGGTGCTTGTGGACGCCAGGGAGGGAGGATTGGAAATGATCCAGGTCCCTGACACCGGCTGCCGGAATCTCCCCTCCGGCTACGGCTGCTATCGAGTAGTCAATGCCAGCTACAGCGGTTCCAGTTTCGACGTACGCCTTTACAACGGCGATACCGTATTCCGGAATCTGCAGTTTACCAATGTTTCTCCTTATAAGAGGGCACTGGCAGGAAATTACACCTTTTACCTGACCTCTGCCAATTTCTACAGCGTAATCCGTGAACTTCCCGTCATTCTGATCACAGCAGTCACCAACATGAATCCCATGTCTACGCCCCTTGCCTCCGCAAATGTCTCGATCCAGGCAGGCACCAACACCACATCCTACATCATCGGAAACACCTGGTCTGCCTACCCACTTCAGATGCTGACGCTCAACGACTGACAGCAAGCGCAAAGCGGCATAAGACTTCCTCTATTCCGGAAGCCTTATGCCGCTTCTTTTATTCCTGCAGTACCCCTTCAAAACTTTCCCGCAGCGTCCCGCAGGATGTGGCAAACTGCTTAAGCTCTTCTTCTGTAAGAGACAGCTCCAAAACCCGCCGGATGCCATTGCCGTTGATCACACACGGGACCCCGGCAAACACATCCCGCTGGCCGTATTCCCCTTTTAGCATAGCCGATACTGTGATCACGCTGTTTTCATCTCCCAGCACTGCTCTGGTAATTCGGGTCAGCGCCATGCCGATGCCATAGTAAGTGGCCTGTTTGGCATCAATAATCTCATAAGCTGCCCTCTTTACCTGTCCGGCAATTTCCTGAAGCTTGGAACGGCTGATTCCCTGCTCTCCTTCCCGGCACAAATTTAAAATAGGAATGGTAGCCGCCATGGCCTGGCTCCAGGGAACGAACTCACTGTCACCATGCTCTCCCATCACATAGGCATGAACATTTTTCGGGTCCACCTGCAGATACTCTCCCAGAAGGTATCTGAGTCTTGCCGTATCCAGCGCCGTGCCGCTTCCCAGCACCCGTCCCGGATTAAACCCGGAAAGCTGGCAGGTGATCCTGGTCATGATATCTACCGGGTTTGTGGCCACCAGAAAAATTCCGTTAAAACCACTTCTTGTCACCGGCTCGATCACCGAACGGAATACCTGGGCATTCCGCTTAAGAAGGGCCAGCCTGGTCTCACCCGGCTTCTGGGCCACGCCGGCACAGATCACCACCAGATCCGCGTTCCGGCAGTCTTCGTAACTTCCCCCATAGATTTCCATGTTTGATGGGGCAAAGGCCAGGCCGTGATTTAAGTCCATGGCTTCTCCCATGGCTTTCTTCTGATTCACATCAATCAGAACCAGTTCATCGCAGGCCGTCTGGTTCAGCAGACAGTAGGCATAACTCATTCCCACCATCCCGCATCCCACCAGCACCACTTTTCTCTTATCAATCCGCATCGCATTCTCCTTTTCCTGCAGGCCGGAGGGATCCGGCCCGCCTGTCACAAACGTTAAATTTATCTGCCGCTACAGGATAGTATGAATGCCTGCGAAAATCTTATGCACTTTTTAGATTTTGTCCATTACAGACGATTAATCTTTTTCTCCATCAGTTCGCTGTTGCCGCTGTACATCACCGCATCTTCCCTGGCAATCTTTCCCTGCCGGTACAATGAAAGAAGGCTGTTGTCCATGGTGACCATGCCTTCCTCTGCAGAAGTGGAAATTACACCGTCGATCTGGTGAATCTTTGACTCCCGGATCATATTGCGGATTGCATTATTTAAGAACATAATCTCCAGAGCCGGCACCTCACCTGTGCCGTCCTTTACGGGAATCAGCTGCTGAGACACCACCGCCTGCAGCACCATAGAAAGCTGCACCCGGATCTGTTCCTGCTGATTGGGCGGAAAACTGTCAATGATCCGGTCGATGGTGTTGGCAGCTCCGATGGTATGCAGGGTGGAAATCACCAGATGGCCGGTTTCTGCCGCTGTCATAGCCGTGCGGATGGTCTCAAAATCCCGCATCTCTCCCAAAAGGATCACATCCGGCGCCTGCCGCAGTGCCGCCCGAAGGCCGCTCATATAACTTTCCGTATCGGTGCCTACTTCCCGCTGGGTCACCACGCTGCGGTTGTGCCGGTGCAGATACTCGATGGGATCCTCCAGGGTAATAACATGGGCATTTCTAGTCTGGTTGATCTCATTAATAATACAGGCCAGGGTGGTGCTTTTTCCGCTTCCTGCCGGCCCCGTCACCAGCACCAGTCCCTTGGTCATATTGGCTATATCGATCACCCTTCTTGGAATATTCAGGCTCCGGAAATCCGGCAGTTCAAACCGTACGATCCGGATAATGGCCGCCAGAGAACCCCTCTGACGCATGACGCTGGCCCGGAAACGGGACAGCCCGCTGACTGCAAAGGAAAAATCATCGTCTCCCCGGGTTAATACCTTCGTCATATCCCGGTTCCCGGCGATCTCATATATCTGCGTGATGATCCGATCCATTTCTTCCGGATAAATCTTCTCTTCTCCCTGGTACATAATGCGCCCGCCGATCTTGTATGAAAACGGCATGCCAGGTACCAGGAAAACGTCCGAAGCTTCCCGTTCCACTGCCGCTTTAAAAAGATCAAGTACATCCATATTCCTTTTACCTCCCGCTGCATTTTCCGCCGTCTCTCTGCCTGAATGCAAACTTGCCTTTTTTGGCAGAAAGAATCTTTTTGTCACCAATCGCTCTGCTGCCCGTCCCAGACCGGCATATCCTGGTCAATCTCATAATCTACTGCATTGATCACCTTCCACTGGAGCACTTCTGCAGTTCCTTCTCCATCTTCCCAGAAAAGTCCCAGAATCACCGACAAAGCCTGGCCGTTTTCCATGGGAATCTCCGTCTGCGCCGTCTTATTCTCCCGGTCATAGTTCTCCCCCAAAAGCTGCTCCAGTTCGTCCTGCGGATTCTCCGGATCCTCCTTAAGGGCCTGAGCCAGGGCCTCATTTACCTTCATCAGAAAGACCTCAGCTTCTCCGTCAGCCCGGTAATATTCCGCCACAGCCGCCTCATTGCGCCTTGCCAGATCCAGATCATTTCCCGCGCTGGACAGTGCCAGCAGGCCGAAGGTTCCCAGGCAAAGCACAATAAAAATCAGAATCAGAGAAGCGCTTCCTACATTTGCTCCCCTTCCTCTTTTCTCAGCCATCTGACTTAAGCCCCCTTCCCGTGAAATTCCGGATCTGAAGGCTGGTAAGAACCAGCGGCTCTCCGTCTGTTCCCATTTCCCTGACCCGGGGATGTTTATCCCCTCTGCCTATGGAAACAGACAGGGTCTCAAGACTTCCTGCTCCCGTTTTTGCAGGCTCACTTTCCACGGAAAGGACAGCCGCATACCAGCCTTCCTCTCCATCCTCCAGCCGTTTCCAGTCTTCATCAAAACAGATCCTCTCTCCACTCTGAAGATCACCTGCCTTCCACAGTTCTCCCAGGCTCTGGGCCGCCAAAACCGCCTGATTTTTCTCTCTGGCCAGACGGCTCATGGAGTCGGCCCTTACAAAAACCCGGACGCATACTACGGCACAGACAAGGAAAAAGCCGCAGACCATGATCATTTCCATAAGAAAAATCCCGGATCCGGAACGCTTCCTGCTATTCATCCTCCGCGCCTCCTCTCCCGCTGCGCACTGACAGCGTCAGTTCTCCTCCGCCTTCGCCTTCCGTAGAAAGAGTGATCAGGCTGCCGTCCCCGCTCTGGCTTACAAAAAAGCCGCTGCACTCCAGAATGGATAAACCATCCTCCAGCCCCAGCCCGTCTGCCGGGTCAAAAAACAGTTCTCGGATGCTTCCGTCATACCAGTAGATCCAGGTCACATAATTGCCGCCTTCGATCCGGGAATCCAGTTCCAGCACCGGTACATCATCCACCGTCCGCACACGCACCACGCCTTCCATATCCCCCTGACGCACCTTATTGGCCACGTACTGCAAAGCCACGCTTCCTGTAAAATTCTCCTGGGACCGGCGATTGATATTTTCATAAACCTTTCCGCCGATCAGAACCGTAAAAAGTGCACAGAGCACAAAAGCAAGAAAAAGGAGCATGGTAAATAAAAAGTTCACGGCCTGGCCGCGGCTCCTTCCCTTTCCTGCTCCTTCCTGATTTTTCATTCCTGACTGTTTTTCAAATCCTTCCGCCATATCCGGCCTCCTAGTTTTCCCGCACCTGCCTTTATTCCTCTGCCGAAATCACCGTAATATCCGGCATCACATTGGAGGCAAAGCCCTCATAAAACACGTAATACCGCTCCCGGTCGATCTGAATGCCGTAATTCTCCTCCAGATATTCCACACTGGGAGGATACCTTCCCTCAATGGCGTAGCACTGGACCACGGCCCGGGCAATGGCGCTCCTAAGCGTCTCCTCTCCCTCGGCCTCTGCCTTCCCTGAAAAGGAAAGGGAGCCGGTCACAAAGGCCCCCATGATCAGCAGGAAGACCAGAACCGATGCCAGGAATCCGGCGCCGGACAAATCTCTTTTTTTCGTCTGTATTCTCCTCATGATGATTCCCCTTATCCTGTAATGCCAGGGTCATAGGAAATCTGACCCCGGTATTATCCAATGGTTGAAAGTACGCCGGCCAAAGGCAGCATCACCGAAAGGAGCACCAGCCCCACTGCCACAGCAAGCACAGCCACCATGGTGGGCTCAAACCGGGAGATCACATTGTCAATGGCCTCATCGGCCTGCTGCTCGTAATCCCGTGAAATATCATCCATGATCCGGTCCAGATGGCCGCTTCGGTTTCCCGTCTTGATCATCTGGATGTGGAAGCCGGAGAAAAGGCCTGTGGCCTTCAGCGCATCGTAATAACTCTGTCCTTCTTCCAGAAGATCCCGGCAGATCTGGATTTTCCCTTCTACTGCCGGATTCTCCGCCAGTTCCGCAGCAAGTTCCAGTCCTTTTTCCAGTTCCAGACCGCTGCGAAGAGTCAGAGCCAGAACGGAAGTAAATCTCCGGTTTGCCACTGCCAATGCGATGCGGCTGCGCTTCTTACCCCAGGAAACAAGCCGCTCCAGAAAAAGGAACCGCTTCCCCATACGGGTCAGTGCCCACACCGCTGCACACACAAGAAGGAGCACAGCGCCCGCCGCCAGAGCCACGCCGCTGCACACGCCGCCGAAACGGATGGCTGTCGAAGCGACAGGCGAAAGCTGAGCGCCCAGCTGCTCATACACATCTTCGAATACCGGCATCACCTGTACAAACAGAACAAACAGCACTGCCAGCAGCATAAATACCATGATAATCGGATAAGTCAGGGCATTTTTTATGCTCCGCACCAGAAAATACTCTTTCTCATAATATTCCGAAAGAGACAGCATCATCTGATCCAGGGTACCGGTGCTCTGCCCCAGCCTGGCCATTCGAACCACGTAAGCGGGAAATGCCCCGGTCTGCTCCAGCACCTGAAAAAAGGGATCTCCCAGTTCCACGCCTTCCGCCATAAAAAGAAGCATCTCCTTCTCCCACTGACTTCCCGCATCTTCCGCCATAATGGAAAGTCCCTCATCCAGAGGCACCGCTGCCTCCAGAAGGAGGGACACCTGCAGACAGAAGGCGGAAAGCTCCTGAAGGCTGTATTTTTCCGAAGCCTTCCTTCCCTTTTTCGTCTCTTTCTTTTGGGACTCCTCTGCCCCCGCTTCCTTTGTATCCGGACTTTTCATCTTTCCATTCGCCGCCCAAAGCGGCTCCTCCTCTCCGTAAATACACAGCGCGGCCGGATTTTCACAGCCCGGCGCACATCAACGCCGGGCACAAAAAGGTCCGTCCTCTTTAGTAGGAATACTTTGCCTGGTAAGAGCTGTCGCCGCCCCCATGGGCTCTTCCGCCGCTGGAAGCAAATGTAGGATCCATCAGACTCCAGTTCTGCCCGTCAAAGTATATGATATTGTCGATCCATCCCTGTTCCGGCAGGTACACGCTGATCCATGCGTGATACAGCTGGCCGGTATAGCCGATTACCAGCTTCGTAGGAATATCCTGGGCCCGCAGCATGGCCGTCATCAGTGACGCATAGTCAAAACAGATCCCTTTCTGGGTAGCCAGAGTCAGATCCACATTGGGCAGGTAGCCGCTCTGCACCGTGGCGGCCTTCTCATAGTCATAGGTCAGGTTGTCCACCACATAATTATAGATGCTTGTTACCACACCCATAGGGTCTGCAGCGCCTGCAGAAAGCTGGTCGCTGACTGCCACCGCGTTGCTGCTCTGATTGAAATTCACGTATTGGTTGGGATACAAAAAGGGAGTGAACTCATTTTCCAGTGTCACATTAATGCTCTGGCTGAATGCCTGGGAATACTGGTTGCCGCTGATGTTCTCAAAAACCTTGATGGAATAGCTTCCGTCACCTTCCGTCAGCGGAAACACCTCATAAGAATCTCTGGCATTCAGATCGTATGTATAGGTAACGCCCTTGGTGATCTGCACCTTGATCTTATTGTTGCTCCCTTTGTATTTCACCATCACATAGCCCTGGGACGCATTCGAAGCATCTACGGTTACCTTGGTATTTCCGTAGGAAGCCGTCCCTGACGCAATGGGCGTCCGCACCATGGCAGATGCCGCCATGGGTCCGCACCAGAGGCAAAGAGCCGCTAATACCATGCCGGCTGCCGCCTTCCTTAGTCCTTTCTTCATATTTTTTCCTTTCTATCCGGCTTTCCATTCACTCTGCCGCATCCGCACCTTTATCCCTTCTTTCCTTCCAGTGCCTGCAGGCGCTGGCGCAGCGCCTCATAAGCCAGGACACCGGCTGCTACGGACGCGTTCAGAGAATCAATATCTCCCCGCATGGGAATAGAAGCCGTCAGATCACAGTTTTCTTTTACCAGACGGCTTACGCCGTTTCCTTCATTTCCGATAACCAGCCCCAGAGGACCGGTTAAATTCACCCGGTACATGGTCTCCCCGCCCATATCGGCGCAGACAAACCACATGCCTTCTTTCTTAAGAGATTCCATAACGGCAGACAGATTGTTTACCTTGGCCACAGGCGTGTAATGGATGGCGCCTGCAGAAGCCTTTGCCACTGTAGAAGTAAGCCCCGCCGCCCGCCGCTTAGGGATAATCACGCCATGGGCGCCCACCAAATTCGCCGTCCGGATGATGGCTCCCAGATTATGGGGATCCTCAATGCCATCCAGCAGAAACAGAAACGGCGGTTCGCCTTTCTCCCGGGCCGCTTCCAGCATATCCTCCACCGAAGCATACGTATAAGCCGCCCCGTAGGCAATGACTCCCTGATGCTTCCCTGTCCTGGACATCTGGTCCAGCCGTTCTCTGGTCACGTAATTAATAATCGTGTCCTGTTTTCTTGCCTCCCTTGCAATGGAAAGAATGGGGCCGTCATGGCATCCATCCAGCAAAAACAGCTTGTCTATGGTCTTTCCGGAGCGGAATGCCTCCAGTACTGCGTTCCGTCCTTCTATGGTCAGTTCTTCGTATCGCATGGCGTGTTCTCCTCTATCCGCGAAAGCCCCAGGCTGATCAGTTTTGTAAGCCGCTCAAACTGTTCCGTAAGAAAAAGCCAGCCCACTAAAGCCTCAAACCCGGTAGCCCGGCGGTAATCAATCACAGAGGCATTTTTGGCGGAGGTGACGGAATGGGCGTTGCGTCCCCGCTTAAACACCGCCAGTTCCTCCTCTGTAAGTTCTGCCTCCAGAAGCCCTATCATCTTTGACTGCGCTCCTGCACAGACCAGACGGGAACTGTGCTTGTGAAGCTTGTTCACCTGCACATTCCCGCCGTTTACTACTTTAAGCCGGACCATCACATCGTAGACCCCGTCCCCTACATAAGCCAAAACAAGGGGGGAATACGTCCGCGGATCTACCTCCTTAAGCTGCATGGTCTCTTTATAAAACTGCAGAAAATCTCTGGTTATACCCGTTTCCATTTTACACCTTCCCTGGTATCCTCCAGAACGATTCCCATCTCCAGAAGTTTTCCCCGGATTTCGTCTGCCAGGGCGAAATTCCGCTCCTTCCTGGCAGCCTGCCGCTTAGCGATCAGTTCCTCCACTTCCTGATCCAGCGTCTCCTTCTTTCGCTCAGTAAGAATACCCATTACCTGGCAGAGCGTATCGATCTTTTCCAGAAGAAGGTTCACGTAAGCAAGACTGCTCTCCTCCGATGCTGTGGAATTTGCCAGCTTCACCATCTCAAAGAGTGCGGAAATGGCATCTGCCGTATTAAAATCGTCGTCCATGGCTGCCTCGTACTTCTCAGTCAGGGCTGCCAGAACTGCAGCATTTTCTTCCTCCTGGGAAGACAGCTTCTCTTCCTTTGCCTTTCCTTTCAACTCTCTCAGCCGCTCTGCCGCAGTGAGGATCCGGTCAAGGCCGTTCTTGGAAGCTTCCATCAGATCGGCGCTGAAATTCAGCGGACTTCTGTAGTGGGCGCTTAACATAAAGAAACGAAGTACCTGCAGATCGTACTTTTCGCTGATCTCCCGCACAGTAAAGAAATTCCCCAGAGACTTGGACATCTTCCGGTTGTCAATATTCAGGAAGGCATTGTGCATCCAGTATGTGGCAAAAGGCTTGTCATTTGCCGACTCGCTCTGGGCGATCTCATTTTCATGGTGGGGGAAGATCAGGTCCTCACCGCCTGCGTGAATATCGATCTGGTCTCCCAGATACTTCTTTGCCATCACAGAACACTCAATATGCCATCCGGGACGGCCCTGGCACCAGGGTGACTCCCAGTAAGGCTCCCCTTCCTTTTTAGGCTTCCAGAGAACGAAGTCATTGGGATCCTCCTTGCCTTCCTCTCCTGTTACCTTGATCTCCCGGAAACCAGACTGCAGATCCTCCAGATTCTTATGGGACAGCTTTCCGTAGTCTTTAAAGGACTTTACCCGGAAATACACGGTGCCGTCCTCAGCAGCATATGCATGTCCCTTCTCAATCAGCGTCTGGATCATATCCAGCATACCGCAGATTTCTTCCGTAGCCAGGGGATGGCGGGTGGCAGGACGCACGTTCATGCCTTCCATATCCTTCTTGCACTCGGCAATGTATCGCTTGGAAATGGTATCGGCATCCACACCTTCCTCTATGGCCTTTTTAATGATCTTATCATCCACATCCGTGAAATTCGAAACATAGTCCACCTGGTATCCCTTATACTCAAAATACCGGCGCACCGTATCAAATACGATCATAGGCCGGGCATTTCCGATGTGAATCAGGTTATATACCGTAGGGCCGCACACATACATCTTTACTTTGCCCGGCTCCAGAGGCACAAACTCCTCTTTTGTTCTGGTAAGCGTATTAAAAATTTTCATATTTTCCTCCAGCAGCGGTCTCCCCGCTTATTCCCTTTCCTGCTTTGGCATTTCGCTCTGCCGGCAGCATCCAAGACAGCCGCCGCAGCCCTCCATACCGTCCGTTTCCGGGCTTTCCAGCCCCTCCGGACCGGCCAGAACGCTTTCTGCGCCGTCCTCTGCATCATAATAACAATAATTTGCCACCTCTGTCAATAAGGTGACTGCCTGGGAAGATATTCCATCTCCGTTTCCCGTAAAACCCAGTCCTTCTTCGGTGGTGGCCTTTACACTGACCTGACTTGTCTTAAGTCCCAGAGCCGCCGCAATATTTTCCGCCATCTGCTGACGGTAAGGGGCCAGCTTGGGCCGCTGGGCAATGATTGTGGCATCAATATTCTCGATCACATAATGATGTTCATCCAGAAGCTTTCCCACATGCTTTAACAGGGCAATGCTGGATATCCCCCGGTATGCAGGATCCGTGTCCGGGAAATGCTGTCCGATGTCCCCCAGCGCAGCCGCCCCCAAAAGCGCGTCCATCACCGCGTGGACCAGAACATCTGCATCGGAATGGCCGTCCAGCCCCTTCTCATATGGAATCTCCACGCCCCCAAGAATCAGCTTCCGCCCCTCTTTAAGACGGTGTACATCATATCCCTGTCCTATTCTCATTGACTTTTTGTCTCCTTCCTTTAAACGATCATTCGAATCTGTCTGGGAATGCACTCCACCTGAAATTCATTCCACTCTCCGCAGTCCTCTCCGTCCGCATGGACCGCAGCCGGCCGATCCAGGTGGAAAAGGGCCTCCCGGCATTCATATACACGGATTCCCTTTCTCCGTTTCTTCCTGCGTTTTAAAAAAATGGAAATCAACATGCGAAGAATTCTCCTGCGCCTTTCATTGCTGACCACGCACACCCGCAGCTTTCCATCGCTTCCGGATGCATCCGGCGCAAGGCAGAAGCCGCCTCCTTCAAATGGATGTATATGCGCAGAAATAAAAAAGATATGATTAAACTCGATTTTCTTAACCCGGTCCAGAATCACGTATCCCTTCACCGGACGGGTTTTTCTTAACAGCATCAGCCCGGCAGCTGCATATTCCAGACGGCCCAGCCCCATTTTTTTCAGAAGAGACGGATCTGAATTTTCCCGGACCATGCAGCACACCTCCGCATCCATTCCGATTCCGGAACTGACCATAAATCTGCGGTGTTCTCCTTTATCGCCGATGGTCAGCACACCATAGTCCAAAAGCCGGATGGTCGGCGAAAACAGAATCCGCCGCAGGCATCTTACCTGCCGCCTGGAAAATCCCAGGCTGCGGCCTAAATCATTGCCGGAACCTGCCGGAATATATCCCAGCGTAATCATCGGCCCCGGCAGAAGGCCGTCCAGTACCTCATTCATCGTTCCGTCTCCGCCTACCGTCACGATCACCCGCGGCTCCTGGCAGCACCGGGTCAGCTTTCTGGCAAATTTTCTGGCATCCCCCGGCCGTTCCGTAAGGTAGCTTTCATACTCTATATTCTCACGCTTCAGCACATGCTCCAGGATTCCCCATATTCTCTTTCCCCGCCCTGACTGACAATGAGGATTAACGATAAAAAAATACATGAAAAGCCTCCTGCATTTCACTAAGCCCTTTCAGGCGAAGATATTATCTGATGTTCTTTCTGCTGTGTCTGATTTAAAGTATATCATAAATATGAGAAAAAGCGACATTTTTTCCCTTTATATTTTTCCCATCTTTCCAAAAAAATCATGAAGAAAAAATAAAAATATGAGAAACCGCTTTCTTCCCCTCAGCCATCCTGAACTGTTACGATTTTAAAAAATAATTGTCAAAAAAGTGTTGACAATTAGAACAATACGAGTTATACTATCTAGGCAGTCGCGATGAGGCATCCAAAAAGGATGAAAAGCGATGCATATTATGGGGTCTTAGCTCAGCTGGGAGAGCATCTGCCTTACAAGCAGAGGGTCATAGGTTCGAGCCCTATAGGCCCCATATATCTGGCGGAATAGCTCAGCTGGCTAGAGCACGCGGTTCATACCCGCGGTGTCGTTGGTTCAAGTCCAATTTCCGCTACGAATAAGCTGTCGGATTTTTCGGCAGCTTTTTTTATTGCGAAGGATCCGACAAGACGCGCCAGTGACGCGCCTTGTCGGATTGCCCCATGGTATTTGACTTTCTCAAAAAAATACTGCGCAGCCTTTATGTAACCACACAAAAGCTGCACAGCACTTTCCTCTCCCATCCTGCTCTTTCGCTGCAGGACGAGGTTTTCTTTTATCCCAACGCTTTCTGGGCCGCTTTCTTTTCTGCCCGCTGTTCGCTGTAGCCGTATACCACATAGTAAAGGGCGTACGCCATAATAGCCGCTCCCACTCCATCGATAACGGAATGCTGTTTTAAGAACACAGTAGCCAGGCAGATCGATACCATCAAAAAGAAAGATCCCCGCTGTATCCATCTGTGCTTTCTCAGGCTCTGACTCCTTCGGACGGCCATGTGCACACAGATGGAGTTATATACATGAATACTTGGAAAAACATTTGTACATGTATCTGTCTGATACAGCCAGTACACCAATGCCGAAAAAATGTTCTGCTGCGGATCTACCTGAGGACGAAAGTTTGTCCCGTTATGAAAAAAAGTGCAGATGATCAGGCTGATCGTCATGCCGGTAAACAGGCAGATACACAGCTGATAATACTCTTCCCTGCTGGTAAAGAAAAAGTATCCGATCCCCACCGCCACATAGGCAAACCACAAAAAGTAAGGCACCACAAAATATTCGCAGAAAGGAATATAATCATCCAGCGCCACATGCATCACATGATAGTTGGTCCTTACCGTCTTTTCCAAATAACCAAACCACACAAGATAAATCAGGCCATATGCTAAAATCCAGGCATGTCTGTACTTTAGAAAAAGCTGTTTCATAATAACTTCTCCCTTTTCCCTCCCTTGGGAAACTAAAAACCCAGTTTTTCAATGGTTTCATTCTATAATAATATTTATTGCACTGGTGCAATGATTATTATTAGAAACGGATTATAGCACACGAAATCCGGACCGGCAAGCCAGTTTAGAAAATGTTAAGAAAACATAATTATTTCGTCATTCTATGGTAGTTCCGGCTTTTCCGGCAGCGCTTTCCCTTGCCTTTTCAAGGGATGTTATAATAGCCTTTCTGCCTTTTCCGTTCTCCACAAAATCAACAGATGCAGTGATCTTTGGCAGCATGGAAGCAAACTCAAAATGCCCCTTCTCAGAAAACTCCTTAGCCTCCTCCACAGTCATGTGGGAAAATCTCTACAATAGCTACCGGTCTGGGCGATGCCACGATACGGCGGAATCCCTTTCCCGGCTCTTCCACTACATAATTTCCCTTTGCCTCTTCCTCGGCAGCTTCTTCTGCTGTCATATAACGGCCGATACGCTTTACCGGCGTATAGAATGCCTCATCATAAGTATCCACAGTCACCTGGGTCAGGACGGTACATACCGGCTTGTAAATGCCTCTCCGCACCAGCTCCGACCGAAGGCCGTTCTGTAAATCATATCCGATATAGCCCTGGCTCATAGCAGAGCACACGGACATGGGGGCCATGCTGTAGCCGTCATGCTGTTTTCCGAACTCATTCATAGCCGTATGGATCATGCCTACCTGAGGTGCATTGCTGTGGACTAAAGCCACCTGCCAGCCGTCCTGAATGAAGTCGGCGATCACTCTGGCAGTCTTTGCTACCGCAGCCTTTTGTTCCGGTAAATTCGTTCCTAATGCATTATGTCCAAGGGCCATCACGATACGTTTTTTTGCCATATTGTTTCCTCTCACTTTCCAAGTCTTTCTGTAACGGATCGGTACCTTCACAGCTATCAACATTGTATCAGTGCCTGACAAAAATTGCAACATTTATCGCCTGTCTTCCGGCAGTTTTCCCCAAAATACCTATAGAAAAAAAAAGAACTCCATGTTATGATAGGAACAGAATTTTATGATACCATAAAGGGGGATTAATCTTGTGAAACTGCTATCGGTAGCGATTCCCTGCTACAATTCCGAAAACTATATGCGTCACTGCATCCAGACTCTTCTTACCGGAGGACCGGAGATCGAAATTCTGATCGTGGACGATGGGTCTGCCAAGGACAGAACGGCTCAGATCGCCGATGAATACGCTGCCCGTTATCCGGACATCTGCCGGGCTATCCACCAGGAAAACGGCGGCCACGGTGAAGCAGTCAATACCGGCCTGCGCAATGCCACCGGCACTTTCTTTAAGGTAGTAGACAGCGATGACTGGGTAAATGAAGAAGCTTTTCAGGAAATCCGCTCCGTCCTGCGCCGTTATCAGGAACCGGAATCCGAGGAAAATGCCCTGGATATGCTGGTAAGCAATTTCGTATACGAAAAACAGGGGGCAAAACGCAAAAAGGTCATGAACTACCGGACAGCATTTCCCAAGGATCAGCTCTTTGACTGGGAGAATGTGCGTTTTTTCATGAAGGGCCAGTATATCCTGATGCACTCCGTCATCTACCGGACCAGCATGCTGCGCCAATGCGGCCTTGAGCTTCCCAAACACACCTTCTATGTGGACAATATTTTCGTTTACCAGCCTCTTCCCCATGTCCGGAAGATGTATTATCTGGATGTGAACTTCTACCGGTATTTTATCGGCCGGGAAGACCAGTCGGTAAATGAAAAGGTCATGATCGGCCGCATCGACCAGCAGATCCTGGTAACCCGGCTGATGTTAAATTATTACGATGTGTTAAAGATCCAGCCCAGAAAACTGCGCCGCTATATGATTTCTTATCTGGAGATCATGATGACCATCTCTTCCATGCTGGCCATCCAGTCCGAGACTCCGGAGAACTTAAAGAAAAAGAAGGAACTGTGGCAGTACCTCAGAAAAACCAATTTCCCGCTGTTCATGCGCCTGCGCTGGGGCTTCCTTGGCCAGGGAGTAAACCTTCCCGGGAAAGGCGGACGGAAGATTTTCAGCGTCTGCTATAAAATCACCCGGAAATTTTACGGATTTAATTAATATCGAAAGTCATACAAACAGCAGGCGGCACCGCAGAATGATATGCGGTGCCGCCTGCTGTTTCCTCTTTTTATCCCGATTAAATCGTAGCAATATCGATCAGCGTAAGCTCTCTCGCCTTATTTTCCATACTGGTAGCCAGAGCCGCCGCTGTATCCAGAGAAGTCAGCACATTCACGCCGGTCTCGATGGCATTTCTTCGGATGATGAATCCGTCTCTGCTTCTCTCTGCACCCTGATGCGGAATATCGATGATCAGATCAATCTCATGTCCCAGCACCAGGTCCAAAAGATTAGGAGATTCCTGCTCCAGCTTGCGGACTGTGATGGCCTTTACGCCTGCTGCATTCAGAGCCTTGGAAGTTCCCTTTGTGGCAAAGATCTTATAGCCGATATCGGCAAATCTTCTGGCAATGGGGATCACCTCTTCCTTATCCTGATCCCTTACGGTGATAATCATGTTCTTATATTTGGGAAGCTTGATACCCGCGCCCTGGAATGCCTTGTAAAGGGCCTCATTAAAGGATTTTGCAATACCCAGGCACTCGCCGGTGGACTTCATCTCCGGCCCCAGGTTAATGTCTGCACCGCGGATCTTCTCAAAGGAGAATACCGGCATCTTGATGGCATAATAATCTGCCTTCGGCTGCAGACCGGGGGTATAGCCCAGCTCGCGGATGGTATGGCCGCAGATGATCTGGGTGGCCAGAGGTACAATGGGGATTCCCGTTACCTTGCTGATATAGGGCACAGTACGGGAGGACCGGGGATTTACCTCGATAATGTATACATTCTCTCCGTCCACGATAAACTGGATGTTGATCATGCCCTTTACGTGAAGAGCCCGCGCCAGCTTCTCGGTGTAGGAAACGATGGTCTTTACATTTCCTTCGGTAATATTGTAAGCCGGATATACGGAAATGGAATCGCCGGAGTGAACGCCGGTTCTCTCAATGTGCTCCATGATTCCCGGAATCAGAATATCCTGGCCGTCGCAGATGGCATCCACCTCCAGCTCCTTGCCCATGATGTACTTATCCACCAGGATGGGATGCTCCTGGGCAATCTGATTGATGATGCCGATGAACTCGTCAATGTCCTGATCGTTGATGGCAATCTGCATGCCCTGGCCGCCTAATACATAGGAAGGCCGAACCAGAACCGGATATCCCAGACGGTGTGCAGCCGCCTTTGCCTCTTCTGCAGTAAATACGGTCTCTCCTGCAGGTCTGGGGATCTGGCACTGCTCCAGGATCTCATCAAACCGCTCACGGTCCTCGGCCGCATCCACGTCCTCAGCCGCAGTTCCCAGAATGGGCACGCCCATCTTCATCAGAGCTTCCGTCAGCTTAATGGCAGTCTGGCCGCCGAACTGCACTACGGCTCCGTCAGGCTTCTCCACATCCACGATACTCTCCACATCTTCCGGTGTCAGAGGCTCGAAATACAGCTTGTCCGCAATATCAAAATCCGTACTTACGGTTTCCGGATTGTTATTTACAATGATGGTCTCATAACCTTCCCGGCTAAACGCCCAGGTGCTGTGAACGGAACAGAAGTCAAACTCAATACCCTGTCCGATCCGGATTGGTCCGGATCCCAGCACCAGAACTTTTTTCCGGTCATGGGTGGATTCTGCTTCATTTACTCCGTCAAAAATGGAGTAATAGTAAGGCGTCTCCGCCGCAAACTCTGCCGCACAGGTATCTACCATCTTATAAGCAGCGCGGATATTCCGCTCATACCGCAGAGCCTTTACCTGATCCTGAGGGATTCCGGTAAGACGGGCAATCACATTGTCCGGGAACTCGATGCGCTTGGCTTCCTTTAACAGCTCCTCAGAAAGTGCCTCCGCTGCAGGCACCCCTGCCTTCACCGCTTCGCCGGCAGCCTTTAAGGCATTTTCCATCTCTACAATAATAGCCAGCTTGTCGATAAACCAGTTGTCAATCTTAGTGATGTCATGGATCTTCTCATAATCCATTCCCCGGCGGAGAGCTTCCGCAATCACCCAGATCCGGCGGTCATCTACCTTATGAAGCATCTCGTCCAGCTGATAATCCGTCAGGTGGCTGAAATCATAGCTCATCAGGCAGTCTACATGCTGCTCCAGAGAACGGATGGCCTTCATCAGAGCGCCTTCGAAATTGGTGCAGATACTCATAACCTCGCCGGTAGCCTTCATCTGGGTTCCCAGGGTACGCTTGGCACTGATGAACTTGTCGAAAGGCAGACGTGGCATCTTTACCACGCAGTAATCCAGCATGGGTTCGAAGCTTGCGTAGGTTTTCTTTGTTACAGCGTTCTTGATCTCATCCAAAGTGTAGCCTAAAGCAATCTTTGCCGCCACCTTGGCAATGGGATAGCCGGTGGCCTTGGATGCCAGAGCAGAAGAACGGCTTACACGGGGATTTACCTCAATAACACAGTACTCAAAACTGGTGGGATGAAGGGCATACTGCACGTTGCAGCCGCCGGTAATCCCCAGCTCCGTGATAATATTCAATGCAGAGGTACGAAGCATCTGGTACTCTTTATCTCCCAGGGTCTGAGAGGGAGCCACTACGATGGAGTCGCCGGTGTGTACGCCTACCGGGTCGATGTTCTCCATGTTGCAGACAGTGATCACGTTTCCGGCACTGTCACGCATTACCTCATACTCGATCTCCTTCCAGCCGGCGATGCAGCGCTCCACCAGAACCTGGCCTACGCGGGATAAACGCAGACCGTTTCCAAGGATCTCGATCAGCTCTTCTTCATTGTGGGCAATGCCGCCGCCGCTTCCGCCCAGGGTGTATGCAGGGCGCAGCACCACCGGATAGCCGATGGTATTGGTGAATGCGATACCGTCCTGGATGTTCTCTACCACCTTGGAGGGAGCCACCGGCTCGCCGATCTTTTCCATGGTTTCCTTAAACTCCAGACGGTCCTCTGCCTTCTTAATGGTCTGGGCAGTGGTTCCGATCAGGCGCACATTATTGGCCTTTAAAAATCCGGCCTCCTCCAACTCCATGGCCAGATTCAGTCCTGCCTGGCCACCCAGGGTAGGAAGCACACTGTCCGGCTTCTCCTTTAAGATTAACTGCTCCACTACTTCCGTGGTCAGAGGCTCAATGTATACCCGGTCTGCAATATCTTTATCTGTCATGATGGTTGCCGGGTTGGAGTTTAAGAGAACAACCTCGATGCCCTCCTCCTTCAGAGAACGGCAGGCCTGGGTTCCTGCATAGTCAAATTCTGCCGCCTGGCCGATGATGATCGGGCCGGAGCCGATTACTAATACTTTCTTAATATCCGGATTCTTTGGCATCAGTCATTTACCTCCATCATTTTCAGAAAACGGTCAAACAGGTAGCTGGAATCCTGAGGTCCCGGGCAGGCCTCGGGATGATACTGTACAGTAAAGATATTCTTGCCCACATACTTCAGACCTTCATTGGTTCCGTCATTTACATTGACGAATGCCGGCTTTGCCACATTCGGATCCAAGCTTTCCGCATCTACCGCATAGCCGTGGTTCTGGGAGGAAATATACACTCTTCCGGTCTCCAGATCTTTCACCGGATGGTTTCCGCCCCGGTGTCCGTACTTTAACTTATATGTGGAAGCTCCGGTAGCCAGCGCCATCAGCTGATGGCCAAGGCAGATGGCAAAGATCGGCACATTGGACTCGTAAAGTTTCCGGATCTCCCGGATGATCTCCACGTTCTCTGCCGGATCTCCCGGTCCGTTGCTTAACATGATGCCGTCGGGATTGGAAGCTAAAATTTCCTCTGCCGGCGTGTCTGCCGGATATACGGTAACCTGGCAGCCTCTCTCATTTAAAGAACGTGCAATGTTTCTCTTGGCTCCAAGATCCAGAAGAGCTACCTTCTTCCCCTCTCCAGGAAGCACGTAAGTCTCTTTTGTGGTAGTGGCCTTTACCACTCCGGTTACACGGTATTCCTTCATCCGGGCGATGGGCTCGGAAAGATCCTGGTACTCCTTCGTGGTAATCATGCCGTTCATGGTACCCTTTTCCCTCAGGATCTTCGTCAGCGCACGGGTGTCAATGCCGCAGATTCCCGGAATATCATTCTCCTCAAGGAAATGCTGGATGGTGTCCTCGCTGCGGAAATTGCTTGGCATCCGGGATAATTCACGGACAATATAGCCGTCCGGCCATGGTTTTACCGACTCCATATCTTCCCGGCAGATGCCGTAGTTTCCAATCAACGGGTAGGTCATCACAACTGCCTGTCCGGCATAAGAAGGATCCGTAAGAACTTCCAGATAACCGGTCATGGAGGTATTGAATACGATCTCGCTGATGACTTCCCTGGCCGAGCCGATGCTTACCCCCGTAAATACGGTTCCATCTTCCAGTATAAGGTATGCTTTCATATGGGTACCTATCCTTTCTTTTACATTTGCTTTACTTGCGTCCGCCGCTAAAAGGCATCCGCCTGATGTCTTGTTTTCAGGCTCTTGGCTTTCTCCATGTTTCCTTCGCTGCACTCAATATCCTTTTCAGACAGCAGGCGGTCCTGCCGCCTTCCGTAACTCTGCCGCCAGAAACAATGCAAAAAGCAGCGCTCCTGACGGCAGTATAAAATATCGGCGGAACAGATTCTGCCTTACATAAGCCCAAATTGAAAAGATTATATATTATTT
>PPYE01511455.1_pt1 | contig 23874 bp, 17 predicted proteins | sample 1559881 | NCBI WGS metagenome assembly PPYE01 (sample SAMN08240022, study PRJNA423297) | Human gut metagenome, whole genome shotgun sequencing project. | reverse complement strand
CTCCTATTTTTGATAAATCTTTCCTATCCAAAAGTTTTCCATCAAAGTAAATCTTTCCTGCAGTTGGTTTCATCATACCAGTCAACATTTTCAATGTGGTAGATTTTCCCGCACCATTCGGTCCAAGCAGTCCATAAATCTGTCCCTTTTCGATATTAAGTGAAACATTATTTACCGCTTTCTGCTTTCTAAAATATTTACACAAATTTTGTGTCTGTAACATCATTTCCATCTTTACTATCCTTCCTTCCATATTTCATTTCTTACTGAAATATAACCTAACAGAAAAAAATAAAGATTTGATGAAGATTGCTAAATAATTCGTCTACTCTATTTTTATTCTCGTATGGAATAAACCATCAATTGAATATCATTATCAGAACTCGGCTTTCCACTGAAATCAGCAAGGCTGTTACAAATACGAAGTCCTAATTTACAGAATATCTCCTTCAAAAATCTGTCCCAGAAGTTTTTCTTCTCCATATACGGGAACTCTCTATCAAATGCCTCTGCTTCCTTTTCATTTACCAGATACCCTGCCGGAGGTGCATACTCTCCTGTAATTCCATTAAGATATCCCGGCATCAGTTCTTCGCACAGAAAGAAAGATGCATCCTCGCCTTCCGGCAATCCATGATAGCGGATGCCAAACTCGCTTGCCTGTTTAAATCCGCTTTTCCCATAAAAATCAATATTTCCTTCAAAGCATACTGCTCCGCATCCAAGTTCTTATGCTTTTTCCAGAGAATAATCCAGTGAAATCTTTCCATACCCCTTCCTTTTAAGCTCCGGTGCAATACAGATCGGTCCCATGCTGCTACTCTATCATGATCGCATATGTCAAATTGACGTGCAGTTTCACGATAGCTTAACTTTTCTCTGTGCATTGTTTCCACTACTTTGATTTTGAATTCTGGCGTATATCTTTTGTTTGGTTTTCCTTTTGGCATAAAAATGCCCCCTTTTGTTAGATTTTTTATTGGTATATTTCTATTATACCACATTGTCTAACAAAAGGGGAGCATTTCACAAAACCGTTCCGTTTTTTGTTCTTATTAATGAGCTGTCACGTCAGAAAATTCTATGCCGACCTGCTTGCCCTCATATGTTGCGGAATACTCAAACGTTGTGCCAACAACTGTCGCCTTGCCATTGCTGTCTATCTTGAGCTTGCACTTCGGAAGCTTCTGGATATAAAGCTGTTTTGTTTCCCCAGGATAGTTGTTGTCATATATCTGAAGAATATATTTTCTGTGGCAATCAGAATCCTGAATAAGTCCGATAGCGTTCACTGTATGAGTATCGTCTATAGTTGTAACAACTGGTATGCCAAGGCTGAGCTGGTCTTCAAGCTTTTCAAAGCCCTTACTGTCGTTGTTAAGGTTATACTCTGACGAAGAATCGTCCCACTGGAGGGCGTTAAGTCTGTAGAGTGCCTTTGCGAACTCTGCGTCATTTGAGGAATAGCCACCCTTTATTTTTTCGATGCCGTTTGCTATATCCATATCAAGCAGCTCTACCTTTTTCCAGCGGAGATTGCCGCCTGATATTTTCGTAACGTCCTTTACCCAGCCCTTGTTCTTGCTGTCATACTTATAGTCATCATTAAGGGTGAGAATATCCCCTGTGCAGGAATAGTCGAGATACTTTGTAACGTCTGAATATGTGCCCGCAAAAAGGTCTGAGGTTATCTTGCTAAGCGGCACTCTTTCGTCATACTGTTTACCAAAGTCTGTTCCGCTTATGTCATAGCCTGCGGCATTCACCTTTATGTCGCTCTTATCTGACGGAGCGATATCCCCAAGAGAAGTTTTTACGTTTCCGAGATACCAATCTCTTGCCATAACAGCCATGCCGAAGTCAACGCTTGCGGTAGTTGTTGTTCTGAAATTCTTGAATGAGAAGCCGTTCACCTTTGGATCAAAGCCTGTGTTGTAAAGTGAATAACCTCTTACGTTATCGTCAGCGTTCGTGTATGTAACGATATCATAGTTCAGTGTAGTAACTATCTGCTTGTAAACGTCATTGAGGGCGTTTGCGTCGGAAGCTGAGTAATACTTTCCGCCTGTGGAATAAGCAAGCTCCTGAAGCCAATCTCTGTCAACATCTCTGCCAAGACCAACAGTGAGAACGATTATGTCCTTATCCTTTGCAGTATTTGCAAGGCTTGAAGCGCTTGCAGGATTAAACTCGTCAGACTCGCCGTCTGTGAGCATCACGATGATATTTCTGTATTTTCCACCGGAAGTTGCCTTGAACTCGTCCATGCACTTTTTAAGAGCCGTCTGGCTGTGAGTGCCGTTAAATATCTCTTTCTCAGACTTTATCTTATCGAGAGCTTCCGTAAGCTTCGTCTTATCATCAGTGAAGTCTACCATCTTTTTGTAGCTTCCTGTGAACTTGCAAATGCCGACCTGATAGTGGCTCTCAAACTTGTCGATAAGATTCTTTGCAAATTCAAGACGCTTGAAGTCAACATCATTCTCAGAAGAAGTTACACACTGCTCCTTTGGATACATAGAGCCGGAGTTATCAACGAGGAAGCAGATCCTTGTTGTGGCTTCATCGTTTACAGTTTTCTCAACGCCTACCACATAAGTACCAAGCTCTGTAAGAGAAGCAGAAACTGTCTTTTTGCTCTTGTCTGCCTTTGAATCCACCTTTGTGTAAAGGGTCGAGCGTGAATCAAATCTCAGCACCGTAAGGTCATCAAATGAATATCCCATTTTACTCAGCTTTGCAGAGTCGATATCGAAAGTTATCTTTGCCGAGTTGAACTTATAGTCAGAATAAGCGTCATAAGCCTTTGTGACGATACTTGCATTTGAAGAGATACCAAAGAGGTCAAGCTCAACGAGGGTCGCACTGGCAGCGTTTGCGTCGCCCTTTATTTCAAGACGGCAGTCCCCTGCATTTTTTTCCACTGTAAGCTCTCTTTCAGCGTCATTGGTCTTTCCGTCAGACTTTGACTCTCTCGGATTTGTGCCTGCCATAAGCTCATAGCCGTCAAGAAGACCGTCGCCGTCAGTATCGGCTTCAATAGGGTTCGTGCCTAGCTTTGTCTCATCGCCGTCGCTTATTCCGTCATTGTCAGTATCCTCGCTTTGAAGGTTAGTGCCATGACGTACCTCATCGGCATTCTTTATGCCGTCACCGTCCCAGTCCTGATCGTCAGAAAACTCCGACTCCTTGAAGGTAGTGCTTATATCAAGCTTTGTTATGACCGATTTCGCCATGGCGATACGGTTATTTTCCCTTATTTTCAGACCCACGACAACACAGGCAGCCACAAGGAACGCAAGCACTATACACAGCACCAGCAACGCTATCTTCTTTTTGCGTTTTCCTCTGTTCATGCTCTGAACAAAATCATTCGTATCAGAAAAATTTGCTTTCATAAATATTAATTCCCCTTATCAGATCACATATTTCACGATATTAATATTTTAGCATATATGTACCTCATTTGCAAGCAAAATAGCCTAGAATAATTCACAAAATAAACTGTTCTTTTTTGTTTACAAACAGTATATCTTACCAAAACATTAACAAGATAATTCTTTTATTATTAACCTAAAATAAATTAAAACCTTCTTTTTCCACAAAAAAGGGCAGTCCCTCTCGGAGCTGCCCTTCGGCATAACACTATCATTCTTCTGTAACAGTATTATAGATAACGTTCACAACGAAGTCCTTGTCATAATCTACCTGCAAGATAGAATCAGGCTCAAGCTCGTCTGCAATGATCTTCTTTGCAATAAGAGTTTCGATACGTCTTTGGATAAACCTCTTGAGAGGTCTTGCACCGAAGTTCTGATCGTAACCCTGATTTACGATAGCTTCCTTAGCGGCGTCTGTTACCTCTATGCTGAGCCTCTTGTCTTCAAGACGCTTGCCAAGCTCTGCGAGCATAAGGTCAACTATCTTGTATATCTCCGTCTTCATAAGAGGCTTGTAGTAGATTATATCGTCAAGTCTGTTAAGGAACTCAGGTCTGAACTGCTGTTTCAGCAGAGCATCCACCTTGTCCCTTGCTTCCTGAGATATCTCGCCCTCAGGTGTGATGCCCTCAAGGATATAAGGAGAACCAAGGTTTGAAGTAAGGATTATGATAGTGTTCTTGAAGTCAACCGTTCTGCCCTGTGAGTCTGTGATACGTCCGTCGTCAAGCACCTGCAAAAGGATATTGAAAACGTCAGGGTGAGCCTTTTCGATCTCGTCAAGAAGAACTACTGAATAAGGCTTTCTTCTTACAGCCTCGGTGAGCTGACCGCCCTCCTCATAGCCAACATATCCCGGAGGCGCTCCGATAAGACGGCTTACGCTGAATTTCTCCATGTACTCCGACATATCTATACGAACGATATTGTTCTCGTCGTCAAACAATGCCTGCGCAAGAGTTTTTGCAAGCTCTGTTTTACCAACGCCAGTAGGGCCAAGGAACAGGAACGAACCTATCGGCTGATTTGGATTTGCGATACCGGCACGAGATCTCATGATAGCCTCAGACACACGCTCAACGGCTTCGTCCTGACCGATAACTCTCTCGTGGAGGATATCAGGCAGGTGGAGAAGCTTCTCACGCTCGCCCTCCATAAGCTTTGCAACAGGGATACCTGTCCAGCGGCAGATTATCCTTGCGATCTCTTCCTCTGTTACCTTATCTCTTAGCAGAGTGTTCTTTGTTTTTGACTTCTCTGCCTTTTCTTCTTCCTCGGCAAGCTGCTTCTGCAAGTCAGCCATTCTGCCGTATTTCAGCTCTGCAAGCTTGTTAAGGTCATATTCACGCTCTGCTCTCTCGATATCCTTTGAGCATTGCTCGATATCCTCACGGAGCTTCTGCACCTTAGAGATAGCAGACTTCTCATTCTCCCATTTAGCTTTCATCTCATTGAACTGCTCACGCATTTCTGAAAGCTCTTTCTGCACCTCATGGAGATGTTCAACTGCAAGCTTATCAGTTTCCTTTTTAAGGACAGTTTCCTCTATCTCGTGCTGGAGTATCTTACGTCTTATCTCATCAAGCTCTGTAGGCATTGAGTCCATTTCCGTTCTGATGAGTGCGCAGGCTTCGTCCACAAGGTCGATAGCCTTATCAGGGAGAAATCTGTCTGTGATATATCTGTTTGAAAGAACAGCCGCCGCAATAAGCGCCTGATCCTGAATTTTTACGCCATGGAATACTTCATATCTCTCTTTAAGTCCACGAAGTATAGAGATAGTGTCCTCAACTGTCGGCTCGTCTACCATAACAGGCTGGAAACGTCTTTCAAGAGCGGCGTCCTTTTCGATATACTGACGGTACTCGTTAAGAGTCGTTGCACCGATACAATGGAGTTCGCCCCTTGCAAGCATAGGTTTCAGCAGGTTGCCTGCGTCCATTGCGCCGTCTGACTTGCCTGCGCCAACGATATTGTGAAGCTCATCTATAAAGAGGATTATCCTGCCCTCAGACTTCTTTATCTCCTCAACGACAGCCTTAAATCTCTCCTCAAACTCGCCTCTGTATTTTGCGCCTGCGATAAGCGCACCCATATCAAGTGAGAAAACCTGTCTGTCTTTCAGGCTGTCAGGAACATCTCCGCTGACGATACGCTGAGCAAGACCCTCTGCAATGGCGGTCTTACCAACGCCAGGCTCACCGATAAGGCAAGGGTTGTTCTTTGTCTTTCTTGACAGTATCCTTATAACGTTTCTTATCTCGCTGTCTCTGCCGATAACAGGGTCAAGCTTGTTCTGTCTTGCAAGCTCCACAAGGTCCTGACCGTACTTTTTCAGCACGTCATAGGTTTCCTCCGGATTCTGGCTCGTTACCTGAGCGTTGCCTCTTACAGCTTGAAGAACTTTCAGAAACTTTGTTTTTGTTACACCAAAGGTCTTGAAGATCTCTTTTACTGCGCTGTTAGGGCTGTCCATTATGCCCATAACAAGATGTTCAACTGAAACGTATTCGTCCTTCATTCTTGAAGCTTCCGACTCGGCTTCCGCAAAAGCCTTGTCAAGGTCGCTTGAAATGTATACAGAGTCCTGTGCACGTCCGCCTACCTGTACCTTAGGTATATCGTCAACTGCTCTTGTAAGAGCCGCCTCTATATTTTCAGGGGCAATATCCATTTTTACAAAGAGCTGCGGCACAAGACCGTTTTCCTGTGAAAGCAAAGCCAGCATAAGGTGCTGCTGATCAACAGCCTGATTTGAGTTTCTTGAGGCAATGCTCTGCGCTTCCTGCAAAGCTTCCAATGATTTCTGTGTCAATTTCTGAGCGTTCATAAAATTACCTCCCTTATCATCTTAAAAAGATATATGCTCACAGCAGGCGGAATGCTCCGCCCACCGTTTAAAGAACGACAACGCCTTTTTTCAGATATCTTTCATACATTTCAGATACCTTTCTTGCCGCCGTTTCAGGTTCTGCAGCGTTGTCAAAGTAAAGCTGAATACAGCTGTCCATACAGCTTATATAATCACCGATAGCGTTCGCTATATCCTCGTCGGTCAGCTCCGACTGAGGCGGTGCGTAAAAATCTCTTGTAAATCTGCCCTCGGCTGTTTCATAAGGCACGCCAGTAGTGAAAAGATACGAAAGATATTTTTCTTCGAGCCTTGCCCACAGCTTAAAAAAGCTGTCAAGCATTGAAATGAGCTGTGTGCTCTGAGTTCTGAAAGATACTTTCAGCCTACCCACCTTTCCGTGAAAATCTCGGCTCAGCTCTATGCTGTATCGTATGGTCGGCTTATATTTATATCTCAAAGGACTTTTTATAGACATCATAGCGTCAGAGGGCTGATTAAGGGTCTGAAACCTGCTGTCCATAAGCTGTTCTATTTTAGAGAATATCTCACGCATTCTTTTTTCAGGGGTGAGAAGCTGGACACGCTCTGCCAAAATCTGATTTATCAGATTTGAACGGCTGGTATTCATTGAATATGCCAGTCTGTCAATAGCCTCCACCACATCGTCTGCAAGCACCAGACTATACACACTCTTGTTCACTTTGCTCTCATTCCTTCCTTTAAGGCATTGCCTTTTATCACTGTACTTATTATACCACATTCTAATAATTTGTCAATAGGATTATATAATTTTAATTACGAATTATATAGATGCACAATATGATGTATGTTCTGCACCTCTAATTTGTGCAGTTTTATTGAAAACTTGTCAAAAGTATGATATAATAACAGATACCAAGTTGGAAAGGCGTGATAAAAATGCTCAAAGGCGTTATATTTGATATGGACGGACTAATGATAGATACGGAAAAGCTGCTCACAAGGTTTTGGTGTGAAGCGGCGAATCATTACGGCTATCCAATGACAAAGGAACACGTTCTGGGCATACGCTCTCTTGCAGCGAAGTATGCTATCCCACATCTTAAAGGCATTTTCGGAGAGGATTTTGATTACTACAAAGTCCGTGGAAAGCGTATCGAGCTTATGAACGAATTTATCAGGCAAAACGGCATAGAAAAGAAAAAGGGGCTTGATGAGCTTCTTGACTATCTTGACAGCACAGGGCTGAAAAAAGCCGTTGCCACTGCCACCGACTTACAGCGCACCACGCTGTATCTCAGCTCTATAAATATCATTGACAGATTTGACAAGCTTATCTGCGGAAACATGATAGAAAACGGCAAGCCTGCCCCTGATATTTATCTCGCCGCCGCAAAGGAGCTGGGGCTTGACCCTGGCGAGTGCATTGCCCTCGAGGACTCACCAAACGGCATACGCTCCGCCCACGCCGCAGGCTGCAAGCCTGTTATGATACCCGACCTTTCGCAGCCTGACGAGGAAACAAAAAAGCTTCTGTATGCCTGCTGTGATGACCTTTACAAGGTCATAGGTGTGATACAAAAGCTTGTGTGAAAAAATTAAAATACAAAAATGCGGATACCTCCACGATATCCGCATTTATTTTTTTATCCTATCTAATTAATCCTCGACCTCAGAAACAGAAGACGTGTCAGTATCCGTCTTGCTGTCCTTGTCTTTATTATCAGAAGCCTTGCCGCCCAGATATTTTTCATAAATAGCTATCTGATCCTCAACAGACTTCAGCTCGTCCTTAGACTTTGTTGTAACACAAATATATTTGTGTCCGTTATCATCGAGTATAGTTGAAAGGGTGTACTTTGCTTCGTCGGTGAAGCCTGTCTTTCCGCCCTCGATGCTTATGCCGTCGTCAGCCTCGCCGTCGCCGTCACAATCCACATAGTAGCCCTCAATTCTCTGTGCAACAATGCTTGTAAGCTCGATACCGTCCTTGTGCTGTTTTGTCTTTGAAGTTGTGTACTTTGTTGCTGTAAGCACTTCACGGCAAGTTTCGTTATCCATAGCCGCCTTTGTGATAACTGCGATATCCTGCGCTGTGGAATAATGATTTTTGTTGTGCAGACCGCTTGCATTCACAAACTTCGTGCCGGTAAGACCAAGCTCCTGGATCTTAGCGTTCATAAGCTCAACAAACTTCTCCTCTGAGCCTGCAACTGCGTTTGCAAGACCTGTTGTGCCGTCAGCACCGCTCACAAGGATAGCTGAATAAAGCAGGTCTTTCATTGTAACAGTTTCCCCGGCTTCAAAGCCTGCTCTTGATGCGTTGTCCTCGATAAGAGGGTCGATATCATCGCTTGTGAACTTATATGTAGCGTCCATATCCTGAATATTCTCTGCGGCTACAAGAAGCGTAAGCATCTTTGTAAGAGAAGCAGGATATACCTTTTTCTCGTAATTATAACCTGCAACTATCTCGTTTGTGTCAGCGTCAACAAGTATAGCGGTGTTTGCTGTCATACCCTTTATATTTATATCCTGATAATTTGCAGACTTCACAGGATAATTGCTCACAGGCTCTTCCGCAACTGATGAAAGGTCGTCAACCTCTGAAACCTCCTCAGAAGAGCTTTCCTCAGGTTTGCTGTTCACCTTAACAACTGCGTCTGCCACCTTGCTTGCCTGAATGGTATATCTTCCTGTCACCACCAGTGCCGCTGAACCGACAGCCACAAGCATTATAACTATAAGCACAGCAACTATAGCTGCGCCGCCCTTTTTGTTTGTCCTCTTCATTTTTACAACAATTCCTTTCCTGGTGCTTATACTGCACCTATCTCCTCTTTTTCTTCCTTATGACCATATTTCGCTTCATACTCGTTAAGAGTATCGTGACAATATTTAAGTATATCTCTTCTCGTCACAATACCTATAAAAACTTCCCTGTCATCAATAACAGGCACAAAGTTCTGATCCATTGAAAGAAGTATCAGATCCTCGATAGTAGAATAAACATAGACGGGTTTCATTCTAACACGCCTTGTTATCTCACTTATCCTATATTTTTCCAGCTCACGCATATCCTGAATGCCATTATTGAGCATGAACCACAGAAAGTCGCCCTCTGCAAGGGTCTTTACATATCTGCCCTCACGGTCGATAACAGGCACAGCGGTAAAGCTGTGATTTTTCATTTTCTCAAGAGCCTGCCTTGCTGTGTTGTCATCATAGACAAAATCCACGCAAGCCTTCGGCTTCAAAAACTTTAGTATATTCATTTATATATATATCCTCTTGTAAGCATACGTTTTTATGCGGTAAAGACCGCACCTATAATTATACCAAAAAAACGCATACAAGTAAAGCATAGAGAGGGCATTTTCCGCCCTGCGTTTTCAACAAATCTCCACGCTGAAATTGTGCATTTTGACTTACTGCTGTGCAGACTTGTAGCCGTATGTGTAAACAAGGCTCACAAAGCTGTCATAGGATATAGTCTTAAGATCGTCCGTCTGATATCCCCCTGCACTGAGATCGTCTGTTGTAACGCCTGCTTTGTTTAAGATACCCTGACAATAGCCAAGTCTCTGATCCTCTGACATACTGTCAAAGTCCACAAGACTTGTCGCCTGAGATACGTCAAACAGGCTGTCGTCAGCGTCCCCCGAAAGCTCGTCAACAGTGTATTCTGAAACTGTATCATCCGAGCCTTCAATGGTAAAGGTCTGCGTGTATTTTTTTAAGCTTCCGTCAGATTTATCAAAATACAGGTCGATAGCAGTAATGTATGTGTCGCCCGTATAAGTGTACTCCTCGATATCGAAATCATCAGCCTCATCACTGTTTATATGACCATAGGTTCTCGGCAGGTTTTGCTTGACTATGCTTTCAAGAACGCCGTCAAGCTCCGTCACGTCTGACTTGTGATAAACACCGGTCACGTTATCGTAATCATATCCTGCTCCGTCAACATAGATAAATCCGCTGGTGCCTATATCCGATGTGACTTTCAGATAGATGTTTCCGCCCTTTTTGGCTCTTACGACCTCCTGCTTTGAGCCGTCGGCCTCTGTGCAGGTCGTTTTCAGAGTGTAGTCACCGTCAAAGATCGCTGCAGTTTTTTTAATAAGCTCACCCTGCTCGTTCACTACCTTACTATCTGCATCACTCTCGTCACCCTTGCTGTCCTCAGACTTTGCGCTGTCGGCATTGTCGGCTGTTGAAACGTTCGCCTTGCTCTCTGTTGCAGAAGAGCTGTCCTTACTATCCTTTGAACAGCCCGCTGCACACAAGCATACCACGCAAGCGCAGAGAGCCGCACATATTTTCTTTATATCCATATGTAAATATCCTTTCAGACCATGTACTATATTTCTTTTTCAAGACAATACTGCTCTTAACATTATACACCCCTTAAACTTTTATGTCAAGAGATAAGGCGGAGTGTAAAGATCGGTGCATTATTTGCTTTTTTACCTTATTTACGCACATAAAAATACAAAAATCACCTATCAATGTATACTGTGAGTTCATGCTTTTTTCACAAAACTCTGGTATACTATTTGGGTATTCTGACGAAAGAACACCTAAAGAAGAAAAAATATATGTGAAAGAGGAAGTAAAAATGGAAGCAGGTCTGATAATCGGAAACCAGATAATAATAATGTTCATTATCCTTATTATAGGTGCATTTTGCTATTTAAAAGGGATAATCACAAAGGACGGTACAAAACAGTTGTCCTCATTTGCACTGAATATAATCAATCCTGTGCTTATATTCATGTCCTATCAGTCAAAATATGACAAGAGCCTTGTGCATGGACTGCTGTGGTCTTTTCTGCTGTCAGCGATATCCTATGCAGTGACTATCTTGCTCACCTATGTTCTTATAAGAAAAAAGACTCCCGACCTTGCGGTGGAGCGTGTTTCGTCAATATATTCAAACTGTGCATTCATGTGCATACCCCTTATAAACGGCATTTACGGCTCAGAGGGCGTTTTGTATCTTACAGCGTATCTTACGTTCTTCAACGTCCTTATCTGGACGCACGGACTTATGACAATGAAAGGCGAGCGTGACTTTTCTTCTCTTGTTAAAGCCCTTATCTCGCCGTCAGTTATAGCCGTTGTGGTCGGTCTTATTTGCTATCTTACGAATATCAGACTGCCGAAAGTTCCTGCAACAGCTTTGCAGTACATAGCAGATATGAACACGCCTATCGCCATGGTGATAGCAGGTGCAACAGCCGCACAGACCAACGTTTTGAAAGCCCTTCAAAACCGCCGTATCTACTACGTTTCACTGTGCAAGCTCATAATACTCCCTGTGGCAGGCTTCCTTGCAGCGTGGATACTTGATCCTCCTCCGATAGTTCTTATGACAGTTACCATAGCCGCCGCCTGCCCTGCAGCGACCATGTGTACAATGTTCGCTGTAAACCTTGACAAGGACCCTAAAACCGCCTCAGAGATCTTTACAGTCACCACTATCCTCAGTGCTGTAACTCTGCCGCTTATAACTATCTTTGCCGACAGAATTACATATCATATTTAAAGTCAGCCTAAGCAAACATATCCATATAAACAAAAAGACCTGTCAGCATTTCGCTGCACAGGCTGTGAAAAGATAAACAAGCTACGCTCTGCAATGCTTTCCGAAAACCTCGGAGAGCATTTTTTTATCACTCTTTTTGCTGCACCGCAGGTAATTCTATAAAAAGCCTGCCGCACACACTGATCCCCTTCATGACAACACCGTTCAAGAGATCTCAAACGTCTTGCCTTTATAATTTTTTATCCACCCATAGTATACACCTTACTTCATCGGTGCCTCGGATAATAAAAGTATAACATATAATTAATTCACTGTCAATATTTCTTTGAACAAATAGCATATAAATTGTATATTTCAATAAAACAGCCGGATAATTTATAGCGTTTTACACAAAATTGTCAGAAAGCATTCTCAAACAAGACACAATTTCTCCGCTATTTTACTTTTTTCTGCAAAATATTATCCTCCGCCCTCATAAAAAATCTGTATACATCTCCAAGAGAAGCAAGGTCACTGCATACTGTGTCCAGCAAGTTCACGTTGAAAAGCAGCTTAGGGTCTTCACTGTCAAAGCTTACGCCTATATCCTTTTTATTGAGCCACAAAGCGTCCTCACGGCTGGCATTTGGAAAATGGTCACGCTTATACTCGTCACCGAACAAAACGAACTTGCTGTTGTCTTTCAGCGCCTTGTAAGCCTTTTTATATTCCTGCGCCCCTGCAAGTATCATCGCCCTCATTTCGTCCATGCTTTCTCTGTCGGTTTTGTAATATCCACAGCCATAGCCGAAACCATGGGTAGAGATATAGAAATAAAACTCAGGCATGGGGTGATATTCGCTTTTGTCACGCTGGCATTTCAAAGAACACCACACGCTCTCTCTGAATATCAGTCCGCCCCTGTTGTAACGTGCGTCTTTGTAAAGCCTTGATATCTTTTTCGGGTTGCATACTATCCTGCTGTCAATATCGTTCATTATAGGCGTGAGCGCAGTGATAAGCTCCGCAAAAGGCTCTTCTATGAGCCTGTGATAATCCGCCTTATGCTCCTTGAACCATTCCTTACTATCTCTCGTATGATTTTCAAACAAAAAGCCGATAGCCTCTTCACTAAATAGCATTTTTCTCTCTCCTTGATGTTTCTAAACTTATTATAGTATATCACGATTTGCATTTTTAATCAAGAAAAAAGAGCCTGCCAAAGCAAGCTCTCTTCCAAATGGATTTTATGAATGAAGTCCCATTTCGTAAGCGGTTTTCATATGTGCACTGCTCTGCACTTCGCCCTTGTCCCACACGCCTGTGCCGTAAAGGATACCCTTTTCAACTGCCCCGTCAAGACAGTCAAGAGTAAATCCCCTTATGCTCTCAACTGTCTTTTCAAGGTTAGCGGCATTGGTATCAGCCGCAGTGAGTATATAATACACTTCTTTGTTTACCATTTCAGTGTATCTCGGCACAGTTCTGTCAATGAGTGTCTTAAGCTGAGCGTCCATGGTGTAGAAATAAACAGGCGTTGCAAAAACGATAACGTCAGCGTTCACCATTTTGTCCATTATCTCCGCCATATCGTCTTTCTGCACGCACTTGTGAGTGCTGTTGCAAACGCCGCAGCCTGTGCAGTAGTTCACCTTAAAGTTCCTGAGAAATATTTTTTCCGCCTTGTGTCCTGCCTGCTGTGCACCCTTTATGAACTCATCGCAAAGCACGTCGGAATTTCCGCCCTTTCTAGGGCTTGCGGATATAACAAGTATATTTTTCATATTATCACCTCAAATATCAAAGTGTCTTTATAACGTCATCGGCTATCTGCTCAGGGGTAAGATGATTTTCTTTCAGCACCTCGGCAGGGTCATAGCGGTCATAGAACTTCTTTTCAAGACCAAAGCAAAGGGTCTTTACATCACTGTCGCCGTAAAATCTTGCTATCTTCTCGCCAAAGCCGCCCTCAAGAACACCGTCCTCAAGAGTGATAACGATCTTGTGGTCAGCCTTAAGGCTTTCAAGCATTTCATTGTCAATGCCTGTGATGTAGTAAGGGTTTATTACAGTAGCCTTGACACCTGTTTTTTCCTCGATAAGCTTTGCAGCCTCAACGCCCATGCCGTAGAACGAGCCAAGTGCGATAACAGCAACCTGACTTCCCTGCTGTGTCATCTCATACTTGTTGAGCTTTGAGAGATCCTTTGTGAAAGGCTTGCCGTCTGAAACAATGCTTGCAGGAACTCTTATTGCAACAGGGTGTTCGTTCTGTTCAAGGGACCAATCCAGCATTGCAAGATATTCTTCCTTTGTTACAGGTGCAAGATAAACAAGCTCAGGGATATTTGATACCATCGGTATATCGTAAATTCCAAGATGAGTAACGTCACTCATGCCGTAAACCGAAGCCGCAAAAACAGCTATTGTAACAGGGCTTTTATTTATGCAAACGTCCTGAGAAAGCTGGTCGTAGGTACGCTGTAAGAACGAGCTGTAAACACCGTAGAAAGGCTTTCCACCGTTCTTTGCTATACCCGAGGCAAGTGCCATTGCGTGTTCCTTTGCAATGCCCACGTCCATAAACTGCTTGCCTGCTTTCTTTCTGACATCAGGAGTGAAGCCGAAAACCGTCGGAGTAGCGGAGGTTATAGCACACACGGACTTGTCAGCCTGCATTTTCTCAAGAAGATAATTGCAGGTAACAGTTCCGTAATCCTCGCCCTCAGAATTGTAAAGGGACTTGCCTGTTTCAGGGTCGAAGGGCATATGCCAGTGCCATGTTTCCTTATCCTTTTCCGCAGGAGCATAGCCCTTGCCCTTTTGTGTTACAATGTGAACGACAACTGGCTTTTTGCTGTCCTTTACGCCCTCAAAAGCCTCAATAAGCGAAGGGATATCGTTGCCGTCCTTAACGAAAACATAGTCAAGACCCATTGCCTTGAAAAGGTTACACTCAGCCTTGCCCTCGGTATCACGAAGAAGCTTGAGATTTCTGTACATACCGCCGTGGTTTTCTGCGATAGACATATCGTTATCGTTCACAACGATGATGAAGTTTGTATCCATTTCCCCTGCAAAATCGATACCCTCCAGAGCTTCGCCACCGCTGAGTGAGCCGTCACCGATAACAGCGATAACATTGCCCTCCTCGCCCTTGAGATCTCTAGCCTTTGCAAGACCGCTTGCAAGGCTCACAGAAGTGGAAGTATGGCCAACCGTAAAAAAGTCATGCTCGCTCTCCTCTGGGTTTGTGTAGCCTGAGATATCATCGAACTTGTCAGCGTCAAGGTAGGACTCCTTTCTGCCTGTGAGCATTTTATGCGGATAGCTTTGATGTGAAACGTCAAAAACTATCTTGTCCTTAGGGGACTCAAAAACATAGTGCATTGCGATAGTGGCTTCCACCATGCCGAAGTTAGGACCAAAATGTCCACCATGCTTGCTGAGCCTGAAAAGCAGAGCCTTTCTCATTTCCTCAGCCAGCGCTGTCATTTCATCAACGGTGAGCTTTTTAACGTCAGCAGGTGAGTTTATTTTTTCAAGATACATTTTCATTTCCTCCTGTTTTATTTATAATTTTTCTTAGCTTTAGCTTACTTATATTGTACCACCTGGAGTTAGCTCTAAGTCAACAGGTTGTAGAGATATTTTACATTTTATTAACAATCGACCTAACAAAAAAGCACGGTCATGTGCCGTGCTTAGTATATTTCTCTTGAAAAAAATTAATGCCGTGCTATAATTATAGTATCACCAATATCACACCGGAAAGGTCTTGAAAGCATGAAATACAAAGTTATAGACATAAGTGAAGAGGATTACGGCTGCGAGGGTATACCGGAGGACAGCGAACTCATGTGCAGTGTTTTGATCGAAAGCTCTGACGGCACACAAAAATGGTTGAAAATAGCTGACCGATATCTCAGAGAAAACAACATTGATATAGGCAGTGTCATCACCGCAGACTAGCCTGCCTCTCCTGGAATATCACGCATTATACACGCAAGCTGTTCTTCTGTAGGCTCTTCTATCTCATAGCCGTTGACATTGTCGCCCTTGAAACAGTTTTGATACAGCTCCACCCATGCAAATGTTGACAGTTTGCAATCAGAATAGATTTCTTTTTCACCTTTGTACGGCAGATCTTCAGGATAGCAGGTCTTGATAATAGGATTTCCATAAGGGGTGCAGTCCTCAAACTTATCCGAAGAAGAACCCACACAGCACACTCCCCTCAATGAGTATCTTGCCACAAGATACTTTTCGCCCTCTTCATCAGGGTTCTTTTTAAACGCTATCTGCGCCAGCTCGACAATAGCTTCTGCGGCGTATATAGGACAAGGAATTAAATATCCGTTGTGAAGTTCAAAGATCTTGTCCTTGTAATGAAAAGTCTTTCGCTTTTCGATAGTGCCATATTCTGCATACTGAAAAATGTTCAACTCAGGGTCATCGGAGTAATAGTCGGTGACATTTTCACCTGCCTTACTGCGGAAATAGCGTTGTTTCTGTGCTTCGAGCTTGCCCCATTCCACATTTTCATCAGAGAAATAATTGCGTTCAAATTCGTCGATATCCTCAGTAAAAAACGAAGCTGTGCCGCTTGTGCATGAGGGAAAGTTGGCGTCAAACAAGGTTATTTTGTATATCATATGGATTTCCTTTCTTAGAAGCAGTGCCAAGCATTTCGATACTGCTTTTATTATATTCTATTATGTTCCCATTTGAGGTAAATAAGACTATTTTTCTTTGTCGCAAAGAAGAAAATATTCGCTCATGAGTTTGGCGAGGTGTAACGGCGCAGGCAGGCGGACAGATTGCCTGGAGGGATTTTCAGGCATAAGCTCTCTCAGTAGATTTGCATATCCCACCCACTGCTTAGGGTCGTCCTCCTCCCTGAGCTGCAAAGGATAATATTCCATAAGAGCACATTCGTCAAAGTTCAGCTTTGGATTGTCAGCCCTGCATTTTTTGTAGCTCCTTTTATACTCAATATTTCCAGGGCGGGATTCTATTCCCCAGAATACATCTTTTATGCGATAAACTCCCGAAGCCTGCTTAAATTCGCCCTTTGCATTTATTTCAGTATAATAATCAGGCACTTCCAAAGTGCTTACGCCCTCTCTAAGACGGATAATTCTAAGATGAGAGTCTGTAAAAGCTTCCGTTCTTTCAGCATAAGAATTGCCTATCTTTATTTTCTCAGGAATAAAAGCCTTTTTCATATTGTAGCCTGAAATGCTTGTGTCAGATATCCCATGCCACAACTTTCTTGTCAAACCATTGCAAGAAACAAGCACAAGTCCGTCGCTTTTCTTATAAAGATCTCTCAAGCCCAAAAGCTTAGTGACAAATCCACCCCTTGCTACTTTATTGCACTTGTCTACAAAATCGTCCTTTCTTGAAAGCTTTGAAAAAGCAATAAGCGCTTCGGGATAAGAAAGCTCTCTTTCATCAAACAGACCGCACTCGGCTTTTACCTGTCCGCTTCGTGCGTTGAAAGTCACATACGCAGGCAGAAACTTAGCCGTCAACTCCGGCGATTTGCTTTCAGCCGCCCACAAAGGTCTTAAAGTCTGATAAGCATACACACCTATCACATCAGCGGCGCAGGCAGGATTTTTCACTGTGTTCCTGTTGTCAGCAAATTCCGTGTATCCAAACTGTCTGAAAATATCCAGCACCGCTCCATGTATCCTGCTTTTTGAAGGCTTATCCTTAGCTTTCTCATCTAAAACATCAGGGACAATAAACTGCGTAAGGCGATTTGTGTCCGCAAAACCTGCCCTCAGTGCGGCTTTCGGGTCGCCCTTTTCCTCAGAAGTGTTTTTCAGGATAACCACCGCGCCCTTTATCTCAGCCGACTTCTCAACGCTTTCCTGCACCCTTTTTATGCGCAAAAGGTGGTCTTCATAGCTTTTGCCGTTCATCATATCCCCAAGAGAGCCTATACTGCGCTTTTCTATCTCTATTTTCACATCTGAGCCGTCCGTGTCGCCAAAATACTGGCAGATATCCTCCATAATAGCGTTTTTTAAAGGCTCGTCGCTGTCATGACCGTATATCTCAAGAGTGATCTTATCCCTGCCCGTGCAGACTTTCAGCCTTTCTCTGCGCATTTTCTGGATATCAGCCGCCTCAAATTTCTTTTTGTCAGGCTTATTATAATGTATCGCCCGCACAGACTGCACCTCACCCATAGGCTCTGCGATATCTTTCAGAAGCGGCGTCAGCTGATGATAAAACTCACATTTTTCCTTTACAGACACCCCTGTGCCAATTTTCATATTAGTGAAATCCATGCCGAATTTATAAGGCAAAAGTATCTGCGGTCTCGCATTTTTGCCCACATAAATTTCAGGGTGTTTAAGCACCTCGTCCGCCGCAGGAAAATTTGAGTTACTATGATACAATCCATAGCAGTTTATGTCAGCATAGTTCCAATCACGAAAATATTCTGTCTTTTCTTTATCAATATTTTTTCGCTGCTGCTTCATTTTCATAACTCTGTATTTATTTTCAGACATTTTCACAAGAGCGTTTATGTTCTCTTTAAGATATATCTTCTTTTTCCAAGCATTTGAAACAAAGCGTTTCACGCTTGGAAAAACAAGAAGCATACACTCACGCTGGGGCGGAGTTGTCTGAACTGAAAATTCAAGTCCGTAGGAATAATATTGCTTATCATATTCTATAGGCTGGCTAACAAGCTTTTTTAAGCCACAATTGCTGAACGTAAGCTCCTGACCGAAAAGGGGTATGGTCTTTCCATTAAGAGAGTTCGCCACATACAGCGCAAAGGCGTCAAAGGCATAGTCCACCACCGCAGTGCCTTCCTCGTTGAAAAGGCATACTTCTTCCGAGGAGATACCATATCTCAGCACATCAGGGCCTATCTCTCTTTTAAACTTTTCTGCTATCGCCTTTGTTTCCGAGGTCGCCTTATCATTCAGCTCATATTCTGACGTGACCCATATTTTCATTATCTTGCATATCTTATGAACATCAGGCTCGTTCAAAGACACGAACCACCTGTTGTCATCAGAATTTGCTTTCATGTTGCCCACGTTTACAACTTCGTCAAGCCACCCGTTCAGGCATGCTTTCAAGCCGAACAGCTTCATATAATACTCCGGATCGTATTTTTTGTAGGCAGAAACTTGCAACTGTATGAGCAGTTCTTTCCAAGGCTTTGGAAAAGCAAGATAATACAGCTTAAAATTCCTCTTCTTCGGAATAAATGTCATCGGATATATCGACGAATTCATTTTTTTCAACTCCTTTTTTGAAAGCTTCATAAAACGGCTGATAAAGCGTTTCTGCTATCTTTCCCGTTTCTTTGTTGTCAATCATGCTGTCAAGATAATCTATAAGCTCGTTTAGTAGGTCATAGCCTGCAGTATTTTTCTCAGAACGGCGAAAAGCTCCGTCCGCAAAATAAACTCTCGGTGCAGGCTTGCTCTCGTCCGTTATCCTGCAAAGCCGTCCGAATATCTGCAAAATAAGCACAAACAAGCTTGCCGTTACGTCAAGCTTCATCACAGGGTCAAGGGAGCTTAACTGCATTTTCCCCTGACGTTCCATGAGCGACCATTGCCTTGTGGCTTCACTGCGAAGCTTTGCCGCCCTGTCAAAAGCGTTTTTCTTTCCCGACAGAACACAGTGCCTTTCAATATAACCGTTTAGCTTTGTGCATTTTGAAGATATCTCGTCAGGAACTTCCATTGGGCGCACCAAAAAGAATACGCTTCCAAATGCCGAATGACCGTCCTTGTCAACAATGTTATAACCTCGCTCTATCGCCTGCGCAGGGGCTACCATTATATCAGCCGAATGACCTGAAAAGTCTGCAATCTCGCTTCTGAGTATCATGTTATCGTCAAATTCATCTGCTTCCCTGCACATACATGCCACCGTCTTTTCATTCGACAAAAGTCTGTTGAGATAATTTGCCGCAGTTTGTGCTTCACTGTAACTGTTCACTATCATAAGCAGTTTTCCCTCAGAGCGAAGCTCCGCTTCTATTGTCTCCATTATCTTTTTTATGACCTCTGTAAGATTTTCTTCACGTTCTTCACTGCCACTGCCTGAAACCCTTATTGCAGTTCCAAGGTCTATCATTTTCGACTCCGCTATCTTCCTGCGCTTCCACTCCTCCGCTTCAAGAAGATACTTCACTGGCACATTGACATGATACTGCAAACAGCCGTCCGCCCAGCTTGACCCTGAAAGCAGCATCACATTAGGTCCTGCGGGCTGACCCTCCTCCGTGAGCCGAAGCCAAGGCATACGGTCCATAAGCGCACGTCCGAATGCGTATTGGCGGTAAAGAATAAGCCCCTTTTGCGGATCGTTCTTCATGCCGAAAAGATTACCCATTGCAGATGAAGGGAGAATTTTCTGCTGTGCGGTAAAACGTGTAGACAAAAAGTCAGTAAGCTCCTGCTGTGTTTTCCGCTCATACGGCAAAAACAAATAGGAATCGCTTATCTCCCTGATGTAATTATCGAATGCCGCCACCACAAGATAAAGCTTGATATGGTCAGAAAAAGTCTTGTCAGGCTTACAGTTATTGTCCGTGAGCCAATCGCTTATATCGGAAGAAAAAATCTTTAAATCATCTTCCGACAAGGCAAATTTTAATATATGCTCAATGTCTTTGTCATGATCCAATCCAATAGTCACACGCCGCATATGCTCAAGTGATTTGTCAGATATGTATTTATTTTTCTGGTTTTCTCTGCAAATTGCCTGATACAATATTTCTGCTGAAAACGTCCTGCTAAGTATCGTTCGCCATGTGCCACCATAAGCATTTATGGCTTCTCTCACCGCCATGCAGACTCCTAAAGATCTCATAAGTTTACGGATATATCCCGATTCATTTTTCTCCATGCCGTCAAGAGCTTCCGTTTCCTTGTTCATTGCTTCACTGCACAAAGCCGCCGCATTCTGCCTAAACTTATCAAAGCTTGCTGACGGTGTGAAAAACTCGTCAAGTGTTTTCTGTACCTTGTCACATTCATCAAATATCACAAGGTCGGCTTGCTCCAGCACATATTCCAAAAACAGCTTGTTATCCCCAAGAAGCCTTATTGCCGCAAGCCCCTGCACAGTGGTCACGATAACATTTGACGTATAAACATCTCGGTACATTCTCACCGCAGGGCAAATATCCATATAAGGGCAATTATAGTGCTTTTTATTTTTCATAAGCGACCTGCACGGCTCGCTTCCAAACATTGGTACAGAACTTTTGTCGCTCTTATTTTTTGCCATGCCGTCGATAATACAAGGGGCAGTGAGATACTTAGAATACTCATTTTGCAAATATTTTTCATGAGCTTTCGCCACCTGATCGATGTATTTTTCACGTCCGCTCCTGCCTATCACAGGTGAAACACTAACTCCAAACTGAGATAAATAAGAACACATCTCCAGCACACTTGAAACAGTGTCCAACACAAGAAGGACCTTTTTATCAGCCTTTGCAAGGTGATAAGACAGCACTTTCATAAGAGTGGATTTTCCTGAGCCGACCATGCCCACAAGATTTGTTATCTTGTCAATCTCAAGCCTGTTTGCACTCTTAACATTGCCCTCCGTGACAGCTTTTAGGGTGTTGCTTTTGAGTATAGAATAGCAATAATCATCAGGCTTTTTCTCAGCCATTTCAACCGCACTTGCAAGCAACTCATCTGTAGAAACACTTATCTTTTTTCTGGTTTTCTTAGGCGGAGGACTTATAGGCATTTGCGGCGTGCGGTCAGGTATTTTAACATCAGCGCTATATACAGTGGAGCTTGTTTTGTCCTTAATGCTGTAGCTGTATTCTCCGCCCTTTGCATACTCAAAATGCCTATCTTCCTTGTGTTTTCTGATGTATTTAAAGTAAACGTCCGCACGGTCAGGCTCAACTGCCAGCTCAGTGTTTCGGGCAAATTTCAAGATCTTGCTGCCCTTTTCGATTTTCTCTGTAAAAATATACAAACAAAACTCGGACTGAGCATTGCGGTAATTTTCAAGAACCTTTGCCCAATTCATCTTTGAACTGCAAGAATGTAAAAGTCTGTGAGCTTTTTGAAGCAGAAAAGCAGTTTCATCGCAAACTACCTCGCCCAAAAGGCTGTAATTATGAAGCAGAAGATACGCCTTTGTGGGGTCGCCCTCGGGCTTGCATTTTTCCAAAAGAGCAAGGGTCATTTCTGCCTTAATGAAATCATCAATATTCACAGAAGTTGGAAGATAATTTCTAAGACTTCTTTTGATAGTTTCTAAGCTTGACATCTTCCACCTCTCCTTTCAGCTCTTTTGAAAAAATTCTCATGGAAACGCATTTAGCAATTGAATCAGGAAAACTGCTTGCTAACGCATCATTGCATATCTTGCAATAATCAGGATAATCCGTCAAACAATCGTCAGGCACAACATAAAAGACTTTTTGCGCCTTAGTATGAGTAAAAACATAGTCATTTTCAATGCTCTTTTTCAGCATATAAGGATTTCTGTGGGTCTTTGCGTCAATAGCCCAAACCTGCCCGTCAGGCAAAGTTATCTTTACATCATACTTATCTCTGTCAGGCCAAAGCTCCGTCCCACATCCACATTTTTCTGCAATTTTCTGTATTTTCAACTCCAATTGCCCAGGCAAACACATATATCTCATAACACCATGCCTAAGCCGCCAATTGCCGTCCTGAAATCTCAATGGCTTCATATCATCTTTTTTCGGTATATTTTTCAAACAGCTTTTATTACAGCATTGTGCCTGCGCACCATAAAAAGTCATTGTCCAACCGCATTTCGGACAAATATAGCTTCCATTTGGTACATTTTCGTAGGCTTCCGAGAATATCTTATTTATCATCTTAAAGTCTTGACAATGCTCCATTTTAAATTCACTCATTTTTTCATCGGCGCAAATTGGATTTTCCACAATAAACCGACGCACAGCCACATACAACTCGTTGGAAAGATTAGTCAAAAGAGAATAAATGTAACGCTGTTCCAAGTCATTTACGTAATCTTTATCTGAATCAGAAATAAGATCAACGCAATCATCAGTAAGAGTATATCTGCGGTGTTCACTTAACTCTATCAGCGCATTTGTATGATAAAGATCAAACTTTTCCACACTTTTGACAAAATCACTATTCCACCCCTCAAACCACGTTTTCACGGGCTTCACAGCATAATTCTCAATAAAAGCACATTCATGAAGATCTGAAAGCATATCATATTGCTCATTCACAGCCGCCAAAGCTGCAAGCCTATTTATCCCAGCAAAAAGCTTGCTACTGTAACTATACTTATCGTTGCACTGCCGTTTCTCATACAGCCCATATGCTATCATTCGTACCATCAAGTCAAAATCCAACTCATTCAAATCTGCCACTCCTTTTACCATATAAATAAAAAAGCCACCTTTTGAAAAACATCAAAAAGTGACCTAATATACCAATTAAAGCAAAACAGATATGAATACCGTTATTGCCTAATGTCAAAATATGATGTTTTTCGTGTACATGGCAGGGGCAGAAGGATTCGAACCCTCGGCACGCGGTTTTGGAGACCGCTGCTCTACCAACTGAGCTATACCCCTAGATAAAAAAATGTGGTGGACCATCAGGGACTCGAACCCCGGACCCACCGGTTATGAGCCGGTTGCTCTAACCAACTGAGCTAATGGTCCACATAGAGCAAAAAAATAGCAAGCTTTTTGAGAAGCTTGCATAACGACCTCACGCAAGCGAGAGGAAATATTGGTGACCCGTGGGAGAATCGAACTCCCGATGCCGGCGTGAGAGGCCGGAGTCTTAACCGCTTGACCAACGGGCCATATAATGCTGAACTGCAGCATATAAAGAAAAACCGCAGCGAGCAAAAATATATCTGCCCGTTACGGGAAATTTGGTGCACCATCGGGGACTCGAACCCAGGACCCACTGATTAAGAGTCAGTTGCTCTACCATCTGAGCTAATGGTGCATAGGTGTCGGCAGCACCCTATCTTACCGGGACGTTACCATCCAAGTATTTTCGGCGAAGAAGAGCTTAACTACTGTGTTC
>PPYE01233327.1_pt1 | contig 23891 bp, 20 predicted proteins | sample 1559881 | NCBI WGS metagenome assembly PPYE01 (sample SAMN08240022, study PRJNA423297) | Human gut metagenome, whole genome shotgun sequencing project. | reverse complement strand
ATCATGAGGGTCTCACCAACTCGACGAGTCAGAATCAGCATTCTTTGCTCCTTGAAAGATTAAAAGAGTCGGGTCTCTCTGTATCCCGGCATTATCCATCATATAACGCCAAAAAGTAAGCAATGACAAACACATTACATCTAAGCAGTCATGGCATTACATTCTGTTAAACCTAAGTTTAGCCGATATACACAACTTCAACCTGACTTTATCGTTGTCGATAGCGTTAATGCGAATGCCGTGAAGCGAGTCCACGGCATTGCCTGACGCTTATATTATTGCAATTTCGCGCTGACCCAGCCTTTCACACTGGCTAACGCTGCAGGTAAGGCCGCAGCATCCGTACCACCGGCTTGCGCCATGTCAGGACGTCCACCACCCTTGCCGCCCACCTGCTGAGCGACCATACCAATCAGTTCCCCTGCTTTCACACGATCTGTGACGTCCTTAGATACGCCTGCAATCAGAGAAACCTTACCTTCGACTACCGTTGCCAGCACGATAATTGTCGACCCCAGCTGATTTTTTAAATCGTCAACCATGGTACGCAACATTTTCGGCTCAACACCGCTAAGCTCGCTAACCAACAGCTTAACACCATTAACATCAATTGCCTTACTGGAAAGATTTGCGCTCTCCTGTGCGGCAGCTTGTTCTTTAAGCTGTTGTAACTCTTTTTCCAGCTGACGCGTACGTTCCAGTACTGAGCGCACTTTATCAGCCAGATTATTGCTATCGCCTTTCAGCAGATGCGCGACTTCGCTTAAGCGATCGCTGTCTGCATGAACGGTGGCGATAGCACCTTCTCCGGTTACCGCTTCGATACGACGAACGCCTGCAGCAGTACCCGATTCAGAGATGATGCGGAACAGACCAATATCACCAGTGCGGCTGGCGTGAGTACCGCCACACAACTCGGTAGAGAAATCGCCCATGCTCAGCACGCGTACGCGCTCATCATACTTCTCGCCGAACAGCGCCATCGCACCTTTCGCTTTCGCCGCTTCGAGATCCATGATGTTGGTTTCGATCGGCAAATTGCGACGAATCTGTGTGTTCACCAGGTCTTCGACCGCACGAATCTCTTCTGGTTTCATCGCTTCGTTGTGTGAGAAGTCGAAGCGCAGCACCTTGTCGTTAACCAGTGAACCTTTCTGCGATACATGAGTACCCAGAACCTGGCGCAGCGCAGCGTGCATCAGGTGCGTTGCGGAGTGATTCAGACGAATACGGGCGCGACGAGCCTCATCAACATCAGCCTGCACCGCGTCGCCCACTTTCAGAGAACCCGCAGCAAGTTTACCGATGTGACCAATCGCCTGGCCGTATTTCTGCGTATCTTCCACCGCAAAGGAGAAGTTAGCGCCTTTCAGTTCGCCTTTATCGCCAACCTGACCGCCGGATTCCGCATAGAATGGCGTTTGATCCAGCACGACCACAGCTTCCTGGCCTGCATTGATGGCATCAACCGCTTTACCATCAACAAACAGCGCAGTCACTTTGCCGTTCAGTTCCAGATGGTCATAGCCTTTAAATTCAGATGCACTGTCAACACGGATCATTGCGTTGTAATCGGCACCAAAGCCGCTGGCTTCGCGCGCGCGACGACGCTGCTCTTCCATTGCAGCTTCAAAACCAGCTTCGTCAACTTTGATGTTGCGCTCACGACAAACATCAGCCGTCAGGTCAACCGGGAAGCCATAGGTGTCGTACAGACGGAAAGCAGTTTCACCATCCAGCGTATCACCAGAAAGTTTTGCCAGCTCTTCATCCAGCAACGCCAGACCGCGCTCCAGAGTACGAGCAAACTGCTCTTCTTCAGTCTTCAGCACCTGCTCAACCTGCGCCTGCTGGCGTTTCAGGTCTTCACCCGCAGAGCCCATAACGTCGATCAGCGGACCAACCAGTTTGTAGAAGAAGGTTTCTTTCGCGCCGAGCATATTACCGTGACGCACTGCGCGACGAATGATACGACGCAGTACATAACCACGGTTTTCATTGGACGGCATTACGCCATCCGCGATCAGGAACGCACAAGAACGAATGTGGTCAGCGATTACGCGCAGCGATTTATTGCTCAGATCGGTTGCGCCAGTGACTTTCGCTACCGCCTGGATCAGCGTGCGGAACAGGTCGATGTCATAGTTAGAGTTAACGTGTTGCAGCACCGCAGCAATACGCTCCAGACCCATACCGGTATCTACAGACGGCTTCGGCAGCGGTTCCATCGTGCCATCGGCCTGGCGGTTGAACTGCATGAAGACGATGTTCCAGATCTCAATGTAGCGGTCGCCGTCTTCTTCCGGGCTTCCCGGAGGGCCCCCCCAAATGTGGTCGCCGTGATCGTAGAAGATTTCGGTGCACGGGCCGCACGGACCAGTGTCACCCATCTGCCAGAAGTTGTCAGATGCGTATGGCGCACCTTTGTTATCGCCGATGCGAATAATACGTTCGCGCGGGATCCCTACTTCTTTTTCCCAGATTTCGTAGGCTTCGTCGTCGCTTTCATAGACGGTAACCCACAGACGCTCTTTCGGCAGGGCAAACCATTTTTCGCTGGTCAGCAGTTCCCATGCAAACTGAATGGCATCGTGTTTGAAATAGTCGCCGAAGCTGAAGTTGCCCAGCATTTCGAAGAAGGTATGGTGACGCGCGGTGTAACCGACGTTTTCCAGGTCGTTGTGTTTACCACCCGCACGCACGCAGCGTTGGGAAGTGGTAGCGCGGGAATAATTACGCTTGTCGAGCCCAAGGAACACATCCTTGAACTGGTTCATCCCGGCGTTGGTAAACAACAAAGTTGGGTCGTTATGGGGTACCAGGGAGCTGCTGGCAACTACCTGATGTCCCTTACTATGGAAAAAGTCGAGAAACGCCTGACGGATCTCAGCGGTGCTCTTGCTCATAATTATCCTGAAATCAAGCTAACGAAATATCGCCACCAGCTCCAGCGTGTCTTAACCGCCGGGCTGGTAACTGAAAAGTGGGAATAAGATAAGTTTTCTTGACTGGGAAGTAAAATACCGTATGCGTTCAGTCGGCAAAATTTCGCCAAATCTCCTGGATATCTTCCATCAGATAGCCACGATAGAGCAGAAAACGCTGGATCTTAACTTTTTCTGAAAAGACAGTTGGCAAAGGTTCGCCATATTTTCGCGTCGCCTGATCGCGCGCCAGTGCGCACCAGTCGATGTCACATTCACGCATCGCTTTTTCTGTCGCTTCGCGGGAAATACCTTTCTGATTCAGTTCCTGGCGAATACGCGCAGGTCCATAACCTTTGCGGCTACGGCTGGCATGCCGGGCGACGGGATGTTGATTCTGTCATGGCATATCCTTACAACTTAAAAAAGCAAAAGGGCCGCAGATGCGACCCTTGTGTATCAAACAAGACGATTAAAAATCTTCGTTAGTTTCTGCTACGCCTTCGCTATCATCTACAGAGAAATCCGGCGTTGAGTTCGGGTTGCTCAGCAGCAACTCACGTACTTTCTTCTCGATCTCTTTCGCGGTTTCCGGGTTATCTTTCAGCCAGGCAGTCGCATTCGCTTTACCCTGACCGATCTTCTCACCTTTGTAGCTGTACCACGCGCCTGCTTTCTCGATCAGCTTCTCTTTTACGCCCAGGTCAACCAGTTCGCCGTAGAAGTTGATACCTTCGCCGTAGAGGATCTGGAATTCAGCCTGTTTAAACGGCGCAGCGATTTTGTTCTTCACCACTTTCACGCGGGTTTCGCTACCCACCACGTTTTCGCCCTCTTTCACCGCGCCGATACGACGGATGTCGAGACGAACAGAGGCGTAGAATTTCAGCGCGTTACCACCGGTAGTGGTTTCCGGGTTACCGAACATCACACCAATTTTCATACGGATCTGGTTGATGAAGATCAGCAGCGTGTTGGACTGCTTCAGGTTACCCGCCAGCTTACGCATCGCCTGGCTCATCATACGTGCCGCAAGGCCCATGTGAGAGTCGCCGATTTCGCCTTCGATTTCCGCTTTCGGCGTCAGTGCCGCCACGGAGTCAACGACGATAACGTCTACTGCGCCAGAACGCGCCAGGGCGTCACAGATTTCCAGTGCCTGCTCGCCGGTGTCCGGCTGGGAGCACAGCAGGTTATCGATATCGACGCCCAGTTTACGTGCGTAGATTGGGTCCAGCGCGTGTTCAGCATCGATAAACGCACAGGTTTTACCTTCACGCTGCGCTGCGGCGATCACCTGCAGCGTCAGCGTGGTTTTACCGGAAGATTCCGGTCCGTAGATTTCGACGATACGGCCCATCGGCAGACCACCTGCCCCAAGCGCGATATCCAGTGAAAGCGAACCGGTAGAGATGGTTTCCACATCCATGGAACGGTCTTCACCCAGGCGCATGATGGAGCCTTTACCAAATTGTTTCTCAATCTGGCCCAGTGCTGCCGCCAACGCTTTCTGTTTGTTTTCGTCGATAGCCATTTTTACTCCTGTCATGCCGGGTAATACCGGATAGTCAATATGTTCTGTTGAAGCAATTATACTGTATGCTCATACAGTATCAAGTGTTTTGTAGAAATTGTTGCCACAAGGTCTGCAATGCATACGCAGTAGCCTGACGACGCACCGCATCACGGTCGCCGCTGAAGCATTCCCGCCGGGTAATGCCTTCACCGCGGGCAGTGGCAAAAGCAAACCAGACGGTGCCGACAGGCTTCTCTTCACTGCCGCCATCCGGCCCGGCGATACCACTAATAGACACGGCATAATCAGCACGAGCCGCTTTCAGTGCGCCTATCGCCATTTCCGCCACGACGGGTTCACTCACCGCGCCATGCTGCGCCAGCGTCTCTTCGCGTACGCCGATCATCTGCGCTTTGGCTTCGTTACTGTAGGTGACAAATCCGCGTTCAAACCAGGCGGAGCTACCGGCAATATCGGTAATCACTTTCGCTACCCAACCACCGGTACAAGACTCGGCAGTTGTTACGGTTGCGCCACGGGCTTTCAGCGCCTGCCCAACCTGTTCACTTAACTGCATCAGTTCACTGTCAGTCATCACAACCTCTGTCAGTCAAAAATTTATGCCGGACAAGATAGCACTTTCGTCAGGAAGATGGTGTTGGCGTTGCAATTTTACGAGGAGGATTCAGAAAAAAGCTGATTAGCCAGAGGGAAGCTCACGCCCCCCTCTTGTAAATAGCTACTGTACTCGCGCCAGCGCCACGGCTTGTCCTAACTGCCAGACCGCCATTGCGTAATGGGTGCTGTGGTTGTAACGGGTGATGGTGTAGAAGTTCGGCAGACCGTACCAGTACTGGTAGCCGGTGCCAACATCCAGACGCAGCAGGCTGGCTTGTTGATGGTTGCCCAGCGGCTGCTGTGGCGTTAAACCTGCGGCGGCAAGCTGCGAAATGCTGTACTTAGTTTTGAAGCCATTTGGCAAGCCTGGAGCCTGACCGTTTGCCATTACCGCGACCTGATCGCCTTTCACCCAGCCGTGCGCTTTGAAATAGTTCGCCACGCTACCGATCGCATCAACCGGATCCCACAGGTTGATATGCCCGTCGCCGCTGAAATCTACCGCATATTGTTTGTAAGACGACGGCATAAACTGTCCGTAGCCCATCGCCCCGGCAAAGGAACCTTTCAGATTGAGCGGATCGTCCTGCTCGTCGCGCGCCATCAACAGGAAGGTTTCCAGCTCGCCAGAGAAATACTCCGCGCGGCGTGGGTAGTTAAATGACAGCGTTGCCAGCGCATCGAGGATGCGAGTTTTCCCCATCACGCGCCCCCAGCGGGTTTCAACGCCGATAATCCCGACGATAATTTCCGGCGGTACTCCATACACCTGCCACGCGCGATTCAACGCATCTTCATACTGATTCCAGAAAACCACACCGTTCTGCACGTTGTCCGGCGTAATAAATTTTTTGCGATAACGGAGCCATGCGCCGTTCGGACCTGATGGCGGTTTCACCGATGTGGTTGGTGCCTGGTTATCCATCAGCCGCAGTACCGAATCCAGACGCTTCGCCTGGGAGAGAATTTCCTGCAACTGCTGACGATCGAAACCGTGTTTGTTCACCATTTTGTCGATGAACTGCTGGGCATTCGGGTTATTAGCGAAATCGCCGCCCATCTGCATCACATTGTGCTGCGGCTCAAGCAGGAAGCCGCCAGACGGCGTTCCGGTGGTCGTATCAGTCTCAGTAGGTTTTGGCTTGCTGCTACAGGCGGCAAGCAACACAAAAAGGGGAAGCAATGTTACATAACGACGCTTGAACATGAGGGGTCCATTTAACAGATTCAACCAGGGGCAAGTATGGTAAAGCATCACGCCCCGCACAAGGAAGCGGTAGTCACTGCCCGATACGGACTTTACATAACTCAACTCATTCCCCTCGCTATCCTTTTATTCAAACTTTCAAATTAAAATATTTATCTTTCATTTTGCGATCAAAATAACACTTTTAAATCTTTCAATCTGATTAGATTAGGTTGCCGTTTGGTAATAAAACAATAAATCCTGAAGGAGAGAACAATGATAGAAACCATTACTCATGGTGCAGAGTGGTTTATCGGGCTGTTCCAAAAGGGCGGAGAGGTGTTTACCGGGATGGTGACCGGCATTCTTCCGCTGTTGATTAGCCTGCTGGTTATCATGAACGCACTGATTAATTTTATCGGTCAGCATCGTATTGAACGTTTTGCTCAACGTTGCGCCGGTAACCCTGTTTCCCGTTACCTACTGTTACCGTGCATTGGCACGTTTGTCTTTTGCAATCCGATGACCCTAAGCCTGGGTCGCTTTATGCCGGAAAAGTACAAACCCAGCTACTACGCGGCGGCCTCTTATAGCTGCCACTCAATGAATGGCCTCTTCCCCCATATCAACCCTGGCGAACTGTTTGTTTATCTTGGCATTGCCAGCGGTCTGACAACGCTGAACCTGCCACTTGGCCCACTGGCGGTGAGTTATCTGCTGGTTGGTCTGGTCACCAATTTCTTCCGCGGCTGGGTGACCGATCTGACCACCGCCATTTTTGAGAAAAAGATGGGCATTCAACTTGAACAAAAAGTTCACCTGGCAGGAGCAACATCATGACGCATATTCGGATCGAAAAAGGAACGGGTGGCTGGGGCGGCCCGCTTGAGCTGAAAGCCACGCCGGGAAAAAAAATCGTCTATATCACCGCCGGTACCCGGCCTGCGATTGTTGACAAACTGGCACAGCTTACTGGCTGGCAGGCTATTGACGGATTTAAAGAAGGTGAACCCGCGGAGGCGGAAATTGGTGTCGCGGTAATCGACTGTGGCGGCACATTACGCTGCGGCATCTATCCGAAACGACGTATTCCCACCATTAATATCCACTCGACGGGCAAGTCCGGTCCGCTGGCGCAGTACATTGTGGAAGATATTTATGTCTCTGGCGTAAAAGAAGAAAACATCACTGTAGTAGGTGATGCGACACCACAACCCTCTTCCGTGGGCCGTGACTATGACACCAGTAAGAAAATCACCGAACAAAGCGATGGTTTACTGGCGAAGGTGGGAATGGGCATGGGGTCCGCCGTTGCGGTGCTGTTTCAATCTGGTCGTGACACCATCGACACTGTATTAAAAACCATTCTGCCGTTTATGGCATTCGTCTCGGCGCTCATTGGCATCATTATGGCTTCTGGCCTTGGTGACTGGATTGCCCACGGTCTTGCTCCGCTGGCGAGCCATCCACTGGGTCTGGTCATGCTGGCGCTCATCTGTTCCTTCCCACTGCTTTCACCTTTCCTCGGCCCAGGCGCAGTTATCGCACAGGTTATCGGCGTATTGATTGGCGTGCAGATTGGTCTCGGCAATATTCCGCCGCATCTGGCTTTACCGGCACTGTTTGCCATCAACGCGCAGGCGGCCTGCGACTTCATCCCGGTCGGTTTGTCGCTGGCGGAAGCCCGTCAGGACACGGTTCGCGTCGGTGTCCCTTCTGTACTGGTGAGCCGCTTTTTAACCGGCGCGCCGACTGTACTGATCGCCTGGTTTGTCTCCGGTTTTATCTATCAATAGAGGCTGAAACATGACCGTTATTTATCAGACCACCATCACCCGTATCGGCGCGAGTGCCATTGACGCCCTCAGTGACCAGATGCTCATCACCTTTCGTGAAGGCGCGCCTGCGGACCTCGAAGAGTATTGCTTCATTCATTGCCACGGCGAGTTGAAAGGTGCACTCCATCCCGGTTTGCAATTTTCACTCGGGCAGCATCGCTATCCGGTGACCGCTGTTGGCAGCGTGGCGGAAGACAACCTTCGCGAACTGGGTCATGTCACCCTGCGCTTCGATGGTTTAAACGAAGCGGAATTTCCGGGCACTGTCCATGTGGCAGGCCCTGTCCCCGACGATATCGCGCCGGGATCGGTTTTGAAGTTTGAATCTGTTAAGGAGTAAAAAATGAATCAGGTTGCCGTTGTCATCGGTGGTGGGCAAACCTTAGGCGCGTTCCTGTGCCACGGTCTGGCTGCCGAGGGGTATCGCGTCGCGGTTGTCGATATTCAGAGCGACAAAGCCGCAAATGTGGCACAAGAAATTAACGCCGAATATGGTGAAAGTATGGCGTACGGTTTTGGTGCTGACGCCACTAGCGAGCAAAGCGTTCTGGCGCTCTCTCGTGGGGTAGATGAAATCTTTGGTCGCGTGGATTTGCTGGTCTACAGCGCCGGAATAGCAAAAGCAGCCTTTATCAGCGACTTCCAGCTCGGCGATTTTGACCGTTCGCTACAGGTGAATCTGGTGGGTTATTTCCTGTGTGCGCGTGAATTTTCGCGTTTGATGATCCGCGACGGGATTCAGGGGCGCATTATTCAGATCAACTCGAAATCCGGCAAAGTGGGCAGCAAACACAACTCTGGCTACAGCGCAGCGAAATTTGGTGGCGTCGGGCTGACTCAATCACTGGCGCTGGATCTGGCGGAGTACGGCATTACGGTGCATTCACTGATGCTCGGTAACCTGCTGAAATCGCCGATGTTCCAGTCACTGTTGCCACAATACGCGACCAAGCTGGGTATCAAACCGGATCAAGTCGAGCAGTATTACATCGACAAAGTACCGCTCAAACGCGGCTGCGATTATCAAGATGTGCTGAATATGCTGCTGTTCTACGCCAGTCCTAAGGCGTCGTACTGCACCGGACAGTCGATCAATGTCACCGGCGGTCAGGTGATGTTCTGATCAACAGCGGAGATCCATTAAGGATCTCCGTGAGACTATAGAATGCCTGATGCGCTACGCTCATCAGGCATACAGGACTTCCGCCACTACATTAAGGAAAAGTTATGGTATCCGCACTCATCACCGTCGCCGTTATCGCCTGGTGTGCGCAACTGGCCTTAGGCGGCTGGCAAATTTCTCGTTTTAACCGTGCCTTCGACACACTATGCCAGCAAGGGCGGGTTGGCGTGGGCCGTTCCAGCGGGCGCTTTAAACCGCGGGTCGTGGTCGCCATCGCGCTGGACGATCAGCAGCGCATCGTCGACACCTTGTTTATGAAAGGACTGACCGTCTTCGCCCGACCGCAAAAAATTCCCGCAATTACCGGTATGCATGCGGGTGATTTACAGCCCGATGTGATCTTTCCCCATGATCCACTATCACAGAATGCTCTATCATTGGCGCTTAAACTGAAACGTGGATAATTTCGTTGTGAATGTTACTTGCTTGCGAAGTTATCATTTTGAAACCTAAATCAGGTAATCACGCCCATGAAACCTCGTCAGCGTCAGGCCGCCATTCTGGAGTATCTGCAAAAGCAGGGTAAATGCTCGGTTGAAGAATTGGCGCAATACTTTGACACCACAGGCACAACCATTCGCAAAGATCTGGTCATTCTGGAACATGCCGGAACCGTCATTCGTACTTATGGCGGAGTGGTGTTGAATAAAGAGGAATCCGATCCGCCTATCGATCATAAAACACTCATCAACACCCACAAGAAAGAGCTGATTGCAGAAGCTGCCGTTAGTTTTATCCATGATGGCGATTCGATCATTCTTGATGCTGGCAGTACCGTTTTGCAGATGGTTCCCCTGCTCTCGCGCTTTAATAACATCACGGTGATGACCAACAGCCTGCATATCGTCAATGCGCTATCCGAACTGGATAACGAACAAACTATCCTGATGCCAGGCGGAACGTTTCGCAAAAAATCGGCCTCATTTCACGGGCAACTGGCAGAGAATGCCTTCGAGCATTTCACCTTCGATAAATTGTTTATGGGCACCGACGGCATCGATCTCAATGCGGGCGTAACCACCTTTAACGAGGTTTATACCGTCAGTAAGGCAATGTGCAATGCCGCGCGCGAAGTGATTTTGATGGCGGACTCATCAAAGTTTGGCCGTAAAAGCCCCAACGTAGTTTGCAGTCTTGAAAGCGTCGATAAGCTGATTACCGACGCAGGTATCGATCCGGCGTTTCGTCAGGCGCTGGAAGAGAAAGGGATCGATGTGATCATAACCGGAGAGAGCAATGAGTGAAGCACTACTGAACGCGGGACGTCAGACGTTAATGCTGGAGTTGCAGGAAGCAAGCCGTTTACCGGAACGTCTGGGCGATGATTTTGTTCGCGCCGCCAATATCATCCTGCACTGTGAAGGCAAAGTGGTGGTTTCGGGAATTGGCAAATCGGGCCACATTGGTAAGAAAATCGCCGCAACGCTTGCCAGTACCGGCACTCCGGCTTTTTTTGTCCATCCGGCAGAAGCGCTGCACGGCGATCTGGGGATGATCGAAAGCCGCGATGTGATGCTGTTTATCTCTTACTCCGGTGGCGCGAAGGAACTGGATCTGATTATTCCGCGTCTGGAAGATAAATCTATCGCGCTGCTGGCGATGACCGGCAAACCGACGTCACCGCTGGGCCTGGCGGCAAAAGCGGTGCTGGATATCTCCGTAGAACGCGAAGCCTGCCCGATGCACCTTGCGCCGACCTCCAGCACCGTCAATACCCTGATGATGGGTGACGCGCTGGCGATGGCGGTCATGCAGGCGCGCGGATTTAATGAAGAAGATTTTGCCCGCTCCCACCCAGCCGGGGCACTGGGCGCTCGCTTGCTGAATAAAGTGCATCATCTGATGCGCCGTGACGATGCCATCCCACAGGTGGCGTTAACCGCCAGCGTGATGGATGCGATGCTGGAACTCAGCCGCACCGGTCTGGGGCTGGTGGCGGTATGTGACGCTCAACAACAGGTACAAGGCGTCTTTACCGACGGCGATTTACGTCGCTGGCTGGTTGGCGGCGGCGCACTCACCACGCCAGTCAATGAAGCGATGACGGTCGGCGGCACCACGTTGCAATCGCAAAGTCGCGCCATCGACGCCAAAGAGATCCTGATGAAGCGCAAAATCACTGCCGCACCGGTGGTGGATGAAAACGGCAAACTCACCGGCGCAATAAACCTGCAGGATTTCTATCAGGCCGGGATTATTTAATCCTTCAATCCCAGACGTTTCGCCAGCCGATGCAGGTTGGCGACGTCGGTTTCCAGCATCCGCGCGCAGGCAGCCCAGTTGTGATGATTTTGTGCCAGTGCCTGACGAATAGTTTCACGCTGGAACGCTTCTGTCGCTTCACGCAGGTTTTGCTTAACAACGGGCACCGCCGCCGCTTCTGGCGGCGGCAACGTCACCTCAGGAAAAGCAAAATGTTGCGCCTCAAGAATCACTTCATCGCCGTTGCGGGTGGCTCTCGCCAGCACTACCGCCCGATGAATAGCATGTTCCAGTTCGCGCACGTTCCCCGGAAAACGATAGTGTTGCAGTAAATTTCGCGCTCCGGCACTTAATACCACGCGGGAGAGCCCCAGCCGCAAACGACACTGCTCGCAGAAATACCCCGCCAGCAGAATGACATCATCGCCCCGCTCACGCAGCGGCGGCACCGAAAGTGGAAACACGCTCAGGCGATGAAACAAGTCAGCGCGAAATCGCCCTGCCAGCACCTCTTCGCGTAAGTCGCGGTTAGTCGCCGCCAGCACGCGCACATCGACCCGCAAACTACGGTCATCGCCAACGCGCTGAATATCGCCATACTGCAACACCCTCAGCAGCTTGGCCTGCAATGCCAACGACAACTCGCCGATCTCATCCAGAAACAGAGTGCCGTTATCCGCCATTTCAAACTTCCCGCTGCGGTTACTGATAGCGCCAGTAAACGCTCCTTTCACATGCCCGAACAACTCACTTTCCGCCACACTTTCCGGCAGTGCAGCACAGTTGAGATAGACCAGCGGATTCACCGCCCGTGGCGAGGCTTCATGAATCGCTTTCGCCACCAGCTCCTTACCGGTTCCCGTCTCACCGCTGATCAGGACGTTGAGATCGGACGCCGCCACAATCTCAATCTCTTTTTTCAGTTGCGTCATGCCAGGGGACAAGCCAATCATCTGCGTCTGTTTCACCGCTTCAAACGGCGTGGCATCGCCTGGCATCATATTCTGGCTTTCCAGTTGTTCAATCAGCAACGCATTGCTTAACGCTCCCGCCGCCAGCGCAGCAATCAGCCGTAGCTCTTCGTCGCTGAAAACATCGAACTGATCGGGCTGCATCCCGTCGAGCGTCAGTGCGCCGATCAGGTTTTGCCCGGCAAACAATGGCAGACCAACGCAGGCGTGAACCTTCAGACTCTCCTGCCCAGGAATCAAACCGTCATAGGGATCGGGCAATTCGCTGTCTGCGGGAAAGCGCACCACATCCCCGGCGCGGGCAATCGCTTCCAGCCGTGGATGCCCTTCCAGCGCAAAGCGTCTACCGAGTACATCCTTTGCCAGACCGTCGATGGCAAGCGGAATAAACTGCCGCGAATCGTAACGTAGCAACGCAGACGCATCGCACTCCAGCACCTGACGTAGCGTGGTGATCAGGCGCTGAAAACGATCCTGATGACCAATCCCACGCTGCAATTCGATGGCGATATTCGCCAGCACATCAACGGAAAAACTCATCTTTGCCTCACTGTCAATTTGACTATAGATATTGTCATATCGACCATTTGATTGATAGTCATTTTGACTACTCATTAATGAGCATAATTTTATTTATATAGTAAAAACAATCAGATAAAAAACTGGCACGTAATCTGCAATTAGCAAGACATCTTTTTAGAACACGCTGAATAAATTGAGGTTGCTATGTCTATTGTGGTGAAAAATAACATTCATTGGGTTGGTCAACGTGACTGGGAAGTGCGTGATTTTCACGGTACGGAATATAAAACGCTGCGCGGCAGCAGTTACAACAGCTACCTCATCCGCGAAGAAAAAAACGTGCTGATCGACACCGTCGACCATAAATTCAGCCGCGAATTTGTGCAGAACCTGCGTAATGAAATCGATCTGGCGGATATCGATTACATCGTGATTAACCATGCAGAAGAGGACCACGCCGGGGCGCTGACCGAACTGATGGCACAAATTCCCGATACGCCGATCTACTGTACAGCCAACGCTATCGACTCGATAAATGGTCATCACCATCATCCGGAGTGGAATTTTAATGTGGTGAAAACTGGCGACACGCTGGATATCGGCAACGGCAAACAGCTCATTTTTGTCGAAACACCAATGCTGCACTGGCCGGACAGCATGATGACTTACCTGACAGGCGACGCGGTGCTGTTCAGTAACGATGCTTTCGGTCAACACTACTGCGACGAGCATCTGTTCAACGATGAAGTGGATCAGACGGAGCTTTTCGAGCAGTGCCAGCGTTACTACGCCAATATCCTGACGCCGTTCAGCCGCCTGGTAACACCGAAAATTACCGAGATCCTGGGCTTTAACTTACCAGTCGATATGATAGCCACTTCCCACGGCGTGGTATGGCGCGATAACCCGACGCAAATTGTCGAGCTGTACCTGAAATGGGCGGCTGATTATCAGGAAGACAGAATCACCATTTTCTACGACACCATGTCGAATAACACCCGCATGATGGCTGACGCTATCGCCCAGGGGATTGCGGAAACCGACCCACGCGTGGCGGTGAAAATTTTCAACGTCGCCCGAAGCGATAAAAACGAAATCCTGACTAATGTCTTCCGCTCAAAAGGCGTGCTGGTCGGCACTTCGACGATGAATAACGTGATGATGCCGAAAATCGCCGGGCTGGTGGAGGAGATTACTGGTTTACGCTTCCGTAACAAACGCGCCAGTGCTTTCGGCTCTCACGGCTGGAGCGGCGGTGCGGTGGATCGTCTTTCCACGCGCCTGCAGGATGCGGGTTTCGAAATGTCGCTTAGCCTGAAAGCGAAATGGCGACCAGACCAGGACGCTCTGAAGTTATGCCGTGAACACGGTCGCGAAATCGCCCGTCAGTGGGCGCTCGCGCCGCTGCCGCAGAGCACGGTGAATACGGTAGTTAAAGAAGAAACCTCTGCCACCACGACGGCTGACCTCGGCCCACGGATGCAGTGCAGCGTCTGCCAGTGGATTTACGATCCGGCAAAAGGCGAGCCAATGCAGGACGTTGCGCCAGGAACGCCGTGGAGTGAAGTCCCGGATAACTTCCTCTGCCCGGAATGCTCCCTCGGCAAAGACGTCTTTGAAGAACTGGCATCGGAGGCAAAATGAGTAACGGCATTGTGATCATCGGTTCGGGCTTCGCCGCCCGCCAACTGGTGAAAAATATTCGCAAACAGGACGCCACTATTCCATTAACCCTGATTGCCGCCGACAGCATGGATGAGTACAACAAACCTGACCTCAGCCATGTTATCAGTCAGGGGCAACGTGCCGATGACCTTACCCGCCAGACGGCGGGTGAATTTGCCGAGCAGTTTAATCTGCACCTGTTTCCACAAACCTGGGTGACGGATATCGATGCCGAAGCCCGTGTGGTGAAAAGCCAGAATAATCAGTGGCAATACGACAAGCTAGTACTGGCAACCGGTGCCAGTGCCTTTGTCCCGCCTGTGCCTGGGCGTGAGTTAATGCTGACGTTAAATAGTCAGCAAGAGTATCGCGCCTGTGAAACGCAACTGCGGGATGCCCGACGCGTGTTGATTGTTGGCGGTGGTTTGATTGGTAGCGAACTGGCGATGGATTTTTGTCGTGCAGGCAAAGCGGTCACGCTAATCGACAACGCTGCCAGTATTCTGGCGTCGTTAATGCCACCGGAAGTAAGCAGCCGCTTGCAGCATCGGTTGACGGAGATGGGCGTTCATCTGCTGTTGAAATCTCAGTTACAGGGGCTGGAAAAAACGGATTCTGGCATTCAGGCAACGCTGGACCGCCAGCGCAATATCGAAGTGGATGCGGTAATTGCCGCCACCGGACTGCGCCCGGAAACCGCCCTGGCACGACGCGCCGGGCTGACGATTAATCGCGGCGTTTGCGTCGATAGTTATCTGCAAACCAGTAATACCGATATTTACGCGCTGGGCGATTGCGCGGAAATTAACGGTCAGGTATTGCCGTTCCTCCAGCCGATTCAACTTAGCGCGATGGTGCTGGCAAAAAATCTTCTCGGCAATAACACGCCGCTGAAACTCCCGGCGATGCTGGTGAAAATCAAAACGCCGGAATTACCGCTGCATCTGGCAGGCGAAACCCAGCGTCAGGATTTACGCTGGCAAATTAATACCGAACGCCAGGGAATGGTGGCGCGCGGCGTTGACGATGCTGACCAGCTTCGCGCCTTTGTGGTCAGTGAGGATCGGATGAAAGAGGCATTTGGATTGTTGAAAACATTGCCGATGTAGGTGGGCTACTGTGCCTAAAATGTCGGATGCGACGCTGGCGCGTCTTATCCGACCTACGGGGACGCATGTGTAGGCCGGATAAGGCGTTTACGCCGCATCCGGCAATGGTGTCCAAATGCAACACGTTTTATCCGTTCTGGACTTCACCCGCTAACCAACGCGCCGCAGCAATAACCCCCTGCCCCAGAGACAAACCGCCATCACCCGCCGGTAAACTCTGTGGAAAGAGCAATGTGAAATCAGCGAGATAATGCGCCAGACGTGCACGCAGCAAACGGTTATGAATAACCCCGCCGCTAAATACCAGCGTAGTGATACCACGCATCGTGGCCTGCTCACGCATCAACGCGGCAAAACCCTGCGCCAGCGCATCATGAAACGCCCACGCGCGTTGATTAACCGGTGCCTGCCAGTTCAGCCACTGCTGCCAGAAAGTGGCGAGATCCAGTTGATTGTCCACCCGCGGCATTGTCACCGGATGCGTCACTCCGTGGCATGAGGCTGCGAGCGCCTCCAGAGCACAAGCCGCTTCACCTTCATAACTTAACGTGGCTGACGCACAGCCCAGTGCCGCCGCCACTGCATCGAAAAAACGCCCACACGATGACGCCAGCGGCGCGTTAATTCCACGCTCAATGGCCCGCGCCAGCACGCTCCAGTTTTGCTGTTGCACACTCGCTGTTTCGGGATAATTCTGCCACTCCGGCACAAAGCGCAGGCACTGCGCCAGCAGGTTTCGCCACGGCTGCTTCGCCGCCAAATCGCCACCAGCAAGCGCCACTGCAGGCAAGCCGCCCAGGTGCTCACATTCGCGATAGTTCACCCGCAGGCACTCGCCGCCCCACAAAGCGCCATTCTCCCCCATACCGATACCGTCGAGCGTCAAAGCAATGACATCACCGCCATCCAGCGGCCACTGATGCTCTGCCAGACACGCCGCTGCGTGGGCATGATGATGCAGCACCGTTTGCGTCGGCAGATTCATTTCGCGCGCCCACTGGCTGGAGACATAGCCCGGATGTGCGTCATGCACAACGTATTGCGGGGTGAAATCGTAGATGTTTTGCATCAGGCGTAACGCTTCGCGCCACTGCATCTGGATGCCATCGTCACTTAAATCGCCCAGATGCTGACTCAACACCGCTTGTTCACCGCGCACCAGGCAGAAGGTATTTTTCAGATCCGCGCCGAGACACAGCACAGGCGGAACATTTTTAAAGCCCGGAGGCAAAGCCAGCGCATCCGGCACATACCCCCGCGAACGGCGCAGCATTTCGCCGCTTTCGCGCACCACCGAATCATCCATCCGCTGCACGATGTCGCGGTTATGTATCAAAAATCCGTCGGCAATGCCCTGCAAATCCGCCAGCGCCTGTTCGTTGCTGATAGCTGGTGGTTTACCGCTCAGGTTGCCGGAGGTCATCACCAGCGGGCATTGCAGTTCCTGTAACAGCAAATGCTGGAGCGGGTTCGCAGGCAACATTACCCCGACTTCGTTAAGGTCAGGGGCGATATCATCACAAAGCTCAGGAACGTATTTTTTATCCACCAGCACAATCGGCGCGGCGGGCGTGGTAAGCAACTGGCGCGCAGCGTCTGGTAAACCGTCAGCCACTGGCAACATGACCGCCAGCGGTTTCGCCGGGCGATGTTTGCGCGCCCGAAGTGTCGCCACCGCGTTACTGTTACGTGCATCGCAGGCAAGATGAAATCCGCCAATCCCTTTGATGGCGACAATTTTGCCCATTTTTAACTGTGCGATAGCTGCCTGTAATGCCGCCTCTTGTTCCGCATGTTCACCATGACTTACCCATTCAAGATGCGGGCCACACTCCGGGCAGGCCACCGGCTGGGCGTGGAAGCGACGATCGAGCGGGTCACGGTACTCTTTGTCACAGGCCGGACATAGCGGAAACGCCGCCATCACGGTAAACGGGCGGTCGTAAGGCATGGCGCGAATAATGGTGAAACGCGGGCCGCAGTGGGTACAGTTGATAAACGGATAACGATAACGCCGTTCGCCTGGGGTATTCATTTCGGCAAGGCAAGCAGGGCAAGTAGCGGCATCGGGAACAATTTGCGTATTCATGGTGCCGCCTGTGCTCTGGCGTATAGTGAACTCGGTGGGCAGTTGTGACCAGATAAACGGCTCACGCTCGACGCTATCAATACGCGCCAGCGGCGGGCAGTGCTGATACAATTGAACAAGAAACGTTTCCGGGTCTTCCCGCAGCCGGACTTCTACGCCATCGCCGTCATTACAGACATCGCCGTGAAGATTTAATTGCTGTGCCAGCTGCCAGACAAACGGACGAAAACCGACGCCCTGCACTTTGCCACGAATACGCAGTTGGACACCGCAAGATGTGTTTTTTGCCATTGAGTTATTCCCGCCATCATGAATTGCGTAACCCGCCCTGCCGGACACGACAGCGTCGCATCCGGCAGTCACAGGTCGGCGATACCGCCCGCTCCGTATTCTACGAATATTTCCGGGAATTCCTTTGATGCCAGAACAGTTCTGTAAGATTTTTAGAACATCAGCGCCGTACGGCGGCGTTTTTCTGCGCTCAGTTGTTCAAGTTTATTACGATCGACACAAATCAGCGCATGAGTCGGGCAAGCCGCCATACACGCCGGGCCGTCTTCACGATGGTTGCACAGGTCGCATTTATTGGCTTCGGCTTTGTCAGCCCGTACATTCAGACCCGCGCCGCTGTTGCGGATCACCGGACGTACCACCACTTCCATCGCACCATACGGGCAAGCCACAACGCAGGTTTTGCAACCAATGCAACGTTCCTGCATCACATGAACAAACCCTTTATCACGGCTGATAGCACCATTCGGGCAGACGTTAGCGCACGGTGCATCTTCACACTGACGGCAAACTGTCGCCGTGGAAATGTTCACACCTTTAATGACATGGATACGCGGTAAAAAAGTTTCCGGGGTCAGCGATGCACAGTCCTGATTTTCCTGATGAGAAACCACGCACGCTACTTCACAGGTACGGCAACCAATACATTTACTCGCGTCAGCAATGATGAAACGGTTCATCAAATTCTCCAGCAATGACAGTTAATGCGCCGATACATTCACAAATCATGCCAGTTTTTAATTTACTGTTATTTAAGGAAATTAATTTCTGTAATGCAGGAAAAACGATGTCATCGACACTAGTGACGATGACATGTGATGACAATGTTTATCGCGAAGGAGCAATGAGTGAGTCGCGGCGGATCAGTTTTCCGCTGAAGGTTTTCGGCGGTGAGAAATCCCCGCCATCGAGCATAAAAATCAGCCGTCCAATAATTTCCTGAATCATCTCAGTCACCGGAATTTTTACGCTGGAGAGCGCCGGAACGGTGTAGGGGGCAATAGCGATATCATCGAATCCGATAACTGACACCTGCTCTGGCACCGCTACGCCGCGCTCGTGTAACGCTTTCATCGCACCTATCGCCATATCGTCGTTACTGGCAACTAACGCGCTAAATTTAGCCCCACGTTCGAGCAACATTTCTACCCCTTCGGCCCCGCTGGCAGGCGTCCATTTACCGTTAGCGATAAGTTTTTCATTGAGCGCAATACCATGCTGCGCCAGCGCGTCTTTATACCCGGCAAGACGTTCAATGCTGGTGGGGGAATCCATCGAGCCGGTAAGGAAAGCAATCTCCTGATGCCCGGCGTTTATCAACTCTGCCACGGCGTTAAAACTGGTCTGTTTATGATCGCACCAGACGCTATGGCTGCTGTTTTTGCGCAGGCGGCGATTAAGCACCATTATCGGCTGACTGTGCGCGTCAATGATGTCATCGATCTCATCCACGCTTAAAAAACGCGGGTAAATCATGATCGCGTCGCAGCGCAGATCCAGCAGATACTGAATCGCCTGGCGCTCTTCTTCTGCGCTGTGTTTACCATCTGCCAATAGCAACTGCCGCCCTTTCTCTTCCGCCATTCGCGCGGCATGAAAGAGTAATTCACTAAAATAAATGCCGTGGTAAAGCGTGTTGGTCACTACCAGCCCCAGCGTCTGAGTACTCTTCGCCGACAGATTGCGCGCCAGCAAGTTTGGACGGTAACCGCTCTCTTCTACCGCCTGAAACACGCGATCTTTAGTCTCCTGGCTGACGTAGCCATTACCTGAAAGCACGCGGGAAACGGTCGCTTTTGAAACCCCGGCGCGCTTCGCCACTTCCAGCATCGTCGTCATCATTTTCATCCCTTTACACGCAATCAACGCAGTGTACTGCACCGTTTGCCGATTGTCCTTGCACAATCGGCGGGAAAAATATTCAGGTGACCGGTTTCACAAATATAAAAAATGAACAATTCACTCTCTTGCTTATTTAGTGACAACTATTCATGATTTTGTGAAACCGGTTTCTTAATTCCGTTTCAGCATCGGCATTTTTCCGTCACGTCGACTGATAACAACTACATCTACCCTACTGATAACAGGATAAAATCCGATGGCCAAAAATTATGCGGCGCTGGCACGCTCGGTGATAGCGGCACTGGGCGGCGTTGATAACATCTCGGCGGTCACGCACTGTATGACGCGGTTGCGCTTTGTTATCAAAGATGATGCGCTTATCGACAGCCCGACGTTAAAAACCATCCCCGGCGTGCTCGGCGTGGTACGTAGTGACAACCAGTGTCAGGTGATTATCGGCAATACCGTTTCACAAGCCTTTCAGGAAGTCGTCAGCCTGCTGCCGGGAGATATGCAGCCCGCACAGCCCGTGGGTAAACCCAAACTCACGCTACGTCGCATTGGTGCGGGGATCCTCGATGCGCTGATCGGCACCATGTCACCGCTGATCCCGGCGATTATCGGCGGATCGATGGTCAAACTGCTGGCAATGATCCTCGAGATGAGCGGCGTGCTGACAAAAGGATCGCCGACCTTAACCATTCTGAATGTGATTGGTGACGGTGCTTTCTTCTTCCTGCCGCTGATGGTCGCGGCATCTGCCGCCATCAAATTTAAAACCAATATGTCGCTGGCGATTGCCATCGCGGGTGTGCTGGTACATCCGAGTTTTATTGAACTGATGGCGAAAGCGGCCCAGGGTGAACATGTCGAATTTGCCCTGATTCCGGTCACCGCGGTGAAATACACCTACACGGTGATCCCGGCGCTGGTGATGACCTGGTGCCTGTCATATATCGAACGCTGGGTGGACAGCATTACACCGGCGGTGACCAAAAACTTCCTCAAACCAATGCTGATTGTGTTGATTGCCGCACCGCTGGCAATCCTGCTGATTGGCCCGATTGGTATCTGGATCGGTAGCGCCATTTCGGCGCTGGTTTACACCATTCATGGTTATCTGGGCTGGCTTTCAGTCGCCATTATGGGCGCGCTGTGGCCTCTGCTGGTAATGACCGGGATGCACCGCGTCTTTACGCCAACCATCATTCAGACCATTGCCGAAACCGGCAAAGAAGGGATGGTCATGCCGTCAGAGATCGGCGCTAACCTGTCGCTGGGCGGTTCATCACTGGCGGTGGCGTGGAAAACGAAAAACCCGGAACTGCGCCAGACGGCGCTGGCTGCGGCGGCATCAGCCATTATGGCGGGGATTTCCGAACCGGCGTTATACGGCGTGGCGATCCGCCTGAAACGTCCGCTTATCGCCAGTCTTATCAGCGGTTTTATTTGCGGCGCGGTTGCCGGTATGGCGGGGCTTGCCAGCCACTCAATGGCAGCGCCGGGGCTATTTACCAGCGTGCAGTTCTTCGATCCGGCGAATCCAATGAGCATCGTCTGGGTGTTCGCGGTCATGGCGCTGGCGGTGGTGCTGTCGTTTATCCTCACACTATTGCTCGGCTTTGAGGATATTCCTGTTGAGGAAGCGGCTGCCGAGGCGCGAAAGCATCAGAGCGTACAACCGACCGTCGCCAAAGAAGTAAGTCTTAATTGAGGATGAAAATGTCAGTATTTCCAGAAGGTTTTTTATGGGGCGGCGCGCTTGCCGCCAACCAGTCTGAAGGTGCGTTCCGTGAAGGTGGCAAAGGACTGACAACGGTCGATATAATCCCACATGGCGAGCATCGAATGGCGGTGAAACTGGGGCTGGAAAAACGTTTTCAGTTGCGCGATGACGAGTTTTATCCCAGCCATGAGGCGACGGATTTTTATCATCGTTATAAAGAAGATATCGCCCTGATGGCAGAGATGGGATTCAAGGTTTTCCGTACCTCAATTGCCTGGAGCCGCCTCTTCCCGCAGGGCGATGAACTGACGCCCAACCAGCAGGGCATTGCTTTTTACCGTTCTGTCTTTGAAGAGTGCAAAAAGTACGGCATCGAACCGCTGGTCACGTTGTGCCACTTCGATGTGCCAATGCATCTGGTCACCGAATATGGCTCCTGGCGTAACCGCAAGCTGGTGGAGTTTTTCAGCCGCTACGCCCGGACCTGCTTTGAAGCATTTGATGGTCTGGTGAAATACTGGCTTACCTTCAATGAAATCAACATTATGTTGCATAGCCCGTTCTCCGGCGCGGGTCTGGTGTTTGAAGAAGGTGAAAATCAGGATCAGGTGAAATATCAGGCCGCGCATCACCAGCTGGTTGCCAGTGCGCTAGCCACCAAAATCGCCCATGAGGTTAACCCGCAAAATCAGGTGGGCTGTATGCTGGCGGGCGGTAACTTCTACCCTTACAGTTGCAAGCCGGAAGATGTCTGGGCGGCGCTGGAGAAAGACCGGGAAAACCTGTTTTTTATCGATGTGCAGGCGCGCGGCGCGTATCCGGCTTACTCTGCCCGCGTATTCCGCGAAAAAGGGGTAACCATCAACAAAGCATCGGGCGATGATGAAATCCTGAAAAACACCGTCGATTTTGTCTCTTTCAGCTATTACGCCTCGCGCTGCGCCTCGGCGGAGATGAACGCCAACAACAGCAGTGCGGCTAACGTAGTGAAATCGCTGCGTAACCCGTATCTGCAAGTGAGCGACTGGGGCTGGGGTATTGATCCACTCGGTCTGCGTATCACCATGAACATGATGTACGACCGTTATCAGAAGCCGCTGTTTCTGGTGGAAAACGGCCTCGGCGCAAAAGATGAACTTGCTGCCAATGGCGAGATTAACGATGACTATCGCATCAGCTATTTACGCGAACATATCCGCGCAATGGGCGAAGCGATTGCAGATGGCATTCCGCTGATGGGCTACACCACCTGGGGCTGTATTGATTTAGTCTCCGCCTCTACGGGTGAAATGAGCAAACGCTACGGTTTTGTCTTTGTTGACCGTGACGACGCAGGCAACGGCACGCTGACGCGCACGCGTAAGAAATCATTCTGGTGGTATAAAAAAGTGATTGCCAGTAACGGTGAAGATTTAGAGTAAGCAACAGTGCCGGATGCGGCGTGAACGCCTTATCCGGCCTACGTGTCGCACGAACCAGGAAAGCCCGATAAGCGCAGTGCATCGGGCAATTTAGCATTTGGCATCAGAGCTGGTTCACCCCATCAAGAACATCCCTGTCCTGATTCCTTATTGAAAAACTACTCTTCTTCCACCGCTAACTGCGCGAAGCCGCCGTTCCCTTCCCAGCCTTCCAGTCGTTGATAAACGGTTTCTACCGCATCTTTAATCGGCTGGGTCATCGGGTAGTAAAAGCCGACGATATCCGGCTGGATGCCGAGGAAAATCACTTCGCCAATATCTTCTTTCAACTGATCGATAAGGTAGTTCAACGGCATGTTATGGGTAGTCATCATAAACATCTCGGCGATGTCATCCGGGTCGATGATGCGGATCTCGCCGGGGTTTAGCCCCATATCCGTGGCGTCGACAATCAGCAGTCGTGTCGGGCGCAGTTCACGGATAGCGACGATGTCGTTTTCCGGTGCGCTACCGCCGTCAATCACCACCCAGTTGCCTTTCGGCGCGGCGGCGCACTTTTCCGCCAGCAGCGGACCTGCGCCATCATCGCCCATCATGCTATTGCCAACACAGAGTAAAACGTCAGTCACGCAATCTCCTCACCATCAAATAGATGGCGTTTTCCTGATGAATATCATGCAACATACTTAACAGCATTCTACTCCATTCTTTCTGCTGCGAAGTTTGCGCTGCCCGGGCTTTATCGAATGCGTTGGCCAGCATCGGCACATGGTTAATGTCGATGACGA
>PPYE01385338.1_pt1 | contig 23893 bp, 14 predicted proteins | sample 1559881 | NCBI WGS metagenome assembly PPYE01 (sample SAMN08240022, study PRJNA423297) | Human gut metagenome, whole genome shotgun sequencing project. | reverse complement strand
TCCCATTGATGACACACTCCTTTGTTTTTATTATACTTTGATTGTTTTTTATGTGTCAAGTTTTATTATACAGGATTAGAACGAGTATTTCAGGCGATGAGATACCCGATATCGATGGAGAAATCGAATTTGATTTGGAGGCGAAAACAAATGAGAACTAAAAAGCAGAAGAAAAAAGAACTGTCTGATGAGCAGCTTGAGATAGTGGAAGCAAAGGACTTTTTCGACCGCACCATGCCGGGCGTGATCCGCTTTTACACCGACCACTATATCTGCGGAAACTTTTACAAATCCTGCTGGGCGGTGACGGAGTATCCGCCGTCAACTGAAGAAACGGCTATACTTGCTCACCTTGCGGACAGGAACGGTGTAACGCTCCGTATCTACAACCGACTTGTTACAAGCATGGAGCAAAGGAAGATCGTTCAGCAGGCAATGCGTAAGAACCATATGATGACCACCACAAATGACGTCAACGAGAGCATAAAGGCTCAGGATAACATAAATGATGTGGTGGAGCTGATAAGCGAACTACGCAGAAACAAAGAACCGCTTTTGCACACAGCTGTTTTTATTGAGCTAAAAGCAAGCTCTGAGGACAAGCTGAAAGAACTGCAAGCCGATATTCAAATGGAACTGACACGTTCCAAAATATCCGTTGACAGACTGCTGTTACGACAGAAAGAGGGATTCTTGTCTGTTCATCCTGCTGGCAATAACGTGTTTGCAAGTCAGTTTGAAAGAGTGCTGCCTGCAAGCTCGGTGGCTGATCTTTATCCCCTCAACTATTCAGGCAAGACTGACGAAAAAGGCATATATATCGGCCGTGACAAGTTTGGAACTAACATTCTTGTTGACTTTGACAAGCGAACCGATGACAAAACCAACTCGAACATTTTGATACTTGGCAACAGCGGTCAGGGCAAGTCTTATCTTATGAAACTGCTGCTGTGCAATCAGCGTGAATCAGGCAAATCTATACTTTGCTTAGACCCTGAACACGAATATGAGGATCTGTGCAATAACCTTGGCGGCACATACATTGATATGATGTCGGGCGAGTTTATGATAAATCCGCTTGAACCAAAAGCGTGGTCAGAAAATTCTCGCTTTGGAAATCAAGAAAATGAAACCGATGACAGCCCTGAAACATTCCGAAAAGTAACCCGTTTAAGTCAGCACATCAGCTATCTAAAAGACTTTTTCAGAGCGTACAAGGACTTCACAGACGCAGAGATCGATACAATAGAGATAATGCTTATGAAACTGTATGCACGTTTGGGCATTGATGATCTAACAGATCTCGATAAGCTGGAAAGCTGTGACTATCCTGTAATGTCAGACCTGTATGAGTTAGTTGAAAAAGAATTTATGGCGTTTGATAATGCTAAGAAACACCTCTACACCGAAGAAATATTGCAGAATATCTGCTTGGGATTGCACTCAATGTGCAAGGGTGCAGAGTCGAAATATTTTAACGGCATAACAAACATCAAGGACGGTGAGTTTATCTGTTTCGGCGTAAAGGGTCTTATGGATACGAACAAGCGGCTGAAAGATACTCTGCTGTTCAACATCTTGTCATATATGTCTGATCAGCTTTTAGGCAAAGGAAATACTGTTGCGGCAGTTGATGAGCTGTATTTATTCCTCACTAATATGACGGCGATAGAATATATTCGTAACGGTATGAAACGTGTGCGTAAGAAAGAGTCCTCGTTTATTCTGGCAAGTCAGAATATCGAGGACTTTCTGCTTCCTGAGATAAAGGAGTTCACAAAGCCGCTGTTTTCTATTCCTGCACATCATTTTCTGTTCAATCCGGGAAATATCTCGCCGACGGCATTCATTGACACCTTACAGTTGGAAGATTCAGAGTACAGTCTTATCAAGTATCCCGAACGAGGTACTTGCCTTTACAGGTGCGGTAATGAGAGGTATCTTTTGCAGGTCATTGCTCCTGCCTACAAGGCGGCACTGTTTGGTTCGGCTGGCGGTAGATAAAACTGTTCGCAACAGGTATAAAATTTGAGTTTGACTACAATAGGAGGTCGATAAAATTGCAGAAGAAAAAATACGGCATATGGAAAACACGTTATGCTGAGAACAGCAGAAATATTTTTGAAGATTGGGTTCGTCATAACGGCGAGCCCATTTTGTTTGCAACGGAGCGTGGTGCACTTGAATATATGCACGGCATAGAAATGAAAACGCAGGGTGCATTTACTGAATTTGAAGTCCGTGAGGTGATCTGATGTCGGCAGCAGTTGCGGCGGCTCTTAAAAAGGCAGCCGTATATATTCTTGGTGATGAAAAAAAGCGAGGCAAGCTTGTGACTGTGGTGCTTAGTGCTGCGGTGGGTCTGCTCCTTTTGTTGTGTGCTCCTGCGGTGATGCTTTCTTCTCTTGGGGAGGTCGGCGAGGAAGCTCAAGTGCCTGAACTTCACATTAATGCCGATGATTTTTACAGCTCTCTTGACAGTGAAAGCAGGCAAAGGCTCGATGATATCCGATCAGCAGGTAATGACATTGCAAACGCTATGGACGAAAAGGGTGTCAAGGTTCAGACCATAAAGGCTCAGCTGATATATATGTCTTACTTTGAAGATGTTCAGAATTTTAATGCTGAGTCATACGCAAATTTGTTCGCTGTTGCTCCAAATGACAGTGATTTAATTGCGACGATAAACTCGACTTACGGCTTGGAGATAGATTATGACGAATTTGTTCGCACATACACATTTGTTATGAACAGCACCTTAAATTCATATATGTTCAATGACGCAGGCAGTAAAAACTGCTCAGACCTTGCGGCTTGGGCGGAGAATGCTTTTATCTCAGGGTGGGGATACAAAAGCGGTGCTGTTGGTGAAAGAGACGAGTCAGACCGCATCCGATATGCAGACAACGCAGGACTTGTGCTGGGGTATCTGAACTACAGCCCGACCGATAGAGTGTTCGGTTGTGATCACAGTACTCTTATTTACACGGAGCAAGGAAGTCTTGATACCATGCCGGAGACCGCAGGAATAGGACTGTTCGATGGCAGTAAGCACGGAATATATGTTGGAAACGGTGATGTTATCTACAGTTCGGAAAGCCTTGGATATGTCACTAAAGAAAATGTTTCAAGTGGAAGCTGGTCAAGCTGGTGTACCTATGAAGGCATAGAATATCCGCAGGAGGTGACTGACGCTATTGAAAGTTTGAATGAGGACAGCTCATTAGAAAATTAATTTTATTGGAGTGTGATAGGTTGAAAAAATCAGTTACTGTAAGTGTAAACGAGAAAAAGCTATCTGCGATAGAAATGTATCTGGAGCAGAAGAACACAACTCTTGCGGCGGAGCTTGAAAAGTATGCGGATCAGCTTTACGGCAAGGTCGTCCCGCAGAATGTGAGAGATTTTATTGATATGATGTCGGACAGAAAGCCTGCGAGAAAGCCAAAGAATCCTGCTTCTGCCGAACCGGAAAAGCAGTCCGAGCAGTAATTCGCCGCAGTTCGCGCCGTGTCGCCTTGTGTGGCGAGGTTCGGAGGTCGGTGGGATAACTTTACCCTAACAACGGTCGGAGCGAATTTGGGGCATTTTGTCGAGCGTTAAGAACAAGTCTTATCGCAGAGTTTGAGAATGGTAGAAATCAGATGATTTCGGGTGGGTTTGAGGGGCATTTAATATATTGCTGGTTAAAGTTTTGGCGTCAAAGCCGCCAAAACAATCACATCGGACGAGCAAAGCTCGCCGATTTTGCGAGGCTTTACAAGCCTTGATAAAATGGAGTCAAAAAAGGAGGTTTACGAAAGTCATGGAGTCAAAAGTACAAAAAATGAAAAAAAGCACCGATGTTGCAGAAGAAAACGATGGTGTCACAGCAGAAAAAATCAAGTTTCCGTTGTATGTATTTCCCGAGACTATGAAAACGGTTGATATCTTATACAAGTCGGATAACTGCTCTTCACGCACGGAGTTTATGGAAAAGGCAATCAGATTTTACTGCGGTTATCTTTTGCAGAACAAGCCTGAGCTTGTGGATTATCTTGCTCCGCAGATTGCAACGATAACAGAGGGAATTGTAAAAGGCACGGAACAAAGGTTGTCCCGTGCCATGTTTAAGGTCGCTGTTGAACTTGGTGCTATATCGCATATGCTTGCGGCGATACATGGTATTGATGATGATACTATGATAAAGCTGAGGGCTATGTGTACGGATGAGGTTAAGCGGATCAATGGTATTATTAATTTTGAGAAGGCGGTTAGGTATCAGCGGTCAGATTAAATCAAATTAAAACGGAGGTGATATGTGTTGGCGCTATCACAGTTGATTGTCACAAGCCGCTATCTGAAAAGCGGAAATCAGAAAATTAAAAACAAGCGCAGAAACTACACAAAGTACATTGCCACTCGTGAAACAGTTGAAGTTCGTGACCAAAATACTATTGATAGAAATAATAACGCTACAAAAAATCAGCAAGAACTGCTTTGTGATTTGCTTTCAGATTTTCCCGATGCAAAAAGATATTTGGAATACGAAGATTTCAAAGCGAACCCTACTGTAGAAAATGCTTCGGAGCTTATCAATACAATTATTGAACGCAATGCCGACGTTATCGGTAACCGACAGAATTTTGTCGGATATATGGCTATGCGCCCGGGAGTTCAGAAAAGAGGCACGCACGGTTTGTTTAATGAAAAAGACGAACCGATCATTCTTGACAGAGCTGCAAACGAGATAGCAAATCACAAGGGCAATGTATGGTCGCACGTTGTTTCACTTCGCCGTGAGGACGCTGTTCGTCTCGGCTATGATAATTCGGAAGTGTGGCGCGACCTTGTGAAAAGGCATATTTCCGATATTGCAAAAGCTCAACGTATACCGCTTTGCAATCTGAAATGGTATGCCGCTTTTCACGACACAACTCATCATCCGCATATTCATCTGCTTGTTTATGGGGCAAATCCAAAGCAGGGATTTTTAACTGCTAAGGGTATAGATCAGATACGTTCAGCTTTTGCAAACGATATATTTCATGATGATTTGCAGTCAATATATCAGGAGCAGACGTTAAGCCGTGACGAATTGAAAGCTGTATCCAAAACAGAATTTGAAAGTATCGTCAGAAAAATTCATCAAGGCGGTTTTGATAATTCGCAGCTTGAAAATTTTATCTACAAACTACATTCTCAGTTACAGAATGTAAGAGGCAAAAAAGTGTATGGCTATCTTCCATCCAATGTTAAGGAAACGGTCAACAATATATTTTGGGAGCTTGCAAAAGATGAGAATATTCGTCAGCTCTATGAAAAATGGTGCAGCTTGGAGCGGTTGAAATACAAGACCTATACGCAAAAAGAAAAAGTACTGCCTGCTTTGACAGAAAATAAGGTGTTTCAGCCGGTGAGGAATATGATAATCAGGACTGTGCTTGATATGGATAGCCCTATGGTCGATGTAGTGGTTCAAGACCCTGAACTGATAGTGCCTAATATCTATGATTCTGATGTTGAGATATATACGTCGATTGATGGTAAGACACACTTTGGAAACGCTATGATTGCAAATACGGTGATTGGTCTGTTTGTTAATCTTAGCAGGTGTATTGAAGAGGACTATGTGCAGAAGTATAAGCCGGTTAAGCAGATGGTTGACAGGAAGCTAAGGCAAATGATTCTAAAGAAAAAGCAGGAGTTGGGCGTAAAAGAGGAGAATAATATTACAATGCAATAGAAAACGGCGGATTCGTGCTTCATAGCATCCGGATCCGCCGTTTTTGTTTCGCAAATTCTGTACATTTGCGAAAGGATTTTAAGAGTAATTTTGGTCTTGAAATTGATAGATTTGATGAAAAGTTAATCACATTATATCACACCAAAATCCATTTGTAAAGACATTATTTTAAAAATTGAAGAAAAAATCTAAAAAAAATCAGGCTGACAAAGATTTTCAGCCGTCAGTTTTTTAGTATGAGGAGGATGAAAAAATGAGGAACGCACTTAATATTTACAAGAGAAAGGACGGTCGCTTTGAGGGTCGTATTCCTTTTGGTCGTAACGACAATGGAAGCTTAAAGTATAGGTATTTTTATTCAAAAGACCTTGCTGAATTAAAAGATAAAATGCTCTCGGCTTATACCTCAATAGAAAAATACAATACTATATCATGCGCTAAAACTCTTTCGGAAATTTGTGCAGAATGGCTTTCTTGTGCGAAGCTTCGTGTAAAGCGTTCAAGCTACTGCTGCTATGAAAGGAATATAAATAAACATATACTTCCGTACTTCAAGAAAACAAAATACAGCGAGCTTAATTCGGTCAAGATCAACGCTTTTATCGAGTATCTTTTGAAAAACGGAAAATCCAATGGCAAGGGAGGCTTGTCGTCTAAAACGATTCGTGATAATATTGTTTTGCTTCGTTCCGTCGCAAAGTATGCCGAAAGCGAATACGGATACAAAAATCCTATGAGAAATGTTATCATGCCAAAGGAGAATACAAAAGCTGCAATGGTTTTTAATAGAGATGAACGCAGCAGCCTTCAATCATATCTTATGAACGACTTGAACAAAACAAATGTCGGAATACTGCTTGCTATGTACACGGGAATGCGTATTGGCGAGCTTTGTGCTGTCACGGCGGAAGATATTGATATTCAAAATGGCGTAATCTTCATCACAAAGACTGTTCAACGTGTTTCGGATACTACCGGCAGCAGCAAAACAAAAGTAATTGTCGGCTCACCAAAAAGCAGAAGCTCCGAGAGAGCAATTCCTATTCCGAACTTTCTGATAAATATTTTAAAGAACACCCCATGCAATAATGGTTATTTGCTGACCGGAACATCAAAGCCTGTCGAGCCAAGAACTATGCAGAACAGATTCAAATCAGTATTGAAGCAGTGCGGTGTGCGAGAAGCGAATTTTCATTTACTGCGTCACACATATGCCACGGTTTGCATAGAGAATGGTTTTGATGCGAAGACGGTAAGCGAGTTACTGGGACATTCAAGCGTTCAGATTACGCTTAATCGCTATATGCACTCCGATATTGAAATAAAGAAGCGCTGCGTTGAAAACTTAAACCTTGTTTCATAAAAAAAGTATTAAGCCGTCATATTTCCTGCCGCAATAACCTGAAAGCCTTTATTTTTCCTGTATTTTCAAGCGTTTTGCTTAAATGTACAGAATTTGCGAAAGTTTTTGCTGCCTATATTAATATATTATACCATAGTTTTAACAGATTATGTATTGATTTTACGTGAAATAATTGGTATAATGTCAATTAAGGCAGGTGAGCTTTATGATAAAAATAGCAATAGTTGATGATGAAAAATATGTGTGTGAACATTTGAAACAATTATTGATAGAATATCAGTTCAAATACAATTTGGATTTTAAAGTTGATATATTTTTATCATGCGAAGATTTATTTGAAAGAGTTCAATCTTCAGTGAACTATCATTTAATCTTTTTGGATATTGAATTTCCCAATATGAATGGTGTAAATCTTAGAAAAAAAATCAGATTGGGAATGGGAGATATAAGAACTCAGATAATTTTTATCTCGGCTAAAGATTCATACGCAATGGAGTTGTTTTCTGTTCAGCCTTTTGATTTCATCGTTAAACCCGTAAAGAAAGAACGATTATATCCGTGCATTTCTAAATTCATTAAATATTATGCCAATAGCAGTATGTTTTTTACATATACATTGGAAAATATGAAACATAAAATAGCTATCAGCGAGATCATTTATATACAAAGCGAAAGAAAAAAGCTGAAACTAATTACGTCAAACGGTGTTATAATATGTTATCATAAATTTAGTGACGCTGTAACCAATGAAATGAAGAATGATATGGTTGTCGTAAAACGTGGCTTGGCGGTTAATATTAATCATATCGTTGATACCGATTTTGAAACTGTTGTATTATCAAACGGAACAAAGCTAAAGATCAGCGACGGATATCGTAATAGTGTAATGGATGTCTTATCTGATAAGATTGGAGGAGCGTAAATGCAGCCAATAGTGTATTTAATTTCTAATGCGGTACATATGTATGCGGTATATATACTTTTTACTGCGGTTTTGGGTAAGAGCAAGCTGCCTAAATATGCGGAGCTCTTGACGTATTATGTTTACTATCTGATAAACTGCGGCGTGTACCTTTTTATGGATAGCATGATGCTGAATTTGATCAGTAATATATTGCCTATGTTTATGATAATGCTGCAATACCGAAAACCGATACAAACGTATATATTTCTTACAATTGGCGTTTGCGCAGTAGGTATGATTTTGGATTGGATGTTATTTTGCATATTCCCGGAATCAATGCTATTAAAATCAAACACGCCTCAAAGTATTTCATTTCTTGGATTAGTTTTTTTGTTCAGACATTATTTCAACAGAAAAGAGAAGGTTATCGTTAATTCCGGGTATGTGATCTTTCTTATAATAATCTCTATTGGTACAATCGTTATTGCAGAGCTCTCAGGACCAGAATTCAATGTCAGATGTTTTATTATTTCGTTGATACTGCTTGTTATAAATTTCTTGAATTTTTATTTATACGATAGATACATAGAGAATATGCAGTTTCAGATTATGTTTAATGAAATTGCATCGTCAAATAAAGCATATCAGAATCAGCTGATTATAATGAATGAATCACAAAAGCAGATACGCTTATTGAAGCATGATATGAAAAACCATTTGCTGAAATTGAAATATGATTTAGTAAACGACAATTGTCAAAAAGCTGTAAATTACATCGACGAAATGAGCGAAAAAATCACAGCGGAAAAAGAGTTTGTAAGCACGGGGAATGTTGATTTTGATTGTTTACTGAATTATAAATTGGCGATAGCTCAGGAATATGGAGTGGACTTTTCTTGTAACGTTGTTTTACCTGAAGAGTTGCAGGTCGATTCATTTGATTTAACAGTAATTCTTGGAAACCTGCTTGACAATGCGTTAAACGCATTAAAACAAGCTGAGAAAAAGATACTTGAGATAGATATTAATTATTCCATAGGAATGATAGTTATTAAAATCGAGAATACATTTTCCGGTATGAATAATACATATGATAATCCCGGAGAACATGGATACGGATTAATAAGTGTTCAGACTTCATTGGAAAAGTATAACGGGAAACTTCAGAATGATATTATTGATAATAAGTATATTGCAAAAGCTATTTTATATAATATAAAACAAAAAGAAAAGTGAACTTTAGCAGTGCCAAAATCGGCGCTGCTTTTTTGTACCCAAAAATACTATGGTTCGTACCATAGTTTGACTTATATCGACATTTTTATGCTATGTTAATAATGTGAATATCACAATAGTTTTAAAAGGGAGTGTTATTATGAAGTCTTTTATGCTCAAGTTTTTCAAGAAGTATGGCGGTATGTTTGCTGCATTGGCATTGACAATCACAGCTGTTAACGTTAACAGTGCTTGTTTTTGGATAGCTAATCAGCCAAAACTTCCTGCTGATGCAAAGAGCCTTCGCAAATTTTAATGTTTGCTAAGCTTGCAGAGTATCTCACTCAACAGCTTGAAAATGAAAACGTTATTTCGTCCGATAAAAGGGAATTGTATAGATACGGTTTTCAAAATGGTATGATATTGACGCTCAATTTTATCACGTCGATACTGATTGGTGTGATTTTCGGAAAAGCTTTGGAAAGCATTATTCTTTTGGCGGCGTATATTCCGTTGAGAAGTTATGCAGGCGGTCATCATTCAAGTTCATCAGAAAAATGTTACATAGTATCATCGCTGATTATGATAATTTGGATGTGTCTGTTAAAATTCCAAATTCTTTCGACAAGCTGTTGTGTGATAATGCTCGTTATTGGAAGTTGTGTTTGCTTTGTTTTTTCTCCAGTTGCAGGAGAAAATAAGCCTTTGGACGAGTTAGAATGCAAGATGTACAGAAGAAAATCACTGCTCATTTTATTGGTTGAGATCATTATATGGATAATTTTCACTTGTGTCGCTAAGATAGAAAGTGAAGTTATTCCTATTATTATATTTACAGAAGCATTAATGCTTCTGTTGGGAAAAAATCAAAAATATAAGGTATAAGAAGGTTTATTAAAAAATATATATTTGAAGTAAAAGTGAGGAAAATGTATGAAAGCAAACAAGAAATTGCGTATTGGAGTAATTGCCGTATCGATAGCCGCAGTAACTGCTGTTACAGTAGTTACTGCGGCTATTTATGATGTTCGGAGGTTAAATGATAATCCGTGGGAGCATACCTTGCTTGCAGCGGATGATAACGGCCATATAAATGCCCAAGGCGGCAGTTTATCTATTGACGGAGACGTTCGCTCTAATGGAAACGTTTCATTGAATGACGATAAAATTACCGTTTCAGGCTATGTCGCAGCGAATAAGACTATAATTAGCAATTCGGATGATGTTTACTTTGGCAGTAAATATGATAATTCGGAGAAAATTACTGTTCCAAATGTTTGGAACAATGTTTATACAATTGCACAGAGTATCGAAGCAGATAAAAATGAATCGAAGAGTTTTACTGATAATTTTTTAACGTTAGATGGTGCAGTAATTTCAGGAGATTCTTTAAATATAAACGTATCTGCGGATAATGCACCTATTTCTGAAACTACAAAAGATAAAACAGGTAAAGTTGGAGCTTTTGGTGCAGGTTTCTTTACCAAGGTATACGAAAATAGAGCAAAATGGGAGAAAATCTTCCCTATACTGTTCCAAAATTCAGAATTTGAAACAGACTCTGTTCTTGAACTTGGCAATAACAGTAATTTCATTCCCGTTCAAGAACAGGTAGTAAGTAATTCCTGGCAGGACTATGAGCAACTGCCAGGTTCAGTTATAAGCGATAACTTTTCGGAAGAGAGATTAAAGGAATATATAAGTATGTTGAAACAGGACAATCCTGTTTTTTCTGCGTGTTCGTCAGACGTTGTGAAGATTCAGGCTAATGGGTCGATAAATCCTGAAGAAGCTGAAAAGGCAAGAAAACTGGTGATAGAGGGCGGTCATATTACGCTTAACGGGGATTATGAAAATCTTGAAGAAATTAAGCTTGATAACTGGGGTGGAGCGCAGCTTATAGGAAATTTTCCTAAACTTAAATATATTTACCGAACTGGAAATTCTGATATGAATCTCGCAGGAGATTTTCCCGCCCTTGAATGTGTATACACAATAGGCGGTCAGATTCTGTTAGGTACAGGTGATATTGGGTTTAATGCTGATAATTTGACTGTAATAGACGAATATGGACCGATAGTAGTATATACAGCTAAAGATGTTAATCTTACAAGCAGCAGACTGGTAACTACACAGATGATACTGATGAGAGGTGCGGGAGCAGACAAAATAGCTTCTAGGTTTAATGTTGAAAATACGTTGATGGCAGCTATAAATGGTGTTATGTTTGAAGATATGAATGACAATAATACCACAAGATATGGGGATCTTCCTGTATTTTATTCTACATATCCGATGTCGATAATAAACTGTAATTTCAAGCTTTTACAAGGAACATTTATCAATAGTCAAAAAGCAATTATTATGGCTAATGCCAATATAGGTGTTTTCCGTGGATTTATGTTTTCTCCTGAGGGTGTTGACGAGTATAGAAACAGCTCCGCTGTCGGATTTTATGTAAATACATATGCATATAATATATCTCCAAATATCAATAGTTTAAACAAACAGCCAAATGGAACTGAAAAAATCGGAAGAATAAGCGATTTTGAGTATTCCGATTTTCCAAAAGAGCTTGTTTCGTGTATAGGCGACGCAGAAAACTTTTTAAGCGGACTGGAAAATCAGGACAATGATTTCGTGCTCGGAGAAATGAACGGAAAACCGGGTGAACTCCTCATTGGCAGATATATTCTTGCTGATGAAGATATTGTAATATCAGCGGATACTCTGAAGAACACGAAAAATGCATTTTCGGTGATTGCATCTGAAAACGGTAATATAACGTTAAATGTAAAAAATGAAATGGATGTTCAGACAATAATTTATGCTCCTAATGGCAAGGTTACATTGAACGTTAGTACGGGAACTCTTCATGGAAGAATATTTGCAAAAAATATTGAGATCGTTTCCGACTCTTTTGAAATTACTGGCGGAACAGAGGATATTTCATATCTTGGTTTTGTTTACATTAAGGATTCAGATTCCGAGTCAACATCTGACGATACCAGTCTGATGGACTCAAAAACTGATTCGTCCAAGACAGACAGCAGTTCTGTTGATTCTGAGGATTCTTCGGTAAATTCCGATTTGGATGATAATTCAACTTCACAAGGAGATTCCTCCGGATACGATACGAATTCGTCTGACTCAAGCTCAGGAAATTCATCAAGCTTAGAGTTGTCAGGTTCAAGTTCGGGCGATGACAGCAGTTTGTCAGGTTCAGACAAGTTTAATGAACCGCAATATGAGTATGATAGACTTAATCGTCTTATTAAAGTGACCTATGATGAAGAAAATTATGTGGAATATATGTATGACGCTAACGGAAATATAACGCAAATTGTTACTGTAATTGACGGTGAAGAGAAGTAAATTAGGAGTGAAATGAATATGAAGAAATTTGTTAAACGGGCAATAAGCCAGGTCATTGCATTGGCTCTTGCTTTTCAGATTGTGGGTCAGTGCGGATATTCTTTTGCTGTTCAAGCTGACTATTTGTCTAAATCTGAAATAGTAACAGAAAGTAATGCGGATAATGTTTCAGAAAATGATGTTGTTGCTCAGAACGATGAAAACACAGAAGAGATTGATGAGCCATCAGAAGATGAGATAGTTTATGAGGATATGACTATAAATTCTGATACGACTTTGACTGCACAAACAGAAGTTAAAGATTTGTATATTAATTATGGAACATTAAACCTTAATGAAAATACACTTATAGTACATGGCAACGTTGTTATTCAAAATAGAGGTTGTTTGAATTTCAATAAGGGTGAATTAATATGTAACGATTTTACAATGACTGGTACGTATTATTCTCGTTATATGTATATGCGCAATGCAAATGATCATTTAGTTGTTGAAGGAAATTTCAATTTTAACGGCGGCAGCTTTTCTGGAGATGATGCAACTGCCGGAATTATTGAGCTTAGAGGTAATGTTAATATAACAACAGGATTTAATCCTTCCCGAGAGCAAAAAGTAGTTCTTAACGGACTTGACAGTCAGGAAGTGTATATTAACGAAAAAAACTGTAGTTTTAATATTCTTGAAGTAAGCAATACAAGTGAAGGGGGAATACTATCAGATTATCCTATTTCTGCGAACAGTATGATTGGTGATCTTAGTCAGATACATTATTCATTTGGTGGTGCGGTGGGTACTGTGTTATCCGGAGATATGGAATTGGATAATTATTGTCTATCAGTTGGCGAACTAGATCTCAATGGACATACTTTAACGATCAATGGAGATTTCATCCAAGCCGGCGGAGAAGTAAAGGTAAATAGCGGAAAGCTCGTTGTAAACGGAAATTATCGTATACAGACAAAGAAAGCCACGGAAGACGGAACGGAGAGCTACGATTACAGTACGGGAATACTGAATATGACAAATGAATCCGATGTTGTAGAGGTATCGGGTGACTTTGTTATGGGTTCGACCAAGTCGCATAACGGAAAGCTGAGTGCAGGAATTCTGACTGTGGGAGGAAACTTTACACAGCTGAGATACAATGTTTATGATAATTTTGCAGCAAGCGGAATTGTGAGATCAGTGGATATATAGATCTTGCAGGTGCTGCCAAGGTTGTGAATAAATACAAAGGAAACATACGAATATCGGAAGATTATACATTAAACAGCGATATATTGATATCTGGTAATTTCAGCGTGGAATCATATTTGTATTTGAACGGGAAACAGCTGTCGGCTGATGGAAATGTCACTATATCATCGTACATAGGAATACAAAGCGGAATTCTGAACTGCAAAGGCAATTTAGTAGTGAATTATTATCGCGGTAGAATTAACATGGATAATTCGAGCGGAATAATTGATGTAGAAGGCAATTTTGTATTTAATGGAGGAGATTATACATCGTACTTAACAAAAGGAAAATTGTATATCGCAGGGGATTGTACAATAAATTACAGTACATTTAATTCAAATACAGATAATGAAATCATATTCGACGGAACAGAAAAGCAAGTCATAAATGTAACTAATTCGTATGTATCGCTTAACAAGATAACATTTAACAATACAAGCGAAGACGGAATAGAGATCAAGAACTCTTTTAACTATGCAGAATTAGTAAATGAAAGCGGCTGTAAAGTAATATTTGCTAATGGAGGCACGGTAGGAGAAACGTTGTCGGCGGATAAAATTGTCGACGGAGATTACATTCTTGCCATGGGCGAACTAGATCTCAATGGACATACTTTAACAATCAATGGAGATTTCATCCAAGCCGGCGGAGAAGTAAAGATAAATAACGGAAAGCTCGTTGTAAACGGAAATTATCGTATACAGACAAGAAAAACCAGCGAAGACGGAACGGAAAGCTACGATTACAGTACGGGAATACTGAATATGACAAGGAACCTTGACTATTGGTGGAGACTTTACGCAGCAGAGGTATAAGGATTCTGATAACTTTTCAGCAAGCGGAAGTCACACTGTTGAATTTAACGGCAAAATAAAACAAAATATTTTATTCGTTTCGCCTAGTGATTCTAGATTTTTTAATCTTAAGGTGAATAACACTAATGGTGTGTCTTTGAATTCTTCGGTTTTTGCCTATGGGAACGTGAATGATGTAAATAATTCTGTCTGTGAAAGCGGATATTTGTATATTACTAAGCTCTCTCAGCTTGAAAACGGTTCATTCGGAGGAAATATATGTCTCAATAATGGCAATAATAACAGCGACATATATTTGACACAGGATTTAACCGTAGGAAACCTAACCTGCTCCAATCTGCACTTAAAAGGATACAAGCTGAATGTTAAGAGCCTTTCAATAAATTCCAAGCTTTTTGTTGAGGGTGGAGCAATTGAATGCAAGAATAACCTGACTTTAGGAGATTACGGATGCTTAATAATGACAAATGCAAAGGATTACGTCCTTGTAGGAAAGAATTTTATTTTCAATACATATTATAGCACGAGTGGTGATCTTACAGCAGGGACGCTTGAAATTAAAGGCGATTTCATACAGAATAAAAATACTGTTTTTGTCTGCTCAGAAACACACACTACAATTTTAAGTGGAAAAAGTGCTTCAAATGGCAGAATATACGTTCAGACTGTGACGATGTACAGTAACGGTTCTAAGTTTAATAAGTTGATCATTACAAAGCCAGGCTCTTTTTATGTAGCAAAAAATCAAAACAATACTACAGTTTCTCTTAAAGATCTCTGCAACGAGCTCATTGAAGATTATGATGATATTGAGCCGCCCACAAAGGTTACAGGTCTGACTGTTTCGGAAATATCTGCAACCTCTATCCACATAGTATGGGAGCAGTCCTCTGATAATGTGAGGGTAACAGGTTATGAGGTTTACCGAAACGGTGAAAAGCTTGTAACTACAGGAAGAACAGAATTCATTGACGGATTGCTTGAACCGAACACCGCATATACATATCAGGTATACGCTTTTGATGAGTCTCGAAATTATTCTGCGGCCTCTGATAAGATAAATCTTAAAACTTTGGCGGATACAGACAGTCCGGAAACTCCCCATAACGTAAAAATCAAATCAGTTACTGGTTCATCACTTACGTTGTCGTGGAGCGCCTCAAAGGATAATGTTGGCACTGAGGGCTATATCATATACTGCAATAATGAGGAAATTGCAAGAACTGAGGAATGCGAATTTAAGCATAGTAGTTTGAATGAAAATGAAGAATATTCATATATGATAAAAGCCTATGATAAGGCAGGAAATCTTTCTGATTTCAGCGAAAATATCACAGGTTATGTTGTGATGCCTAAAATTACATCTATAACTCCTGGTGATTTAAGCAGTCTCGGCGGAAAAAGTCAGACTATTGTCGCTTTTTTCGATAAGATCAGTTCAGATGGAGGCAATAAGGTCAGATTTGAGTTCAGTAAAAGCGGAAAAGATGAATATATGCCTATCTCAAAAGAGCTCATCGGAGCTCAGAATTATTCGGCGAATAAGCTTTGCGCAAAATGCTCGTGGAATACAGAAGGTCTGGATGGAAACTATGATATTCGTGTAACGCTTTTTGATGATGACGATAATTCAGATTGCGTAGAGGTCATGTATACTGTAACTTCTTCAGGACCTAAACCTCCCCAGAATCTTAAAGCCGAAACTGATAATGGTGTAATTATGCTCACTTGGAATAAGTCTGTAAGTGCTGATTGCCAAAAATACATTATATACAGACAGGATTCCGAAGACGAAGAGTTTGAACCAATCGTTGAGATTGGAAATAGTGCAACTGTCAGATATACAGATAAAAACGTAGTTGCAGGAAATAGCTATTCATATAAGATAAGTGGTGTAAATTCTTTTGATATTGAGGGAAATACAAGTAATGTTGCTTCTGTCACAGCGACAGAGGATAAGGTATTGCCCGAGGTAAAGAGTATAATTGCCGAAAAGAACAGACTTAACAAAACTGCAAAAATCACTGTAGCCGCAGATGACAATCTTTCTGTTGACACAGTAAGTCTTGAATATATGACTTTGTTGGACGAAGAGTGGTCTTTGATAGGAAAAAGTTCATGCAAAGATGGTTCTGCCGTGTTTGAATGGAATACAATAGATCTTATCGATGGGTCATATAAGCTTAGAGCCATTGCGGTGGATTCTAATGGAAATGAATCTAAGTCATTTGAAAAGATCTTTACTATAGATAATACAGGTATTTCAAAAATAATACTTGACAAGGATAACTGCACTACGGCATCAACTCATATTACTCTCAGGTGGAATGATATAACGGATACCGATTTCGGATATTTTGCTGTTGAGCAGAAAAATGAGGATGGCACTTTCACTGAGGTCGGAACAACAAAGGACGCAACGGGACTTCACGTTCAGAAGCTTATGCCCGATAAAGAGTACACTTTCAGGGTAGTGGGATATGACGATATAGGCAACAGAGGAGAAGAATCCGACGAGATTACTCTGTCAACAAAATCGGATACGATCAGTCCTGCCATTACCGCTTTTTATCCCGAATCAAAGGCATTTAATTCAAAGATCGATATAAGCATTTTCGCTGCGGATAATGCGGCTGTATCATCTGTAAAGCTTAGGTATTCCTATGACAGCGGTGATGATAAAGTTTGGTATGATATTGCAGAGATTACTGCGGACTCTGAGAAAGCTGAAAATACATTTAAGCATTCCTTTGACGTATCGTCTATGAATGAGGGTAAAATATACATTCAGGCTATAGCTGTAGACTCCTCAGGCAATGAAAGTAACGCTGTTGTAAATGAGTATATTGTCGACAGAACTGCTCCCGTAACTGTTTCTGATCTTACTGCTCAGACAGGAGAGGGCAATATTCACCTTATCTGGACTGTAACAAGTGAAGATACGGAGAAGTTTGTGATATACAGAAGTGAGGAAAACCTAGGCTCATATTCAAAGATTGCAGAATGCTCCACTAAAGATTATTATGATACCTCTGCAAAGCTCGGAATAGTATACTCATATAAGATTGTAGCTGTTGATATAGCGGGGAACAAGAGCGAGTATTCAAATGAAACAATAGCACAAATTACAGACGATAATATTAAGCCTAAGTTTTTAGGATTCAGTATAAAATCAGGTTCTTCTGTTTCTGCTAACCCAAAGCTTAAAGCTGTAACATGGGATAACTATGCCCTTGCGTCAGTGACAATTGAATATAAGGCGAAAGATTCCTCAGATAGCGTTTGGTATGAAATAGGTACATACGCCCTCAGCTCTAATTACGAGATGACAGAATTTAATTGGGATACAGATGGATTAGCTGACGGAAAGTACGAGTTCAGAGCATATTGTGCTGATCTGATGGGAAATATCAGTGAAACCTATACCTCTGAATTTCTTCTTGATGCTACTGCTCCCGATGCTCCAGTTCTAGAACTTTTGCAGGACAATTTCCGAATCAGGCTTGAATGGAGTGCTTCAAAAGCTGATGATCTTGATCATTATAGACTATACCGAAAGTCATCAAAAAATGAGGAGTATAAGCTAATTACGGAAACGACTGATCTTTCATATATTGACGAAAATATTGAACCATATAAGAACCATACATATAAGGTAGAAGCATATGACAAGACAGGAAATGTCAGTGCAAGCAACGAGATAAGTGGTTACGCATATGATGTTGATACAATTACTCCTCAAATCGATATACCTAAAGAAATTTACGGAATTGCAGGAGAAGAAATTGCTTTTGACGGTAGTGCCTGTACAGATAACGTGAGAATAAAAAGATTTGTTTGGGATATGGGCGATGGAAATACCATATTCGGAGTAAGAAATTCATATATTTATGATGAAGCAGGGGAGTACACTGTAACGCTTACGGTTGAGGATGCTGCAAAGAATTCGTCAACATCACAGATAAAGGTTATTGTATATGAGCCCTCTGAATATGGTTTTGTTAACGTCGAAGTAACCGATAGTGGAAATAATCCGTTGAGCTACTCGTATATTTATGTTTACTCAGGCGACAGCGAGGGTATCCATACAATGCGTACAGGCTATGACGGAACATTAAAACTGTGCGCTAAGATCGGAGATAATAAGATTGCTGCATATAAGGACGGATATCTGCCCGAGGAAAAGGAAATTGCGATCAACAACGAGGGCGATAACGGAACGGTCAGACTTGCTCTTCAGAGTGGTGAGCTTGTCACAGGAGATTTAGAAGTACACAGGATGTCTCTTGAAGAAATGGCAGAGGCGGGAATTGATTTTTATGATCCGTCGAATTATCATACCGTTAAATTTACGGTGAAGCTTACATTTGCTCAGGAGCCTATACCGACAATTATTGAATACATCTATACAGGTAATGGGGGCCATATCTCTGGCAATGGAACAGGAGAAAACGGCGGCACATGGTGTGGCGGAGGCACTTATGGCATAGGCTCTGGAGGAAACATATCATTTTCACCTGTTGTAAGTGAGGACATTCCTGAAGAAGAACGGCCTATTCTTGCATATGTTTACGTAAGACAGAGTATTTCTTTTATGAAAGATATGTATGCTGTAAATCTCGGTGTACTGAATAATGCTGACAAACAGTTTGTGATAGAAGATTCATCGGCTACGCTTAATCTGCCTTATGGACTCTCTCTAGCAACGAATAAACAGTCGCTTACGCAAAGTATGGATTCTATTGCAGGACAGCAGCAGAAAACGGTAGGTTGGTCTGTAAGGGGTGACAGAAAGGGCGAATATGATCTTTCGGCTGATTTTAAGGGCACCCTTATGCCTTTCGGAGCTCCTGTTTCGGCAAGCTTTAAAACGTCTACTCCTTTTACTGTCGGAGCAGGCGACGGAATAGTTATCCATGTCATGCCGGAATCCTGCGCATATATCGGTGAAAAGTACTATGTACAGCTTGCCGTTGCAAACGAGGGCTCGGATACTTTCTACAATCTTACAACAGACTTCGGCCCGTATATCAACCCCGGATATAAGCAATATATTACGATAACTCACCCAGACGGTTCGGTTGAAGTACAGGAAGATGAATCGGCAAGCTATGAAATTCAAAGTGCAGATGAGTGTGAATATATTCCCGTTATTTCAGGCGGTCAACACGTCAGAGTAAAAGTTTTTAAACCTGGCGACGTGATTTACGGAACATATTGTCAGACATTCAGTGCGACAGGCGATCCTGATCAGGTTTACTATAAGCTCATTAACTCTGTTGTTGAACAGCTCACAGGTGATACTAATGTTAAGGTTGTCGTTGAACCTATTGCCAGTCATATCACCAAATTTAATGTAAAGCAGAAAATTGTAGACAACTCATGGGCAGATCCTGTTGATATGACAACAGGAGCGTATACGGATCAGGTTCCTGCAATGTCGGTTACGGGAGAATCTCCGCAAACTCTTAATCTCAACTATAATTCACTGAACGCTTCCGAAAAGGGACAGCTCGGTTATGGCTGGTCGCATGACTTTGAGGCGTATCTTGACGTAAAGAGCACAGTAATAAACGTACATTGGAATCCTACAGCATATTCAAGCTTTGTTGATGAGCGTTCCGCTACCAGAAACGTAAACGGAGAAATTATCGACGGAAGATTAGTTCTTCACAAGCCTAACGATACGGGCGTTAAGAATTATGTCTGCATAAGCAGCGGTATGTCCGAATATTTTATGAGCAGAGATGAGAATAATATCTACACTCTTGAAATTCCCGACGGTCAGAAATATGTGTTTGATAGCGACGGAAAGCTCATTCAGATCATTCAGCCTAATGAAAAGACGGTAACTCTGAAGCATATCGGCAATACTACGGTTATTACCGAGGACGTTTCGGGAGCGAAGCTTGTTCTGAATTATAACGATTCGGGACTTCTTACATCGGTAGGCGACGGAAACGGAAGAATTACGTCTATTACCTATGAAAACGACCTTATCAAGTCGGTTACAAATCCGTTGGGAGAAACTGTCGTTTATACATATGATGCGAATAACAGACTTGTTACATCTGCTCTTGATGGAAATTCACCGTATGTGACTAATACTTATGACGAAGAAGGAAGAGTTCTTACTCAGGACGACGCCGATCCCGATACTCCTTTGTCATACTTCAGTTATTCCGAAAGTGAGAATAACGAATTTATAGTTGACGGTATTGACAGAAATGGAAATACTGTAAAATATGTTTCCGACGGTATGGGTCATCTTCTTTCCGTAACAGATCAGAATAACAATACGGTAAAGTATTCTTACGACCTGAAGGGAAATCTTCTTGACGAGACTACAGCCGACGGAAAATCTACCGTTTACACCTATGATGATGACAATAATCTTATAAAGGTTAAGGATCCAAGCGGCTATGTTACTGTTATGACATATGACGGCAACGGCAATATTCTTACGGTAACAGGTCCGAACGGGGAGACAAATTCTTATACATATAATGTAAAGAATCTGCTTGAAACGCAGACAGAATATACAAGCGCAAGAAAGAGCTATACCTACAATAAGAACGGACAGATACTTACCGAGGCTATCGAAGGACTTGGCGTCAGGACTTACAGTTATACCAACGGCAAGATAACGTCCGTGAGCGATTATGAAAATAATCTTTCGGAAAATACCTATGACGAGTACGGTAATCTGCGTTCACAAACAGACAGAGAGGGTCATCAGACTGTATATAACTACGATCTGCTCAATAGAGTTATAAGCATTACCAATGAGGACGGTACTGAAAGCTACACCTATGATTCAATGGGTAATAAGACTTCTGTTACTGATTCAAGAGGTAATACAACGTACTACACCTATAATTCCAACAATTGGCTTATCAGCACTACAAACGCTAAGGGTACAGTTACATTCGAATATGATAATGAGGGCAGGCTGATCCGTCAGACCAATACAGACGGAACAGCAGTAGTTAACACCTGCGACGCAGTCGGAAATATTATTTCCACAACAAACGAAAACGGCGAGGTAACTAAGTTTGCGTATGACGCAGCCAATAGAATGATTTCCAAAACTGTTGTTGACTGCGAAAATGAGTATACCGAAAGCTATGAGTACTATCCCAACGGAAAGATTAAGAAAACGACCTTTGCGGACGGCACAAGCGAGAGCTATACATACGATAAGCAGTGGAGACTTGTAAAGACGACCGATGAGCAGGGCAATTATTCTACCTCAGAATATGACGCCGCAAATAATCTCCTCAGCACAACTGACGCGGAGGGTAATACTGCTTCGTATACTTATGACAAGTACGGAAGAATGCTTAATTCCACAGACGCTAACGGAAACGTCACTACTTACGATGAATATGATTTCAACGGACTTTGCACTCAGAAAACTCTCCCTAATGGTCAGGTTGTAAAAATTGGCTATAATAAGGAGGGTATGGTCACTAAGACGACTTTTGTTGCAGAGGACGAAAACGGCGAGGATATTTCTGTTTTCTACGAGTATGACGCAATGGGCAGAGTGACCAAGTACACCAACCAGGAAGGTTACGCTACATTCACAGAGTATGACGAGAACGGTAATATAGTTAAACTTACCGACGCAGAGGGTAACGTTGTAACCAATCAATATGACGAGATCAACAGCCTTATTTTGTCAACCGACGCTATGGGCGTTGATACTCAATACACATATGACAGCGTAGGAAACCTTGTAAAGACTATTGAAAATCTCAATACGACAAGGGAAGGAAAAACAGAAAATGTATACGACAATCTCGGAAGAATAATTAATTCTACCGATGCAGAGAGCGGTACTGCAAAGTACGAGTATGACCGACTTGGAAATGTTTCCGCACAGATAGACCCTAACGGTGGAAGGACAGAGTACACATATGACAATATGGGCAGACTCACCGAAACGATCAATCCTATCGGCGGAACGAAAACTTATACTTATGACGACGTGGGACAGCTTGCTTCACAGAAGAATGCAAGAGGTCAGGAGACCACATATGAGTATTACAAAAACGGCTGGATAAAGAGCTTTACTGACGAGCTTGGTACAGTGTCCTATACCTATGACGGTAACGGAAACGTGCTTACAGTTACCGATGAGAATGGCACTATAACACGTGAGTATGACAATATGAACCGTGTGACAAAGTATACCGATTTCAGAGGAAACACGATAGAGTACTCCTATGATCAGTTGGGTAATCTTGTGGCGCTGACTTATCCGGGAGGCAGGGTAGTTCGCTACACCTATTACAAGACGGGTAATGTCAAGACCGTTACAGACTGGGACGGCAAGGTTACTTCCTTTGAGTATGACGGCAACGGCAGGCTGACAAAGACCTCCAGAGCCGACGGAAGCGTGGAGGAACGCACCTACGACGCTAACGGCAGACTTGTGACCATTGTCGATAAAAACGGCGAAAATGTCATAAATCAAAAGGTTTACTCCTATGATGAATCGGGCAATGTAACGGAGATCTCATCTTCCGACGGCACGACAATGGACGGACTGACAAGCTCGGAAATGAAGTACAACGAGAACAATCAGCTTATCGAGTACAACGGCGAAGAAGTAAAATACGATGCGGACGGAAACATGATCTACGGTCCGCTTAACGGCAAAATGGCTGAGTTTGAGTACGACTGCCGCAACAGACTCGTTTCGGCGGGTGGAATTTCCTACGAATACGACGCTGAAAACAACCGTATTTCTCAGACGGAAAATGGAGCAAAGACCGAGTATGTTGTTGACAGCAACAGCAGTTCGCTTACACGTATTCTTACGGCGGAAAAGGAGGGCGATACAACTTATTATATTTACGGAATTGGTCTGATCGCACAGGAAAACGGCAATGAATATTTGATTTACCACTTCAACAATATCGGAAGCACCGAGGCAGTGACAAATATCGACGGAGAAATCGTTGAAACTTTTGATTACGGACCTTATGGTGAGTTGCTTTCTGAGAACAAATGTGGTATAATGTTCCTGTATAATGGCGAACTCGGCGTAGCTACGGACAGCAACGGTCTCTACTACATGAGGGCGAGGTATTATAACCCCGAGATCAAGCGTTTTATCAATCAGGACGTTATGACGGGTTCAATCGTCAATACTCCGACTTTGAACAGGTACGCATATGTCAACGGCAATCCGATAAGCCTGAACGACCCGTTCGGACTAAGTCCGTTTCTTAACTGGCTTGACGGAA
>PPYE01130403.1_pt1 | contig 23893 bp, 17 predicted proteins | sample 1559881 | NCBI WGS metagenome assembly PPYE01 (sample SAMN08240022, study PRJNA423297) | Human gut metagenome, whole genome shotgun sequencing project. | reverse complement strand
ATGGCCTGCTGATTGCAGGTCTGGTCGGAGCGCCGTATTGCTTGAACCGGCTACTATTCATTCTGATGGATGTATTGCACCTGGACAACTTAGCATCACTCGTACTGCATGGATTGTTGATCGGTGGGTATTTGTTCTGGCTATTCTTTGCCGGAATTCGCATGGCCCTGCACAAGCCCTTGTTCTATGAGCGATGGTCACGGACAAAATTGGTAAGCACTATAAATCGCACATAAATACGGACTTATTCACCACATTTTAAGCAGCCGTAAAGCAAGTACGAGGGTGACCGGCAAGCTATGCTTGTGGCTATCCAGATAGCCCCACGCGCTTGTTGAGGGCCGCGCCCCCAAGCCCCCGTTGAACACAGATTTTCAATCTGTGGCTGCGCGTTCTACGAACGCTTTTGATCGCGACCGGCTCACCGCTGGCCGTGGTCTTTTTCTTTCTGTTGCGGCTCGGTCTGCTCCATCGTCAGGACCCGATCCACATTGTTCTTGACCGTCAGCAGCTCCCGCATGGCGGCGCGGGCCTGCCGGTACTCGGCATAGGCCGTTTTCTTATCCGCCAGCAGCTTGGCATACTCGGTCTGAAGCTCCTTGATGGTGGGCAGCTTCTTTACATTCAGCTCGTTGAAGGCTTCCTTGGCGGCTTGGTGCAGCAAGATTTCTTCCTCATGCTCTTGCCGGAATTTCCTTGAATACCCGGCCTTGCGGTAGGCCACATAGGTGTCGCGGGTCTTGGCATAGTTGACGATGTGGGTGCGCAGCACGGCGATCTCGGCCATGCGCTTCTCGGCGGCCTTGATCTGGTCGGACAGCGCATGGTAGCGGGCCGTCGCCTCTGTCGTTTTGGTTTCCAAATCGGCATAATCCAGCAGCCCGTGTTCGGACAGATAGTTGAGGGTCTGCGCCATCTGTTTGAGGTTGAATACCTTGGCCCAGCGGGCGTACCCGGCGCCTTTTCCGACCTGCAATTTTGCCTGGATGTCCACCAGCAGATTGACCTTGGGCGGAACGGCCTGCGGAGCAGATTGCTTGCGGGGCGTATGCTCTTTCTGGCCGGAAAGGACCGCCAACAAATCGTCCAGCGTGTAGCCATCCCCCAGCCGGTCAAAGCGGACGTTGTTGCCCCAGCCCTCTGCGCTGATGGAGATGGTTTTGCCGCGCCGGTGAACGGTGAAGCCGTCCTGTTCCAGCAGGCGCAGCAGCTCCTCCAGGCTGGCCGGTTTCTGTGCCAGCGCCCGGTCAATGGCCTGGCGCAGCTGCTCCTTATGGGAGGGCTTGGCCGCATCTCCCAGCCACTTGTTGTAGCTCTGGCCGCGCCGCTTGGGAGCCTCCACAATGGAGTAGCCGTTCTCGATGCAGATGGTATCGCTCAGGCGATGGACGGCGCGGGTGCTGCCCCAAAAGTTGCGGAACTTGCGGTCACACTCCAGCGTGGTGGAGTTCCATATAATATGGTTGTGGACGTGAGCCTTGTCGATGTGGGTGCAGACGATGAAAGCGTGCTTGCCCTTGGTGAAGCGCCGGGCCAGCTCCACGCCCAGCCGGTTTGCTTCCTCCGGCGTGATCTCGCCCGGCACAAAGGACTGCCGCAGGTGGTAGGCGATCACGTCATCCTTGCCGCGCACCCGGCCGGTGCGGGCGGCGTAAGTCTGCTTGTCCAGCAGGAACTGCGCATCAGCCACGCGGCTGTCGCACTGGTAGCTGGTAATGAGCCTGCCGTGGTCGGTCTTTTCTGGATTTTTTACATAGTCGATAATGTCGCTGATCGCCTTGCCGACCGTGCGGCCCTTGCCGGCGTGTAGCGGCATGATGCGGGTGGTGGCCATGTGGGGGTCCGCCTCCTTTCCAAAAAATAAGCGGCCTGCTCATCACAGACCGCATCGTTTTACTCTATATCAGTTTCCTCGTCCATATAAAAATCGAAATCTTCTTCAAAGTCATCTTCCAATTCATCCAGTTCTATCCTGGGCGGGAACCGCATTTCATACTGCTCCGTTGCCAAGGCCCGCACGGCATCCCGCCTGTCTTTCATCCGTTTCTTCAGCCATGAAAGCTGTTCTTTAGATAATCGCCAGGGAAGGTTGACAAGCCGGGTAAGCGTCATTTCTTCCGCCTGCTTTTCTGGCGGGAGAGCGGCGCAGGTTTTACAGATGTGCGCGGCATGGCCTTTGCCGGAAAACTTTTCGTTTGCCTTATACTCGCCACAGACCTTGCAGTAGTGTCCACGCTTTTTCATACCGTGCCCTCGCAACGAGCGAACAGCTGACGGACCGCAGCCATGACCGTATCCCAGCCAAGGTCGGACGCATAGGAGAACTTTTGCTGATAGGCCGCCCACAGGTCCTGCATGACCGGGCTGTTCTCCACTTCATCAAAGACCTCGGCGGCCTCGGCCAGATGGCGCTCGGTGCCGCGCTTGTGGGCTGTCGCCAGCAGCGCGTCATGGAGAACGTGCCGGTCCAGAGTGCTGCCATAGAGTTGTTGCAGGATGGCGATGTCGTAAAAATCTCTCATACGGGTGTTGGTCGTGGTGCGGGTGATGATGGTTTCCAGCTTTTCGGCCAGCACGGTCTCCAGGTTATAGGCCCAAACTTCGATGGAGCGGTCCTCCAGCATGAGCTTGAAGCTGTACCGCACCTCTTTAGGGGTGATGGCGTCGCCGGTGGAAATGTCGATTTTCAGCGGGGTGCGCACCCCGTCAAAGAGCGTTGTCATCGTGACCCGGATGCCGGGATATTCCGCTTCATCCATGATTTCTGAAATGCTTTTCACCTGGAAGGTAACGCCGTCATCAATGGGAACAGCGATGATCTCGGCCATCATGTTCTCCACATCCTCGACACTGACGTTGGCCCCCTTGACCGTTGCGTCCAGGTCCATCGTAGAGCGGGCGTCCAGACCGACCATCGCGGCCACCAGCATCCCACCCTTGAGGATGAATTTGTCACGGTAGGACGAGAGAGATATGCGTTCCAGAAAACGCTCCATCATATAGTTGCGCATCAAAACCTGCGCATCCGCAGCATTTTTCTTTGACAGGTTACGGATCAAATCTTTCAGCTGTCTGGCTGTCTTTATCATAGGAGTACCTCCAAATACTGGCGTAAAATCTTCTCGACCCGGAACAGCCTGGCATAGCGCACCAGCGTCCGCAGGTCCTTATCTTTCCGGCGAGCATACGCTTTCAAAGCGTCCTGGAATGTCTGCATCTCGATATGACTCCGGCTGCGCAGCACATCGCAGATCGTCCGTTCCATATCATAGACCGGCACATCGTGACCGAAGGGGGTCTGCGCGGTTGTCAGGCCGACCTCATGCAGCTCCGCCTTGATGGTAAAGACCTGGACGCCCTCGTCCTTGAGCCGGGTGGGGTTGTACCCTGTCTTGACCGTGACAGAATAGGCCAGCGGCTCCCGGTCGGTCAGGTCGTGGAAAAACAGCGCCGTTTCATGGGAAAAAACCGCCTGCGGACAACGAAGATGCAGCAGATACATGGCATCCACCCAGGCGTCTTTGGAAAGATAAATCCCATGCGCCGCCTGTTCCAACCCACGAGACTGCACGAATTGATAAAAAACAGGTTTTGAGATCCCGGCCGCGAGGGCCTGCCCGGTGCGCAGCATCCCGTCCTGACGTTCCATCAGCTGGTCCAGCTGTTGAAATTGGCTCACGTTCTTCACCTTCCTTTCATGCTAATATTATACGCGAAATTAGCACGAAAGTAAAGTCAAAAAATTGCCGGGCAATCCCTCCCGGCAATTCTTCGCTTCCAATTCAACCGTACACCGCGTCCTGGATCGCATACCGCAGGTCCTGCACCTTACCCACCAACCAGGCGGCGGCCATCGGCAGGCCCAGCGGGCTGACCAGGAAGGCAATCGCCAGCAGGATCACGCCGTTTTGCGGCGAGTAGGTCACAAGCACCGCGATCCCCAGCAGCGCCACCACTGTGGAGGCCAAGCCGAAGATAAAGCTGGACACATACAGCAGCCCGAAGCACAGCCAGGTGAACAGCATCAGCGCCAGCACCACCGGCGCGGCAAGGATTTTCAGCACCAATTTCAAAATAAACAGCACCGCTCTCATTTCAGCGCCTCCTTCCGCCAGTCCAGGTATGGCTGGCACAGTTCCTCTACGGCCTTTTCGTCCGCCTCTGTGACCTCCCGGCGTCCCCACGTCCGGCAAATCATGGCAAAGTCCTGAAAATCGGAGAGAAGTATATCGAACAGTTCCTCCGGGGTCCGGCAGAGAATGCCGTCCACGCAGTAGCGGGAATCCTTGTCCCAGGTCAGTCGGACGTAGCCGCGTTTACAGGGGAGAATTTCTTCCTCCGGGTCGCGCAGCAGGTATTCTTGAAAAATCTCCAAGACGTTTTCAAACGTCAACATCAGCCATCACCTCGTTTCTGTTTCCATTATCAATCACAACCCGCCAAAACGCAACGATACCGGCAAAGAAAAAAGAGGGAGGCCCGGCGATGCAGCCTGCACGCGCCGGACCTCCCTCACAGCCGGGGCGTATGCCCCTGTCACGTCAGCTTTGCCAGCTGGGTCAATACCTGATGCACTCCATCCCACAAAGCCTCCTGCCGCCGGGATATATCCTCCAGGTCGGCGTCGTAAATGCGCCCGGTTTCATGCGCACGGCGGGCCAGCTGGTTCAAGTTGTTGCTGGAATAGCGCATCAGGGAGACCAGCTCCTTCAGCTCCGGCAGTTCCAGGCGCACCACATAACCGTCCAGGGCCATCTTGCGCAGGTAGGCTTCCCGGTTCGTTGTTCCCAGCTGGGCCATCTTCTGCTCGATCAGCGCCAGTTCCTCCGGCGAGACCCGGAAGTTCAGCTGCACCTCCCGCTTGCGCTTGGGGGCGCTCACCGCTCCGGCTCCTTTTTCTTATGGATGGGGGATTTTTTCTCCGGCTTTTCAGCGGGACGCGGCTCCTGTTTCAGTTGGCGGCGGACAGAGCGGCGGGGCGGGCGCAGGTCCTTGCTGCGGTCCTCGCTGGCCAGGATGGTGACATAGGTGCCGGGCAGGTCCTTCATGCCGGTGATCGCCAGACTGCGGAATGGCAGCAGCGCCATCAGCTGGTCGTGGGCCTGGGTGCCTGAGCGGGCCAGAAAGTCCGGCGAAACGCGGGCCATGTAGTGGGTGCCGTGGGGGCTGTTGGGCGTATCCGGCGCACGAAGCTCCTGCAAGAGCCGGGCGGCCTCGGCGCGGATTTCCTCCGGCGTCAGCGGCTGGAGCCGCAGATAGTCCTGCCGCGCCTGGCTCAAGAACAGATCGACCAGGCCGGAGTGGCTGTCCACTACAAAGTCCAGATTGCGTTCGCCGCCGAAGCCGTCCGGGTTGGATGGGATGTCCACCGTCCTGGCCCACGCCTTGTTGGCCGGGCTGAAACGCTCATCCCAATCTTTCTGCTGTACGGTGTTTGCCAGCACATAGAGGGTGCGGGTGTAGCCGAACTGCTCGATCACCTGGGGCACCGCATCCTTGTCCAGCCGGTTGTCCCGGTAATGTTCCGAAATGGATGCCTCAATGGCCTCCTTGCAGGCGATGTTGGCGCGGCGGGACGCCCGGTACAAATCCAGGTCGCTCTGTTCGCGGGCATGGGCGGCGTCGTGTCGGTAGAGCGGCAGTTCCCGCTGGGCGTCCAGCGCCGCCTCGGCCCGCTGCTCGATGCTGTCCCGCACCACATCCATGTAGGAAGTCTCCCGGTCAGAAAACTCCTTGTAGACGTCGGCCAGCGGGGACGGCGACGCCAGCAGCGCGGCGGCCCGGCTTTGGGGCAGGTCCAGTTCCTCCATCGCCATCAGGATGTCCTCCCGGACCGTGTACTCATAGGTATGCTTTAGAATTTCCTCCGGGGGCTGGCTTTTCAGCCAGTCACGGAACTTGTCCTGTTCGGCGGCCATCTTCTCATAGAGGACCGCGTTTTTGTCGGTATTCATCTTATCGCACCTCCTGTTCGTGGTGTTTGGGTTTCTTTTCGGGATTGCGCGGCACCGGGCGTTTCAGACCCTCCAGCACCGAGGGGCGGCTGCTCTTGGCAAGCATCGTCTCCGGCGCAGGGCGGCTCCGGCCGTCCATGTTCAGCAGTACGTCCAGTTCGGCCAGCCGGGCGGATTTATCCCGCAGTTCCTGCTCCTGGGGAAATGGCTTGCCCACCTCCGCCTTGGCGGCGGCCTGCTGCTGGTAGAGATTGTCCAGCTGGTTCTTCACCGCCTCCAGCCGCTGGGGCATCTGACTGAGCGCATTGTCGATACGGGTGAGATTTCCACGGGGGTCTGTGCCCAGCGTCGCCCGGTGGGTCATCTGGCCTTTCAGCAGGAGCATATACTCCTGCCGGAAAGCGTCAAACGACACCGACATGGCAAAGCCCCGGTAACTGCCCACCGGCACCGGGTCGGTCCCTTTGACCTCCTTGCAGGCGTCCAGCAGCGCGGCCCCGGCGTTTTCCTTGTCGGTGAGGGTGTCGCCACGGACTTCCATACCCGCGAAGCCGTCCTCCGGGTGGGGGTGTTCCGCCAGCGTTTTCATATCGGCTTCCAGTCCGGCGATAAATCCTTTGTTTTTCTCGATCTCCTCCGGGAAGGTTTTGAGCAGCTGATCCTCCAGGCGGTACTGCTTGCTCTGGTGGTCGGCCTTCATCAGCTTTAACCGCGCCACGTCCACATCCAGGTCCATACGCTCCTTGATGCGCGGGTCTCCGGCGCACAGCGCCTTGATCTCGGCAAAGGACAGCGCCGTTTCGTCCACATCGTCGCAGCTTCGCACCGGCGATTTGGAGGTCATGATCTGGCTGATGAATTTCTGTTTGTTTTCCACCGTCTGCCAAAGGTAGGCGTCGAAAGTCCCCTCCGTGACGTATCGGTACACATGGACGGTCTCGTTCTGGTTGCCCTGGCGCTCGATGCGCCCCTTTCGCTGGGCCAGGTCGCCGGGCCGCCACGGGCAGTCCAGGTCATGCAGCGCCACCAGGCGGTCCTGGACGTTGGTGCCCGCGCCCATCTTGGCCGTGCTGCCCAGCAGGACGCGCACCTGGCCGGTGCGGACCTTGGAGAACAGCTCCTTTTTGCGCACCTCGGTGTTGGCCTCATGGATAAAGGCGATCTGCTCGGCGGGTACGCCTTTAGCGATGAGCTTTTGCCGGATGTCCTCATACACGGTAAAGGCCGGTTCCGGCTCATCCAGCGGCACCGCGTCCTCCAAAGCGTGGAGGGTCGGGTTGTCCAGCACCTTCGCCACCTTTTTGGCAGGCCGGGCCTGGGGCGTGGAGATGTCGCAGAACACCAGCTGGGTCAGCTTGCCGGCCTCGCCGTCCCGCCAGATCTGCATGATGTTGTTCACGCACTGATTGACTTTGGTGCCCGGCTCATCCGGCAACAGCTGGTTGATAATCCGCTGGTCCAGGCCCAGCTTGCGCCCGTCGCTGGTGATCTTGAGCATATTGTCCTGGGACGGGTCCACCGTACCGCTGTGTACCAGGGAAGCGCGTTCTGAAAGCGCCTTCACCATTTCCTGCTGCTGTTCGGTGGGCTGGGCCACGATGTTGTGGTACTCCACCTGGGGCGTGGGCAGGTGCAGCTGGTCGGCGGTTTTGATGTCCGCGATCTCCTTAAAGAGATTCATCAGCTCCGGCAGGTTGAAAAACTTGCTGAATCTTGTTCTTGCCCGGTAGCCGGTGCCCTCAGGGGCCAGCTCCAGCGCCGTCACGGTCTCGCCAAACCGGGACGCCCAGCAGTCAAAATGGGCCATGCCCAGCTCTTGCAGGCGGTCATACTGGAGATACCGCTGCATGGTGTAAAGCTCGGTCATGGAGTTGGAAACCGGCGTGCCGGTGGCAAAGATGACGCCCCGGCTGCCGGTGATCTCGTCCATGTAGCGGCACTTGGCGAACATATCCGAGGATTTCTGCGCGTCCGTCGTGGAGAGGCCCGCCACGTTGCGCATCTTCGTATATAAGAACAGGTTTTTGTAGTTGTGGGCCTCGTCCACGAACAGCCGGTCTACGCCCAGCTGTTCAAAGGTCACCACATCGTCCTTGCGGCCCTCGGCTTGCAGCTTTTCCAGCCGCGCTTCCAGAGACTTTTTCGTGCGTTCCAGCTGCTTGACAGTAAACCGTTCCCCGCCGCTGGCCTCCACCTCAGCGATGCCCTCGGTGATTTCCCAAATCTGCTCATGCAGCAGCCGCTCCTGGCGTTCCTTGCTGATGGGGATTTTCTCGAACTGGGAGTGACCCATGATGATGGCGTCGTAGTCGCCGGTGGCGATGCGGGCGCAGAACTTCTTGCGGTTGTGTTTCTCAAAGTCCTTTTTGGTCGTAACAAGAATGTTGGCGGACGGGTACAGACGCAGGAACTCCGAAGCCCACTGCTCGGTCAGGTGATTGGGGACCACGAATAAGCTCTTTTGGCACAGCCCCAGCCGCTTGGCCTCCATCGCGGCCCCCACCATTTCAAATGTCTTGCCCGCGCCCACCTCATGGGCCAACAAGGTATTGCCGCCGTACAGTACATGGGCGATGGCATTTTTCTGATGTTCCCGCAGGGTGATGGCCGGGTTCATGCCGCCAAAAACAATGTGACTGCCATCATATTCGCGGGGGCGGGTGGCGTTCATTTCCTCGTTGTACTGGCGCACCAGTGCCTGCCGCCGCTCCGGGTCGCGCCAAATCCAGTCGCGGAAAGCATCCCGGATGGCCTGCTGCTTTTGGGCAGCCAGGGTGGTTTCCTTGGCGTTCAGCACCCGGCGCTCCTTGCCGTCCGCGTCCTCCACGGTGTCGTAGATACGAACATCCCGCAGATTGAGGGAATCTTCGAGGATTTTATAGGCGTTGGCGCGGCCGGTCCCGTAGGTCGAATAGGCGGCTACGTTGTTTTGCCCCACGACATTTTTGCCGGAGATCTGCCATTCCGCCGTAAAGGGGGTGTAGTGGACTTCAATGCTGCGCTGGAGGTAAAAAGGCGTGTCGAAGGTCTCGTACATGAATTGCTGGATATACTCCTTGTCGATCCACGTTGCCCCCAGCCGCACCTCGATCTCGGAAGCGTCCAGGTCTTTGGGCTGGGCGGCGGTCAGGGCCTCCACGTTGACCGCAAAGGCCGGGTCCTGCTCCGCAGCCCGCTGGGCCTGGCGCAGCTTCCGGCGCACGTTGCCGGACAGGTACTCGTCCGCCGTGACGTATTGGGGCCGCTCGCCCTCCGACACCGGGCCGGGCAGGCGGAAAATCACGCCCCGCAGTTCAGCGGCCAGTTCCTCGCCGGTTTTGCCGGTGAGCTGTTCCATGTAGGCCATATCCACGTAGGCTTTTTCAGAAATGGAGACTGCCAGAGCCTCAGAGGCGGTGTCCACGGTGGTGACGGCCTCATGGGGCTTAATCGTGCGCTTGGTGAACATATCTGCCTTGCGCTCCAACCGGCCATCCTCGTCCAGCACTTCCAGGGCACATAGTAGGTAATAGCTGCTGTCATCGGCAAAGGCCAGCCGGTTCGCCCGATCATTGATAAGCCCGTACTTGGCGGAGAAATCGTCATAGCGGCGGTTCAACTCGGCCATCTGCGTCTGGATGTCGGCATCCGGCGCGGCGGCGTCCATCTCCAGGTCGATGAGCTGTTGCACACAATCCCGCAGTCCCACCAGCCCTTTGACGCGGGCCTCGGCGGTGGCGTTCAGATCAGGGCGCACCATGCGGCTGTTTTCCCGGAAGTACACCGCGCCGTCTACCACCGTGTAGGAGTAGTTCTTCACATCCGGGTCAGCTGGGAGGGATTCGTCGCTGTCCTCGCCCTCGCCCAACTCCGGCAGCGCGGCCTCCTGGTAGGTGCCGCGAATGTACTTCACGGCATCGTGCAGCTGATCGGCCAGCTCCAGCCCCTCGATGGGGGCCACGGTGTAATCCTGTTTGCCGTATTGGGTGCTTTCGGCGGTAGGGCGGCCCAGCACCATCTCCGGGTGATCCAGAAAATATTGGTTGACCGTGAAGCCTTCCTCGGTCCGGCCAGTCTGCGTCCAGTCCGGGGCGATGTCCAGCGGACGGTCCCGCTTTTGCAGAAACAGGATGTCGGACACTACATCGGTCCCGGCGTTGGCGCGGAAAGCGTTGTTGGGCAGACGGATCGCCCCCAGCAGCTCGGCCCGCTGGGCCAGATACCGGCGCACGGTAGAATCCTTGGCGTCCATTGTATAGCGGCTGGTGACGAAAGCTACCACGCCGCCCGGCCGCACCTGATCCAGCGCCTTGGCAAAAAAGTAGTTGTGGATGTTGAAGCCCAGCTTGTTGTAGGCTTTGTCGTTCACCTGATACTGTCCGAAAGGGACGTTGCCGATGGCAAGGTCGTAGAAGTCCCGCCGGTCAGTGGTCTCGAAGCCCGCCACGGTGATGTCGGCTTTGGGGTAAAGCTGCTTTGCGATGCGCCCGGAAATACTGTCCAGCTCCACGCCGTACAAACGGCTCCCGGCCATGCTCTCCGGCAGCATCCCGAAGAAATTGCCCACGCCGCAGGACGGCTCCAGAATGTTGCCAGTACGGAAGCCCATCCGCTCCACAGTCTCATAGACGGCGCGGATGACAGTGGGGCTGGTGTAGTGGGCGTTCAAGGTGGAGGCCCTGGCCGCAGCGTATTCCTCTGGGGTCAGCAGTTCCTTCAGCTCGGCATACTCAGCGGCCCACGCGGGTTTGTCCGGGTCAAAGGCATCCGCCACGCCGCCCCAGCCCACATAGCGGGACAGCACTTCCTGCTGCTCCGGCGTGGCCTGGCCGGTGGTTTCCTCCAGGTATTTCAGCAGCTTGATCGCCGCCACATTGGCCTGGTACTTGGCCTTGGGGCCGCCCTCGCCCAGATGGTCGTCGGTGATGTGGAAGTTCTCGGCGTTACGGCGCAGGTTGTCCCGGTATTCCTGATAGGCCGCCTGCTCGGCTGCCCTCTGGTTGGGGAAAGTCTGCCACTCGCCGTTGACCGGGATAGAAACCGGGTGGTCCGGCTTTTCCTCCGGCTCCGTGTCCGGCGTCGGTTCGGGCGGTGTGGGTTCCGGCCGGTCAACGTGCAGTCGTTCCACCACCACGTCATAGGGCAGATGGTTTTTGTCGCCGGGGTAGACGGCCACCGTCTCGGAGTGGAACGCCGGTGCCTCGGCGGCTTCTTCAATGGGCTTGGAGGTTTCGGCAGGTTCTTCCTCGGCGGCAGGGACTTCCATATACGGTTCATCCTGCTCCTGTACGAAGCCGTCCAGCTGGCGGGCATACAACCCGCGCAGCAGCGGCGCGACTTCATCCCAGCGGAAGAACAGCATGGCCAGCCGCTTTTCGTCCGCGTCCAGCACTTCCAGCTCGATGCCTTCGGGTATGGTGCGGTAGTCAGCGGTGTCGCCGGTCTCCAGCTCCATCGTTTCGAGGATGTCAGGATAGGCCCGGCTCAGCCACAGGGCGACCTCCCGGTTGCTCTTGCCAGTACGCAGCAGTTCGGAAAGCTCCGCCTTATCCGGCGCACCGATGAGGCCGTGGGTCAGCACGTCCCGCAGGTCCTGGTCTGCCATGTCGGGGTTGACGGGCAGGAACTCGGTGTAAAAATCGTTGCGGTTGTCTGCCCGCAGAAGCTGCTCGAACCGCTCCCGGCTCTCGGCCCGGTAGATGGGATAGCTCATGCCGGTGGGCAGCAGCTGCACCGTATCCTCCCGCAGTTCGGTGATTTGATGGGCGCGGTCATCCAGGTAGACGGTATCGCCCACGTTGTAAACCGGGGCGGACGGGTCGTAAGAGGTGCGCTCCGGAATGGTGCCCCGGATGGCGGCATATTCCTCGTCCGACACCGTGATGTCGATCTCATGGGTGGGTTCGCCGCTGCCGATGGTGAGGGTGTCTCCCTCGCGGGTAATGGGCTGGCCGGATAAGTCCGGCAAAGGCGGTTTTGCCGCTGTCTCGGCCTGTTCCTCGGCTGCGACGGCCTCCACATCCCGCATGACCTGCTGGATGAACGGGTCACTGTCCAGTTTTTCCGGGTCCACCACCTGACCGTTCACAATGCCGCGCTCGGCCAGCGCCTCCCGGATGGCGATGGGGTCGATATTGTCAAAACGGTCCTGCTCCGCCTCGGTGTAGAACCGATCTTCCTTGATAAGCTGGGCGATCCGGCGCTGCACCTTGGGCCAGGGCACGTCGCCCGCCGCACCGTCCACCGTCACAGGCAGGGCCGGGAGGTCATCGCCGTACTCCTGCCGCAGCCAGGCGGCGGTGTCCTTTTCACGGGCGTGGTCCTTCATGTAACGGACAACTGCGTGCTTGCTCTCGATCTTGCCGTTCCATTCCTGGATGGCGGCGTCAATGTCGGCCTGGGTCAGCGCCCGGCGCACAGGTTCCGCCTGCGCAGCGGGTTTTGGCATAGAAAAAGCAGAGGGCGTTTTCACACTCTCTGCTTCGTCTATTCTTTGGATTTGTTCCGCTTCGGAGAGGAACAGGTTTAAGGTCAGCTGCTGATAAGTTCCGCCAGCAGAATCTCCTCCGCCTGGGCCTTGCAGGTGTTCATCAGGCCCACCCAGGCCATCGGGTCGCTGGCTTTCAGTTCCTCCGTCGCGCCCACGTCTTTCGCCAGCTGGGACATCATCTGCTCCAGACGGATGTTCGCGGTCTCGTCGATCTCCAGAAGGTGCGGGTACAGCTTCTCGCTCATCAGCAGCTGGTTGTAGAGGATCGGCCGATGCTCCTTCAGATAGGTTTTCCGCATCCTGCCGTACTTGCCCAGGGGCTTCGGCGGCTGCTCGGTCAGCTTCAGGTCGGGAATCAGGTAATCGCCGTTCTGAATGTAAGTCAGGTTGTTCTCCATGTGTGACGCTCCTTTCTGTGCGCTTTTCACGTTCAAAGTTCTGGATGGTGACGCCGATCTGCCGCAGCACTTGCTGATTGACCTGGCTGACCGCCGTGCCCAGCGCCCCGATCACAGCGGGGGTGTTGAAGTCGAAGATCGGCATGAAGTCCTCATGGCTGAAATATTGCTCCGGCTCCAGCCCGCAGCGGGACATGAGGGCGTAGGTGATGCTGACGGTGGCGGCGGATTTGAATTGGACTTCGATGTTGTACTCATCGTACTCTTCCAAAAAGGAACCGTCAACGATATAGAGAATGTCCTGCCGGTGTTCCGTCCAGTATTCCTCCGCCAGCTTGGCGGCCACATCGGCCAGATGCTGGGCCAGGTCGCCGCCGCCAACATCGTAGTTGCGCTCCAGCATCGCCATGACCGGCGCGGCGTGTTCCTCGCCCATCTTCCACAGCCAGGGCGTGCGGGAGTGTTCACGGGTGCCGGTATCGGAAATATCAAACACATACCGCAGCCGGGGCCGGTCGCCGGAATCGTCCACCAGGGCGATGCCCTTGGAGCCGCGCCGCACATACCGGCCCATGCGGTTGTTCCACAGGTCGTACTCGGCGCAGGCGGTGGCGTCCGGGCGCTGGGCGTAAATCATCAGCTGCTCATGGAACGGGTATTTGTAGAGCCGGGCTGCGGTGGTGAGAAAGCCCGCCCACTCCTGCCAGCTGCCGGTGAGCTGGACCGCCACCTTCTCCGCCATCTGCGCGTACATTTCTGCCTTGGTTGGCATGGGGTTTTATCCTCCCTTCTATTTTGGATATGAGAATAGGGCAGTCGATTTTCTCGGCTGCCCTTGCAGATAGTTATTATATCTTCTTATGAAAAATCAATCGGAAAACTTGTGATAATTTCATCTTCGTTAACGGAAATTCCGGAACCATCTCCATTTGTTGCAAAATCAAACATATACCCATATTCAGAATTGTTTTTAAATTGAGACAGGTCGCTTTCCGTAAAGTAGCCAACGACAACGGTATAGTATTGTTTTTCTCCTTCTCCTTGATAAGTCCAGCATTTTGCAGAATAAAGTTTATACCCTAAAGAAACAAGACGTTGATATTCTTCATTCCGTTCTTCATCTGTAATCCCGTCATCCTTGAACAAATCAAACGTCAGCAGAAAAATCACATTTTTACCTTTATATTTCTCAAGAGCTTCTCTAACTTCGTATGTGAAATCTACTTCGCCGGAGGCCGGAGATGAATAATAACTATCAGTTGAATTGGTATGGTATTCGTTAATTACAAGTCTACCATTGTATGTTGTGGGAGATAGAAGAACATATCCGATAACCAACATCAAGCAAGCTGCGATAGCTCCACACTTAATCCAGATGGGTTTCTTTGCTTTTTGCTTGGCTTTCTTTTTGTAATTGAGGGCTTCGTCAATATACTTGCTGTCAAGCTCGCTCATAGCATCGGAAAACTTCTTTGCGTTCATACGAACACCTCACTTTCAATTAAATATTGCTTCATCTTCTCTCGGATACGAGTCAGCCGGACGGAGATGTTTTTCTCCGAAAGCCCCATAAACTCGGCTATATCCTTGTAGCTGTCGGCAAACCAATAGCGGCGCATGAAGATAACGCGGTTTTCGAGGGTCAGCGTGTCCAAAAATTCCTCAATGATACGGGCTAATTCTCTAGCTTCAATTTCATCTTCCACGGTTTTCTGGTCTGCGATACAGCTCTCGATTTCCTCTAAGGCAATCGTATAGCGTCCGCTTCGTTTGGCTGCTTCCTTTCTCCAATAGATTTTGAGTGAAATGTTCCTTACGATTTTCACGATGTAAGACAGCAGAGGGTTAGGCCGTACTGGAGGAATGGCGTTCCATGCTCCTAAGTAAGCGTCATTGACACATTCCTCCGCGTCCTGCCTGTTGTTCACGATGTTATACGAGAGATTGTGGCAGATTTTTCCGTATTTAATGTCCAGCTCTCGTATGCCTTGCTCGGAACGCTTAAAAAACAGGTCTATGATTTTTTCATCATCTATCATCTCACCGCCTCCTTTCCGGCTTCACCTATATACTACGGTTTTAGCGGCGAATACTACATCAAATCCAAAACTTTTTCAAAAAAATTATACCACACTTTGCATGAGATATAGCAGCGAAACGCAGAGCGGCATAGCAGCCGCCCTGCGTTTACGAGATATAATTACTCGTCAAAATCCGGGTACAGCTCCAGCTCGTCAAACTCGACGTCAGTCATGGCACTCAGCTTGGCGAGGGTGTTGTCGGTCAGGGCCAGCAGTTCGGATTCGTCCGCCTCCAGATGGCCGCGCATCTCGGTCAGGGCCTCGATGGCCCCCTGGCGGGTGCCGGGGTTGTAGATACACAGCAGATTGGTTTCCTCAAAAGTCAAAGCGTTCATATCAAAGCTCCCTTTCCGCGCTCTTTTTAGGCGCTGATTTTTTGTGTTCGGGTTTGGGCTGGCTTTTCAGTTGCTCCACAACGGATTTCTTCTTGTCCCGGTCCTCCCGATGGGCGGCGGCAGCAAAATCCATGAGGGAAATAGGCTGGCCGCTGCGGGCCTGCTGTTCCAGCTGGGCCACCGTTGGCTCCTTGGGGCCGTTGTTGATGATACCGTCGATCATGCCGTAGTCATCCTCCACGGCCATTTCCGCATTTTTCAGCGGATTGTCCGGCAGGAAGCCTGGCACCTCGGCAAAGCCAAAACTGTCGCAGTAATGACAGGATACCTTGCCGTCCCGTTTGGTGGCAACGATGTCGCTGACGCTCATGGACGGGTGGCGGTAGTCGGCGGGGTGTTCGTTGTTGAAGCGGTATTCGAGATTGTCCAGCACACTGCCTTTCAGGTCGCCGGGGATCAGCGGCGCGGTATAGACCAAATCATAGTTGTCCCGCTGCACCGTGCGCCCGATGGACTTGAGCCACTCCAGCCCCTCATAGCGGATGTCCCGCAGCTCATCGGTGTGCTTCACCTGATAAATAGCGAAGCAGTCGCCCTTGTGGTCGAGAAACGCCTGCTCCCGTTCCTGCTGGCGGTCCATGCGCGCCTTGACCTGGGCATCGAAAGCGGAGCTTTCCTCCCATTCCTCGCGGGGGATGGCAAAAATACCGTCGTGGGCGTCCAGATCATCGGTATCAAAGGCCATCGCCGGGTTCTCGCCCTGCTGCACCATGTAAACAGTCAGGTCCTGCGCCATCAGCTCATAGGCCCGCTCTTTGGAAAGGGGCAGAAGGTCGCTGTCCAGATAGCCGCACTTTTCCAGATCGTCCTGGGTCAACGTCGGGTCCGGCATAGGGTATTCGTCCAGTGTCTGCTCCGGGGCATCCGGCAGCTGGGTGACTTCCGGCACAGCTGCCTGGGCCGCCTCCTGCAAGGTCTCAATCATGGACAGCGGCGCATACCGAATGGACTGGCCGCCCATGCCGTGCATCTCACAGATTTTCAGCGCAGCGGTGGACAGCGGCAGCTCCGGCGCATCCAGCTGGCCGCCGTCCAACTGCTTCATGGTGGCGGCGTCGTAGAGCGTGTAGTCCCAGCCGGTGTCACAGGGCTGAACATGAAGATAGGTGGCATCATCAACCAGCAACAGGGCCTCCTGGGCTTCGGCGCTGGGGGCAGGTGTATTAGGCGTTTCCTCTGTGGGCTGCTGAACAGCGACCTCCGGAGCCAGTTCCGGCGCGGCCTCCTGCCGGGGCACCGCCTGTTCCGGCTGGGCGGTAAGGTCAATGCCGCGCTCCTTACAGATTTCCTTGTAGTGCCGGTCAATATCGGAAATCAGCTCACCGGCGGTCTTATTGATAACCTCCAGACTGGCCCGCAGCTCCTTCAGTTCCTTGCCCTGGCTCCAACTGGCGATATAGCCGAAGCTGTTGTCGGCAGTCTGGATACCGTAATACTGGCAAACCGCATAGGAGATGCTCTCCGCCTGGACTTCCTCCGTATGCTGATCCTTCGCTGCCTGAACCTCGGCAACGTGATCTTCCTCCACCTCCAGACGCCACTCGAACTGATTCTCGTCCACAAAGCGCCAGTCTGCACCGGCAGCGAACTGTTCCGCCTCTGCTTCGGTTGCAAAGCCCTGGGAAAAGTCCCGCTTGGTCCCGCCGTCGCTGACCATGACCACCTTCCAGGTGGGTTCGGGTTTCGTCCGCTTCGGGTCGTGTAGCTTGCTGTGGGCGGTCTCATGCACGGCAGCGGAAACGGTCTGCACCTCGCTCATGCCTTCCCGAATGGCGATCCGCTGCTGATCGGAGGAAAAATAGCCGTCCATGTTTGCATCCATCGGCTCAAACTCGATGGGGACCGGGGCGGACCGGCGCAGAGCCTCCATAAATACCTCATAGTTCTGGACGTTGCCGGACAGGCTGGAGGCCAACTCCGGCAGGGGCTTTCCGTCCGTCTGGCTGACGTCAAACACCTTCACCGGGCGGAACAGTGGGATCTCGATCTCCTTTTCCTCCATGATGACCTTGCCATCCTTATCCAGCATAGGGGCTTTGGTGTCCGGGTCCAGCTTCTGCTCCTCGATTTTCTTCTTATATGGTGTCGGGGCAATGATGGTAATGCCGTGTTCACCCCGCTTCACATGGCGGGAAAACTGATTTTTCCACTTGTTGTAACCGGCCACCAGCGTAGCGTCCGGGCGCTGCATATAGATGAGCATGGTGTTGTTGACGGAGTAGCGGTGGAAGCGGGACATCACGGACAGGTAACGGCGGTATTTGTCGCTCTCGAACAGCTCCTTGATGCCCTGTTCAATGCCCGCCGTGATTTCCTGCAACCGCTCCCGGTTGGTGGGTTTGTCAGCCATGATTTTCACTCTCCCTTCTATGGCCGAAAGTTCAGCGGTGTGTTCTGCAATCCATTGGTCCTGTGCCTCGGTGCTGCTGTCGAGAAAGGTGTCCAGCAGATAGCCCATGTAATCTTTCTTTTGAATAGCCTCCATAAAACGGGGATGCGGGTCCTCGTCCGGCGTTTTGGGGGAATAATCGGTTTCCCATTTTCGGAGCAGATGATAGTAGTCGGTCAGAATACGCCAGCCATGTTCCCGTTTTTCCTTTAACTTCTGCGCTTCAGATTTCTGCCGGACATAGTTTCGCCGGGGCGGGGCCTGACTGTCATAGGCCAGGCCAAAATCCAGGGCCAGCTTTTCGGCGGCCTCCTTGGGGGACAGGTCATAGAGCCGGGCGGTGAAGTCGATTACATCGCCGTCTGCGCCACAGCCGAAACAGTGGAAACGTGTGTCCACCTTCATGCTGGGGTGGCGGTCATCGTGGAAGGGACAGCAGGCCATGCCGCCGCGTCCCACCGCGATACCGTAATGCTCCGCCGCCTCCCTGGCGGTGACGGACTGTTTTACGACTTCAAAGACACTCTCGCCCATGCTCACTTGCCACCCGCTTTCGGGACGGGCGGCCTGTATCCGGCGGCCTTGGCCCGCTCACTGGCGGCCTTGCGGCGCTCGGCGCTGTACGGCTCCCGCACCGATACGCAGCGTTTGGGCACCGTAAAGGTCTGACGGTCCTTTTTCACGATCTGGTCCGGGTATTTTTCCGCCAGCCGCCGCAGCTTTTCCAGCAGGCGCGGGTCGTGGGAATAGACCTCGGCGGTGGCCTCGGCCTGGTTGTAGAGGATAATCGTTTCCTGTTCATACAAACTCAGTTTCATTTGCCGCCGCCTTTCTGCCGGTCAAATTCCAGCTTGAAGTTGACGTACTGGCCGGTATCTTCCAGCACCACGGTGGCGTCGTAGGTCTTGCCGCTTTTCTCGGAGTACAGCCCGGTCACATGGGCGCGGCCATCTTTCAGCAGCGCCGCCACAATGGCCTTGGTGGGTTGTTTGCGCTTCGCTGCCCACCAGTTGTTGTTCTTCCAGATCGCAAATTTGCAAGATTGGTCCTGACAGAAGAAGCCTTTTTGCATTTCTGCAATTTCACCGCCGCAGCGGGGGCATCTGCCCACCACCTCGTGGGGCGGGGCAAACAGGTACTCGCTGCCCTTGATGACCTGATAAGTCCCCACCAGCTCCTTCAGCATGGCGGTGATCTCGGCCATGAAGTCCTCCGGGGCCAGCTCGCCGCGCTCGATCTCGCCCAGCCGGTACTCCCATTCAGCAGTCAGCAGCGGGGATTGCAGCTGCTCCGGCAGGACGGTAATCAGGGAAATGGCGTCGTGGGACGGCAAAAGCTGCACGGTTTTCTTGCTCTTTTTGCGTTCCAGAAAGCCGGTGGACACCAATTTCTCTAAAATCCCGGCGCGGGTAGCGGGGGTGCCCAGCCCCTTGCGCTCGGCGTCCTCCGGCATATCGTCCTTTCCGGCAGTTTCCATCGCAGAAAGCAGCGTGTCCTCGGTGAAGTGTTTGGGCGGGGGGGTCTTACCCTCCTTGACGGCGGCACCGGCGACTGGCAGCGCCTGGCCCTCGGCCAGTTCCGGCAGGGCTTTGTCCTCGGTCTCTTTGTCCGGCTCCGCATTTTTCATGCTGGCCCGGTAGGCGGCGTCCAGCGCCCGCCAGCCGGATTGCTTCACCGTGTGGCCCTTGGCGGTAAACTCCGCACCGGCGCAGTCCACCGTGACAGAAGTTTCATCGTAGATATAGGGCAGGGCCACCGCACACAGCAGCCGCAGAGCCACCAGTTCCAGAATGGCCCGTTCGCCCACCGGCAAAGCGGACAGGTCCGCCTCCCGGATGTTCCGGGTAGGGATCACCGCATGGTGGTCGGTCACTTTCTTGTCGTTGATGACCGCCGCCGCATCGCAGGAAATGGCGATGCCTTTGCGGAACGGCATGGCGTTGGCGACCAGATTCACCAGCACCGGCAGACCCTCGGCCATATCGGAGGTCAGGTAGCGGCTGTCCGTCCGGGGATAGGTGCAGAGCTTCTTTTCATAGAGGTTTTGCAGATAGTCCAGCGTCTGCTGCGCCGTGAAGCCTAACAGGCGGTTGGCGTCTCGTTGGAGGGTGGTGAGGTCATAGAGGGCGGGCGGCTTCTCGGATTTGTCCTTGCGTTCCACCTTTTTCACCGTGGCAGCCGCACCCTGACAGGCAGTTTTCAGCTGTTCGGCATCGTCTTTCTTGTCCATGCGGGCGCTGGCAGCGGTAAAACCGGGCAGGTCCAGCGCCACAGTATAGAACGGCACCGGCTTGAAGGCGTCGATCTCGGCCTCCCGCTGGACGATGAGAGCCAGTGTCGGGGACATGACGCGGCCAATGTTGAGGGTGCGGTGGTACAACACCGAAAACAGCCGGGTGGCGGTGATACCCACCAGCCAGTCCGCCTTGGCCCGGCAGAGGGCCGCCTGGTGCAGCCCGTCATAGTCCGCGCCGGGGCGCAGGTTGGCAAAGCCATCCCGGATGGCGGAATCCTCCATGCTGGAAATCCACAGCCGTTTCATGGGCTTTTGGCAGCCCGCCAGGCAGTAGACCGTGCGGAAAATCAGCTCGCCCTCGCGCCCGGCGTCGCAGGCGTTGACTACCTCGGTCACGTCCTCCCGCCACAGCAGGGTGCGCAGCACGTCAAACTGGTTCCGCTTATCCTTGGCGATGGTAAAACGCCAGGTTTCCGGCAAAATGGGCAGGTCATCATAGCGCCACTTGGCATAGTCGGGGTTGTAGGCGGCGGCATCCGCCAGCCCGGCCAGATGCCCCAGGCACCAGCTCACCAGCCAGCCGCCGCCCTCCAGGTAGCCGTCTTTGCGGGTAGCAGCGCCCAGCACGGCGGCCAGGGATTTTGCCACCGAGGGCTTTTCAGCGATCACAAGGCGCATCTTCCTCAACCTCCATTTCTGCATTAGATTTTTTCAGTTTTCTGGAAATGCTGTTTCCATCGTCCAGAAGGCAGTCATAGCCGACGTTGTAATCATAGCGGTACAGCTTTCCCAGCAGGTCGTTGATGATGACCCGGCAGGCCAGCAGCACCCGCGCCTTATCCACCTGCATGAGCTGGTAACGGCGGTAATCGCTGAAATATTCCTCGCGCTGGCGGGTCCTGGCGGCGGTTTCCTCCATCAGAATGTCAATCACGTCCTTGTCGCCGTCCTCTTTCGCGCCCTCAGCGTAGTTCAGCATCTCCATCACCATCGGGAAGCTCTGCTCATCCATCGGGGCTTCCTCTTTGAGATAGCCGATCAAGGCGCAGAACAGGAACCTGGCCGCTGTCTGCTCCGGCTCGGTCAGGGCGGAAAGCGTCTCCTGCCCACTGGGCAGAAGTTTGTTGCAGACAAAATCGCGGACCTCGCCGCAGAACAAGTGGCGGATGGCGTCGATAGACAGCGGCGGTTCAGCGGGTTCGTCCTCCACCTCAAATTCATAGGGGTCTTTCTGGCCCGGTTTTTTGCGCACCTTGGCAAGCGCCGTGCAAATGATGTCGCCGCCAAAGTAGACGCCGAAGCAGATCAGGTCGAACACAATGAGAAATTGGATAAAATAATTCATTTTGCTTTTCTCCTTTCACGCAGCCACGCGGTCAGCTCTTTGTGGCAGAAACCCACGCAGGGCTGGCCGGGGCGGTAGTTTCCGCAGCCATAACAGGGGTGGCCGGGAGATAAAGAGGGAGGACGGGAAGCTGCCTTCCCGCCCTCCGGCCTGCGCGTCATCATGGGTTCATAGGGGCTGTCGGTGAACCGGGTCATTTGGCCGGGTTCTCGCTTTCCTCATCGCCGCCCCCGCCGGCGTCCTCCGGCTCGTCAGATTCCTCGGTCTCCCAAGGGTCCTCGTCCTCCTGTTCGGTATCGTCCTCGCCGTAGTCGTAATCATCCAGGTTGTCGCTGCCCTTGGTCTTGGGCTTCTGCTTGATGAATTTGAAGTAGACCAGCGCACCGATGCCGCCCAGCACAGCCAGCACCACCAGCAGCATCGCCGGGTTCAGCCCTGCCGGTTCCTGTTCCGGCTCCGGCTCTGTTTCCGGGTCAGGGGTGGGTTCCGGCTCCTGGCCCGTACACTCTGCCATATTCACGGCGCACACCGGGCAGGCCGTATTCACCGCACCGGCGGCGCACTTTTCCGTGCAGTTGCAGACGGCGGGCGTTTCCTCCGCCGTCTCGCCGTCCTCCATCAGCGCCTCCAGGTCGGCCTCGTCCACCTGGTTCAAGAAGTGGACGGCGGTCTCCTTGTCCTCGTTGGCGCGGTCAATGAGGATGTAAAAATAGTTACCCGCCTTGGTGGTGACGGTGATGAGCTGCTTGTTGCCGCCAAAGTCATCCACCAGGGCGGCGTTGCCCTCCGGGGTCAGGGCGGGGCTGTCCTCGGTTTCCTCCACCACCACGTTGCTGTCGTTGGTGGCGTCCGCCGCCGGTGTGGCCGTGGGCGCAGGGTCAGTGCCCTGGGCAAAGGCGGTCACAGAGAAGCCGCCCATCAGCATCAGGCAGGTGCAAAGGGCGGCAAAGGTTCTGAAAATCTTTTTATTCTTCATGGGTCATTTCCTCCTGTTCGGGATTGGCAGAACCCACCGCCCGGCCGGGCACCATGCCGCCAGACAGCATGGCGGACAGCTGGGCCGGGGTCATACGCAGGGCGCGGACCATCTGGACGATCTCCAGGTTCTCCGCCTCGGTTTTCTGCGCTTCCAGGTCTTTCAGCTTTTCCTGCTGTTCCGCGATCTTCTCGCGGGTTTTGGCGATCTCCTGGTCGATGCGCTCGATTTTGTTTTTAGCCATAGTCAAATCACTCCTATTCTTCATAAAAATTTGTCACCAGTTCATCAAGCCGTAGCCCTTGATGCACTCGTAGGTCAGGGAATAACTCTTGATTTTGCAGGCGTCGCCGGAATTACCCTCTACGGTGTAAACCCGGCTGCCGTCGGTGCCCACTACGATGCCCACATGGTCGGCGCTACCGTCCAGGTCCCAATCGAAGAAGATTGCGTCGCCGGGGGCGATGTTGGCGTAATCCCGCCCGCCCCATTGTCCATGCGACTGGAACCAGGGAATGCCCTGGGACTGGCAGGCGGCAAAGCGCGGCTCGGAAAGGCCCATCTGGCCGTAGCACCAGGACACGAAGCAGGCGCACCACTCCACGCGGGAATTAAAACCGTACCAGCTCCAATAGGGCTGGCCGCCCACGTTGCCCACCTGGCTTTTAGCGATGTCCACCACCGCCTGATTGCCGGGCCGGGTGCCGTTCACGAACTCCACACCGGCCAAACTCTCGGAATCGCTGGTGTCGGCAGACCCGCCGCCGAAGATCAGGGGTTTGTTGCCCAGCGTCTGCCGGTACACCTGGTACATTTCCAGCTGGTCCGGCGTCAGCAGCTCCGAAGCCACGGAGGAGATGGGCTTGCTGGTGAGGGTCACATTTAAGATGTAGTAGTTGTAGGGCACTTCCACGTCATACTCGTTGCCCTCGCTGTCCGTCCGGGTCTCGGTTCGGTAGCGCACCTCCACTTCCTCGGTCAGCGTCAGCTGGTATTGGGCCTCAAAGATGCGTTCGAGCTCCGCCTGGGCGCTTGCCCGCGTGTAGCCTTGCAGTACAGCGGACAGGTAGGCCGCCAGCTCGTGGGGGTCGTGGCCGATCATGTCCAGGTCATAGCGGTACTCGTCATAGCCGGGGTGGCTGCTCTCGATGTTGTCGATCTCGGCTTGCAGCGCGGCCTCCTTGGCGGCGTAGTTGGCCTCCACCGCCACCAGCTCCGGGTCATCCGATGGGTAGGTGGTGCCGGAGATCATCGAACCGATGCTCTGCGCCATCATGGAGCAGGAGGACATGGTGTTGAGCAGCAAGCAGACGATTAAAAATAGGCCCAGGGCGATGCCAAAGCCCTTTTTATGGCGCATCACATAGGCCCCGGCCTGCTGGGCTTTCTCCTTGACCGTCTTGGCCGCTTTGCCGGTCTTTTGGGCGGCACCGGCGGCGCTCCCGCCGGACTGTGCGGCCCGTTTGGCGGCGGCGTACTGCTTCTTGATCTGCTGTTTCTGCTGCCAGCGGGACAGCGGGTTGCTGGCTGCCGCAGGGTTTTCATAGACAGACTTCTGGAACAGCGCCTCGATGTTGGCCTTTTCCAGCTTCCGCTCGGCCTGGGCGGCCTTGCGGTAAGGTTTCAGTTTGTGGCTGCGGTAGCCCTCCC
>PPYE01433030.1_pt1 | contig 23899 bp, 20 predicted proteins | sample 1559881 | NCBI WGS metagenome assembly PPYE01 (sample SAMN08240022, study PRJNA423297) | Human gut metagenome, whole genome shotgun sequencing project. | reverse complement strand
AGCAGCGCCGCCAGCAGCATGGACTTGGCAAAACAGATTCCCTCCCCGGCCAGCAGGGTCTGGGAGGCGGTGGCGGGGAAGTACTGCATCCACGCCTTAAACGGGGTGTACCTGACCCCGCCGGGGGACTGGATTCGCCAGGACGCCCGGGGCCGGCGGCCCAATCGGGAAGCGGAGTTTTCCAACGTCAGGGAAATCCTCCCCTGTCACCCGGACCCGGCCAAAGAGGAGGTGGATTACCCCTTCCTGCTGCCACACCCCCACCCGGCGGTGGTGGACTGCCTGCGCCGGAACACCGACGCCATTTGGATGTACCTCAACGATTTGCCGGAGGAACTGTCCTTTCCCTTTCCCGCTAGGAGGTAAAACCCCGTTATTAGCAGTGGGAAAAGGTGCGCTTTTTGATTTTTGACACAATTTTTCCTAATTTGTCTTGCAATTTTCCTCTTTTTTTAGTACAATATACAAAGATAGGGCGCAAACCCAGGATGTTGACGGCCAGGAAATGGCGGAAAAGAGGAAGCATTATGATAAGAATTATGCCTTCCATCCTGTCGGCGGACTTTTGCCGGTTAGGGGAAGAGATCAAACGAGTAGAAAACGCAGGGGCTTTGCACTTTGATGTCATGGACGGCCATTTTGTTCCCAATATTAGTTTCGGCTTTCCGGTGCTGAAGGCCACCCGCAAAGCTACCGACGCTTTTTTGGATGTCCATCTGATGATCTCCCACCCCCTGGACTACGCCAAACGGTTTGTGGACGCCGGGGCGGACCAGATCACCTTCCACCTGGAAAGCGAAAGCAACGTGGGGGCCACCGTGGCCCAGATCAAAGGCATGGGCTGCCGGGCGGGGATCGCCATTAAGCCCTCCACCCCTGCGGCGGCGGTGATGCCCTATGTCCAGGACGTGGACCAGATTTTGGTGATGACGGTGGAGCCCGGTTTCGGCGGTCAGACCTTTATGAGCAGCATGATGGATAAGATCCGCCTGCTGCGGAGTCTGGCGGATCAGATCAACCCCAATCTGGACATTCAGGTGGACGGCGGCATTAACTACGTCACCGCCCGGGTGGCCATTGACGCCGGCGCTAATGTGCTGGTGGCAGGCTCCTTTATCTTCGACCAGGAAAACCCGGCGGAGGTCATTGACCGCTTGTTGCTGCTGGATCAGGAATATCGTTGACAGAAGTTGAAGAGGGTGATCTTGCCATCACCCTCCCGCTGCTGTTAAAGCAAAATAAACTTGTTCTGAAATCCGGCAAGAATCCATGCCCTTATCCCAGCTTTGCCATCACCGCCACGGCGTCCTGCTCCAACAAAACCTTGCCGTGTTCCTGAATCCAGGCGCTGGCAATGCTGCCTTTTCCCCGCAGCCTGCCGTATTCCCGCACAATCCGCAGCAATCGCTGCTCCAGCCGGCAGTAGCTCCAGACGATGAGCTGGTACTCCTGCTGGGTGCGGTAGAGCTTGCTTTGCAGGATGAGGTGGGAAGTCTGCTTTTCCAGCCGCAGGCAGGCCCCGCAGAGGGCTTCCAGGTTGGGAAAGGAAAAGATCAGAGGAACGCTCAGTCCGCTGCTGCGGATGGGTTTTGCCGTGTTCTTCATAAAATTCACATATAAAATCAGCCCGCCTTCGCCGAGAGGGTAGGCTTCTACAAACAGCCTGCTGTTCTCCAGATCCAGGTCGGTTTTCCCTTTGACCCGTCCCAGTACAGCCACCAGCAGCTTTTTGGTTGCGGTGTCGTTGCTGTCCATGGTCTCGTAGGACAAATGGTAGGCGTTCATTTCTTTGTTGGTGAGCACCACCTTGATGGTGGCCTCGTCAATGGCCTCGATCTTCAAGTTCGTCTCCTCCTCTGCATTGGCTTAGGACAGTGTATTCCGCTTTTTTCGGGAAGGTGCTTGTCCGGCCCTGGGGACGGGGGGAAAGGATTTCTGTTATGCCCAGTTTAACACCCCAGTATCAAAGCCGGTGCGTCCGGTTGTTGACGGCGCTACTGCTGCTTTGCCCCATTCCCGTCTGCCTGTACGGCCCACGGGCGGCATTGCTGCTGGTCATTGGTTTGGCCTGCGCCTTTCTCTGCGATTTGATCTTCCGTCCCCTGTTTGGCTTGGAGCGGAAAAAGAGGGATCTCTCCTCCTATATCACCGCCCTGCTGATTACCCTGCTGCTGCCGGCAAGCATCAGCTGGTACGGGGTAATCTGCGGGGTGGTCACCGGTCTGCTCATCGGCAAATACCTCTTTGGAGGCACCGGGCGGAACATCTTCAACCCCGCCGCCCTGGGGGTTGCGGTGGTGAGCCTGGCCTTTGGGGACACCGCCCTGTCCTACCCGGCCCTGGGGCAGAACCTGGGCCTGGAGCCGGTGCTGAATACCGCCTCCATCACCTACGCCACCTCTCCCGCTTCGGTGCTGACGGTAGGGGGCACTCCCAGCGTCAGCTATACCGACCTGCTGCTGGGCAGCTTTTCCGGCGCCATGGGGGTAACCTGCATCGCCGCACTGCTGGTCATCGGGGTGGCCCTCTGTCTGCTGAAAACCATCCCTTGGCGCACCACGGTCTCCGCCGTGGCGGCGGTGGCGCTGCTGGCGGCCCTGTTTCCCCGGGTGCCGGCCGGGGTGCTGCCCTCCATTATCTATGAGCTGAGCAGCGGCGTGCTGCTGTTCGGCATCCTGTTTTTGGCCTCCGACCCGGTGAGCGGGCCCAACAACAACTGGGGCCAGGTGTTCTACGGCGTGGGGGTTGCCCTGGGGGTCATGTGCTTCCGCTATGTGGGGGCGCTGGAAACCGACCTTTGCTTTGTGTTGCTGCTGGCAAGCCCCTTGTCCAAGGAATTTGACCGGCTGGGAGGACGCTTGTCCCATCGAATTGCCCGGTGGCGCAGCGGGAAAAAGGAGGCAAAATCATGCTGAAAGCCTTGTATCAACAGCACCGCCAGGGGTTTCGGGATTACGACAATATCCTGACCCGGAACACCGTCCTGGTGCAGGGGCTGTGCATCGCCCCAGTTGTGGTGGCGGCCACTACCTTGAAAAACGCCTGCCTGCTGGGCTTGGCATTTGCGGCCATCACCTTTGTGTCGGTGGTGCTGCTCTCCTTTTTGCCGAAAAAGACTCCCTTCACCCTCCGTGCCATTGCCGCGGTGCTGCTGGCCAGCGGGGTGTTTATCCCCACCGCCCTTTGGCTGCGGGACCTGTTTCCCGGAAACATCCAGCAGGTGGGCATCTTCCTGCCTCTGTTGGTGACCAACTCGGTGCTGGTGGGCAAAACCGAAGAAAGCCTGCTCCATTTGAAAAAGGGAAAGATGCTGTTAAAGCTCATCACCTATATTTTGGGCTTTGAACTGGTGATCTTATTCACCGGCCTGGTGCGGGAGCTGCTGGCCTTCAACACCGTCTGGGGCAACCCGGTGACCCTGCCCTTTACCTTCTCGGTGATGGCGCTGCCCTTTGGGGGCTTTGTGCTGCTGGGCTTTTTGGCGGCGGCAGTGCGCCGGTATCGGGAGCACTTGAATAAACCCGGCAGCGGGGAGGAGGAATAACCATGGACTTGATTTTCTCCTTTCTGGGACAGATGTTTATCTACGGCTTGGTGGCCGTCTTCTTGGAAAACAGCCTGCTGAGCCGGGCCATGGGCAGCTCCACGGCAGTGTGGCTGATGCGGGACCACCGCCTGCTGCTGCCTTTCGGGGCGGTGCTCACCGCCACTATCCTGCTGTCCAGCATCGGCGCGTACTTTATTACCCCTTGGGTGAACCAGAGCGTGTACAGCTATGAACTGTTCCCCTTGGCGTACAGCGTGATCATCTGCCTGTTTTACCTTATCGCCATTCTGGCCACCATTAAGGTAAAGCAGCCCCGTAAACAGGACCTGCGGCTTTGCATCCACCGCTCCGCTTTAAACAGCGTGGTGCTGGGCAGTGTGCTGTTGTCCACCAGCTACGGTTTGGATTTGGCCGGGGTGATTGGCTTCGGTTTGGGTTCCGGCATCGGCTACACCTTGGCGGTGTGGATGCTGCGGGTGGCGGCCCCCCGGCTGCGGAGCAAAGCCATCCCCAAATCCTTCCGGGGATTTCCCGCCATGCTGATCTATATCGGGGTGCTGAGCCTTGCGGTGTATGGCATGATCGGACACACCGTAGCGCTGTAAATACTTTCTAAAATTTTCACAAAAGGGCGGCGGACCGATCGGGAACGCTCTTGCACTCTCACGAAAATTGTGTATAATAGAAATCGTAAGAGTTCCGGACAACCGGAGCAAAACGATGACTAGTGATTTGCAAAGGGGATCAGTTCCATGGCCCAAAAAGGCAGAAAAGTATACCGCTCCAAATCCCGTCGCCGTTCTTCCGGCGGTGCCGGGAAGAAAATAATCTTCGTCCTGTTTATTTTATGCATCATTGCCGTGGCTTATGTGGCTACCGGCTGGATTTTCAGCATCATCAATTCTTCCAGCCCGGGGGACACTGCTTCTTCCCAGACCTCTTCCGCCCTGGAAGACGGCACCGTTTCCGGCGGGGAAGAGGAGGGGGGCGTCACCCCTGTGGCTCAGCCGGGGTACACCGCCTTGACCATGCCCCAAACCGTGTTGATGGACTCCACCCAGTGGCAGACCTTTTTGGATTCCGCCAAGGCCCAGGGCTATACCGCCGTTGCCGTCACTTTGAAGGACGGGCAGGGTGCGCTGTACTATAACAGCGCCGTACCCCGTGCGGTCAGCAACGGCGCCGTGGTGTCCGGGGCGGTAGACGCCGCTCAGCTTTGCCAGGCCATTGAAGCGGCGGGCCTGACTCCCGTTGCCCGGATGGGCTGCTTTGTGGACCGGTACGGCTCCATCGGCAGCGACGCCACCTTCACCTCCGGCGGCTCCCGTCTGTGGCAGGGAACGCCCAACGCCGAAAACGCCTACGCTTACTTAGACCCCTACACCGACGTGGCCCGCACTTACCTGGTGCAGATTGCCCAGGAGATTGCCGCCGCCGGATTTGACACCATCCTGCTGGATGACGTGGTGTTCCCCACCGGGAATGTGTACACCTCCGCCATCCTCAATCAGCACAACACCACCGGCGCCACCCAGTCCGCCATCCTGACTCAGTTTGTCCAGGAAGTCCAGGCCGGGATTACCGCACAAGGCGCTTCTGCCATTCCGGCGGCGGATGGGTTGAGCTATCTGGGCGTGGATGCCGCCGCTTACGGCGGAACCTCTGCCGGGCTTTCCGCTAATCTGGCCTTGACGGTGGACTTTGCCTCCCTCACCGGCGCCAACGTCGTGGCAGGCTATGAAACTCTGGACAGCGCTGGAGTGCTCACTCAGCTGGTGAGCCAGGTGCAGGCCGCCGGGGGCAATGTGACCCTGGTGGTTTCCGCCGCCGATTACGCCGCCCAGCAGGCCTTGCTGTCCGGCATGAATTTAGCAGGCATTGTAGTATTGTAATCTATCTTACGTTTTTGGAAAGACGGGAAAAAGATGAAAACAAGGAAAAGGGTCTTGGCAGTGCTTCTCTGCGCCGCCATGCTGTTGCTTGGCGGCTGCGCCGGGCAGACAGATGACGCACCATCGCCGACGGTTTCCCGGGAAGAAGGAACTTCCTCGGCTGTTTCCCAAACGGAGTCTGCCTTAGAGGCTTCGGCCACTGTGCAGCCCGCATCGCCGGAAGTCTCCCAGCCGGAGGAAAGTTCCCAGGCGGAATCTTCTGCCTTGGAAGAGACAACTTCCTCTGCACCGGAAGCGGCTGCGCCTGAAACCACGGCAGCACCCACTACCACCACTCCCCAGGCTGCGCCCTCCACCCAGACCACGGCCTGCCAGCATTCCTTCCATGATGAAGGGTTTGATTCCACCTGTTCTGAACTGGGGCAGCATATTTATATCTGCACCAAGTGCGGATACATAGAGTATGGGGAAAACATTCCCATGAAGCACGATGGAAAGTATCTTTGCGAGTATTGCGGTTTACCGCTAAAAGACGGAACTCCGCAGCAAAACCGTAATTGCTTGTATGAGTGGGTTGTTGCAAACGGCAAGTTGGATGAAAATCATGCTTATACTTATTTTATAGAACATACCGGTGCTGCTGGCACAAATTTTTTGCTGGAGGCTCTTGTGTCTGAGTGGGGCACTTTGCAGATGTACTATCATATTGATTTGAATGTGGGGTTGAATACAACACTCAGACAAGGAAGTAACAGCGTTATTTTTAATTATCATAATAATTACGCTTCCGGTAGTTTCACTGTTGCCCTGGATCAATTTACACCAAACACAGTGATTGCAGTTACGGGATTTCATCTTAATCATGATGCTCCTGCCAGTTATAACGAAAGTGAATTTCAGCGGGAATTTACCCAAGCAATCGCTGAGCAGCTCAACATGGCAAACGCTCATCTCCTTTCCCAGGCTGATTTCACCCTAGCAGATATTGGCTTCACCTCCTGGTAACCTATGTTAAACCCAAAAGCCTCCGCTTTCCTGTGCGGCGGACTGCTTTTGTTTTTCCCTGGCGGGCGCAGGAAAAGGGCTCCTTTTTCAAGCGGCGGAGGAGACCTTGGAATAAACGGTCGCTTGAGAATGGAGAATGACAATGACTGAAATGGAACTGTACAAGCTCTGGTCCAGTCAGGATCTGGACGACCCGGACCTGAAAAAAGAGCTGGAAGAGATCGCCGGCGATGAAGAAGCCATCAAAGACCGCTTCTATCAAACCCTGGCCTTCGGCACCGCCGGTCTGCGGGGCGTATTGGGCGCCGGCACCAACCGGATGAATATCTATGTGGTGCGGCAGGCTACCCAGGGCTTGGCGGATTACCTCAATGCCAAGTACGATTCCCCCAAAGTCTGCATCGGCTACGACAGCCGGATTAAGAGCGACCTCTTTGCCAAAGAGACCGCCCGTGTCCTGGCTGCCAATGGCGTTACCGCTATGCTTTACGGCCAGCTGATGCCGGTGCCCTGCACCTCTTTCGGCACCCGATACATGAAGTGCCAGGCCGGCGTCATGGTCACCGCTTCCCACAACCCCGCTAAGTATAACGGCTATAAGGTGTATGGGGACGACGGCTGCCAGATCACCGACGAAGGCGCCGCCGCCGTGCTGGCCAACATCCAGAGCGTGGATATTTTCACCGGCGTCAAGACCATGGACTTTGACGAAGGCGTGGCCAAGGGCTTGATTCAAACCGTGCCCAAAGAGGTGGAAGAAGCCTTCTATCAGGCGGTTCTCAGCCAGTCCATCAACGGCGATTTGTGCAAGGAAGCCGGTTTGAGAGTGGTGTATTCTCCCTTAAACGGCACCGGCAACATCCCGGTCCGCACCATTTTGAATCGCATCGGCATTGACGATGTGATCGTGGTGCCGGAGCAGGAGCTGCCCGACGGCAATTTCCCCACCTGCCCCTTCCCGAACCCGGAAATTGCGGAAGCCCTGGATTTGGGCCTGAAGCTCTGCAAAGAGGTGAAGGCAGATCTGATGCTGGCTACCGACCCCGACTGCGACCGGGTGGGTATCGCCGTTCCCGACCGGGACGGCAATTATGTGCTGGTCACCGGCAACGAAGTGGGCGCCATGCTTATGGAATACATCTGCTACGCCCGGATTGAGCGGGGTACCATGCCGGAAAAACCGGTAGCGGTTTCCACCGTGGTTTCCACCGCCATTGCCGGCAAGATCGCCAAGAAGTACGGCGTGGAGTTCCGTCAGGTGCTCACCGGCTTTAAATACATCGGCGAACAGATTCACTTCCTGGAAGAAGAAGGCCATCCGGAACGGTTCATCTTCGGCTTTGAAGAGAGCTACGGCTACCTGGTTGGCACCCACGCCCGGGATAAGGACGCCGTGGTAGGCTCTATGATGATCTGCGAAATGGCCGCTTACCTGAAGAGCAAGGGCGTCACAGTGCTGGATTTCCTGGAAAGCATCTATCATGAATACGGTTATTATCACCATGTCCAGCAGTCCTTCGTCTGCGAAGGGGAAGACGGCATGAAGCGGATGAACGAGATCATGGAAGACCTCCAGGCCAATCCTCCCATGGAGATCGCCGGCTTGAAGGTGCAGCAGATTGACAACTACATCACCCACGAATCCAAGAATTTGGTCACCGGGGAAGTGTCTAAGATTGATCTGCCCAAATCCAAGGTGCTGGCTTACCATCTGGAAGGCGGCGCCAAGGTCATTATCCGTCCTTCCGGCACCGAACCCAAGATCAAGGCCTATTACACCACCATCGCCTCCAACAAGGCGGATGCAGCTGCCCAGCAGAAGGAGCTGGCCGCTGATTTCTCCAAGAAATTGGGCTTTTAATCCCTGACGGGTGATTCTTTTGATACAAAGTCACGGCGAGTTTCTTTTGGCTCGCCGTGGTTTTTTGAAGAGGGAAGTTAATGAGGGCATTTTTCCTGAATTAGAAAAAAGAGGAGTATCCGGGTATGTTGAAAAAGGAAAAAGCGATTTTTTATCTGATTGTAGGCATCTGTGCAGCAGCGCTGGTAATCCTTGCCGTGGTGGGATTGGTGCTGCAAAATCAGCCTGCTGCAACCGTGTCTCTGCCTTCTTCGCTGGAACATTCTAGTTCTGCGTTGGAATCCAGCCGGGTTTCGGAATTGGCCCAGCCCGCCTCCTCGGCTTCTTCCCAGGCGCAGGGCGGGGTAGAGGGGATCACCCTTTCCGCCTATGAAATCAGCCTGACGGTGGGGGAAACCCAGATGCCGCTGGTGACCATGACCCCGGAAGACGCCCCGGATAAAAGCGAAATCTGGGCGTCCTCCGACGGCAATGTGGCCACGGTGGACGGCATGGGGCGGATTACCGGCGTGGGTGTGGGAAGCTGTACGGTGACGGTTACCAGCGCCGCCAACCCTGCCGTGTCCGCCAGCGTGGAAGTCACGGTTTCCGCCAGAGCCACCGCTGCGCCTACTTCTTCTGCCGCTGTTCCTGTTTCGGAGCCTGCCGCTTCCGTTTCCACCCCGTCGGTGACCCCGGAACCAGAACCCACCCCAACGCCGGAACCGATCCCGGAGCCCACGCCGGAACCTTCCCAGCCGGAGGAAAGCACCCCGGAGGAAAGTACCCCCTCCACTCCCGAAGAAGAGGTTTCTCAGATCGTTTCGGGCGTGTAAATAGCAATTTTATGCTGTAAAGGAAAAAAGGAGAGCTTGATGGCTCTCCTTTCAGACTGTAGAAAAGCTAACTTAAAAGTTTTTGGTGCAGCTTTTTTCAAAAAGCTGCTGGGGTCGAATCCCACGCAGTGGATTCTAAGGGGCAAAGCCCCTGCATTGAAATTATTTTGTTTCAAAATTTATTGATTTTATCTTATTTTTGGAACAAAGTTGTGGAAACAACAAATCGGAATCCGCCCGCCCAATGGCGAAGAGCCAAGGGCAGGTTAATCCGGAAATAGCAAGAACCTGTTTCGAGAAGCCGGCTGCCGCACTGTATTTCGGTGCGGCAGCTTTTTGCATTCCCTTTCCCGAGCATATCCCGGTACCTCGCCCAAAGGTGGAGAATTTTGGATCTTCTTTTTCCCATGGTTTTTGCCTGTGGATGCTTTTTGTACGCCTTTCACAAATCTTACCTTTTATTTTTCCCCCCGCTGTGCTATACTGTACCTGTTATGATGATTTGTACGAAGGAGGAAACAGTCGTCATGGAAAAGCAAATGAGCGTGGATTTGGGCGCCGGTGTGGTGTTCCATTGGATCACCGACCCTCGGTTTAAGAGCAACCGGCTGAGCATCCACTTTGTGCTGCCTATGGAGGAAGCCCGGCGGGCCGGCCGGGCCATTCTGCCATATCTGTGGGTGAAGCGCTGCCAAACCTATCCGGATATGACCAGCCTTTCCTGCCGCTTGGCGGAATTGTATGGTGCAGGATTGGGCGCTAAGGTGGATAAATTGGGTCAAAACCAGGTGTTGAGCCTGGCGGTTACCGGATTGGATGACCGGTTTACGTTAGAGGGGGAAGCCATGCTTACCCAGTGCGCCCAGCTGCTCCGGGATTTGGTGCAGCAGCCCTATTTGGAGGACGGTCTGTTTTCGGCAGAAGACGTAGAGACGGAAAAACAGACCCTTTCCGATCTGATTCAGGCGAAAATCAACGATAAGCGCCGCTATGCCACCCTGCGGGCTACCGAGCTGCTGCTCAAGGAGCAGGGCGGGGGACTGGACCCCTTAGGCACTTTGGAACAGGTGAAGGCCCTGACCCCGGAACAAGTGACGGCGGCTTACCACCAGGTGCTGAAGGAAAGCCGGATTCACCTGTTTTTTGTGGGCTGCGGCAATCCGGAGACGGCCCGGGAAGTGTTCCAAAACGCCATTGCCGGCTGGGATCGGGACCCCAAACCCGCCGCCCCGCTGCACCGGTACCGTGCCGGGGAAAACCGCCGGGTGGTGGAGCGCATGGACGTCACCCAGTCCAAGCTGGTGCTCTGCCTGTCTTCCGGGCTGACGGAAGAGGAAGACCCCTTTGCCGCCCAGATGGCTTCGGTGGTGCTGGGAGGAACTCCCAGTTCCAAGCTGTTTTTGAACGTCCGGGAACGGCTCAGCCTTTGCTACTACTGCTCCTGCCAGCTTGCCCTGCCCAGCGGGGTGCTGCTGGTGTCCAGCGGGGTGGAGCATCAAAACGTTGCCGCCGCCCACGATGAGATTCTGCGGCAGCTTTCCTTGCTGCAACAGGGGGAATTGACCCAGCAGGAGCTGGACCAGGCTCAAAAAGCGGTGCTGAACTCTTATCGCACCGTGGGGGATTCCCTTTCTGCGTTGGAAAGCTACTATATGCAGCGCATCCTCAATCCGGTGATCCGTTCTCCCCAGGAAGAGGCGCAGCTGTTGAGCCAAATTACGGCACAGCAGATTGTCCAGGCGGCCCAGCGCATCCGGCCTCAGCTCTGCTACACCCTTACCGGTCCGGAAAAGGAGGAAGGCTAAGATGGAATGGAATGAGATTCGGGAAGAAAAGACCGGCCTTTGCTATTATCAGGGAAAACACCAAAGCGGTTTGACGGTGCTGCTGTTTCCCATGGAAGGCTATGCTTCCAGCTATGCCCTGTTCGGCACCAACCTGGGTTCGGTGGATCAGACCTTTAAGCGGGACACCGAAAGGGAGTACACCACCGTGCCCCATGGGGTTGCTCACTTTTTGGAGCACAAGATGTTTGAAAAGGAGTACGGCGACGCCTTTACCCTCTTTGCCCGCACCGGGGCTTCCGCCAATGCCTACACCAGCTTTGACCGCACCTGCTACCTGTTTTCCGCCGCCGATAAACTGGAGGAAAATTTAGGCTACCTGCTGGATTTTGTTCAGGAACCCTATTTTACCCCCCAGACTGTGGAGAAGGAGCAGGGCATCATCGGCCAGGAAATCAAGATGTACGACGACGACCCCGGCTGGCGGGTGTACTTCAATCTGCTGGGAGCATTGTACCAAAAGCATCCGGTGCGGATCGACATTGCCGGAACGGTGGAGTCTATCTCCCACATCACCTCCGATCTGCTGTACCAGTGCTACTACAACTTTTATAACCTGAACAATATGGTGCTTTCGGTGGCGGGAAACCTCACCGTCCCCCAGGTGGAGCAGGTGCTCCAGAAGCACATCAAGCCGGTGGCTCCGGTGACGGTGGAGCGGTTGACCGTGGAGGAACCGGAAGAAATCGCCGCCCCCCTGGTGCGCCAGAAACTCAGCGTGGCCATTCCTTTGTTCCAAATCGGCTTCAAAGGCCGTCCTTTGGAAGGAAAGGAGGAGCTGCGCCAGGAGCTGGCGGACGAGATTTTGCTGGAAGCTATCTTCGGGGAAACCAGTCCCTTCTACCGGCGGTTGTACCAGCAGGGATTGATCAACCAGACCTTTGAAAGTGAAGTGTTTTCCGGCCGGGGATACTATGCCCTGCTGTTTGCCGGAGAATCCCGTCAGCCCCAGGAGGTGCAAAAGCAGCTGCTGGAAGAATTGAAGCAGTATCCCCAGGGAATCTCGGAAGAGGCGTTTCTCCGGTGCCGGCGGCTGATGTACGGGCGGCAGATCCAGGGCTTCAACAGCGTGGAAAATACCGCTTCCGCCATGATCAACGCCGCCTTTGCCGGGGTTGGGCTGTTTGACGCCTTGGAGTTGTTGGAGCAGCTTACCCTGGAGGAGGTCAACGCCCGGCTGCCGGAGATTTTCCGCCCGGACCGCTGTGCGTTAAGCGTCATTGATCCGGCCTAACAGCCAAGGAAGTAACCATAAAGGAGTGTAAATTCGGATGAATACCGTAACCTTTCCCTATTTGGGATTGACCTTTGAAATGAATCCCACCATTCAAATCTTCGGGCTGAACATTGCTTGGTATGCAGTCATTATTGTGGCGGGCATGATTTTAGCCATGGTGTATGTTTACTGCCGGATCAAGCAGTTCGGCTATGATTTCGATCAGATTATGGAGGTGCTGTTTTTCGGCATCATCGGCGGCATTGTGGGCGCACGGCTTTATTATGTGATTTTCAGCTGGGAGGATTACCAGGATAACTTGCTGGAAATCTTCAACACCCGCAACGGGGGACTTGCCATTTACGGCGGCATTATCGGTGCGCTGCTGGCGGCGCTGATTGTCTTTAAGGTGAAAAAACTGCCCATGATTCCCTTTTTGGATTTGGCCATGATCGCCTTTTTGCTGGGCCAGGGCATTGGCCGCTGGGGAAACTTCATCAATGTCGAAGCCTACGGCGACCCTTCCATCCCCTGCACCAACATCTTTGCCATGGAAGTTCCCGGGGTGGATTCTTTGGTGCACCCCTGCTTTTTGTACGAATCGGTGTGGTGCCTGCTGGGCTTCGTGCTGTTCCACTTCCTGTCCAAAAAACGTCGGTTTGATGGAGAAGTAGTGCTGTGGTACTGCATGTGGTACGGCGCCGAACGGGCCTTTGTGGAAGGGCTGCGGGGCGACAGCTTGATGTTGGGTAGCTTCCGGGTCAGCCAGCTGCTGAGCATTCTGTTGGTGGTGGCTGCCGCTGCGGTGTATATCTATATGATGGTGAAAATCCGCCGCAACCGGAACCCGGAAAGAATCTGGGTTTACGCCGATACCCCGGAAAGCGAAAAGAATCTGGCGGACATGGAAGAAGAGCGCCGAGAAGAAAAGGAAAAAGCCCGGAAAAAACGGGAAGCCAAGCATGGACGGATGCTCTCTTCCGATGAAGTCCACCAAGCCGCCCAGGAAGAATTCGGCGTGGTGCTTCCTTCGGAAGACGAGCAGGAAGCGAATGACGATGAAACCAAGGAACAGGCAGATCCCCTTGCCGAAACGGAGCAGCCGGAGGAAATTGATGGACAGGAATCGGAGGCCGGTTCGGATTTGGTAGAAGAACAGCCTGCCCAAGAGAAAACGGAACAGGAGGATAACCATGGCACAGCTCATTGATGGAAAACAAATCAGCGCCCAGGTGAAAGCCCAGGTGGCCCAACAAGCGGCAAAGTTAAAGGAACAGGGAGTCTCCGTCTGCCTGGCCGTGGTGATTGTGGGGGACGACCCCGCCAGCCGGGTGTATGTGAACAACAAAAAGAAAGCCTGCGAACTGGTGGGCTTTGCGTCTCAGGAATACGCCCTGCCCGCCGAAACCACCCAGGAAGAGCTGCTGGCTTTGGTGGACCGCTTAAACCGGGATGAGAAGGTCAACGGCATTCTGGTACAGCTGCCCCTGCCCAAGCAGATCGACGAGCACGCCGTCATCCGCACCATCGACCCCAAAAAGGACGTGGACGCCTTCCACGCCGAAAACGTGGGCAAAATCATGATTGGGGACTACCATTTCCTCCCCTGCACCCCCGCCGGCTGCATGGACTTGATCCATTCCACCGGGGTGGAGGTTGCCGGAAAGCACGCCGTGGTGGTGGGACGCAGCAACATTGTGGGCAAGCCCATGGCCATGCTGCTGCTGCACGAAAGCGCCACCGTCACCATCTGCCACAGCAAGACCAAGGATTTGGCAGAGGAGTGCCGCCGGGCGGATATTCTGGTGGCGGCGGTGGGCAAAGCCAACCTGATTACAGGGGACATGGTGAAGCCGGGAGCCGTGGTCATTGACGTAGGCATGAACCGGCTGGAAAACGGCAAGCTCTGCGGGGACGTGGAGTTTGCTTCGGTGGAGCCGGTGGCGGGGTATCTCACTCCCGTACCCGGCGGGGTGGGTCCCATGACCATCGCCACTTTGATGCGCAACACCCTGACTGCCGCCAAGGTGCAGAACGGGCTGGCGTAATCAAGAAATCGCAGTTTAAGAGGGATGCGCAAATAGACGCATCCTTCTTTTTTGCTCTATGGAACCGAACTTTACACAATCTTATCCAAATTCTCATTGCATTTCACCGGCTGCTTTTGTATAATAAGGCCAGACCTTCGGGTTAAGTTTTACTGCAACAAAGGAGAACCTTATGAGTCTGGACGTGATCGACTTAACCAAGCGGTATGGAGGGAAAACGGTGGTGGACCACCTGAGTTTTTCCATGCCTAAGCCTGGGGTGTACGCTTTACTTGGCACCAACGGTGCCGGAAAAACCACTACCATCCGGATGATGCTGGGCATCCTCTCCCGGGATGGGGGACAGGTGCTGTGGGAGGGCAGGGAGTTAAACCCCGCTTCCTGCAACCTGGGCTATCTGGCGGAGGAACGGGGCCTGTATCCCAAATATCCCCTGATGGATCAGCTGATGTATTTCGCTGGTTTAAGAGGGGTGTCCAAGGAAACCGCCAAGCAGCGGATTCGTTATCTGGCCCACCGGCTTCAGGTGGAGGAGTACCTCTATCCCAATGCCGGAAGCGCTTCCCATTCCCTTTCTTATGGGAGCCATAGCGTTTCCCGGATTCAACTCCCCTCCCGGCAGAAAAAGCAGAAGCCCAAACTGGCGGACCAGCTTTCCAAGGGCAACCAGCAGAAAATCCAGCTGATGACCGCCCTGCTCTCCGACCCGGACCTGATTGTGCTGGACGAACCCCTTTCCGGCCTGGACCCGGTGAACACCGACATCTTTAAGAGCCTGATCCGGGAAGAAATTGAAAAGGGGAAGTACCTGATTCTCTCCAGCCACCAGATGGCCACGGTGGAGGAATTCTGCACCGATTTGACCATCCTGGACCGGGCCAAACCGGTGCTGCAAGGCAACCTGAACCAAATCAAAAAGAGCTACGGCCGGGTAAACCTGAGCTTAAAGGTGGAGCAGGACATCACTCCCCTGATTCAAGCCTGCGGGGTTGCCATCGTCAGCGAAAAGGAATATGAGTACCGCTTGAAGGTCACCGGGGAGGAACAGGCCAACCGGCTGCTGGGGTCGCTGATCGCCCAAAATATCCCGGTGATTACCTTTGACCTGCGGGAACCTTCCCTGCACGAAATCTTTGTGGAAACGGTGGGAGGGGAGCGCCATGAACTGGATTAACGCCAATCTGGCCGGCACCAGGCAGGTGTTCACCTTTACTGCCGCCCAGTTTCTCAAAAACCGGGCCAATCTGGTTACCTTTGTTCTTCTGTTTGTGTTCTGCCTGGTCAGTGTGCCGCTGCTGTCCTTGCTGGGTTCCGGTAGTGCCCAGCAGGCCCTTCCGGCCCAAAGCGGTTTGACCCAGGTGTATGTTCAGGACGATACCTCCCTGGATCTGCCCTGGGCGGAGCTGGCTGAGTCCGATCCCTATTACAGCCAAACCTCATTTCTTCCCGCTTCCCAGCTGTCCGGTTCTCTGGGGGAAACCCAGGTGCTGGTGCGCTTGACCCAAGGGGAAACCGGGACCTATCAGCTGGAGCTGTCCACCGGGACAAATAGCCCGGAGGAATCTCAGCTGAGCCGCCTGGAATCCTTTTTCACCCAGAACATTCAGCAGGCGGGGCTGACTTCGGAGCAGGCGGCCTTGCTGCAAGGGGGCGTTACGGTGCAGTCCCAGTCGGCGGAAGAGTATTTCGCCCCCGACCAAGAAGCAAATTGGGAAACCGGCTATTGGACCCAGATGATCTACTCCATTCTGGTTCTGATGGTCAGCATTTTTTCGGTGAGCTACATTGTCCGTGCGGTGGTGGAGGAAAAGTCCTCCAAGCTGGTGGAGACCCTGCTAGTGTCCATCCGCCCCCTGGCGTTGATTTTGGGGAAGATTCTGGCGGTGATGGCCTGCGTGTTCGGCGGCTTTGCGGCTTTGGCCCTGGGGGTCCTTCTCTCCTTTGCAGGCACCTCTTTGCTGTGGCCCCAGCTTTCCATCGCCGGAATCTCCGGATTTTTCTCCGGCATTTCCCTGGGCTGGGATACGGTGCCGGTGCTGGTGGTGAGTTTGGCCCTGGGTTATCTCACCTTTGCCTTGGTGGCAGGACTTTCCGGGGCAGGCTGCTCCTCCACCCAGGAGCTGGACGGGGCCATGTCCTTTTCCGTCCTGCTGATTATGGCAGGATATTTGGCAGGAATCTTTATTTCTACCTTGTCCGGCGGCACCGGATTTTGGCCGGTGTTCGCCAGTCTCTGCCCCATTCTTTCGGTGTTCTGCGCCCCGGTGCAGTATGTGATGGGAGTCATCCCTTTCTGGCTGCTGGGGGTTTCCTGGCTGATTCAGATTGGGGTGGTGGTGCTGCTGGCGCTGCTTTGCGCCAGAGTGTACCAAGCCCTGCTGCTCTATCGGGGAGACCGGCTGAGCTTTGGAAAAATCCTGTCCTTGGCGGCAGGGGAAGGGGGTGCCCGGTGATGAAACGGAATTGGAAGGGCATGGGCAAAGTGTTTGCCTTTACCTTTAAGCAGAAATGGAACACCCGGCGCTGGCGGGTTGCCACCTTCCTCATTGCGGCCCTGCTGATTTTGCTGCCTGCGGGCATCATGGGCCTGCTGGAACTGGCTTCCGGCGGCGGAAACACCTCCTCTGCCAACCCGGTGACCCAGGTGTTTGTAGCAGATGAAACCGGCACGGCTCCCGTGGATTGGAACCAGCTCAACGCCTTGGGGACGGAAGGGTACACCGAAATCCAGTACACTGTTTGCGATAACCCCCAACAGGCTCTCCAGCAGGCGGAACAGGTCCCTTCCGGCGCTGTCCTGCTGGTGGAGCAGGGGGACTCCGGCCTGTCCCTGACCCTCCTGCGCCCGGAGAACGCCGCCTACGACACGGAAGAGCTTTCCGGCCTGGAACAGTTTCTCTCCCAGTCCTCCTCCTTGATTTTGGCGCAGAAGGCGGGGCTGGACGCTTCCCAGCTCCAATCCCTCTCCGCCCAGGTGGAATCCACCCGGCAGGTCCAGGGAGAAGATGGACAGACCCTGACCCCCCAGCAGCAACAGCTGGAAACGGTGCGGATGGTGTTTTCCATGGCTCTGCCCTTTGTGCTGATGATGGCCCTGTACTTTATGGTGCTGTTCTACGGCCAGGGGGTGGCCAACAATGTGCTGATGGAGAAAAACGCCAAGCTGATGGACACTCTGCTGCTGGCGGTGAAACCCACCACCCTGGTGCTGGGCAAGGTGTTTGCCCTAGTCTGCACCAGCCTGTTCCAGCTCTGCCTGTGGGTGGCGGCGCTGGTGGGGGGCTTTGGCCTGGGCTGTGTTTGGGTTAAGGCAGTGAACCCGGACACTCAAAACCCTCTGGTGCTGTTTTTGGACCAGCTGGGACAGATGGAGGGGTTGTTCTCTCCGGGAGGCTGGGCGCTGGCGCTGCTGCTGTTGGCGGCGGGCTTCCTGCTCTACTGCTCTTTGGCGGCCATCGGCGGAGCGGCGGCAGGCAAGCCGGAAGACCTCTCTTCCACCAACCTGCTTTTTACCTTGGCGTTGGTGGTCAGCTTTTTCTGTGTGCTCTACGGCGGCGGTATGGATTTGATGGGCTCCGGCACCGGGGAAGACTGGATGAACTGGATTCCCTTTACCGCCATTCTGGTCACCCCCAGCCGCCTGCTTCTGGGGCAGATTCCTCTGTGGATGGGTGTCTGTTCCCTGGGGCTGACGGTGCTCTGCGCCTTGGCGCTGCTCTGGGTGTCCGGAAAGGTGTACCGGATGATGGCGCTGTACAAGGGCAACCCGCCTAGTTTGGGCAAGCTGTTTGCCATGCTTCGGCGGGAAAAATAAGAATCCGAGAATAGAAGAAACGGACAGCGGGTGAAGTGCAATCATACCGCTGTCCGTTTTTGAATGCTTAGAATTGTAAATGAAAAGGTATCAAACGATCACTCAAGAGCCTTGCGTAATTGAGTGCCTAATTCTATGGCGTTTGGAAAAAGAGACAGAATTTTTTGGCACTGCCGCTTTGTGTAGGGTCTTGCGTTCCACGAAATAATTTTTCCGTTATGTAAAAGAAAATCTATCTCTTGTGACTTGTATGCTCCATAGGGACCGTAAAGAGCTTTTTCCTGCGCCGGAATTGATAAATCCTTTGGAAAACCAATTTTGCTTACATCAGCTATGTGAAAGCGTGTTTGATCCATGACAAGAGTTTTCCTTTTTGCATAGTATCTGGAAAATATAATAAAAGTATCCGTGTACTCTACATAGGTATTTATTATTTGCCAAGGAGCAAGCAATGTTGCTAAATAAAAGAACGGATTTTTAGGCCGAATTTTCATAGCTTCTCCTTTTTGGTTTGATCAAAAGTAAAAAAATAAAGCCCGGTAAAAACCGGGCTTTCAGACTGTCGAGAAACCCAAGTCAAACCGGAAGGCAAGGACTTGGGTTTCTTTTATATTCAAAGGATAAAAACCAGATAATGAACGAAAGAAGGAAATGGTTACCTCCTCCATCCATCGGATGGTTTCGTTTCCACTTCCAGGTGGCTAGCTTTTTCAAATTCATGGCAGCAAACTTTAGCTTCACCCATCGACTGACTTGAGTGAGGCCTCGGTATTGCGTGTACCGCATTCCATGTTTCTCCTTTGCATCCGCAAATACACGCTCTATTTTCTCTTTTCGCATCCGGTATAACTGGGCATATTTAGGCGTGTGCCGGATATCTTCTGCCTTTTCTATGTACTCCTGCCAAAGGTGTCGGCTTACTGTTTTTTCGCTTTTTTGGTTTTCCGTACACCGCCCCAGAGACGGACAAACTTCACATTGATACCCCTTGCTTTTATATTGCCGGTATCCTTCCCGAGTGGTAGTTGCATAATGCAGCAGCTTGTACTCCGGACAAATCACGCAGTCGTAATACTCGTCATACACATAGTCCCGCCAAGGCAATCCGTCTTTTTTGGTTATGGGACGTTTGTAAGCGGTGGAAAGAATTCTTCCACTGTCGAAGATTCGTTTGCAGATCCAGGGGATTTTGTAGGCGCTGTCTGCCACTACGGTTTTGTGTTCTGGGTATTGTTGGCAAAGCCGGTCATAAAGTGGGTCAAAGGCTACGCTGTCGTGAATATTTCCGGGGGTGACTTCTACTTCTAACACAAAGTTGTGTTTGTCGCAGGCGGTATGGGCTTCATAGGCAAAACATTTTTTGTGTTCCCCTTTGTGAAATACCCCGCTGTCCGGGTCTGTCGTGGATACGGTAACCTCTTTTTCCTGAGGCGGTTTGGAATCGTCGTCGTCAAAGGGCTTTTTTCCGTGTTCTTCCCGGTCACGGTTGACTTCCTCAAATAATTCTTTGGCGTACCGTTTAGCCTGCTGGGGAACCACCTTTTGGCTCTTCTTTTTCAAGTTGGCGCTGGCTTGGATATGGGTTCCGTCCACAAAGATAGCTTCCGTATCCAAATATCCTTCTTCCGCCGCCGCTTTTAAAATCCAGCGGAACACATACTCCACCGTGGCGTTGGTAAAGCGGTGTTTGAAATTATAACTGACCGTGGAAAAATGGGGCACTTCCTGATTCAGGGAGTACCCGATAAACCAGCGGTAGGCCAAATTGAGGTTGACCTCTTCTAAAGTCCTGCGCAGGGAAGGAATTCCATAGATGTGCTGGATTAAAACAATTTTCTCCGGTTTGGTGATACCTTGATACCTCTAATATAACAAAAAAGTGCCGCTAATGCGACACTTTTTCGACAGGCTGAAAGCCCGGTAAAAACCGGGCTTTCCGATTGGTACGCCCGGCTGGATTCGAACCAGTGGCCTACAGAGTCGGAGTCTGTCGCGCTATCCAACTGCGCTACGGGCGCATAATTTTTGCTGTCTTTCTGACAACGAAAGCTATTATACCACACCCCTTTAGAAATTGCAAGTCCTTTTTGCATTTTTTCTGGATACATTTTTTAACGGCCAAAACAGAGGCTGGAAAGCATAATAAAACGATACCGGCTTTCGGTTTGCTTGCCAAATCCGGCAAAAAATGCTATACTGAAAAAATCGAATTATCACACTTCGGCGGAGAGGAGCCCTGTTATGTCCAAGCTGTCCCCCATGATGCAGCAATATATGAAAATCAAAGATCAGCATAAAGATCACATCCTGTTTTTCCGCCTTGGGGACTTTTACGAAATGTTTTTCGAGGACGCAAAGCTGGTGTCCAAAGAGCTGGAGCTGACCCTCACCGGCAAGGAATGCGGCCTGCCGGAGCGTGCCCCCATGTGTGGGGTGCCTTACCACAGCGCCAACACTTACATCCGCCGCCTCATCGACAAAGGCTATAAGGTGGCCATCTGCGAACAGATGGAGGACCCGGCCACCGCCAAGGGACTGGTGAAGCGGGACGTCATCCGGCTCATCACCCCCGGCACCGTCATCGAAGAGGACCTGCTGGAAGAATCCAAAAACAACTACCTGGCCGCCCTGATGCTGGGGAAGGGAGAGCTGGCGGTTTGCTTTGCAGACGTGTCCACCGGGGAGGTGATGGCCTCCGCCCGGAACTGCGCCGACCCCGCTGCCGAAGCCATCAGTGAGCTGGCGAAATTTACCCCCTCGGAACTGCTCTATTCCCAAAACGTGGAGCAAAACCCCGCCTTGATGAGCTATATCCGGGACCGGCTGGGCTGCGTGGCTTCCTCCTTGGAGCAGGAAAACTGCCTGCTCCCCCAGCCGGAACAGCTGCTCTGCCGCCAGTTTGGGGTAGAGTCCGGCTATGAGCTGGGCATTGCGGAAGGCTCTTTGCTGGAACAGACTCTGGCAGGGCTGGTGCAGTATGTGGGCAATACCCAAAAAGACGGGGCCAAGCGGCTCAGTCGGGTGACCCTTTACGGGGAAGAGGAATACATGAACATCGACCTCACCGCCCGCCGGAACCTGGAGATTACCCAGACCATGCGGGCAGGGGAAAAGCGGGGCAGCTTGCTTTGGGTGCTGGACAAAACCAAAACCGGCATGGGCAAGCGGTTTTTGCGCAAAGCTTTGGAACAACCCTTGATGGGGGTAGCTGCCATTACCCGGCGGCAGAACGCCGTGGGGGAGTTGCTGGCCAACCAGATTGCCCTGGAAGAACTGCGGACTTTGCTGGACCGGGTGTACGACTTGGAGCGTCTGCTGACCCGGGTGCTGTACGGCACCGCCAGCCCCAGGGAGCTAAACAGCCTGGCCCAAACCGCCGCCCTGCTGCCGGACATCAAGCAGCAGACCGCTTCCTTTACCGGAGAGGAGCTTTCCGGCATCCATCAGCAGATCGACCCCTTGGAGGACGTGGTCCACTTGGTGGAAAGCGCCATTGTCGAGGACCCGCCTTTGACTTTAAAGGGGGGCGACTACATCCGACTGGGGTTCCATCAAGAGCTGGATGAACTGAAATCCCTTCGGGACAATGCCGCCGATGTGATTCAGACCATGGAGCAGGCGGAGCGGGAGCGTACCGGCATCAAGACCTTGAAGATCCGCTCCAATAAGGTGTTCGGCTATTACATCGAAGTCACCAATTCCTTTTTGGACCAGGTGCCTCAGGAATACATCCGCAAACAGACCCTGACCGGCTGCGAGCGGTTTATTACCCAGGAATTAAAGGAGCTGGAAAGCCGGGTGCTCACCGCCAGCGAAAAGATTGTGGCCCTGGAAGCCGCTATTTTGACAGAGGTGCGGCAGTACATCGCCACCCGGGGGGACGCCATCCAGACCACCTCCGCCGCCTTGGCCCGGCTGGACTTTTTGTGCAGTTTGGCGGAGGTGGCCCGGGAAAACGATTACGTCTGCCCCCGGTTTAACGATAAAGGCACCATCCGCATTCAAAACGGCCGCCATCCGGTGGTGGAAAAGATGCTTACCGATTCGGTGTTCGTCCCCAACGATGTGTGGCTGGACCAGAAGGACAACCGGATGCTGATTATCACCGGCCCCAATATGGCAGGCAAGTCCACCTATATGCGCCAGGTGGCGGTGATTGCCATTATGGCGCAGATCGGCAGCTACGTCCCCGCCACCCAGGCGGACCTGACGGTGGTGGACCGGATCTTCACCCGGGTAGGGGCTTCCGACGATTTAACTGCCGGTCAGTCCACCTTTATGGTGGAGATGACCGAGCTGGCCCATATCCTGAAGTACGCCACCCCCAAAAGCCTGGTGATTTTAGACGAAATCGGCCGGGGCACCTCCACCTACGACGGCATGAGTCTGGCCAGGGCGGCGGTGGAATATATGGTGAACACCAAGCGGCTCCACTGCAAGACCCTGTTTGCCACCCACTACCACGAGCTTTGTGAACTGGAGCAGAGCCTGGACGGGGTGAAAAATTACAACATCGCCGTGAAAAAGCGGGGAGACGACATCACCTTTTTGCGGAAAATCGTCCCCGGCGGGGCGGACGACAGCTTCGGCATCGAGGTGGCCAAGCTGGCGGGACTGCCCCAGCCCCTGCTGAACCGGGCCAAGGAAATTTTGGAGCAGCTCAATCAAACGCCCCCGGCTGGCAGCCCGGCCAAACCGGAGAAACCCTCCTCCCCCCAGATGCAGCTCACCGCTTACGTCAGCCAGGTGGAGGAGGAGCTGAAAAAGCTGAATGTGGACCTGCTCACCCCCATTGAAGCCTTAAATGAACTGTATGAGCTGAAAAAGCTTTTGCCTTAATTATTTGGAAGGGAAAGAAGGTGCGTTATGCCGAAAATCCGTCTGCTCCCGCCCCAGGTGTCGGAGCTGATTGCCGCCGGGGAGGTGGTGGAGCGCCCCTCCTCGGTGGTGAAGGAACTGCTGGAAAACGCCATCGACGCCAAAGCCACCGCCATTACCGTGGAGCTGAAAGAAGGGGGCATCCGCTACCTTCGGGTCACCGACAACGGCATAGGAATCGCCGGGGAAGATGTGCCCACCGCCTTTTTGCGTCACGCCACCAGTAAGCTGGAAAAGCGGCAGGATCTGGAACAGATCGCCACCCTGGGCTTCCGGGGGGAAGCACTGGCTTCCATTGCCGCCGTGGCCAAGGTGGAGCTTCTTACCAAAACCCAGGAAGAAAAGCTGGGTACTCGGGCCACCGTTCAGGGCGGGGGAAGGGTGCACACCGAAGCGGTGGGCTGCCCGGAAGGCACCACCATTTTGGTGCGGGACTTGTTTTATAACCTGCCCGCCCGGCTGAAATTTTTGAAAAAAACCGCCACCGAAGCCGCCTATGCCGTGGACGTGGTGGAAAAGCTGGCTTTGAGCCACCCGGAAATCTCCTTCCGGCTGATCAAGGACAATAAATCCCTGCTGCACACCCCCGGAGACGGCAAGCTGCTCAGTGCGGTGTACGCTGTGCTGGGACGGGAGTTTGCCTCCCAGGTGCGGGAAGTGGACTATACCTACAACAACATCCGCCTTACCGGCTTCATTACCCGCCCTTCCTATACTCGGGCCAACCGGAAATTGCAGCATTTTTTCGTCAACCAGCGGTATGTCCGCAGCGGACTGTGTATGCAGGCGCTGCAGGAAGCCTATCAAAATGAAATTATGGTGGGGCGGTTTCCTGCCTGTGTGCTGGAACTGACCCTGCCTTACGCCAGTGTGGATGTAAACGTCCACCCGGCCAAAACCGAAATCAAATTCCTACAGGATTCCTCGGTGTATGAGTGCATCTATTTTGGGGTGAAAAGCGCTTTGAGCGCTGCGGACG
>PPYE01597515.1_pt1 | contig 23911 bp, 21 predicted proteins | sample 1559881 | NCBI WGS metagenome assembly PPYE01 (sample SAMN08240022, study PRJNA423297) | Human gut metagenome, whole genome shotgun sequencing project. | reverse complement strand
GCGCAGAGGCGCCTTGCTGCGGCAGCGGGGCGGCGGCCTCCCTCCAGGTAAAAGAGCTGTCAAGCGCACCCTGCCGCCCCTGCGGGGCTTGCCCTGCCGTGCTGAAGGCGGCCTCCTCCAAGGGCACTGCGCCCCGCGGCATCCCGGAAGGCCGGGTGCCCCCCTGCCGGGGCAGGCCCTGCTCCGCGTGCGGCGCAGGCGCGGCCGCACCGTCGGCCAGTGCGGTGAACACGGCACTGTCGTCCTGCCGGGGCAGGCTGCGGAAGGCCGCCTCGTCCAGCGGGACGGCATGCGGCTCAGTTTTGGGGCGCTGTGCGTGCGGCGCCGCGCCCTGCGGCGGCAGATGGATGTCTCTGTGCGGTTCCTGTGCCATGCAGCCTTCCCTCCTTCCTGCGCGGCCTGTGTGTGCGGCGGCCTCCTGTCAGTGGAACGAGGCCCGCCGCGTCATTTCTTCAGCGGGCGGCGCGTGCCGTCCGGCTCTACCAGAACAGTGCTGTCAAGCTGCACCTTCAGCGAGCGCTTCATTGCGTCGATATATTCCCGGCGCAGCGCAGCCTGTTCTGCCCTCTCCTGTTCTGTCAGGCCCTGCGCGCGGCTTTTGCGCGCCAGCTCATTGATGCGCGCTATCTTTTCGTTCGTCATGCGGTTTCCTCCTGGCGCCCTCCCGGGCGGTGTTTTCTGTCTTCTCACTGTGCGCAAAAGGGCCGTGCGGCCCAGCCTGAATAGTAAATATGACGCCGCAGCCCTCGGGCCCATGCCCCCGGCCTGCATCCGCCATAGGCGCGGCCTCGGACGGCAGCTTCATTCTGTGCCCGCGCTTATATGTGCCGGGCGGCAGCATGCCGCGCCTCCGGGCTTCTGCCGGGCTTTGGCCCGCATCCGCCATAGGCATGACGGATGCTCCGGCAGGCTTTCGCCCGGCCCTACGGCTCGTGCCCATCAGGTACACATATTATACCACATCCATACGGTGAACGGTGCGGCTGACACCATTTTGTAAAGTTCCCGATACAAACACGAATGCCCGCCTGCCCCAAAAGGGGAAAGCGGGCACCCGTGCTGTTGTGAAAGAAGAGGAAAAACGTATCGATTTATGTAGAAACCTTCGGCTGTGCCGAAAGATTGCCGGTTGCCGCCGGGCGGCCCCATGCAAAGCAGCATAACGGGCGGCCCGGCTTGTTTTGTTCCCTTGTGCAGCGGGCTTCTGCCCGCACACGGTTCTTTGGGTAAGCCCCGGCGCGCATTTGGCAGCGGAGTTCCGCACGCCGCGCGCAGAACAAGTGCACATGGCGCTTGGCGGGGGCTTGTGCCTTGCGCTTTCCTGTGTGATGTGCCCTTGTGGCAATTATGATATTACAGGAAGAATGTGAATAAAGTTTGATAGAAGCCTGAACAGTTTGCAAAGAATGCGTGGAAAGGATGTGAAGGCCCCTAAACAGGCCCCGCGGCCCGCCGCCCGCGTGCATGCAGCCGCAGAATATGATATAATAGGTATGATACCGCAGGCAGGGCGAGAGCCCGCCGAAGCAGCCGCCATGCCGCGGACAGATGCCGGCGGAAGCGGCGGCAGAAGCCCGCAGGCGCGGCATGTTGTACAGCGTCAGATATATTTATTCCGCGGCGGCAGCCGCAAAGCACAGGCGGTCACCGCCGGAAAGGGGAAGCCCATGCCGGAAAATTACAGGATGCAGATGGAGCGCGTGCTGAAAGAGAACAGCGCACGCCGCCCCAGACTGCTTTTACACTCGTGCTGCGGGCCGTGCTCCAGCGCTGTGCTGGAGGCGCTGTGCCCCCATTTTGAGGTGACGGTGGATTATTACAACCCCAATATCGACACCGCAGAGGAATATGCCCACCGCGCGGCCGAGCAGGCGCGTTTTACTGCGGCCGCGCCCTTTGCCGCAGGCACGCAGGTGCTGGTGGCCCCCTATGAGCCGCAGGCCTTTTATGCCGCAGTGAAGGGGCTGGAGCATATCCCCGAAGGCGGCGCACGGTGCTTCGCCTGCTATGCGCTGCGGCTGCGCCACGCGGCGGCGCTGGCAAAACAGCTTTCATGTGAATATTTCTGCACCACGCTCTCTGTAAGCCCGCATAAAAACGCCGCAAAGCTGAACGAGCTGGGCTGCGCCATTGCCGAAGAATACGGCGTGAAGTGGCTGCCCTCCGATTTCAAAAAGGCGGACGGCTTCCGCCGTTCCACAGCGCTGAGCGCAGAATACGGCATGTACAGGCAGGATTACTGCGGCTGCGTATTCTCCAAACGCGAGGCCGAAGCGCGCCGCGCCGCGCGGGCTCCGGCACTGTAAAACAGTATGGACGTGCCCGCAGGGTACGTCCATTATTTTTGTCGCGCCCGGCTGCCTTCATGCCTGCCGCGCACAAAAATATACGCAAAAACGGCGTGCTGCCCCTTGCGGGGGCATGCGCCGTTTTCTTTATAAAATAAGGGCCGCATGGAGAGCCGGCGGGCAGGCCCGTGTTTTCGTTTATCATGCTCTGCATGCAGGCATACAGCCCCGGCCCCGCCCGTTTTCTACGCCGTATGCAGAGAAAGGCGGGGGCCCGCAGGGGCCCGCGCCTTTCTGTACTTCTTTTATTTTCCGCAGCCGCCCGGCCTCAGCCGAAGGGATGGTAGGCGCCGTCCTCGCCCAAGGACATGGACTGCCCTGCCGGGGCAGACGCCTGAGACGTGCCGCCCGCCGACTGCGAGGTGCTGGCGGGCAGGCTGCCGCTGTCCGCCGCAATGGACTGCGAAATGCTGGAGCGCGCATGGCAGGTGTATCCGCCCCCTGCAGAAGGCGGCGGATGGTATCCAGCGCGGCCAGCGCGCAGCGCTTGCCCGCGTCCGGCGTCTGGGCAAAGCGGCGCACATACACCTGCCCGCCGTAGGCCACCGCCATATACACATCGCGCCCGGCTTTGCCAAGGCCCGTGACGGAAACGCCGAACTCCGCCTTCGAGCACTTGGCCGCAGCCGCGGCGCGCGCGGCTGCCACCTGGGGCGGATAGGTGGCGTCACAGTTCTTTGCCGCCATGGCCTTTATCTTTGCAGCCACGCGGGAATCCTGATAGCTGGAATCGCCGAAATCGAACACATTCGCGCCGCGCTTCGTGTGCGAGAACTCCTCGCCCAGAAGGCCGCCCGTCTTTGGGTCGGACGCCGCCACCAGCGCCTCGGCCTGCATCAGCTCGCCCGCCGCAAAATAGGCCACGCTGCCCTTGCCGCGGCCATAGGCCGCATCGCCCAGGGCCATTTCGAAACGCTCGGCAATGCGCTCGGTAAGCTCGGTGGCCGCTGCGGGCGCATGGGCGCGCGCGGTGATGACGATAAGCACCTCGCCCGCCTGGCCGAACAGGTTCAGCGCCACGTCCTGCATGCCGTTCATCTGCTTTGCCACCTGCTTGAGCACGGCCATATCCGGCTCGAACGTGCGCACAATCAACTGTTTTTCCACATTTTTATCCATAGTAGCGTCCTCCAAACGAGAATTTGAACGTTCCTGTCAGGCGTCGCGCGGCGCCCCTGCGCCGCCCATATGCGCGGGCGCGCTGCCCTCGAACGCCTCGCACCCCGGCTGCGGCAGGGAAAGCGCCAGCCGCCGCAGCATCTCCAGCGCGTATTTGGCCGAAAACCCGCGCACGGTGTCCCGCGTGCGGTTTTCAATGAGAAGCCTTTGCACATACACCTTATTTTCGCATGCCGCGGCCAGAAATACAAGCCCCACGGGCTTTTCTTTTGTGCCGCCGCCCGGCCCGGCAATGCCGGTGATGCCGATGCCGAAGTCTGCCCCGGCGGCGCGGCGCACGCCCCGAGCCATTTCGGCGGCCGTCTCGGCTGAAACGGCGCCGTACTGCCGCAGTGTTTCGGCCGAAACGCCCAGCACGCGCATTTTCTGCCCGTTGGAATAGGTACACGCGCCGAAGCCGAACACCTCGCTTGCGCCCGGCACATCGGTAAGCGCCGCGCTGACCAGCCCGCCCGTGCAGCTTTCGGCCGTGGCGGCCGTGGCGCCCGTTTTCTGCAGCGCGTGCACCACGGCGGCCGCCAGCGTCTCGCCGTCCTCGCCGTACACGGCGTCGCCCAGCACGGCGTAAAACTCGCCCGCCAGCGCGCGGCACATGGCTGCGGCAGCGGCGGCATCCCGCGCCTTTGCCGTAATGCGGATGAACACCTCGCCCGTCTTGGCATACAGCGCCGCGGTGGGGTTTTCGCCCGAAAGCAGGTGTGCCACCTTCCCCTCCAGATGGCTTTCGCCTATACCCGCCACGCGCAGGGTAAGCGAGTGCAGCGCACAGTTTGTCAGGCCGGCCAGCCACGGCCTTACCTCGTTCAGAAATATGGGCTGCAGCTCGGCGGGCGGGCCGGGCAGCAGCACGGCCCACTTGCCCCCTGCCTTTGCCTCGAACAGCATGCCCGGCGCCGTGCCGTTGGCGTTGTGCAGCTTTCTGCCGCGCACAGGCACATACGCCTGCTTTTCGTTGTTCGGCGGCATGGTGCGCCCCCAGGCGGTGAAAAATGCGCGGATGCGGGCAAGCTCTTCCCCGTCAAGGCGCAATTCGTCTTCAAAGGCGCGCGCCACCGTCTGTTTCGTAAGGTCGTCGTCCGTGGGGCCAAGCCCGCCGGAAAACACCAGCAGATCGCTGCGCTGCATGGCAAGGCGCACCACGCTTTCCAGCCGGGCGGGGTTGTCGCCCACCACGCTTTGAAAGTGCACGGTGACGCCAAGCTGTGCCAGCTGCTGCGAAAGGAACTGCGCGTTCGTGTTCAAAATATCGCCAAGCAAAAGCTCGGTGCCCACGGCGATGATTTCTGCCGTCAACGGCTTCTCCCCCTTTTCGGGGCCGCGGCGCGCGGCCCGCTGTGCGTTTTGCCTTCTCTTACAGGCACACGGCCTCCACAGGCGTTTCGGCGGCTGCCGCGCGCTCCAATTCCGCCAGGGCGGGCATGGCGGCCTCGGCCGCCTCTATCTCTGCCAGCGTGGGCTTTGTCTTGGGGTGCGGCGGGGTGAAAATGGTGCAGCAATCCTCATAGGGCAGGATGCTTGTCTCGAACGTGCCGATGCGCCGCGCAATATCGGTTATCTCGGTTTTGTCCATGCCGATGCACGGGCGCAGGATGGGCAGGCCCTGCGCGGCGTCCGTGCAGGCAAGGGCCATCAGCGTCTGGCTGGCCACCTGGGCCAGGCTCTCGCCGGTGATGATGGCCTTCGCCTGCTCTTTTTCACACAGGATATTCGCAATGCGCAGCATGCTGCGGCGCATGAGCACGGTGAACAGCACGTCCGGCGCGTTGTCGCGGATATATTCCTGCGGTTTCGTATAGGGCACCACATACACGTTCAGGTTGCCCGTGTAGGGCGTAAGCTCTTTCGCCAGCTTCAGCACCTTCATGCGGGCGCGCTCGCTGGTGTAGGGCGGGCTTGCAAAGTGGATGCAGGTGAGCGAGAGCCCGCGCTTTGCCATCATATAGCCCGCCACAGGGCTGTCGATGCCGCCGGACAGCATCAGCGCCGCCTTGCCCGATGTGGACACCGGCAGCCCGCCCGCGCCCGGCTGCTTGCCCGCGTGCACATAGGCGGCAAAATCGCGCACCTCTACGGTGACGTTCACCTGCGGGGCGTGCACGTCCACCTTCAAATGCGGGTAGGCGGCCAGCAGGACGCCGCCCAGCTCGCGGCCAATCTCCATGCTGTTCAGCGGAAAAGCCTTGTCCGAGCGCTTGGCGCTCACCTTGAAGGTGGCCGCGCCCGAAAGCGCGCCGCGCAGGTATTCCACCGCCGTGGCGGAAATGCTGGCGAACGTCTTATCGCACACGGCGGCGCGGCTCACCGCCGCGATGCCGAATATTTTTTTCACGCGCTCGAACGCCTCGTCCATATGCGCGGCGGCCGCATCGTCCTGCGGCTCGGCATACATGGTGCTCTGCGCCTTGTACACCCTGAAATCGCCCAGGCTTTTCAGCCTGCGGCGCATGGTTTTTACCAGTATGCTCTCGAATGTGGCCCGGTTCAGGCCCTTCAGCGCCATCTCGCCCTGATAGGCGAGTATCAGTTCCCTCATGCAAGCTTCCTCTTTCTGTTTTACGTCTGCATGCGCACGGCGGGCCGTCAGCGGCGCGCGCGCGCAAGGCTTTTCACGCCCTCGGCCACACCGGCCAAAAGCGCGTCCACATCCGCCGGGGTGCTGTGAGAGGAAAACGACACGCGCACGGCGCTGTCGATGCGCTCTTTCGCAAGCCCCATGGCGGAAAGCGTGTGGCTGGCCTCGCCCCTGGCGCAGGCCGAGCCGCTTGAGACATACACGCCCCTTGCCTCCAGAAAATGCAGCATTGTTTCGCTGCGGATGCCGGGCACGGAAAAATTGGCAATGGCCGGGTGCCCGCTTTGCGGGCTGTTGCGCACGGCGCCCTCTATTTGGGCAAGGCCCTGCCACAGCCGCGCGCTGAGCGCGGCGCACGCCGCCGTCATGGCCGGGGCGTCCAGCATTTGGGCGGCCCTGCCCAGCGCGGCAATAAAGGCCGTGTTCTCTGTGCCAGGGCGCAGGCCGCGCTCCTGATGGCCGCCGCGCCACACGGGCGCAAGGTTTGCGCCGCTGCGCACATACAAAGCGCCCACGCCCTTGGGCGCGTGCACCTTGTGGCCGGACACGGCATAGCTGTCTATCTGCGTTTCGCGCAGGCGCAGCGGCAGCTTGCCCCAGGCCTGCACGCCGTCCACATGCACAAAGGTGCGGCTGTTTTTCCGCTTCACCTGCGCGGCCAAAGCCGCCGCGTCCAGCACGCTGCCCACCTCATTGTTCATGTGCATGGCCGTCACCAGCGCCGTTTTGGGGCCCACTGCGTCCACCAGCGCCTGCATGGGCACGCAGCCCGTTCCGTCCGGCTGCACCAGCGTCACGCGCCAGCCCTCCTGTTCCAGCGCGGCCACGGCGTTCTGCACGGCGGGGTGCTCGTACCCGGTGGCGACAATATGATCCGCCCAGGCCCTGCGGGCCTTTGCCGCGCCGAACACGGCCATGTTGTCGCCGTCGGTGCCGCAGCTTGTGAACACCACCTCGCCCGGGCGCGCGCCCAGGCTTTCGGCCACGGCCTCGCGCGCTGTTTCTATCACCTCTTCGCTGCGCGCGCCCGGCGCATACAGCGAAGAGGGGTTTGCAAAATGCTCGCGCAACACACGGCACGCAACATCCGCCACCTCATCCGCCACGGCGGTGGTGGCCGCATTGTCCAGATAATGCACGGCTTCGCCCCCAGCTCACAAAGACATATATAGTTATTATACTAGGTTTCGCCCCCATGTGCAACGAAAAGCGCACAGAAAAGCGGCCCTTGCCGCACCCTGCCGCGCACCATGCGCACGGCAGGGCGCCGCAGGGGCCGCCAGCTTGAAAAAACGGGGCGCGGCGGGCGTTATCACCAGCCCTCCCGCGCTGCGGCCAGCGCGCCCAGCACGGGCCCCTCGCGGAAGGGCCGGGCCGCCTCGGTGTGCCCAGCCCAGAACAGGTCTGCCGGGATGAGGGCATAACCATCCCAGTACGTCCCGCTGCCCAGCAGGCCGGCGCGGTTTACCACCAGCATGTCTTCACCCCACTGCCCGTAAACCTGCCAGTCGCGCAACTCGCCGTACCCGTCTGTATACTGCGCGTCCACCAGCACGCGCTCTGTGGTAGAAAGCTGCATCCACTCCTGCCGGGCACCGTATAAAGGCGCCCAGCCGCCGCACGCGCGCGCCAAATCCAAAACCTCATTTTCCTCCAGGGCTGCCAGCGGCTGCACCGCGCGCCGGCGCAGGTCTGCGCCCCACACAGTGCATCCCTGCCGCACCACCTGGCCGTCCCCGGCATTCTGGTAAAGCTCGCCGGCGGTAAAGTACAGCATGCCGCCGTCCACCGCACAGTCGCCGTATGCGAGGCATGGCGCCCGCACCACAAGCTGCTCGGCCCCAGTGACGGGCGATTTCAAAAATATTTCTGTGGCGGCGGCGCTGTATTCTGCCGCGCGGTAGGGCGCATAGGGCTCAAGCGTGCCCACCGCGGCAGGCAGCACGGTGCGGCCGCATACGAAAAGGCCGTCCCATACGCCCAGCACCTCGGTGCCCGGCGAGACGGGCACCGGCTGAGGCGTGCCGCCGCCCAGCTCCACCGCCAGCAGGGCACAGGGCGCCTCCGGGCCGCGGGCCTCGCTTGTGAGAAAAAGATACAGCATATCTTCGCCTGCATACCATTCCATCTGGCCGCAGGCCTCGTACGGCGCAAGAGAGACGCGCGCCAGCTCTTCCCAGCCGGTGAGGCCCTGCGTCATGCCGCGCAGCACAAGGCTGGGCGCGCCGTCCACGCCCTCGATGGGCAAAGCATACTGCAAATCGTACACGCGCCCGCCCCGCGCAAAGGCGCCGAGCGAGCTTTGCACCAGCGCAGGACATTCGCTTTTCGCGCTGTGCGCACAGCCCGGCCGCCCGCACAGCACGCCCTGCTGCATGGCGGCTTTGTCCAGCACAGTGAGCAGCACGCCCGCCCCGGCATTCACCGGCAGCATGCAGCGCGTCTCGTCCAGCGGCTGGGGCCCGCCGTCCAGCTTCTGCAGGCCCGCGCACGCGGCAAGCGCCCCACCGGACGCCTGCATGGCGTCAAACGCCTGTTCCATCTGCGCATAGGTGTCTGCGGGCAGCACCCGTGCATTCAGCAGAAGGTAACGGTCGCCCAGCGTGTCGTCCTGCACTGTGCCGGCGGCCAGCAGCACCTCACCGTCCCGGGAATAGACAGCGTCTTCACCATAGCTGGTGCCGCTGCACGGGGCCCAGTCCTCCAGCATATCCAGGCCCAGATATTCGCAGTAGGCGCGCAGCATGTCCGCTTTGACGCCCGCCGCGTCAACAGGCCCGGCATTTATCAGGCACAGGCGCGCGCTCACCACCTTGCCGGTGCGGCTTTCCACCGTCAGCTCGCACAGGCGGCTGTTCGTCTGCTGCTGCGTCAGCGCCAGCGTCAGAAAGCCCGCGGTGTCCGCCTGATAGGTGCACTGGTAAGCATCGTCCGCCTCCAGCCCGTCCACAAGCGGCACGCCCAGCGCCTCGGACAGCACGCCCGCGGCCCGCATCTCGTCCAGATACGAGGCCATCAGCATCTGCCCGTTATAGCCCATATCCACTTCGCCGTACAGCGGCTCCTGCGTGCTGCCGGCCTGCCGGCTGCGCTGGGCCAGCGCACGCACAAGGTAAAGGTCATCCCCTTTGGGGCTCAGCGCGCCCGTGGCCTGTGTGCGCGCATGCGGCGCGGTGAGCAGGCCGATGTCCGTCAGGCGCAGGGCCAGCATGGGCAGCGCGCTGATGGCCAGCGCCAGCACCCCTGTGGCAAGCACCGTGCGCGCCGCCCGGCTGTGCACGGCGGCGCGTAGGCGCGCAAGGCGCGGGTGAGGGTGTTTCATGCGTCCTGCGCCTCCTTTGCCTCTTTCAGTGTGAACGACACGCGCGTGCCCACGCCTGCCTGGCTTTCGATGCGAAGCTGCGCGCCGTGCAGCGCGGCTATTTTCTGGCACAGGGCAAGGCCCATGCCGCTGCCGCCCGCTTTGCGCGCGCGGGATTTATCCACCATATAAAACGGCTCTGTCACGCGGCACAGCTCTTCCTTCGGAATGCCGCAGCCCGTGTCGCGCACGCACAAAAGCACACCGCCGCCGGGCGCGCGCGTGCACAGCACATGCACCATGCCGTCCTTTGGGGCTGCCTTTTGGGCGTTGTGCACAAGGTTGTACAGAAGGTCCACCAGCAGGTCTTCGTCGCCCAAAACTGCCAGGCCCTTTTCGCCGCGCATATCCAGCTTTACAGCGCCCAGCACGGGTGCCAGCGAGGCGGACAGCCGCCGCAGCACCCTGTCCATCTGCACGGCGGCCAGGGCCGCGGGCTGCTGGGCCAGGCCCAGCAGGGCCAAAAGCTTGCCGCTCAGCGCCTCCACGCGCTTTGCCTCGCTGAAGATATAGCCCGCGGCGCGGCGGCGGCTTTCGGGGTCCGGCTCCAGCGTGCGCAGGGTGTCGGCATAGCCGATGATGGCCGTCATGGGTGTTTTGAGTTCATGGGTGAACGCACCCATGAACTCTTCACGCTGGCGCGCGGAAAGCGCCAGCGCGTCCACATTTTTCTGCACGGCCTCGGCCATGGCGTTGAAGCTTTCGGCCACGCTGCCTATCTCGTCCTGCGTGGCCACCTCGGCGCGGGCGGTGTAGTCGCCGCGCGCAATGCGCCGCGAGGCGCCGTACAATTCATCCAACGGGCGCGTCATGCGCTTTGTCAGCAGCACAATAGCCAGCGCACACACGCCGAGGGCGCCTGCCTCCATGCACCAGAAGCGGGCAAGCTGCCTGTCGCGCGCGGCAAACACGCCCGTCACATCGCTCAGCGTGCGCAGGCGGTAGCTTTTATTCGGGGCCGAGACGGTGCTCTCTAAAAGAAGATAGGTGCTGCCCTGCGCGCGGCGGAGGTAATATTCCTGCCCGCCGATGGCCTGTACGCTCTCGCTGGCCTCGGCGGCCGCCGCGCCAAGCGAGGAAAACAGCAGCATACCATCCGCATTTCCCAGCCAGATGCCGCTTTGGCTGCCGTCGTCGCCAAAATCGGCTATTTCCATGGCGCGCTCTGTCAGCGCGTCGTCTGTCACTTCCTCGCCGCGCGCCATCAGGCCCAGCACTTCCGTCTCCAGCGTATAGTACTGCATGCGGTGCCACTGCTCGGCCTGGGCCGCAGCCTGGCGCAGCATGTCTGCGGAGTTTACATACACCAGCACAAAGCCGCCCAGAGAAAACACGCCCGCCAGCAAAAGCAGCATGGCGCAGGAGAGCCTCTGTGCAAATTTCAAGGCTCGGCCTCCTCTTTTTCCAGCTTGTAGCCCACCTTGTATACGGTGGTTATTTTATCGTGCCAGCCCAGCTTTTTGCGCAGGCGGTTGATGTGAAGGTCCAGCGTGCGGGTGTCCGGGTCCATCTCGCCGCCCCACACGCGCTCGAACAGGGCGTCGCGGTACAGCGCCGCACCGCGGTTGCGCAAAAGCTGCTCCAAAAGGTCGAACTCGCGCGGGGTGAGCCCCACGGGCTCGCCCGCCTTTGTCACCGTGCGCGCCACTGCGTCAAGCTGCACATCCCACGCGCGCAGCATGCGCCCGCCGCGCCCCGTGCGCCGCAAAACACTCTCCACGCGGGCCACCAGCTCGGCTATTTCAAACGGCTTTACGATATAGTCGTCTGCACCAAGGCGCAGGCCCTTCACCCGGTCGCCCAGGCTGCCCTTTGCCGTGATAAAAATCACCGGCGTGCCCGTGGGGCGCAGGTATTCCAGCAGCTCGTAGCCGTCCAGGCCGGGCAGCATGATGTCCAGCAAAACAAGGTCGTATGCGTTCTGCTCAATGCGGTCCGCCGCTGTGAGGCCGTCGTTCACCGCCTCGCAGGTATAGCCCACGCGCTCGAGGCTCATGGCAATCAGGCCGGAGATAGCCTCTTCATCCTCCACAATCAAAATGCGGTTCATAATGTGCCGCCGCCTTTCCTGTATGATGCTGCCGCCGCGCGGCGGCCTTTGCCCATGATGATACTATACGCGCCATGTATCTGTTTTGTATCGCCGCACGGCGCACTGCCGCGCATTTGCCGCACGGCCTTGCATTCCGGCCGCATATGGCATATGATAAAGGCACGGCAAAGGCGCAGCGCCCTCTGCGCGTGCCTTTGGGAAACGAGGTAACAGAAATGAAAAAGCTCCTGCTTCACGCCGCGGCCCTGGCTGCGGCGCTGGCCCTTTCACTGGCAGCGTGCAGCGCGGCGCCGTCCTCCACCGGCGAAAGCGCACCCGCGGGCCAAAGCGCGGCCCAGAGCGCCGCGCCCCAAAGCCAAAGCGCCGCCAGCGGCAGCGAAGAGGCCGAAGTGCTGCTGTATATCGGCATGAGGAACTCCTATGCCCAATACGCCGCATCCGTGCCTGCCCCCGCGCAGCCGGACGGGGTGATAGCCGCCATTGGCGGGCTGACCGGGTGGGACTGCACCCTCGCGTGCCCGGTGGAGCAGGGCGACGGCTTTGTAAAGGTGCGCTTTGCACAGCAGAGCGCGCTGTTTGCCGGCCCGCCGGAGCCGCAGAAGGACGAATTCCACATGTATGACGCAGAGCAGATGTGCCGCACCTTTCTGGACAGCGTGGCCCGCACCCTGCAGGCCAACTTTGCCGGGAAGGACGGCCAGCCGCTGGAGGTATACTACCTGCCGGAAAGCGGCAGCGGCGACCTCATTTTGGAAAACATCGGCCTTGCCATTTCGCCCAAAACGCCCTACGCGGTCTCTTAACGGGCGCACACGCGGCGGCCTCATACCGCAAGCACCCCGCGCCGCCTGCTGAATACGCAGGCGGCGCGGGGCGTTTTCTGCATGTGTACTGCGGCGCTATTCTGCGGGAAGCAGCAGGCCGCTGAGCGCGGCATACTGCTCCAGCCCAAGCTGTTCCGGCCGGGCGGAGGGCGGCGCCCCCACGGCCTGCAGCGCGGCGGCCACCTGCGCCTTCGGCAGGCCCAGCCCCGCGCTGACGGCGTTGGCCGCCGTTTTGCGCCGCTGGCTGAACGCCGCGCGAATGGTGCGGAACATGGCCCTTTCGCTTTGCGGCGCCACCGGCGGCGCCGCGTGCAGCGAAAGGCGCAGCACCGCGCTTGTCACCTTGGGCGGCGGGTAAAAGCTGCCCGGCTGCACGCTGAACAGCACCTGCGGGCGCGCATAGTAGTGCACGGCATAGCTCACCGCGCCCGCCCCGCGCGTGCCGGGCAGCGCGGCCAGGCGCTGGGCCGCCTCTTTCTGCACCATTACGGTGATGTGCTGCAGCGGAAGCCTGTCCTCCAGCAGCTTCATCACAAGCGGGCTTGTGATATAATACGGCAAATTGGCGCACACCGCCACCTTCATGCCCGGAAACTCCTGGCGGATAAGGGCGGCAAGGTCCAGCTTCAAGGCGTCGCCCTGTACGATGCGGATGTTGGAAAAACCCGCCAGCGTCTCGGCCAGCAGGGCGGGCAGTCGGGCGTCCAGCTCTATGGCCACCACCCTGCGCGCGCGCAGGGCCAGCTCTTTTGTCAGCACGCCGATGCCGGGGCCTATCTCCAGCACGCCGTACGTCCCGTCGATGCCGCTGGCCTCCACAATTTTCGGGCACACGCCGGGGTTCACGATGAAATTCTGCCCCAGCCCCTTCGACAAAGAAAAGCCGTGCGCCGCACACAGGCGGCGGATGACGGCAATGTCCGTCAGCTCCATAGGCACCTCATTCCCTCCAATCACCGCCACCGGCCATGCCGGCGGCCTGCACAGGGCCCCGTTGGGGCACGCCCCGCGCAGAGCCTGTAAATACCGCGTCATCCGCGGGGCGCCTTTGGGCGCGCCCAGAAGGGGGCCCTTTTATCCGCCCTGCATGAAAGCCCCGGCGGGCGGTGCGCCGCCCGCCCTCTGGGCAGGCCCCTGCAAGCCGCGCTTTCGGGCGCGCCAAAGCCCGGCGCCGTCAGCCCGCCCCGCGGCTTTGTGCTCCCGGCCTTCTGCGGCGGCCAGACGGCCTCCATTTTCTGAAAAAGAAGTTTTTTCACCGCGCAAAAGCCTTTTGAAGCGGGCTGTGCTGCGCAGGGAGGCCTGCGCCGGGCTGTTTCCCCACACGCAGGCAGCTTGAAGCCGCCTGCAAAAAAGTGCCGCGCCATGCGCCGGGGCCCTGCGGCCCCGGCCGCAGGCGCGGCGTTTGCCGTTTTTATTCCGGCGGCGTCATTCGCCGCTGGCCGGGGCCGATGCCGCAGCGCTGCCGGAGGCGCTTTCCGCCCCGGACGCCGCCGCCCCGCCCTGCTGGCGGTTCAAAAGCAGAGCCGCCGTCTCGAAGGCTTTTGCTATCTGCGGGTCGTTTTCCACCGTATAGGTGTAATAGCTGCGCTCTTCCTCCGCACTCAGGGGCACCTCTACGTCCGGCGCAACGCCGGTGCCGTCAAAGCTCTGGCCGTTATGGTCCAGCAGCTTGCCCACCGTGAACGAAACGGCCGTGCCGTTCGTCATGGCGACGGGCTCGCAGGTGATGCTGCCCTTGCCCGCCGTGGTAACACCCACAAGGCGGCCCTTTTCAAAAATACGGATGCTGTCGGCCAGAAGCTCGGCGCCCGCGGCGGTGTTTTTGTTCATCAGCACCACAATGGGCAGCGCCACCTCTTTGTTGTCGGAGGTATCCAGCACCGTCACCTCGCCGCCCTTTTCCTGGCTGGCGATGGTGCCCACGGGGCACAGCATGTCAATGACATCCATGGCCTCCGTCAGACTGCCGCCGTCGTTGTCGCGCACGTCCAGCACCAGGCTGTCGATGGGCGTCTCCCTGCCCAGCATATCCTCCAGCGCGGCCTCCAGCTCTTTTTCCGTGTTGGCGTTGAAGGTGTAAATGCGCACATAGCCGCCTGTCTTTCCCTGCGGCACTGTGTACTCGATGCTGGGCATATCGTACTGGCGGCGCTGCAGCTCTGCCGTCTGCGTCTCGCCGGCCAGATTCGTGCCCGTCACCGTAACGGTGGTACCCGCCTCGCCGCGCAAAAGGCTGTTCACCTGCGCAAGGGTCAGGCTTTTCACGTCGGTATCGCCTATTTTGGTTATCATCCAGTTCTTTTCAAACCCGGCCTGCTGGGCGGGGCTGTCGGTGTAGACGCGCACCACGCGCGCGCTGCCCGTAGCGGAGTCCTTCACCACGTCCACGCCCACGCCCACCACCTTGCCGGACTGGATGCCCTTGTACTCGGTGTACTGCGCAGCTGTATAGTACAGGGCGTTCGCATCGCCGATGCCCGCCATATAGCCCGCGCCCATCATGTCATAAAGGGTGGTGTCGTTTATCTCGCCGTAATAGTTGGCGCGCACGGCCTTGTCTATCTCGGCAATGTTGTTGTACATCACCTGCTTTTGCCGCACGCTGGATACCGTAGAGTTGAATATCTGTGTGGACAAAATCATGGTGACGACGAACGTGACGGTCATGGCAAGGATGGCAATGGCCACCGCCAGGTTCACCGTTATCTTTTTGTTCATAAACTCATCCTTTCCCCAAAAGGGCGGGCGTTCAGCCTCCGTTCAGATACGGCCAGGCCGACACGGGCGTGCCGTTCACATTCACCTCAAAGTGCAGGTGGTTGCCCGTAGAGTTGCCGGTAGAGCCCACATACCCGATGAGCTGGCCCTGCGTGACGAACACGCCGTCCGTGATGCCCTCCGCCCGGGCGGACATGTGCCCGTAGATGGTGACAAGGCTGGGCGAATGGCTTATCTTCACGCAGGTGCCGTAGCTCCAGTGCGCCGTGGTAGACACAACGCCGTCCGCCGCCGCATAGATGGGCGTGCCCGCAGGGGCGGGTACGTCCATGCCGCGGTGCACGTCCTTTACACCGTATATCCAGCGCACGGTGCCGAAATCGCTGGAAAGCGTGGTGTAGCCCGGAATAGGCCACTGGAACTGGCCCTTACCGTCGCCCAGCACATAGCTGTTGCCCGTGCTGGAGCCCGCCCACGCGGCCCACTCCTTCTGGGCCTGCTTGAACTGCGCCTGCAGCTCGGCGTCCGCTTCCTCGAACACCTGCTGCTGGGCCTGCTCGGCCGTGATAGTTTCGTCGGCCCTCTGGATAGTCTGCTGGTAAGATTCCTTCGTGCTCTCCAGCTCGGCCTGCTGGGCGTTCAGCTCGTCCAGCGCGGCGTTTATCTCCTCGCGCTGGCTTTCCAGCTTCTGCTGCTTTTCATGCATTTCGGTGATGAGCTGGTTGTCGCTGACGGCTATCTGCTGCAGGTTTTCGGCAAAGCGCATGGCGTCGCTGATGTCGTCGATGCCCAGCAGAATGGAAAGGTTGCTGGAAGAGCGCATCTCGTACATGCCGCGCAGGCGCTCCTCAAAGGCCTCCCTTGCAGCCTCCAGCTCTTCCGCAGCCTGGGCAATGGCCAAATTTTTCTTTTCAAGGTCGCTTTTGCGCACCTCGATGTCCTCCTGAAGGGCGGCAAGCTGCGCGCTCAACGTGTTGGAAAGCTGCTGGTAATACAGCTTTGTCTGCTGCGCATTTTTCTCGCTTGCCTCGCTGTCCTTGATCTGCTCGTGCAGGGCGGATATCTCTTTGCGCAGGCGCTCTACCTTTTCAGCGGGCGTCTCGTCGTCTGCAAAGGCGCGCGAAAGCGCGGGCAGCACCAGTGTTGCCAGCATCAAAAGCGCCAGCACGGCGCACACAGCGCGCACCAGTTTTTTCTGTCTTGCCATGGTAGGTTCCCTTTCGTTACACTTTCAGATGCTTGCGGATGCTGAAGGCGCACCCGGCAGAGCCGATGAACATGCCGAACAGAATGAAAATGCCGGCCAGCGGCAGGATGACCACATGGAACGGGTACAGGCACTGGGTGAATTCATCCAGCCACATGGCGCCGGGCTGCGCCAGCGCCTTCAGGGCGGCAAAATACGCCCCGCCCACCAGCACGGTGGAGATAAGGCCGGCCAGCGCGCCCACCGTCATGCCCTCCACAAAGAACGGCATGCGGATGAAGGCGTTAGTGGCCCCCACGAATTTCATAATGTTAATCTCCTTGCGGCGGGCGAACACCGTCAGGCGGATGGTGTTTGAAATGATAACCACGCTCACGATGCCCAGCACGGCCACAAGGCCCCAGCCCGCCACGTTCACCACACGGCGCATCTGCACCAGAATGTCGCCCAGCTCTGTGGGCGAATTGATGCGGTAGAACATGTCGCCGCCCACCTGCTGAATGGCGGCCACGGTATCGTCCAGCAGGGCGATGTCCGTTACATAGATGCGGAACGAGGCGGGCAGCGGGTTCGCCTCGTTGCCTTCGCCCTCGTAATCCTGCAAAACGTCGGCGTATTCGCCCATTTCCTCTTTCATATCCTCCACGGCCTGCGCCTTGGAGATAAACTCGCACGAGGCCACGTTTGCAAGCTGCGGCAGCTGCCCGCGCCAGGAATCTATCTGTTCGTCGGTGGCTTCGTCGGAGATGAACACTTCTATCATGTCCTTGTCGCCAAGGCTCTGCACAAAGTTGCTGACGCTGACGCTGAGGATGCCCGCGATGCCGGTGATGACAAGGCAGGCTGTCAAAACGCCAAGCGAGGCCACCGTCATCAGGCGGTTGGCCACCATGTTGTGCCAGCCCTGCTTGACAAGGTATTTGAAGCTGGACCAGTTCATACGCGCGCCCCCCTTACCCTTGCAAGGCCGTCGTCTATCACTTCGCCGTGGTCGATGACAATCATGCGCTTATGGAAGCGCTGGGCCAGGTCCCGCTCGTGCGTCACCACCACAATGGTGGTGCCCACACTGTTGATAGCCTGCAGAAGCTCCATAATTTCCACACTCAGCTCCGGGTCTATGTTGCCGGTGGGCTCGTCCGCAATAATGATAGGCGGCGAGTGCACCAGTGCGCGCGCCAGCGCAATGCGCTGCTGCTCGCCGCCGGAAAGCTCCTGCGGCAGGCTGTGGGCCTTGCCCGCAAGGCCCACCAGGTTCAGCACATAGGGCACGCGGCGCTTGATCTGCCGCTCGGGGATATTGGTGACGCGCATGGCAAAGGCCACATTTTCATACGCCGTCATGGTGGGGATAAGGCGGAAATCCTGAAACACGACGCCGAGGCCGCGGCGAAGGTACGGGATGTCGCGCTGGCGGATGGTGGAAAGGTCGTTCCTGTTCACCAGCACGCGGCCCTCTGTGGCCACCTCTTCCCGCAGGATCAGCTTCAGAAACGTGCTTTTGCCCGCGCCGGAATGCCCCAGCACAAACACGAATTCGCCCTTGCGGATGTGCAGGTTCACATCGTGCAGGGCTGTGATGTCGGGGCCGTCGCCCGTGCTCTCATACACTTTTGTGACATGTTCGAATCGGATCATGCAACCAGTCTCCTATGTAATGTGGGCAAAAGCCCCTGCCATAAAAGCACGGCCCGGCCTTTGGCCGCGCCGTATGCTTTTTTCTGTGCGGACGGCCCGAAAGGGCCGCACGGTCAATATTTCGCGGGGTTCGACGAAAGGTATTTTTTCACCATCAGCGCCACCTTGAACACGATGGCGTCGTCAAATTCGCGCAAATCCAGCCCGGTAAGCTTTTTAATCTTCTCCAGGCGGTACACCAGCGTATTGCGGTGCACAAACAGGCCGCGGCTGGTTTCAGAAACATTCAGGTTGTTTTCAAAGAAGCGCTGGATGGTGAACAGCGTCTCGGCATCCAGGCTTTCGATGCCGCCCTGCTTGAACACCTCCTTGAGGAACATCTCGCACAGCGTGGTGGGAAGCTGGTAGATAAGGCGCGCAATGCCAAGGTTGTCGTAGCTGATGATGGACTGCTCGGTGTCGAACACCTTGCCCACCTCCATGGCAATCTGCGCCTCCTTGAAGCTGGTGGCAAGGTCTTTCACGTTGGCAATGGGTGTGCCGATACCCACCACGGCCTTGATATAGTGCTCGCCCGAAAGCGTGTCTACAATGGAAAGCGCCAGCTTCTCGATGTCGTGCTGGTCGATGCCGCGCTTTATCTCTTTCACCAGCACGGTGTCGTTCTCGGAAATGTTGAATACAAAATCCTTCTGCTTGTCGGGGAACAGGCCGGACACCACATCGTACGCAGAAATATCCGTGCCCGATGTGACGCGGATAAGCAGCACCACGCGGGAAACGTCGGTGGCGAAGTGCAGCTCGCGCGCCTTGGCGTAAATATCGCCCGGCAGAATATTGTCCAGCACCACGTTCTTGATGAAATTCGCCTTGTCGAACTTCTCGTCATGGTACTGCTTGATGTTCTGCAGGCTGATGGCAAGAAGCGCCGCATAACGCCCCGCCGCTTCGTCCGTGCCCTCCACCAGCACAGCGTAGTCGTTGCGTTTGTTGGCAGTGAACAGATGATAGGTGAAGCCGTCGCGCACGAAGCTGTCGCCCGCGGCCAGCCGCTCGGATGCAACGCCGTCGCGCACCTCTCCAATGCGGTTGAGGTCTGTGCACGAGATGATGGTGCCCGTCTCGTCCACAACACCTGCCATGCGGTCGATGGCATCCTTCATCTGATAAATCACGCCCTGAAACACTCTGTTCGCCATAGATAACCCTTTTCCCTTCTGCATGCGGCGGCACGCAAAAAGCCGCACCGCTGTCTGCCATTGTGAAATTCAACAATCCAGGTTCGCTGTACTCTCTATTTTACACAATGATTCTGGCTTTTGCAACATATTTACACAAAAATTAATTGCGATTATTGTGTAATTTGGAAAAAGGCATCCAAAATGGCATTTTGCCCCCTCTTTGGAAGCCTATTGTACAGGACAGATGTGAAAATTTTTTGTCTGTTTCATGAACGTTTGCCCTGCAAAAGCGCAAGCTCCTGCGCAGTGAGCTCGCGCCAGCCGCCGGGGCCAAGGGTGCCGTCCAGCAAAACGCCGCCGATGGCCGTGCGCCGCAGCTCGCGCACGCCCGCGCCGTACACGCCGAACATGCGTTTTATCTGGTGATACACACCCTGGCGCAGCACCACCTCGGCGCTGCACGGGCCCTGTGCGCCCGGACGCGCCAGCGCGGGCAGCATGCGGCTGCCGTCCGCCAGGCACACGCCCGCCTCAAAGCCGGAAATCATTTCCTGCGTGAGAGGGGTATCCAGCAGAACGCTGTAAACTTTTTCCACATGGCGCCCCGGCGCCAGAATATCGTGCGCAAAGGGGCCGTCATCCGTCAGCAGAACAAAGCCGGTGCTGGTTTTATCCAGCCTGCCTGCGGGGAACAGGCTGCGGCGGGGGTATTCGCCGCGCACAAGGTCTACCACGGTGGTGTCGCGCTCATCTTCGGCGGCGCTCACCACACCCTTGGGCTTGTCCAGCATGATATACACGAACTCTTTCGCGCACAGAAGCCGCCCCGCGTGCGAGACGGCGGCGCCCTCCGGCACGCGCGCATCCGGCGCGCGGCACACGGCTCCGTCCATCCAAATCTGCCCTGCGCGGATGGCCGCGCGCGCCTCGCTGCGGCTCAGCCCCAGCGCCTTTGCGGTAAATTTATCCAGCCGCACGGCTGCTCCCTCCTTTTTCTGCCCGGCCTGCGGGGCAGTCCCCGTGCAGGTGCCGGGCCGCATCACGCCCATCCGCCGGGCCTTTCCTTTACCCCGCAGTCCGCGTCGGCCGAAGGCAGGGCACCTGCCTTTCCGGGCCTGTGCCGCGCCCGCGGGTTTGTATGCTTCAGGCGAGGCATGGCATCCGTTCACCATGCCTTTCCTTCGCCCTAAGGCCCGCGCCTGCCGAAGGCAGGGCATCCTCCCCCCGCCGGGCCCATGCCGCGCCTACTGGCTACGTCCGTCAAACGGAGACATTATACCACATAACGCGAAAAAGGGGAACCGCCGCCTCCGGCGCGCTTTACAACCCCTGCCTGCACCTTTTTCAGATGCGGACACGGCCCTATATTGATGGCACCTGCACGTGCCGCGGGCACACCTCTGCCCATTCTCTTTTATTTTCTTTCCCTTCTATACCCCCTGTCAGGGACTCCTCCTGTCCCCGCCGCTTCTCTCTGTAAAATGCTTCCCCGCCGTATTTGGGGGCAGGCGTCAGGCTTATCTGAGCTGCACACCCCGCGGCAGGGAAAGGGCCTATTGAATATGATTTTCCCTCTTCCTTTTGAGAGGCCCGCAGGCCCGCCTTGCTTCAAGCGCGTTGGACGGCGCAGTGCGGGCTTGGCGCCTTCCGCGCGCATACGGCAAAACCTCGCAGCAAAGGGTTCACGCCATATATCTGAATGGCCCCTGTGCTTTTCCGGCTGCGCCTTTGTTCCTCCGCCGGGCTTTTCCGGGCCTTCCGGCTTCGGCACAAGCCGCTCCCCGGCGGCTGGTTTCCAGCATACAAAATGGGCGCCCGGCAGGCGCCCGTTCTGTTTTTTGGGCTTTAGCGAAATGTCCCCGGCTGTGCCGTGGAGAGTAAAAGGGCTTTCGCCGTCAGTGCCGGGCGAAGCAAGATGGGGTATTCAATACCAAAAGGATGCAGCACGCAGCGGGGAACCCCGTTTACGGGAGGCGGGGAAAGTGATGCAAGGGAGAGAGAATTCAGCGCCTCCTGAGAGGCTTGCCGGGCGTATGCCTTTCCAAAGCTTACGCAAGCCTCAGGCTTTGCCGGGGGGCCGACTGCGCGCCCGGGCGCGCAGGGCAAAATGAGTGTATCCCCGCACGGTGCCGTCTTTTTCAAAAAGGGTAGGGGCTAGGGACAGAGCCGTTTTGAGGCAGAGGCCCCTTTTAGGCACGCCGCCGCAAAAAGCCACCGGCTTTGGCTGGCGGCTTTGGCGCCCGACGCACACAAAAGGCCCGGCAAGCCTGACGCCGGGCCTTTTTGCACCTCATTCATCCCAAACTGCCTGGCCAAAGCTGCGCAGCACCCCGGAAACGGCAATTTTTGATGCAGGGCGGGGAAGCCTTCCGCAGGCACCCTTTGTGGCTATCAATAAAATCTGAAGAAGCTGTGCGCAAAAATTGCCTTTCAGGGGCGATGCTTTCTTGCGGCAGCGCGCCTTTCTGCCGGGGAGAGTAAAAAGCCTTCGCTTCAAGCATCAGGTGAAACGGGAGGAAAATAGTCAAAAGCTTCTCGCAACGCAAGGCCCGGCTTCGCACACAAAGCAGCCGTCTGCGGGCCGTGAGATAAGCGATGCGATGCAATTGACGTTTTTCCATACCTCTTGCAGGGCCTGCCGGTATGATGCCCAGCCATGGCTTGCTCAGGCCTCCGGTTTTCCGGAGGCCTGATTTTCGCTTTCTTCCGGTGCAGGCTCACTCCGTGGGCCATGCGCCGGCGTCCTGTGCCAGCACGTCGGCGGCCTGCTGCTCTTCAGGCTGCCCGGCTGTCACCTCGCTGGCCGGCTGCTGGGTATCGGTGTTCACCTGGCTGGCGGGTTGCTGGGTATCAGCCCCGGCGCTGGCCGCAGGCGGCGCGCTCTGTGACGTACTGCCCGCACCGAAACCGGCCGCCGCGGCCTTTTCCTGGTCTGTCAGTGCCGTACCGCTTTGGATAGGCGCCAGCGGCTTTACCTCTCCGGACGGTTTTTCCAGCAGGTAGGCGCCTTTGGGCTCGTTTTTATATACCAGCACCACAGCGTATGTCTTTTTCGCGTCGTCACACATTGCGGGCACAGGCACCGTCCATTTGTCCACCTGCTTGCCCTTGCACTTCTCAAGGCTCAGCCCGCTTTGCTGCACCACGGCGTGAAAAGCCTCAAAGCTTTCATCCCACTTGCGGGGCACCTTCACGGCCATCACCTCGGCGCTGGTGGGGTCCACCTCCACGCCGTAGCCTGCCAGAAAGGCGGTGAGGTCCTGCGAGCCGGTTATCTGCTGGGTAAGGCCGGCCGCCGCGTTTGCAGGCGTGCTTTGTGCCCTGTTCCACGCAATGCCCGCGGCCGCCGCCCCTACAATGGCTGCACCGCACAGGCACACCGCAGCCAGACGGCGCAGGCCGCCTTTTCGGAATGTGAATACGAACATGGTATGATTTCCCCTTTCCCCTGTTGCGCCTTGGCGCGGCGTTCCGTGCCGGGCATTTTTGTTAATACCTATGAGTGGGCGGGCCGGTTTATACATGCCCTGATGGAAAAATGCGCGCGCAGGGCAGCGCGCACTTGCAATGGCCCCGCACAGCTTTTATAATGAGGAGGTGTCCCCGCGCTTTTCGCGCTGGGGCAGGAAAGCCGAACGCGGGCGGCCGCCCGCGGCAGGGCAAAGGAGGGGTGCCGCATGGTCTTATGTGTGGATGCAGGCAATACAAACATCGTGCTGGGCGGGTACGAGGGGCAGACGCTGGCCTTTCTCTCCCGCATCGCCACACAGCCCGCGCTGGAGGCAGACCAGTATGCGCTTCAGCTTGAGGGGGTGCTGGCCCTGCACGGCGCGGCAAGGCCGCAGGGGGCTATTCTCTCCAGCGTAGTGCCGCCTGTGACGGGCGCGCTGCGCGGCGCGCTGCATCTTTTATGCGGCGCACAGCCGCTGGTGCTGAGCCGTGCGCTGTGCCCCCGGCTGCCCATTCTGATTGATAACCCGGACGAGCTGGGGGCCGACCTGCTGGCCGGGGCCATTGCCGCGCGTGCGCGCTGCCGCATGCCCGCCGTCGTCATCGACATGGGCACGGCCACCAAGCTGACGGCGCTGGACGCTGCGGGCGCCGTACAGGGCGTGAGCATCCTGCCCGGCATGATGGTGAGCCTGAATGCACTTATCTCCGGCGCAAGCCAGCTCTCTGCGGTTGCCACACAGGCCCCGGCCCACGCCATTGGAAAAAACACGGCTGAAAGCATCCAAAGCGGCATCGTGCTGGGCACGGCAGACCTGCTGGACGGCATGCTGGCCCGCTTCGAGGCAGAGCTGGGCGGCCCGGCGGACGTGGTGGCCACAGGCGGCCTGGCAGGGCTGGTAGTGCCGCACTGCCGGCGCAGCATCCCCGTGGTGCCGCACCTGCTGCTGGACGGCCTGTATGAAGTGTACCGCAGGCACACGGGGCTGAGCGGCGCAAAAATCTCTGAGTAAAAAGCTGCTCTCCCTTTGGCGCCGGAAGGCCTCCCCTGAAACGGAAAGCCGGGCCGCAAAGGCTGGGAAACGCCTCCGGCCGCCTCCGTGGCGGGGCCTGCACGCGCCCCCGGCGGGCGCGCCGCTTTGGACAACGCAGGCCGCTCCGCTTGCCGCTTAAAGCGAAAGCTTTTTGCAGGGCGCCATCTGGCGGCACAGCCGGCGGTTTTACAGTCAGGCCCCCGGCAAAGCCGAGGGCTTGCGTAAGCCCTGAATGGGCATCGTACCGGCAAGCCTTTCAAGAGGCATTGAAAAAATCCGCCGCCTGCATCACTTGCCCTGCGGCCCGTAAACGGGCGCCGTTTATCCAAGATTATCTTTCTGGCAA
>PPYE01644042.1_pt1 | contig 23923 bp, 18 predicted proteins | sample 1559881 | NCBI WGS metagenome assembly PPYE01 (sample SAMN08240022, study PRJNA423297) | Human gut metagenome, whole genome shotgun sequencing project. | reverse complement strand
AAAAACCATAGAAACAGCTTTCATAGAATATATTTATCAAAATTCCCAATAATAAATTTTATAACTATTGTTTTTTAAAATTATCAAAAAGAACTTACAGTTAATAATTTAAAAGAATATGCACTGTTATATTAAACATATTCTTCAAGTCCTAAAAAACAACGAAACGCTGCCTGAGTCCCCTCTGCTTGGCTTATCGAGATTGAGAAACAAAATCGTGAATTTGAGTTGATGATGAAACACTGTTTAAAATGCTCGATGAAAGGATGCTGACGATAGACCCTTGTATTTTTTCCCAATCTTCTGAAATATCGAGAAAAAAGAAGCTCGAAAATCACTCGAACTTCTTTTGGTCTTAATTAAATTTCTGCTAAAACAAAATCTACTGCACCTTTTGGATCGCGGGTTAGTTTGATATACTCCGCACCTTTTGTGGCTACTACCTTCACTCCAAGCTTTTCGGCGTCCTTTTGGATATCCGCCAAATAGGAGTTTACTTGAGGAGCCAAAACAATCAGATCAAAGTTTTTCATAATATCGTAATGAGAGCCATAAGCGCCGGCCTGTGCTTGAATGTTGGCGCCTGTCTCTTTTGCCCCTTCTTCAAGCGCATTTGCTAACATCGCACTCGTACCAGCCCCAGCACATAGAACTAAGACCCGTTTTCCATCACTCAGCTTTTCTAACACATCTTCCGACAATGCTTCGACAGCCACTGCTTCCGCTGCATTTCCTGCTTCAACTACCTCTGCTTTTACTTCTTCTAACTGCGCATTTTTAATTTCTTCCTCTAGCAATACCGCATCATAAGCTTTGATAAATGGCAGGTAGATAACTGAGTCAACAGCAATTAGGATCAACGCAAGAATAATCGCTAGTACACTGACACCAGTTCCCAAAACTAATCCGATCGGCGCCGGCGTTGCCCAAGGCAAGACATACATGAAGCTGTTCATACTAAGAACATCCACAAAAAATTTGAATATCCAGACATTGACGATTGGCGCGACTAAAAATGGAATAAAGAAATAGGGATTCAGAATCATTGGTGCCGCGAACAATAACGGTTCATTTACTGCGAAAATAACAGGAACAAAGGACGCTTTACCGACTGCCTTTAATTGCTTAGAACGAGCAAACAGCATGAATAAGAACGGCACCACTAGGGTTGCTCCAGTTCCCCCCATTGTTCCGACAAAGTTTCCCATACCGACAGTTAACACTTTTGAAGCCTGTTCGCCATTTTGGAAAAGCATTAGATTAGTCTCGACATTCGCATAAATAATTGCGGCGATTGCCGGCTCTACAATCGATGGTCCATGCACCCCAACAAACCAGAACAAGGCCATCGCACCCCAAATGATCGCAATTCCTAAATAGCCATCTGCGGCGGTGAACAGTGGTTGCAGGGCACTAATCGCAGTATGAGCAAAGGAACCATGAAAAACATTTCTAAACAACAAATCAATCAAGACAGCCCCAAACACAGCAAAGGAAAAAGGGATCACATCACGAAACATTTGGGAGATCGTTCCGGGAACTTCCTTTGGCATCCGGATCGTAATATCGCGCTGCACACAGAATTTATAGACATTGACAGTTAAAAATGCGGCGACAAACGAAGCCAATAAGCCTTTTGTTCCCATGAAATCACTAGCGAAACCGCCATCAATCTGTTCTACACTTAGCATCATAAAGCCCGCGATTGATGCCAGCATGACCGACACTTCATTGATTGATTTGCCGTTTTCGAGTCTACGATTCATCGAACCTGCCAGACATCGTGCAGTAGTTGCCGCTACTAGCAAACCAACAATCCCCATCGAATACCCATAGACTTTCCACAGCCAAGTAGACACAGCTTCAGGCAAAGTGATACCAAAAACTTCTGGAATCGCCGCGATCATGATAAAAATACTAGAAAACAAAATAGCTGGCATCGCCGTTAGGAAGCCATCACGTATCGCCCCTAAATAGATATTTCTCGATATTTTTTCGAAGAAGGGTTTTCCCTTTTCAATTTGCTTGATAATTGCATTCATAGCCGTTACTCTCCTTTACCCTTGAAATTTATCTTTATACAGCTCAATAAAATCCTGTACCAAATCTCGTAACAATAAGGTGGTCATCAAGTGATCCTGCCCATGGATAAAAATAAAACCAATATCCAAATTGCTGCCCGCCGCCTCATCTGCAAGGATTTGCGTTTGTGAATTATGGGCCAGCTTTAGATTTTCATCCGCATCCTTCAAGGCTTCTTCCACGTGTTCGAAATTTCCCTGGCGAACCTCGCTCAATAGTGTCATCAATGTACTTCTAGCATCGCCAGAATAGGCAACGATCTCAAAACCCAGCATTTGTAATTCTTCTTTATTCATAATTTTTCCTCCTACAGCAATGTATCCCTTCTCATTCCATTAGCCTGGTTAGGTAGAAATCATTCAGGATTTCTACCAAAAAAACTAAATGATAGTCTTCGTTTCACTAACAAATTTATACCAATAAGCTGATTCTTTCGGGTAACGCTCCTGCGTGTCAAAATCCACATAGAATAATCCGTAGCGTTTGTTATAGCCATTCGTCCATGAGAACATATCCATCAAGGACCATAAGAAATAGCCCTCAACTTTGACTCCAGCCTCAATCGCATCACTCAACGCGCCTAAATATTGACGTAGATAGTCGATTCGCGGCGTATCCATGATAATGCCGTCTTCAAAATCATCCTTGTAACCCATGCCATTTTCCGTAATATAGATTTTTTTATAGTGGGGATAATCCTGTTTGATCCGCAGCAGTAAATCATACAGACCTTGAGGATAGATCAGCCAATCCCAATCCGTGCGGGGAATATCCTCGCGATAGACACGTTCCGCGATCCCGTTCACACGATAGACGGAGGTTCCCTTATCACCAGTACCATTATGATAAATCTCATTCGGACCTTGATACGCCTTGCAGAAATGACTGTGGTAATGATTGATGCCCAAAAAGTCATTCCGCTGCGAAGCTTTTTCCATTTCCAGATAGTCTTCTTCTAAGAACTCATACGTTGCTCCTTGCGCTTCACAAATCTCATCCAAAGCAGCTAACAATTCATCTGTATAGCGGCCAAGATACGTTGCTTCTAATAAAAAGCGAATCGATAACGCATCTTCTAAAAAGGCGGCGTGCTTGTCCTCTTCGGAATCCGAATTTGGGTACTTCGTCTCCAGTGAATGAACCACACCAATCTCACCTGGATAGCCGTTTTCTTTAAAAATATTGACCGTTCTCGCATGGGCCACCATCATGTTGTGCAGGCACATAATGATTTTGGTAAAATCAAATTTAATCCCCGGCGGAAAAACACCCAATAAATACTGATTCGTCGCGACTGGATAGATTTCATTGAAGGTGCTCCAATACTCAACTTCGGTAAATTCTTCAAAACAGAATTGCGCGTATTTCACGAACGCATCGATGTTGTCACGATTCAGAAAATCATTTTGATCAAATAGGGCCTTCGGTGTGTCAAAGTGATGCAAGGTTACGAACGGGATCACATGGTGCTCTTTGCATTGTTTAAATATGTCATGGTAATAAGCAATTCCCTCTGGATTCGGCTCTCCCACTCCTTCAGGGAAAATACGGCTCCACGCAATCGATAATCGCAATCCATTCACACCGAATTTTTCACATAGAGCAATATCTACTGGGTATTGATGATAAAAATCACTGGCAGGATCAGGACTGAAGCGGCCTTGCTTTTCTAAAAATTCATCCCACGCGACAGCACCCTTGCCGCCTTCTTTTGTGGCTCCTTCACACTGATACGCAGCAGTCGCTCCGCCAAAAATAAAATGTTCTGGTAATTTTTTCATGCTCTTATCCTCCATCTAAAGTAATCGTTGAATATGAATCGTAAAGTAAACCTGTTCACTGGCATTTAACTTTAAGCCGTTTGTTTCGTTTAAAATTTGATACATTCCTTCTGCCACACTGTAGGCCTCTGGATAATCCTTTTTTAAATCCGCTTCCAATTTTTCAGCAAATTCGTCGACTTCTGCTTCTTCTGTCCGCTCCAGCATATAACGCAGATGAATCATCAGACGGTCATAAAAATTTTGAGTCTTTTCCGTTCGAACAATATTCTTTTTTCGTAAATACTCCTCAATTTCTTCCAATGCCCGCTTCTGCTCGTCATAAAAATCTGGAGGAGAAGTCACCGGCTCCGGCGTTTTTCCCTGTGCATTGATGAAATGGATACTAATGTTTTTTAGCTCATCCTCTGGAAATGCAATATCTAACCGCTCCTTGATAATTGCTAACGCGTCTTTTGCAATTTGATATTCTGTCGGATATTGCTGGCTGATATCGGGTAACAGACTATTTTGATACTCCCCCTTTACCAATCGTTTATAATTCCAATAGATATGATCCGTCAAAGTGACATAAATATACTCTTGAACCGAATACTGATACTTCTTGATAGCGTTCTCAATTACTTCATAAGCAGTTGTGATAAAATCCAGCGGCACATCCTTTAATAGGAAAGAAAAATTTTGCTTTGACTCCTCGCTTTTCAATACAAACAAATTTTGAATCGTGTCCTCTGACAACAGATCGCCCTTTTTCTTTTGAAAAACAAGTCCTTTTCCCATCGCTATTGCCTGCTCATTGTTTTTCTTAACAATGGCGATATTGTTGTTTAACACTTGTACTACCCTGTACACTATTTCTCACCCCTTTCAATGAAAAAAAACCGCAAACAACCGACTGCTCAGCAATCAGTTACCTGCGGTTTTTGCCTAATCAAATAGTAACAATCCACTAATATCTATATTTCACTAATAGAATAGCATCTTTCTACCCATTTGTAAACACTTTCAAACAAAAAATGTTTGATTTTTTTTATTCATTCGTTTGTACGCTGAAGAATCTCTACTGAAAACGTCAATAGAATTTCAATTCTTCTTCCGTTCTTCCAGCTCCTTCATAATAGCAGCGTGCTTCTCTTCAGTCAGTTCATAGAAAAACATTGGAATCGTTCCAACAGCGATCATAATAGCCAGTAACATTGTCAGCGAAAAATGGAGAACTGACAATGTTTGGGCACTTTGAATCGCGTTAGGAACATAACGGGATAGTGATAGAATTACTCCGCAGAGTCCCGCACCTAAGGCAATCGCGATTTTCGACGTTAAGGTCTGCGTTGAAGAAATCAGTCCTTCACTTCGTTGACCAAATTTCCATTCAGCATACTCAATCGTGTTCGCAATCATTGATGAGGTCATGATCAAAATAATTCCTTGCGGTAGCGAGGTCAAAGCGAAAACAAACATAAATAGATTCAAATTACTCGTTGGATCAATGAAGAATAATCCGCCATTCACCAAGACCCCTGCCAATGACGCAAGATAATAAAAATTCTTCTGACCGATTTTTTTACTCATGATCGGTGTCAAGGCAATCCCTAAAAGCATTCCTGGAACAGTAATCGTGTTAAAAGCTGCCACTAAATTAATATTTCCAATATTATATTGTGCATAATAAACCAATAGGCTTTGTCGAATCAGGTTTGACATAAAACTGATTAATAAAGAAATCAAGACGAGCAATAACGGTTTATTTTGAATGATTACTCGCAACGATTTAACAAAGCCGATTTTTTCTGCTTTCGGTTCTATAATCGGTTCCACATGTTCCTTCACCATCAGGCCACCAGCGGTTGTTAATAAACCACCCACCACACCAACGACAATAGCGGTCATTAAATAGCCCTTTTGCATATCTCCTTGACCAAAAAATTGAACCATTGGAATAGCTACGATCCCAATCACCAGTCCTGCCACTTGGCCCATACCGCGAGATAGACTCAAAATAGCTGTCCGTTTGTCAACTGCCTGAGACATTACCGATGGCAAGGACCAATAAGGAACGTCACAGCTGGTGAATGCCATGCTCATCAAAATATACGTAACTCCCGCATAAATGACCTTCATTTTCGCATCTATCCCAGGTGATGAAAAATTTAAAGTCATCGCAATCAACACGACAATTGGCATAAAGATGATGTAGAAACGATAGCGTCCCCAGCGAGTTCTTGTTCGATCAGCGATTGCCCCCATCATCGGATCATTGATACCGTCCCAGATTCGTGAAATCACCATGATAATACTAGCCGCTGCCGCCGTTATGCCAAAAACATCCGTGTAAAAGACCAGCATATAAGTTGCCCAAAATCCATAAATCAAGTTCAATCCAATTCCAGCAGTCGCATGCCCCAACATCTCAACAAGAGTTACCCGATTATCTTTACTCACTTCCAATGTGACACGGCTTTCTTCACTATTTTCCACAAATTTCCCTCCTTGTTTAACAATACACGACAAATTACTTAATCAGTTGTAAATGCTGGATAGCGCCTTGATGTGCCGGATTCAGTTTCAAAACTTTTTCAAAGCATTCCTTGGCCGCTCGTTCTTCTTCTTTTCCTAGATGACCTAAGCCTTGAAGATAGATACAATAAATTTCATTATCTAACTGGATATCATTTTCGTAGACAGAATGGGCTGGTGCCGAGACTGCAAAGAAATCCCATTCAACCGTATCCTTCTGATGTGTTCGACCGTATTCTAGTAATAAATCGAATTTAGCCGCCGCCTGTTCCTGCTGACCTAATTCCTGATAAGCCAAGCCTTGATAGAACAACACATCTGCTGGTTCATCGTTGTAATACAAGACACTTCCCGGTTCTTGAATACCTTTTGTGGCTTCAATGAAGTGTACGTTTGCTTTGTCTTTTTCGCCACGCTTGTTATATAGACGTCCTAGATAAAGATTTGCCACATTATCGTGATTGCTAGGTAATTTACCTTCTCCTAAATTATGCGGATAGTTAAATGTCGCCTTCAATGTTTTCTCAGCCTTTTTAGGATCTGTATCAATCAATTGACGACCTAGTTCAGTCAAAGCATAGGTATACTGCATAGATACTTTGCCTTCTCCACCTTCCCACGGATGGAAGATGCGTCCTTCGATTTCCTGTAAGACTTCATGATGACGACCCGTTACATTCAGCAAGGTCAAATACTCAATGAACAAATCATCGCGATTCTTAGTAGTCTTCAGGTATCGCTCTAAGGTGTCTAAACGATTCGATACCGAAACACCTGTCATCGCTTCTAATTGTGTTTTTTCCAGTAGAACCCGCGCATCTGTCGTGTCCAACGAAAACGCTTGATCAATCATCTGTTGTGCTTGTTTAGGATCATTTCGTTTATTGTAGTAAGCAAAGGATAAATTCCGGTAAACAGTTGGAAACTCTGACCATGTCTGTGCCGCTTCCTCCCACAACTTAATGGCTTCGTCGTAGCGTTTCTTATCGTAAAGCAGGTTGCCAAGATAATATTTTGCATGACTGGCTTCTGGTACTAGCTCGATCGCTTTTTCTAAAAATACCTGCTCCTCTAGGCGACTTGGGAAGCAGTAGGTTGAATCCGCGGCTTCACCCTCGGCAATCGCTACTTTCGCTTCTTCATTCTCGCCTTGCTCTAGGTATAACCCAGCTGCATAATAGCCGAGTAGCGGCGAAGAAGCTGGACACTCTGATAGAACTGCTAATGCCTGTTCAGTGAAACCATATTGACGATAATCAAGAGCGACTGTCAAATAATTCTGAAGCTCGCCACGCATCACCTTAACATAGTCTTCTAGTGTCCCGTTAAGCTCTGCCGCTTTTCGATTGATCGCCAAATCTAACGGATCGATAGCCAACGCTTCGCTTACTTTTTCTGCTACCTCAAAACCTAGCTGCTCTAAAACTAAAATTTCCAGCATTCGCGCCTTCATATGATGGCTGTTTTTAATTAACGCTCGTTGAACAAATTCCGCAGCTCTTTCCCATTCTGCTTTTTGCGCACTTAAGCAAGCCAGTTTGAAAAATGCTGCTCCTTGTGTATCATCATTCCATGTGGCTTTGTAAAAAGTATCAAAGGCGTCTTCTTTTTCACCTAACATCTCCAAAACCAATCCTAATTGAAATAAAGGCTCACCATAATAAGGATTTGGTGTCTTCCAAGTTTGTTTAGCTATGGCCTTTTCTAAATAAGTCTTCGCTTCTGTGAATTGTCCGCGTCTAAATAATAATGTCCCGTAACCCGTGTTTAAACGAATATCGGTGGCATCTCTTTTCAAGCCTTCCAAATAATAATCCGCCGGCTCTCTCGTAGCATGACGATATTGTTCAAGATGGGTAGCCGCTAGGAACAATTCCTCGGTGGTTTTTAGCTCTTCTGGTACGGGAATTGCTTCAGCAGGTTCTGGAATCTCTGGTTCTGGCCAGCTCACTTCTTGAAAGCTGACAAGTTCTTTACCAGACTGGTCTTGGACAACGACTCTCAAGTTTGCCTCTGAAGAGATTGCTTCTGGCAAATCAAATGCCTTTCGATACGTATCAGCTGGTGATAAATCTTCTTTATCTTCAAAAATCAATTGATCGTCATTGTAAACTTTTACTCGGCACTGCGGCTCTTCACCAGTAACATAGACGCTTACGATGGCCTCTTTCTCATTTTTTTCAATATTTACTGCGCCATTGATCGTCGCGTTCTTAATATGGCCTACCCCTTTATACGGCATAAAATGCTGCGTAAAAGTTTTTTCCTCATAAGGTCTCAACCACGTGAAATCCGGTTGATTGTCTGTGAAGACGCCAGTCATTAACTCGATGTATGGTCCATCTTCATCTGTTAAATTACGATCCCATGCTTGACCAAAATCACCATTTCCCCAGGTCCATTGCTTTTTCCCAGGCGAAACATGATGATCGGCTACATGTAATAAGCCTGCATTTAACTGCTCATCAAAATTCCCAATAAAATCAAAATCTGATTTTTCTGCCATATAAGAAGTTGGAACAGGTACATTCTTATATTTTGAAATATCGACACCCGCCGAATAATCGACTTTATAATACTCACCAGTCGCAATTGGAAAAGTCGAAACAGCTCGTTTACCATGATCCATAACAGCGGTTACATCCGGTGGAAAAATTGATGACGTATAATCATTTACAGGTGCTGCAGGATTAGCCCACCACAAAAATGTTTGGGGAAGATCTGTCCGATTGTACAGCTGACCTTTGATTTCAATGAACGCTTTATCCGGATATAAGGTAAAGGTGGCACTGCCTTTTGTGCCGTACATTTGATCAATTTCCGAGACCCATAAGGATTTTGAACCGTCTTCATTTTCCATCAGCTTGAATTCAGTTGGAGAATAGGTCGTTGGACGATGATGCTGCGGCCAATTGAACTCGATGCCCCCAGAAATCCAAGGTCCTGTCAGTCCTACCAAAGCAGGCTTGATCACATGATTATAATAGACAAAATCGTAATCGTTTGTTCTATCGATTGCTCGTTGAATACGACCACCCAGCTCAGGTAAAAGCATGACTTTAAGATATTTGTTTTCAATAAATACCGCATGATACTCCTGATCCTTCTTTTCATCATAAATTTTTTCAGTTACCGGCAAAGGATAAACCTTCCCTGTGCTCCCTTGATAAGCACGCTTTTCATAAAAACGGGGATTGTGATCTGGTGCAGCCACTCCATAGGTTGGAATAGTGACCGTTTCTTCCCAGATGCGAACGCTGTTTACTTGATTCATTCATTGCTGCCTCCTTTTAACTTATAATGAAAGTATAAATTGGAAGCGTTTTTAATAAAATAGAGCTTTTTACAAAAGATGGACAATATCGTATAATTTCTTCATAAGACAGAATTTAATAAACCGAGGAGAATTTTATGAAGCAGAGAAAAAGAGATGGGTTTAAGAACGAACGTTATGTTAAATTCCCAACGATGAACTTCCCAAGCTATCTTGCGCATCCGCTAGTTGAGCATACTTATGCTACTGAGCTAGGCTATTATCCTAAAGCAAAGCATCATTATCGAGAGCGATTGGACGGCGCTGATGAAGCCATTATGTTTTTTTGTCAAGAAGGTCAAGGAACGATTTGTATTTACACAGAGAACCATTGGGAAAAGATTTCGATACAGCCCTTCAGTATTTTTTGTATTCCACCCAAGATTCCTCATTACTATTATTCAAACGATGCTGATCCATGGTCGATTATTTGGGCTCATTTTTCCAGTCCCTTAATTGAACAGCTCCCAATTCAGAGCTTCACTCTGGCTTCTATGAGTGATGGACAAAAGCGTGAGATTCTAGAAGCTAGTTTAATTGAACTGTTTTCAATGGATCGAAAAAACTATACTTTAGAAAACGCTATTTTCATCGCCAATCTATTACGTCACATTTTAGTAACTTCTTACTACTACCTTGATACCACACATTCAAATCAAAAAAAGGATTATCTATTAACCGCGTGTATTCAATATATGGCCCAGCATTTACAGGCGTTCATAACCCTTGAAGACTTATCACAGAAGTTTAACGTTTCTACAAGTTATCTGAATAAAATTTTTAAAAAGGAAACCGGAAAATCCCCGATTGGCTTTTTCACCAAATTAAAAATGGACGAAGCCTGTAAATTACTTAGAATCACTAAATTGAAAATTATTGAAATTGCAAAAGAGCTTGGCTATGACGACCCCTATTATTTCTCACGACTATTTAAAAAATACAACCATATGTCCCCAAAGGCTTATCGAGAGCGGTATGTGCCCACGTTTAAAAATTTTCAGGAGAAGTAAGGATGATAGAATGAGAAGGGGAACTCTTTTAGATCACATTTATCAGCTCAAAAATTCACATAAAAAAAATCCCTTATCAAAATAACCGATAAGGGATTGGAGAATACTTACTAATTATGGACGATCTTTTTGAATCTTTCTAAGGCTGCTGCTGGATCATCGGCTTGATAGACATTTCGTCCAAAAACAATCCCTGCAGTACCGGCAGTTACTGAGGCTTTAGCCATTGCATCCGCATCTGAATCTGCGATTTTTGAACCCCCTGCAACCATCAGAGGCGCCGGTGAGATATCTTGTAATTCTTTCAATTGTTCTGGTGTATCTGGATATTTCACTTTGATAAAATCAGCACCAAGTTCTGCAGCCATCCGTGTGTGAACCTTCATCAGATCAAATTTCATCGTTCCATCAGCATTCGTTTCCTTACTCTTGATTACACGTGGTTCGATGATATGAATCAATCCATACTTTTGACATAACTCGTTTACTTCATAATTACGACGCATTTCTTTTGCTTCTAATTCTGGATCATCTTGACCGATAAACAAGTAAGTCATAACCCCAGTCGCTCCGCTGGCTAATACGCGATCAATTGAAGTAATTGGCTCAACTGCACCTTCTACATAACCAACATGATTCTTCGGACGAGATACGCTTTGCCAATCCCATAACGCGATCATTTCCGGTGCATCATCGCCTGTAAACAGATCTTGACAGGCTGGCAAAAAGCCCATTGGCATTAAAATAGCATCCGCACCTCGTAAGGTTTCATTCTGTTTTTTGATTTCATCATTTGTTGTCATCCCCGGAATAGGTCCTAACAGAACACCGTGAGCATAAGCAACCATTACACAGCGTTGTGACTTAGGGTTTAAAAAACGACTGATTCGCAACTCTTTTCCGATTTGACTCGTGTTTTTAACTACCATAATCTTGTATCTCTCCTTTTGTTTTTTAAGATAGGAAGTGATTATCAGGTTTGGCTTATCCTTCAATAATAATTAGTTTGAAGGAACAGCTTCTTCCGAGTTCAATGCCAAAATGCCAGGATTGAATGCACCTTTTGGATCAAATGAATTTTTGATTTCTTCCAAAATTTCATGAGAAGTAGAGCCAATTTCTTCCTTAAACCATGGTAATCGTTGACGACCAACACCATGATGGTGTGCCCCAGAACCTCCGCATTCCAATACACCCTCCATAATAATCTTCCAAATCTCATTGAATTTATTGAGAGTATCTTGTGCATCCTTTCCTGTTGCAAAAACGATAAAGTAAATGTTCGCACCGCTAGGGTAGCAATGTGAGCAATGTGCCCAAAGTTTATCAACTTTCCCTTCCAAACGTTTAGAAACAACATCATACATTTTAGGTAAAACCGTCCAATTGCCAGATACTTCAATCGCATCAGCAATGATGGTGTCCTCTGCATTTCCTTCTTCGAGCCAATCTGCATTATAACGATGTTGTTCCCAAGCATTGCCGATTTCAGAACCAAGATCATGCCCAGTACGACGTTCTGAAGTAAGTAAAACCTGCTTCAAAATTTCCGGAGCTACAGTTTCAGCTCCGACGATTCCGACAATCATTAATACCTTGTCAGATCGATGGTTAATCTTTTTATATAGATTTTGAGCTTCTGATGGGTTGTAAATTCGAACTACTGCCGGCACGATGTCGCGTCGATAAAATTCACGTGCAGTCATAATTGCATCTTCTAAAGTATCAAACTCAATCCCACGAAACTCGCGACGTTCTGGTAATTTCCAAACCTTTAAGGTAACTTTCGTAATAACTCCTAATGTACCTTCTGATCCAATAAATAAGTTAGGAATATAAGGTCCAGTTGCAGAGCGTGGGACATTCCGATTAGTAAATAGCTCTCCATTTGGTAACACAACTTCCAACCCTTGCATCATATCCTCGATGTTTCCATACTTACTTGAAAACGTTCCTGCAGATTTAGTTGCTACCAATCCACCAACTGTAGCAAGGTCGATGGACTGTGGGTAATGTCCTGTTGTGTAACCCCGCTCGTTTAAGTAATCCTCAAGTTCACGTCCAAACATTCCTGCATAGGCAGTGATAAAATGATTATCTTGATCAAATTCTACCACACCAGTAATTTTTTGCATGTCAATTGTTAATGAGGGTTTTTCTGGAACAATCCCACCTAAAACTCCGGATGCACCACCAAATGGCACAATAGCCAAATTATTGTCATAAGCGTATTTCACTGCTTCTTGAACTTCCGAAACTGATTCAGGTACAGCGACAATTTCTGGTAAATGTGCCTCCACTTTTGCTTCAGGCCATTTTTTTATCGCTGGCCACCAATCAAAAATGTATTTCTTCTTTGCATCTTTTTCTTGAATGAAGTTCATATTATTCCTCCTAACATTTTATATATACAGAATACTGTATTTTGAATATTAAGTCAACATAGATTTTATAATTTAAACAAAAGAAATTTCACAAAAATTTGAGAAACAATTTTCGGAAATTCCTTCTTATTTCTTGAAGCTGACCACTTCTGTCACAACCTCTAATTACTTTATTTGTTCAAGAATTCACCGTTAGTAGCGATCACATTTTTATACCAATAAAACGAATCTTTCTTATATCGTTTATAAGTCCCGCCACCTAGATCATCTGCATCAACATAAATCAATCCATAACGCTTTTTAAATTCGCCGGTACCCGCTGAAACAATATCAATTGCACTCCAACAAGTGTATCCGATTAAATCAACACCATCTTCTATCGCTTGACTCATCGCTTCAAAATGATTACGCATGTATTCAATTCTTTGAAGGTCATGCACTGACCCATCTGCTTCTTGCTTTTCATATGCGCCAATACCATTTTCAACAATCATTAAGGGCTTTTCATATCTTGAATAATATTCATTTAATAGCCATCTTAACCCTTGCGGATCAATTGTCCAGCCCCATTCTGTTGCTTCTAATTCAGGATTAGCCATACCAAAATTAGTACTTCCTTTCAGCACCTGATTATCAGCTTTAGAACAATCCGTACGATAATAACTAAAACTAATAAAATCGACAGTACCTTCCTTAATAACCGCCAAGTCCTCCTCAGTAATTGAAAGGTCAATCCCATGATCATTCCAATAGCGCTTTGCCCAATAGGGATAATTCCCTTTACACATAACATCCATACAGTAATAATTCCAAATCTCCATATCACGTTGCGCAGCTGCCACATCTTCTGGCTTGCAGGTAAGGGGATAAAAAGCAAACCCACACATCATACAGCCAACTTCATTTTTCGGATCAATTTTATGCGCTAACTGGACAGCTTTTGCACTTGCTACAAACTCATGATGAAGTGCTTGAAAGCGTTTATTCACATCATCCGTAGTAGCATTTGGATCTTGCATAAGGATTTGTCCACTTTTGGGAATAATTCCCGATGTAATCACTTCACCGTATGATATTGTTCCAAAATTGATTTCATTGTGAGTTAGCCAACGCGTTACCAGTCCTTTGTATTCAGTAAAAATCGTCTTGGCATACTTCAAAAACAAATCAATCACCTTTCGATTTGTCCACCCACCGTATTTCACACATAAATTCCATGGAATATCATAATGAGTCATTGTAACTGTGGGTTCAATTCCGTGTTTTCGACATTTCTCAAATACTCTTCGATAATAATCTAGACCAGCCCTATTCGGTTCTTTATCATCGCCATTTGGAAAAATCCGTGACCAATTGATTGACATTCGATACGTTTTAAAGCCAGCTTCAGCAAACAATTCAATGTCTTCTTCAAAATAATCATATTGCATACATCCCTTGTGAGTTGGATAGAAGTGCTGAGCCGGATTAATCGTTTGAGTCACCTGTCTCGGGTGTTCCTTATCACCATTCGTACAATGGTCAAGAATGGAGTCCCCCTTTCCATCAGTATTCCAAGCGCCTTCACATTGAGTAGCCGCAGTAGCACCGCCCCATAAAAATCCTTTTGGAAATGTATATGTTTCTTTAGTCATCCTATTTTTCCTCCCCTTCATCAAAACCAATCAGTCTCGTAGCAATAAATGCGCTTACAAACGATAGAATGATTGTTCCTATTGCCATAATCAAATTATTGTGTGTGCCATCTGGATTTATAAAAGCAACAACACTTGCAACTCCTGGAGAAACAAAGGCATACTCTGCAACATGTGTAAAACCGGCAAACAACCCACCGATTGCGCCCCCAATCGCTGCACCAATAAATGGTTTCTTAAATCTTGTTAGCACACCAAAAATTGCCGGTTCGGTAATTCCAAATACAGCTGTCAATCCCGTTGAAAAAGCGATCGCTTTCGTATCCTTATTCTTCACCATCGTCATCGCCGCAAGAGCCGCACCACCTATTGCAATATTTCCCGCTAACATTCCCGGCATCACAAAGTTTTCAAACCCGTTTTCTGCAAAAGCCAAAAAGATCGCCGCATATAAGCCTGAGCCTGTTCCTGAAAACATAAGAAACGCTGTAGCCGCACCAATCACCCCAACGGATAACCATCCCAGATGAGCATTTAACCAGATCAATCCTGCACCAATCCACTGCCCCAACCATGTACCGATCGGCGCTAGACAAATCAACGTAATCGGAACAGTAATCAACATTGTCAAAAGCGGCACTAAGAAGAACTTGATTTCTTTAGGAATCTTCTTATCCAATGGTTTATAGATTATTGACATAAATAAAACGCCGAAAATGACTGGTAATATCGAACTTCCATAGTTTCCTGTGGTGATCGGTACTCCTAAGAAATCCAACCCTTCAACACCATTGATATCAGGAACGACTAACACAGCACCTAAAAGCGAGCCAAGCATAGGATTAATATCCATTTTTTTAGCGGCATTGTACCCAATAAAAATCGGTAAAAATCCAAAAGCAGCATTATAAATTGCGTTTAAAACTTTATACGTCCCTGTTTCAACAGATAGATTGAAGAAGGTTGTACAAACGACTAAGACTGCGCTGATCATCCCTCCTGCGACAATAATTGGCAATGATGGCAGGACGGTCCCAGCGATAAAATCTGAGGCAATAAGAAAATAGTTTTTCTTCTCTTTTTTGCTTTTTTCTTTTATTTCATTGGTTTCGTCAGATTTTGAGATGTTTACCAATTTACTAAACTCGCGGTAAACAGAACCAACATTCGTACCAATAATCACTTGATACTCGTTTTCATTCTTAACTAGACCTAAAACACCCTTTAATGTCTTCACGTTGTTTTCATCAACTAATTCTTCGTCATTCACTGTAAGTCGTAATCTAGTTGCACAATGAGTAGCAAAAGCAACATTTTCTACGCCTCCAAAAGAAGTGAGTATTTCTTTGCTCAATTGTTCATCCGACATTGTATGTTCCCTCCTTTTTTAAGTTATCTGCAGATAGTCAAATTCGAATCTATCTATAGCTTAACAAGTTTTAGACAAAAAAAAGGGACAAATCATGTCCCCTTTTGATATTCATAATTGATCACGTCCAAATAGTACTCCACCGCAAACGTATGATAGATTGTTTTTGAAGAGGGCTGATTGATTTCTCCAACAGGTAAAACAAGATCATATTCAGCTAAAATATGTTCATCATCAATGGATGTCATGATTGCTTTCTTACAATGGATGCCACGAACCAAGTCCGCTATATTTCGAGTAAAGCCTCCAGAAATCGAGATTACAATGAGCAAGTCCGTAGGCGTTATGTTTTTTAGAACTTCGCTTTCTGAAAAATTATAAGAGACAATACGTACTATTTTTCCAGAAAGAATCATCTGCTTTTGAAACTCTAAACATCTTGAGTAGTAAATATCCGATGCTAAAAAAATGATTTCATTGCAGTTTTTAATACTGTCAGTAACTAGAGCCACCTCTTCGCCAATTAAATTGCTAAAAGTCGATGCCATTTGAGAAATTTGATTCGCAAGAAAAACAGGATAATTCTCTACTTCTTCAACATTCTTATAATACGTATAGGATTCATGGTCTGTTTTTAAATTTCGAAAGTTATCAAACCCGATAAATTTAGCAAATCTTCGAATGGATGTCCTAGTAACAAAACATTCTTCTGCTGCTTCAAAAATATTAATTTCGTCTATTCGATCAATATTGCGTAAAAAATATTTAGCTATCGTCACTTTTGAATCAGATTCATCGTAATTATTGATAATACTTAAAAGCGAATTTAATAGTCCGTACTTACTAATCTCATTCATGCCCTCTCCACACTCCCCTAGACATTTGAAAACGCCATTTTACACTTCAAACTAATTATACTAAGTATTCGTGATGATTGCTTTAAATCCTCGCTGGAAAATTTGAGAAACTATTGTAAAATTATTCTGCTATCCTGACAAACAAAAACAATTCTAGATTTTATCACAATAAAAGAACACGATTTTCTTTTCAGAAAAACGTGTTCTTTTATTGTGTAAATCATTTATATTTGATGGACTCTTATCTGATCAAAAATCTTACCAAATTCATTGATTTTTAAATAACCCGGCTTTTCTTCTAAAGCATTCAAAACACCATACGCCATACCTCTTTTTATAATGTCGATGGGGGACTCTTTTTGGTCAATGGCAAAAGCTAATCCAGCTATGACTGAATCTCCAGAACCAATCGCATTCATCACCTCTATGGTAGGTACCTCCGCATGATAATATTCTTCGCCATGTTTTACTAACGCACCGTCTGCTCCTAAAGATACAACGATCCAGGGAATTCTGTAAAAGCGTTGACTGGATAATTTATTCTTTAACTCACATAAATTTTTAGGATCAATCGGTTCCTTCAATAAATCAGATAACTCATGCTCATTAGGTTTGATTAGTGTAGGTTTGATTGGCGCTGATATACTTTCCTCAAGTGCTTCACCAGAAGTATCTAATAACACTTGCTTCTCTTGATCAATTGCGATTGCAATTAAACGACTATAAAAATTTGATTTAATCCCCCTTGGCAAGCTTCCAGACAATACCACAGTATCAATCTCATTCAACAAATTCTTAAACATCTCAATAAATTGCTGTTGCTCCTCGATTTCAACCGTTGGACCCGCTTCCAATATTTCCGTCTGCTCTTTTCCACAAATAATTGAGATATTATTACGAGATTCTTGGTTTATTTGATAGAAACAATGCTTTAAGTTCTGGCTGTCTAAAGAATTCTGAATATAATCCCCAGTTGTTCCACCAATAAGGCCACTCGCACAAACCTCTGCTTGAACTTGATGTAAAACTCGTGATACATTTAGCCCTTTTCCACCTGCAGTTTTCACGACATTCTTCACTCGATTTGTGTGTCCATTTCTAAAATCATCTACAGTATAGGTGATATCAACAGAAGTATTCATCGTTATTGTAAGTATCAAAGCTATCCCTCCTCAACCATTAGGTGTTCGAGAGATTCATACAGTTTCAAATATTTTTTAAATCCTTTATTATACACGGTTACATTCTCCTCAATAGGTTCATAGATACGTTGGACTTTTATCGTTTTTGATCGAGCTTCTTCATAATTTTGATAGAGCCCAACACCTACGCCTGCTAGTAGCGCTGCACCTAGCGTTGTTGCTGTATCAGAAGAAGGAACGCGAATCGTTTTTCCAGTGATATCAGATTTGATCTGCATAAATACTTCCGAGTTTGCTGAACCGCTCATAGACCATAATTCTTCCACATTAGCACCCGCGTTTTCCGCAATTTCCAAATTATGTCTTAATGAATAAGCAACCCCTTCTTGAGATGCTCGAATCATATGAGCGCGTGTTTTAGTGAACTCAAATCCGTAATAGACACCTTTTGCATAAGGATTCCAAATAGGCGAACGCTCTCCTTTCATGTAAGGCAGAAAGATGACACCTTCAGAACCAGCAGGTAAAGAATTTGACAGTTGGTCCATTTCATAGTAAGCATCTGTTCCATGATACTGAGCATTAGTTTTTTCTTCAAAACAGAAATTGTTTTTAACCCAGTCGATCACACCGCCGCCACCGACAGTTCCTCCTTGTAGTAACCAGTGATTGGGCACAACATGATAACCCATAATTAATCGAGGATCTGCAACATATTTATTCAAACAAATACTCATACCTTCAGCTTGTCCACCCTGTTCCTGAGTCTCGCCATGATTAATAACACCGACTCCTAGAGCACCACAAGCAGCATCTAATCCTCCCGCTACAACAGGAATCCCTGAGCTTAACCATGTTTCTGCAGATGCACTATCAGAAACTTCCCCTACTACCTCATCACAATTGTATATCGTTGGCAAAAGATCTAAAGAAATACCGAATAAGTCACACATCTCACTGCTCCATGCTCCTTTTTTCATGTCGAAACAGTGCATTCCGTACCCTTGTGAAATATCTTGAGTGATTTTCCCAGTTAATTTGTAGACGATATAACTATTCGCTTGAAGCACCTTGTCAATCTTATTGAATATTTCTGGTTCATTTTTCTTAAGCCATAATAGTTTTGGCAAACTATAGGTAGGTTCAAAGGAATTTCCGCTAATTTCAAATATTTTTTCTTGTCCTATTTCTGCTTTAACTTCTTCACAGATATCAATAGCACGTGTGTCCATCCAAATAGGATTATTGTAGACAACATTCCCCTCTTTATCTATCGGAATCATCGACCATCCTTGCCCATCAATCCCGATTCCTCGAATTACTGTGTTTTCCATAGCTTTATTGCTGACTATTTTCTTTGTCGCCTTGCAAACGGCTTGCCACCATTCTTCCGGATTTTGCTCAACCCATCCCTCATTTGGATAATAAACTGGATACTTCTCAGATACCGAAATAATCACCGTTCCATCTGGGCGAAAAGCAGCTAACTTACAACTAGACGTACCAATATCAATCCCCAATAATGCATCACTCATGGTCATTCTCCTCCGATTTCATACAATGCCTTAATATGCTTAGAATGCGGTTTTGTTAAATCATAGAATGGTTTTGCACCATCTGCTAAAGAATAAATTTCTGATATAAGTTTGTTTAGATTAAGAATTCCCCTGTTCATATAATCCAATGTTGCCTGCCATTCATATCCAGGAAATGGTGCTGAATACGACATCATTGAACCAGTGATCAACAGTTCTTTCCGGAAAATTTGTTCAAATTCTTTTGGTTTGAAATTTACATTGCGATGACTCGTTCCAACATAAACGACTCTCCCCTTTTTCTTGGTAACTGTGATTGCTTGGATCTGCGTTGTCGGATGTCCTGCCGTTTCAAAGCTAATTGTAGGTTGTTCATTACTTTGAAAGTAATTCTCAATATCCGTGTTTATTGGATTAACTACTTTGTCAGCACCAAAAAGTTTGGCAAACTGCAGTCTTTCTTCATTAATATCAATAACTGTAACCGTTCCAACACCTTTCGCTCGTAAGGCGGCTAAAGTCATAAGACCAATTGTTCCAGCTCCAAAAATTGCGACTGACTCATTCGCCTTTAAAGGAAATCGTTCAACCGCATGAAGTCCTACTGTAAAAGGTTCGATCAGAGCAGCTTCTGACAACTTTACTTTTTCAGGAACCTTGATTAGATTGCTTGCAGGTACTGCAACGAATTCTGCAAAAGCTCCAGCTTGATGCGATCCAATAAACCCGTAATTTTCGCACATCTGAGGAAATCCTGATAGACAGTACTCGCAGGTCCCACATACAATAAGCGGTGCGACTACAACACGATCACCAATATCAAAATTATCGACTTCTTCACCCATCGCTTCAATCGTTCCAGAAAATTCATGTCCTAAAATTTGCGGAAACTGATGCACTGCTCCTTGAAAGTACCTAGGAAGATCCGAACCGCACACGCCGCAAAAAGCCACCTTTAATAGAACTTCATTATTTTTAATCTTTGGCAATTCAATCTCTTCAAGCGTCATATTTTCTTTAGCATTCACTAACAAAGCTTTCATTTTACTTTCTTGAATGATAGCCAATAAGCTGTATCATCCATTTTCCTTTCTTATTTTTATCCCGATAGCAATTAAAACTTTCTAGCTATATTTTTACTTATTAAATTACTAAAAAAAGCAATCTCTATTATATCCCACCAATTCCAGTGAATTCTGAAATTTTCACTAATACCCATAATAGTAGATTCCCGCCTTCATCCCAACAGCTTACTAGAACATCTTTAGCTACGCTGCCATTCAAGATATTCGTTAATTCTGCAGCACCTGTTGTTAACGCTGCCAGATTAGTAGCAACTAACGTCGTTGGAATGATCCATAAAGTGGTTAATAGTACATTATATATTATGTTTCCTTTAGTGTAGGGGGCCATTCCACCAATCCAATACGGTAATGCTGCCAAGCTCGCAACAGGTAAGAAGTTATTTCCAGGTAAAAATGCAGAAATAAAAATCGCAATTGGGTACATAATAACTACGGTAGACATAACTGATGGATCAGATAAAAGCATGACCGGATCTACAGCGATATTCAATTCTCTTCCTTTAAATCGTTCTTTCATAAATGTAGATAAATTAGCTGTAATGGGAAGAATACCATCAGCTACAAATTGAAGCATAGCAGGTAGAATTACCAATATAGCTGCCAATTTGATGGCTAACTGAATAATTTCTGTAATGCTAATTCCTGCTACCAACCCAATGATAATACCTAATAATGCACCAATTACACTATTTTCTCCTAGCAAGCCAAATTTTTCTTTTAAATCGGCAGAAGATGCCTTTACTCTATTCAATCCAGGAATTACGTTGATAATTTTCATCATAAAAAATGCAAATGTCGCTGGGAAAGTTGCCGATGGTGCAGGTACTGTTACTCCATCCAATTTGTTGAACTCTTGAAACTTTTTCGCATGAAAATCTGCTAGAAACATTGATAATACTAAAGTTCCTACACCAACCAGAATTCCTAGCCAAAGATTGCCGCTAAATGCCCAAAACATAACTCCTAATGCCTGCCCATGCCAAATATTCCACATATCTACCCATAAGGTGTTCGTGAGCTTTAGTGATACCATAATAATATTGACTAAGACAATCCCTAAGATGACCCAAGGAACTCCTGGCCAACTCCAAGCAGCTGTAACACTTCCATATCCAATATCTACAATAGAAAAATCCGCGTTTAATCTTGAAGACAATTCTTTGGTCACCGGTTGCATCGCTTGCACAGAAAAATCAGTAATAAGATTCAACCCTGTTAATCCAATTCCTATCAAAAGAGAACTAGTGATACTTGTTTTGAAGCCTGCCCTACATGATAAACCAATAATCAACATTACAATCGGAACAAAGTAAGTTCCTCCTAGCCCAATAAACCAATCAATCGCACTTTTTAGAATATCCAAAATCGTCTCTCCTTCCTCCTGTAAGCGTTTGCCCTTGCGCGCAAAAAAAATGGGAAAAGCATACAAAAATTCATAAATATTATGGTCAGTTAACTATTATTCAGCATACAGTATTATGTATATTAAGTCAATATCATCTGATTTTTTTACGTAGACCAATTTGACTATACGATAGTATATCATTGATTTGGTAGTATTATTGCTTTAATAACAAAGAATTGATATTATTAAATGAGCAGAGAATAAGGAGATAATTGTATGTTTTCAAGTCAAAAAGGACGGACTCAACAAAAACTCGCAGAAATGTTTTTATCATGCAAAATTGATTCTCGAATACCAACCTTTAGTGAGCTCCAGAAGATTTTGAATGTTGGAACAGGAACGATTCAAAGCGCGATAAAAGATTTTGAGCAAGCCGATATTATCGAACTACAAGCACAACCAAGGTACGGAACAATTTTAATAAAAAAAAATATTCAAAAACTTTGGGAATTTCTACCAAATCGTCATCTAGTAGGGCTTTTCCCAGAACCTTTAAGTTTGGAGATGCGAGGATTAGCTATGGGACTCCGCTCCACATTAAATGATTATAATATCCCATTAGTGATTGTTTACGGTTATGGCTCAAAAGTTCGATTTGATCGTATCTTAGAAGACAATTCAACAGAAGATTTTGTTATTTCATCATTAGCTTCTGCTAATGAAAGAAGAAAAAATCCTTCTAATTTGGAGATTACGATTAGTTTAGGTCCTAATTCATTTTATGATAAAGATAGTCTAGTTCTTTTAGAACATAACGCGAATCATACAAAAAGCGACTCTGAACTTCGAGTTGGCATTGACTATAGTTCGTATGACCAAGCTGCGCTTACCAAGGAACTTTATCCCAATAGTCAATTTATTGAGGTAAAATATGCTGACATCCCGTTTGAAATTTTGAGTCAAAATATTGATTGTGCTGTATGGCATAAAACTCAACAACAGAAATATTTCAATAATACCCCTATAAAAACGAAAATCATTACCCAGGACATGCTAAAAGCAGTCAACCTAGCGGCAATTTCTGAAGCAGTCGTCACTACAAACTCGGATAATAAAATGATTGAGGATTTACTAACGCATATAGATATTTGTAAAGTACGAAATATTCAAAATAGTGTATTGCAGGAAGAATTAAATGCCATCTTTTAAAACAGAAAATACAGCTGTTGATTCCATTAAACCCAAAGTTAAGAATCAACAGCTATATTATTATATTTTTGATCTTTTCATTGATATATAAATAACAATACTATAATCATCTTCTTTATGCTTCTTTTTGTCATTTATCCCACAAAAACTATCTTATGAGTTACTGCACTCCTAAAAACTATAAATCTTATACCATTCTTGAATCTTTCATGACTAAAGTTGCGAGTTTTATAAGCTAGTGGATAAATCGAGTAAACTGAAGGTATCAACACATTTATCAACGATTTAAAATAAGATATTTCGTCAAAAGCCCATCATTTCGTGGGCTTTTTTCTTATTTTTAGAAAAAAATTCGGGTATTTATTTCTTGATTAAGTTATTTTATGAAGGTATTTGACGCGTGGTTGTCGTATTCCTTAGTTTAGGATTTTTATATTTTAGTTGCAATCAAATTTTTGGTGTGTAAATCTCGTGAAAATAGGCGTATGTTGTTGGTGTAGATATCTCAATAAAGAATGAATCCAAGAAAGGAGTGACCTATTTGCAAGAATACGGCATCACCAGACAAAAACTGTTTACGCTGTCACGGCAGACAATCGAAAAACGCATTCGCAAGTTTTACCATGAGACAAAAGATGGCACGGCCACCATCGAACTGTT
>PPYE01776971.1_pt1 | contig 23931 bp, 18 predicted proteins | sample 1559881 | NCBI WGS metagenome assembly PPYE01 (sample SAMN08240022, study PRJNA423297) | Human gut metagenome, whole genome shotgun sequencing project. | reverse complement strand
TGGCTGAAGCAAAATTAAGATGGGATATTGGCAGTGAAAGTGTAAAGAACCTATATGAAAATGGAATCCGTGTTTCCATGACTAATGAATTAGCTTATCGGGGGGCTTATGCCGGAATCAAAGAATATCCGGAAGGAGCAGTAGACGCCTACATCAATGGAACAAGCACCCAAATAGACTATACAGATCCCATCAAAGCCGAATTAAGTACCCCGGCTGTAAATAAATTAAGTGTAAAATGGGATGAGAGCGCAAGCAACGAAGAAAAACTGGAAAGAATCATCACCCAAAAATGGCTCGCCCTATTCCCCCTATCCACCGAAGGCTGGGCAGAACAACGCCGCACCGGCTATCCACGCTTCTTTCCTGCATTCGTCAATGAAAGTAATGGAGCCGTAAACACAGAAGAAGGTGTACGCCGCGTAATTTATAGCAGCCAGGCTTATGATGCCAACGCTAAGGGAGTAGAAGGCGGAATCAAACTTCTGGACCAAGAAAATTCCAGCAAATTTGGCATCTCCGGTGACAAAGGCGGAACACATCTTTGGTGGGACAATGCTGATAAAGGAAACTTTTAAATGCAATATTTTAAGGTAAAAACTGTGATTTTTGTTTCAATAGGCATTTCATATTAAAGTTTCGGATAGGGCAGGCCGTGAGGTTTGCCCTATTTTTGTTTACAGCATATCACTTATTCTGGATACTTTGGGTTTGCGCCAGTCCTATACCATATCCTTTCGGTTCGTTCCGGCTTCCCGATACAGGGCAGTTTTTTGGCAATTACTACATTCTTCAAACATATCATCTGTCATCATCAAGCGAAAGCGTAAAAGTGCCCAAGCGGTATGAATAATCCGGCTCACCGAGCATAATTCGGGAAACATTCACTAAAAACAATATTTCCGGTTGATTTAATTGCACAAACCTACCAGATGTAAAACCGGTGAAGTGGAGGGAGTAAGAGTTTACGGCAATTGCCGCATAAGTGTTAATTTAACGCTTAACGAACTATTATCATAAATTAAATTGAATAAACTTTGCTGATTATCAAATTATTATTATAACTTTGCGATTATTCTAAAAAACGTTTGCCTATTAAGAACGTTTTTTGATTAGGAATGACAAAGTTATTTTATATACTCAGTTTGCTGATTATTAAAGTAGCAAGCAATTACATTAGTACACATTTATGGTCAGGTGAAAAAAAACTGAAGAAACGCGTATTATTGCAAACTTTGATTCTAACAGCCTGCTTCCTGCCCACTCATGGACAAGACAGTTTTTTATGTTTCCAAACAAATGTTCAAAAGAGTAATATCAGCATACACGAACAAAGAATGAAACATCCCGGGCATTCCCAAACCGCGTGTGTTCACTCTAAGCATATCGGCATTGGAAATGAAGATACCGGCAATGACCATGGAGCCGGAAAAACGAAATACAATAAGTCGGTTCCATTTCTCGCCCTGAAAACAAACATGCTGTTTGACATTGCTTTAATACCAAACATAGAAGTCGAAGTTCCCGTTGGCAAATGTTGGTCGCTCAACGGCGAATTGATGTTTCCGTGGTGGCTGTTTGATAACGACAAATACTGTATGCAAATATTATCCGGAGGACTGGAAACACGTTACTGGCTAGACAATAAGAAGAAACGAAATATCCTTACGGGGCACTTCGCCGGGCTGTATGCCGGAGGCGGAAAGTACGATTTGCAATGGAAAGAGAATGGCTATCAAGGAGAATTCTTCATTGCCGCAGGAATCAGCTACGGATATGCAAAACGCATTTCCCGAAATCTGCATTTGGAATTCAACCTCGGAATAGGAGTGCTGAGAACCTATTACAAACATTACCACGCCAACGATAACCATCAGACATTGTTGTGGCAAAACAACGGACGATATACATGGTTTGGTCCCACCAAAGCTAAAATCTCCCTTGCATGGATATTAAACCATAAAGTAAAAGGAGGTGTAAAATGAGAATGCGTTTTATCTTGCTTTCCTTTCTGCTTTTCATATCTTGCAATAGGCGCGAACTTACCTACTATGAAGTTGTGGGAGTCACCCTCATGGCAGACTGGAGCCAAGCCGGACTGGAGGGAGAAGACACCTATGGCGCGACGGCCGTTTTCTATCCCCAAAATGGAGGAGTGCCTCAAACCGTACTGATGGGCAACCGTACTCACGCCATCACCCGTTTGCCCAAAGGACATTATAACGTGATCTTATTCAACCGTTCATTCAGTGATTTCGGAGGCATTGCTTTCCGAGGAGAGAATGCTTTCCACACCTTCGAAGCGTATGCCAAACAAATAGAAAATCGTTCCGCAAGCGAAGTTAGCGTTACCTCACCCGAAAAGCTGGCAACCTGCGTCATCGAGGGATTTGAAGTGACGGACAACATAGAATGCTCACTGCACTTCACCCCTACCGAGCTGACAAGCACAGTGAAAGTGCAGATTAGCATAGACGGACTGAACAACATAAAAGATGCTACTTGCCGCCTTGGAGGCATCCACGCCTCCATATTGCTGCACAACGGCCAACGCGGTGAAAAGATGATTACACAGGAATTTTCCATAGGAAACCCGACCTTCCACGAAGGATCTTTCACCGACGGCACTCTTACAGGCGAAATCTGTGTTTTCGGCTTTGACGAAGAAACCGACCACAGCATGAGCCTGAGTGCCAATCTAGTAGACGGAAAGACTAAGATAGAACAAAACTTCGATAAAGTGAGTATCTCAAAAGACACGGATGAAACAGGTGCCATCTACCTACATATAGAAGCAAAAACACCCGGACGAATACCTGATGTAGAACCTGAAAAAGATCCCAACTCCGGTTTCAATGCAGATGTAAACGACTGGGGGAAAGAAGAAAACACAGAATTGCCTTTGTAAAACAAAAGTATAATACTAATCAATAAAAAAATGAGAACAAAACATTTATTAATGGCGATAGCAACGTTGCTGGTGGCAGGTTGTTCGCAGAATGAAATTACGGAGGTCAGAACAGTCGGTAATCCAGCTGTCGGATTCGATGTCTACACGGGGGTGGCGACCAGAGGCACAGATGTTTCTACCACAACTATGCAAGGAACATGTGACGAGACCCATTATGGCGGTTTCGGCATTATGGGATATTACACAGGGAGTAAAAATTGGGATGAGGCTAAAGGAACCGTAACTCCATCTTTTATGTTCAATCAAAAAGTGACTTATGACACAAATGCAAATGAATGGACTTATTCCCCGACAAAGTATTGGCCGAACAACACGACAGACAAAGTGTCTTTCTTTGCCTATGCTCCTTATGAGAGCAATGTATCCGGAGGCCGTGTAGGAATCGTGACTTCCCAAATTGATGATACCGGCATACCTTCTATTGATTTCACATTGAAAGAAGCAACCAAAATTGATGAAATGGTAGACTTGGTTGTAGCTGAAGAATTAAACAAAACAGCACAAGATGAGGCCATACAATTCAACTTCAGGCATACACTTTCTAAAATAAATTTTAAAGCCAAATTAGGCGCTGACTATAGCGGATTGGACGGAACAAGCAGCTTCATCTATATCACTCACATGTGGATAATAGGCCAAAAGGGAGGGAGCCTGTCTTTTGATCAGACTAATAAATTAACCAACGAAAATTCTAAATTTTATACGAAGGCAACATGGAAAGACCTCCATTGGGACTATGAAAACGCTACAATCGCTGAAGGCGATTACAGTATCGAAAAGATCATGAAAATGGAAGAGAAGGAGATCACGGAAATATGGGCCGATGGTACGGAAAAATCCATTAAAGGCATCATTCTGAAAAAAGGGAACAAAGAAACTCCGGTAGATTTATTCAAAAAAGATCAATACCTGTACTTAATTCCAATCAACGATAATGCTGAAGAAGTTACGGCAGACGGTGCCGGCGGATGTACAAGTGGCGATATTCAGATTGGCTTCCATTACGATATTGTATCCAAAACGGCAGATAGCAGCGATGACAATCCCAAATACGCAGTAAGCCATTTGGAAACAGCAGTTTCATTACCTGCCAATCACATGAAAAGAGGTAAATTTTACACATACACTTTCACTATTTCTCTGAAGGAAATAAAAGTAAGTGCGGCTAAAGTGAACGACTGGGGTAGCGTTACCGGTAATTTTGATGTAAATTAAATATTGCATAAGCCCGGATAAGGTTGAATGGTTGAATGTCCTTCTCCGGGCACACCAACCGACAAATTGAAATTGACACATAAATAAAACAATGAGAAGATTAAGAAAGATACTCTTTTTTATAATCCTTTCGGCATGGACACTCACATCTTGCGAAAAGGATACAGGCACAGAAACCGTAAATGTTCCCATAGGCTTCTCCAACAATGTAACGACCGCCACAAGGGCCGGCGATATAAACAACGACAATCTTACCTCCATCGGAGTATTTGCCAGTCTTACCCACGGCAACTTTGACGCAACAGTTTCCACCCCCAACTTCATGTACAATCAGCTGGTGGAAAAGAAAAACGGCACATGGCAATACACTCCCCTGAAGTATTGGCCAAACAATGATTCGGATAAAATCAGTTTCTTTGCCTATGCACCCCACAATGCCACGGGCGTTACGCCGAGCAACGCAATCCAAAAGGGTTATCCTTCATTCACTTACACTACACCCACAGCAGAAGCCGACCAGGTGGACCTGCTTGCCGCCACCCCCATTATAAACCAAAACGGGGGCAGTGTGGATTTCAAAATGCAACACGCACTTACCAAGGTGGTTTTCAATGTGAAAAGTAATGACGACATAACGGGAAAGGTAATCACAGCTTTCTCCATTACGGGAGCAAAAAGCGGGACACTGGCTTTTCATGTGCCGGCAAACGATGACGACAAGGGTTTCGGTTGGACTTATCCGTCAACGGTTACTGCCGAAACATTTACCGCTACCACAAAATCCCTGTCCGTACCGGATAAAAGTACTCCGGAGGAAGCTATACTATGTACCTACTTCCTGCTCCCCACAAATATAGGAAACACATTCAACATCACCTATATATACATAGGAATCAAAGGAACGCAAACCGTCACGTTGACCAATCAGCCTTTACCCTCACTCGACAAATGGCTGTCGGGGGCTTTCGTGAGCTACACCATCGGCATAGACAAAAAAGTAGTCACTGCCACAACAGAAAGTCATCCCACATGGGGGAATGGCAGTCAGGGATCTGTGGACGGAACAATTAATTGAATCTGAAAGAAAAACTATATATACATATGAAATACTCTTTTATCGTCACGGTATTATGCGGCCTCCTTGTCATAGGTGGCGCATGTACGCACGAAAACGACCCAGAGGATGGCAAAAGAACTAACCAGACGCCCCTCATCGTGAAAGCCACGGCAAGCAATTTCAATCATCTCTCCATATCCGGATCCCCCTTTGCACGCACTCCCTTGGAAGACGGAGCCGAAACGCAGTTTAGTGCAGGAGACGCCATCGGCATTTTCGCCGTTAAAAATAATGCGATAGCAGATGCCGTCAACAACATCAAACTGACTTATAAGAAAACAGGCATTGACACAGGTGAGTGGATTCCTCCTGCCGGCACTTCGCTCTATTGGAATGAAGGTATGGACTATATCGCATACTATCCCTACAAGGAAGGTGTCACGATAGATACCGGTAAAACCACGGACGAAATCATGACCTCACTAGTGGACAACGAAAAGCTGAAACCCGGAGCGGATCAATCCGGTTCCGATGAATATACCGCCTGTGACCTGATGACCGCCGTAGGAAAGGTCAGCGAGGAAACCCTGACTTTTGAATTCGAGCATCGGTTCGCATTACTGATATTGAAGCCACAAGCGCATTTCAAATATGTTCCACCCGCGAATGCAGTCTTCACCTATCGCAACAATGGAACATTATCAGACCTGACTGTCGATGTCACAGCCAAAAACGTGAAACTGAACAATGTCACTCCCTGCAAAATGGACGACGGCAGTTTCCGTGCCATTGTCCTCCCCACCAAGACAGCGACAGCCATAGCCGGGAGCTATTCAATAACCGATGTATCAACTTCCGGCACAAGCACAGACAAAACACTGACCTACTCATTCACCCCCTCCACAGCGTTCACTGCAGGATGCTGCTACACCTTAGAGGTGAAAAGCCCGTTATCTGCCATAGAGAAAACACGGGAACTCACTCCCGGTGATTTTGTTTTTTTCACGGCAAACAATAAAATAGAGATTTTCCCCGGAGATGGAGTCTTTGAGGGCAACACAATCCCCGACTACAAAGATGCTGCAGGGATGGTAATTACTTGCGATCCGGAAAAAATGACCGATCCGGAATGCAATAAGAAAGGATGGACACATGCCTATGTGATGGGATTGGAAAACATAGGAGTGGCAAAATGGGGAGACAAGGTAGATGAACCCGATATCCCTAATATGACAACAAACGATTTACTGGAGAATAACATGAATGGCTATTCTGAAACGCAAGTGATATTGAATACTTATGATGATACTCAACTTAAGAATACATACAAAGCTTTTTTTAAGATAAAAGATTATCGGACGAAAAATAAAATACCGAATGACGAAAATATATGCAGTCCGTGGTTCATGCCGAGTATAGGTCAATGGTTCGATCTGCTCATAAATATAGGGGGAAAATCTCCGAGAACATTTGAAAGACAGTCTGCATACAGTTTAGAAACTCTGATATATGGAACCGAAACAAGAGAAAAAATAAGTAAACAATTAGCCAAAGCCGGAAGTACGTTGGGAGAAATTGTCGGCAACAGAAACATTTTCAGATGCACCACCGAATCCAATGTAGCGACAGATGCCTGGATTCTTATTTGGCACTTTGAGATGCTCGATGGCGTTTTTTGGGAAAGAGTAGCTGTCAAAACTTACAGCAAGCTTTCCGATTCCGGATATAACGTTCGTCCTTTCTTCGCTTTTTAACTATCAAAAACGTAACTTCGATATAAGAGTTATCGTATAACTGATTAATAATGAATTAATTCACAAATGTGCTAATATGCCAATTATCATGCGGAATAGAGCGCAGCCAATTGGCATATTAGCACATTGACACATTGGCAAATTATTCAAAACCATTCTGCAACGAGCGTACCAACGATGCCACCCGTGCATAAGGGGGGGCTTGTACCAGCTATCAGCCCGTCTGGTATTCTATTCCATAACCGTTTTATGCCCTTTAAGGCTCTGTTAAGGCGGATAGCCTGCCACAGCTTTGACATAAAGCCATGCTTTTAATGTGCCTTTTCTGGAGACTTCTCGGGAGAAAGATCCCATATCCCTTTTAATCGGTATGCAGATACTAAATTCCGAAGCCGGTACAGTGAACGCTAATCACATTAACTAAAGGCTGTTATCATACAGCCACCCCATTCCATCCATTATTCCACCTTAGTGAAAATGCCATTTCACTAAGGTGAACTACTTGCTTCACCCAGGTGAAAGAAGCGCTTCACCAAGGTGATATTTCGGATGCCGCCGGATAGAAACACAAATCCGCCTATGCTCTTGCCGGAAAACAGCTGCAGAAAAGACACACGCATGAAGAAAACCTGCTTCTGCCGTATGAAAAGCAAGCAGAAGCAGGACTACAAACCGTTTCAGTGGAATTCGAAAAGTATTCGCACGGCATTATATTGATTTACAACAAGATATGGTGACAGAATAAAATAATATAAAAGGGAAAAATGTTTTTTGTTCAAGATCGATATCCCTTACACTGACTATGAAATTAAAGACTTTTCACCTCGTATCGCTTGACTACCGAAAAAAAAGCCGTAAGTTTGCCTCTGTTTACATAAAAACGTAATATGAAACTATCGGCAAAGGAATTTGAATACCAATTTCGCTGTCTTTACCGTCCGCTGAATATGTATGCCCTGCGCTATACTGAAAATCTGGATGACGCAGAAGACATCGTCCAACAAGCCTTCTCTGATGTATGGGAAAAGCTTGTCGGAGGCACATCTATTCAAAATCTGAAAGCTTATATGTACCAAACTGTACGTAACCGCTCACTCACACTGGTAACCAACCGGCAAACGCACTGTGAAACAACCGAACTGACAGACTTGGAAGATTTAACAGAAGAAGAACGCATCATCCGGTCAGAACGTGATGCTCGTTTATGGACAGCTATCGACCACCTTCCTACCGAACGGAAAAAGATCTTTCTGCTTTCCAAACGTGACGGACTTACTTATCAGGAAATTGCCACCGAGCTGGGTATTTCTATAAAAACAGTCGAACATCAAATCAGTAAGGCACTGAAAACATTACGAGAAACAGCCATTAAAATATATACTTTTTTCTTCGGATAAAAAAATCGGCAAGCGAATAGGGGGATTTTGTCTTTTCCCTGTCTTAACAATAAAAAGAAAAAAGATCGCATGGAGAAAGAAGAAAAAGATATTCGTTTTGTAGCCCGGTTCTATCGGGAAAACAGGCTGGACACGACACAAGCCTGGCAAAAACTAGGTATCGGCAAACAGAAAAATAATTCTATCTTATTATATAGACTAATAACTATCGCCGCTGTCACTTTCCTGATAGCCGGATTCAGTTGGTGGTGGATATACGACAGGCAAGATTGGATTGTCATTGCCTCATCCGCACACGCTGTCAAAGAAGTCACGCTTCCGGATAACAGCCATATTACGCTGGCAGAGAATTCGGCCTTACAGTATGACCGCTTGGCATACGGCAAAAAAAACAGGAACGTCACTTTAAACGGAAAAGCATATTTTTCAGTCACACATCAAGAACAATGTCCCTTCAGGGTACAGACCGAACTGGCAAACATACAAGTACTAGGTACGCAATTCCAAGTAACGGCAAATGCAAATCAAACTTCGGCAACCGTAGAGTCTGGAAAAGTCCGTTTTTATAACAAAGAACAAAAAGAAGCTATCCTGACAAAAGGCATGTATGCTTTCATTAACCAAAAAGGACAAATGCAAATAGAAAAGCAAAGTGATCCCAACACTTTTGCATGGAAGACTCACGTGTTTGTTTATAATGAAGCCCCCTTGAAAAAGGTAGTAAAAGAACTAGAAGAAGTCTATAAGGTCCATATCGGCGGAATTCCACAAAAAGAGTACTATTTGACCACGACCTTTGACAATACTCCGATAGAAGACATAATTGAAATCATAAACCAAACACTAGATACAAAACTAGACATAACCCAATGATGCAATTCCATTCTAAATTTTCTTTTCTTCTGCTCCTTTGCCTCATGCACATTTGCATTGAGGCAAAAGGAACAGAACATGACGAACCCCTCGTAACATTAGATATGAAACAAACCCCCATCCGTAAAGTTTTAGCAGAAATCACCCGGCAGACAGGTGTAACCTTTTCGTATGAATCCTCTTTAACAAAACATCTGTTACCGATAGATATAACAATAACCGCCCAGCCGTTATCCCACTGTTTGCGCATTTTGTTTCAAAAACTGCCCGTAGAATATATACAATCAGGCAAATACATCATCCTCAAGAAAAAACAGAAAAACATTGTAATCAGCGGCTTCATACGAGACAAATCCTCCTCAGAGTCCCTTATAGGCGCCTCCATCTATGATGCTAAAAGCCATCAAGGAACAACCAGCAACGCCGACGGCTTTTTCAGCCTGACCCTGGAAGCCGGAAACGATGTATACCTGAACATCTCCTATGTAGGTTATGACAGTTTCCACCGTTCATTCATACAATTGGAACAAGACACGCTGCTTCCGGTTCTGCTGAACAGCCACCAGCAATTAGCCGAAGTAGTAGTGACCGGAGAATATACCTCTTCTCCATTAGTCCAAACATCCGATATGGGACATACCCGTCTCAACAAAGACCTGATCCAACAAACCCCGGTATTATTCGGAGAAGCTGATATTATAAAAACCCTACAGACCTTGCCGGGTGTATCGGCAGGCACAGCCGGATTGGCAGGAATGTATGTGCGGGGCGGTAATGGAGACGACAATCTTTATATGATAGAAGGGAATCCGTTATACCAGATCAACCATGTGGGCGGTCTGTTTTCCTCCTTCAACGCCGAAGCCGTAAAGGATGTAGAATTCTTTAAGTCCGCCTTCCCCGCCCGTTACGGAGGAAGACTGTCCAGCGTAGTCGATATCCATACAAAGGATGGCAACATGAAAGAATATCACGGAAGCGCCATGCTGGGACTGACCTCAGGCAGCCTGAATCTGGAAGGTCCGTTGGTCAAAGACCGGACCTCATTCAACTTTGCATTACGCCGTTCATGGATTGACGCGCTTTCGGCCCCAACCATCGCCATCTGGAACGCTACCAGAAATAAAGGAGAAACCCAAATAGTGGCACGATACGCTTTTACCGACATGAACTTTAAACTCAACCACCAGTTCAATGACCGCAGCCGCGGATATGCCGGTCTTTACTGGGGAAACGATTTTTTGAAGGGAGGAGAAAAAAGAGAAGGTGACAACGGATATGAAAGCAGAAACACCGGCAGACTGCGATGGGGAAACATCATGGCATTTACCGGCTGGTCATACGTATTCAACAACCAACTCTTCGGTAATGTGAATGCCGCCTTTACCCACTACTCTTCCACCTTGAAAGGAGACTACTACCAAGGAACAGAAGCCAACTACGTATCACAGGAAAGTTCAACCCAGAACCGCATTGACGACCTCAGCATACGAGCCAATTTCGATTTCCGCCCCAATGCTTCCCATCAGTTGCATTTCGGCACTCATTATATTTACCACCGTTTTCATCCCGTAGACGAAAAATCGTATTTTTCCAATGGTATGACCACCCAGACCAGACAAAACAACGACACTGCCCTACCTGCACATGAATTAGGCATATATATGGAAGAAGACTGGAAAATGAACAAAAGAATACGTTTGAACGCCGGGGTTCACCTCGGACTATACACCATTGACGGGAAAACGTACACTTCTCTGGAGCCCCGTTTTTCCAGTCGTTTCCTGATCAATCCGCAACTCAGCCTCAAAGCCTCTTATACCCGGATGAGCCAATATGTACATCAAGTCAATGAAAGCTACATCAACCTGCCCACAGACACATGGATACCGGTCAGCCGCAAGCTGAAACCGATGCAGAGCGACCAACTGGCTGTAGGAGCTTATTACACCACCGGCAACAAAATCTACTCTTTCTCCATAGAAGGATATTATAAATGGATGAAACATCTGATGGACTATAAAGACAACTACCAGTTTCTCCCTCCTTCCACCAGCTGGGAAGACAAACTGACTCAAGGAAAAGGACGTTCTTACGGCGTAGAACTTATTGCCCGCAAAGAAAAAGGGAAAATAACCGGATGGGCAGGCTATACTCTAAGCTGGAATGACAGACAGTTCACTGAGATAAATAAAGGCAAGCGTTTTCCTGCCAAATTCGACAACCGGCATAAATTCAATATAATAGCCAATTGGAAAATCAAGCCCAAACTGGAGTTGACCGGAAGCTGGACCTACGCAACTGGTAACCGGCTCACGGTTTCTTTCGAAAACTACCAGGCCGTTTCTCCCCAACATCCGTTTCCGGGAGGCAGCCTGGTTCCTCCTTATATAGATTCAGGCGGATTAGACTATTATACGGAACGTAATAATTTCCAACTTCCCGCCTATCACAGACTCGACTTGGGCATCAATATTTACCGGCCAAAGAAAAAGAACCGGATGGGAATATGGAATATCAGCATCTACAATGTCTATTCCTACATGGCACCCGTCAGCATACGCAAAGGATGGTGGTATAATAACGACTGCTTCTATACCCTGGGCATAGTTCCCATTATACCATCAGTTTCTTACACTTATAAATTTTAAATGATTATGAAACATCTGCTATATACATTACTTCTAGGAGTGTTCCTTACCTCCTGTTATCGAAAAATAGATTTGAACGAATATCGCACTACGCCCAAAATGGTAATAAACAGTGTAGTATCCCCCGACACAGTGGTAATGGCCTCCATCACCCGGACCTGGTTCTATCCAGACAAGAAGCCTTATGTCAATCTCCCTCACGCCCATGTGGAGCTCTATATCAACAATCAATACATAGAAACCATGCAATGGAAAACACTGAATAATCCCCGGAACCCAGACCAGCCGGATACCTTATTCCTTTCAAATACAATCCCGGCAGAAGGAGACCGGATAAAAATTGTTGCATCCACCCCCGAATATGGTACGGTAACGGCAGAAGATATCATACCAAAGAAAGTACCTATAAAAAACGCCAGTCATACAATTAAAAAAGGTAACGGAGTTTATCAAGGAACAATTTCCGACTATTTTGAAATATACTATGAAGTCACGTTTGATGAATTTCCGGAAAAGAACAATTATTATCTGGCCAAAATCACACAAATAAAAACGGGCTATTACGGTTACTACGAAACAGAAATAGATTATATAGATCGCCGAACCTCTACGGGTTTACAGCAATGTGGAGGGAGGAACAGGTATTCTGGGCGGCAACCAACATTCGGAAACAACTATAACATTGAATAACCCATCTAAAAAATAATTGATTATGGATACATTACAACAAGCTCCCGCCTTATGGTATTGGAGCGAACCCGCATCGGGATACAGCATTGAAGATTGCGAACAGATTGTAGCAGAAGAGATGCAAACAGCAAAAGCAGACTAAAAGTTCTGGCCACCGTAGGGGTACATTGAAATGTCCCCCTACGGTAAAAAAGAAATTTCACGCCTCAATGGATAATTCCCCCGCAAATGTTCAAATTCTTCGGGATGCCGTTTCAATGCATCACTGTCACGAGTCGGATCATACACCTGTAGAAAAGCCTCTTCCGGATCAGAAGAATAATCCATATACGGCAAAGCGGGCGGTACTATTTTAAAATCAGCCTGTATATGGAAGAAGTTACAAAGCTCCTCCAATGCCATCCGTGTAGCATTCGACTTTCCGTCAGCTGAATACCCTGCTATATGAGGGGTTCCCAAAAAAACTTTCTGCAACAAATCCGGGTGAATATCCGGTTCATTTTCCCACGTATCAATAACCGCATCACGTATCCGGCCTGTCTTCAGCGCATCAAGCAAAGCCAATGTCTCTATTACTTCTCCACGAGAAGTATTCACAATAAAAGGTTTCCGTTGCAAACCGGCAAAGAAATCCGCATCCGCCAGATGGAACGTTTTATATTTCCCATTCCTGTTCAGCGGAGTATGAAAGGTTATTATATCACATTCCCTTGCCAGTACAGACAAATCCACAAATCCCGTTTCCCCCCGGTCCGCACGTGGAGGATCATTCAGCAAGACCCGCATCCCCAATGCCTCCGCCATACGTTGGATACGGCTTCCCACATGTCCTACCCCAACAATCCCCAGACAGCTTTCTTCCAATCTCACCCCCTTCCGGCGTTTCAACAATAATAATACCGAATGCAGGTACTGCTCCACACTGCCGGCATTACAACCGGGACAATTTTTCCATACAATTCCCGCCTCATCACAATAGTCCACATCAATATGATCAAAACCGATGGTCGCAGTAGCAATGAATTTCACCTTGCTTCCTTCCAGCAGTTCACGGTTACAACGGGTACGGGTACGGATCACCAATGCGTCAGCATCCCGTACATCCCCGGCGGTAAAACCACTGCCGGGCAAATACACCACTTCATCGGCTATCTGTTCGACAGCTTCATGTATATAAGGTATTTTATTATCTACAATTATTTTCATCTTTCAAAAACTTGCTTGGGAACAAAGGTAGACACTTTTACCGAATAATAATTGGCTGATTAGAAAACTTTGCATAGATTTGTACATTCAATAAAACAGCTGTTATGTCCAAGATTCTTGTAATCTGCTTTTCATCCATCAATAATGTGGCAATGGCAATCCCGGTCATTCACTCATTGGCTACGCAATATGCCCAGCATCAAATCATGGTGCTGAGCATAGACACATTCTCCCCCTTATTCGAGAATGTGCCGGACAATGTTATTTTCCGTGGGGCAGATTTCAGAGGAGAACATGCCGGATTAATGGGTCTGGGATGGCTGTACAATGATTTAAAAGAAGAAAAATTTGATGCCGTAGCCGCTTTCCAGCCCACATTCCGCAGCCGTTTTCTTTGCTGGCGTTTTCATCTGGCAGGCATAAAAGCAGCCCACATCAAGCAGAACAGGCGGGAACTGCAAAAACTGATACGGCGGAAACATAAAATATATACAGAGCAAGACTCCTTTTTTCAGCGCTGTGCCCATACGCTCAATCAGATAGGTTACCCCATCCGGTTAAGTTTCCTCTCCCTTTTCGGAAAGAATAAAGGCAATATTTCCAGCCTGGCTCCGTTAACCGGTGAAAAGAACCAAGAAACATGGATTGGAATCGCTCCCTTTGCAACACATGTAGGCAAAATCTATCCGTTGTCAAAGCAAGAGCAGATCCTCAAACATCTATCTGCACGCGACCATACAAAAATCTTCTTATTCGGAGGCGGGAAAAAAGAAATCAAAGTATTGGAAGAATGGGCCCAACATTTCCCCAACGTCATCTCAACAGCCGGCAAACTAACCATAAATATGGAATTGGCCCTCATGAGCAATATGGACGTCATGCTGGTAATGGATGCCGCCAATATGCACCTTGCATCATTAGTGAACATCCCGGTTGTGTCCATTTGGGGGGCAACGCATCCCTGTGCAGGCTTTGCAGGATGGAATCAGTCTGCGGCAAACACAATACAGATAGACCTGCCCTGCCGTCCTTGTTCCTTATCCGGAGAAAAACACTGTTATAGAAAAGATTATGCCTGTCTGCAAGGCATAACTCCCGAAATGGTAATAGAACACATAAACAAAGTCATCAGTTAAATGAAACAAATAAATCTCATATATTATTCCGTTTTCTTTTTGTGGTATTTGCTTTCGCTTCTACCCTTGCGATTCTTATATTTCATATCCGATCTTCTTTTTTATCCGCTCTATTATTGCATCCGCTACAGACGTAAAATCATACGCAATAATTTATCGAACTCATTCCCCAAGAAAGATTTAAAAGAGATTGTCCAAATCGAGAAACAATTTTACTCTTTCTTTTGCGACTATATAGTAGAAACGCTCAAGTTATTCTCCATTTCAAAAAAACAACTGATGAGAAGAATGACTTTTGAAGGACTGGACGAGATAGTGGAAAGCATGAACAAAAAGAACAAAGACTTCTGTTTTATCTATTTAGGGCATTATTGCAACTGGGAATGGATTGCATCCTTGCCTTATTGGATTTCCAAAGACATATCCTGCGGACAAATCTATCATCCACTGTACAATCAGGCTTTCGACAAACTATTTCTAAGATTACGCAACCAATTCGGAGGCGAATGCATCCCCATGAAAACGACTTTGCGCCGCATCATTGAATTGAAACGGACAAAGCAAAAGGCAATTATCGGATTTATTTCGGATCAAGCACCCAAGTGGAACAGCATACATCACTGGACTGAATTTCTAAACCAAGAAACACCGGTTTTCATCGGTACGGAGAAAATAGGCAAACAAGTGGACGCCTTGATTTATTATGCTGACGTAACACGGGTCAAAAGAGGATACTACCACTGCCGGCTCAAGCCATTGTGCGACACCCCCCGGCAAGTACCCGATTTTGAATTGACCGATTTGTTTACCCGAGAATTGGAACAAACAATAAAAGCGCATCCCCAATATTGGCTCTGGAGCCATAACCGCTGGAAAAGAACCAAAGAAGAGTGGCTGCGCAGACAACAGGAAGAAACTAAGTGATTATGGAAAAATATGATTATTTGATAGTAGGTGCCGGTTTGTTCGGCGCCGTTTTTGCCCACGAGGCAAAACGAGTAGGTAAACATTCCACCCCCGCCAACCTGGAGGAGCAAGCATTAAAGCTATGTGGAAAAGACATTTACCATCGCCTTATCAAAGGTTATACAGAGAAACAATGGGGACGTTCCGCCAAAGAATTACCGGCATTCATCATCAAACGTATTCCTTTCCGTTTCATTTATGACAACAACTATTTCAATGACAGCTACCAAGGAATCCCCAAAGGCGGATACAACGCCCTTATCGATGCGTTACTGGAAGGAACCGAGGTTCGTCTCAACACCAATTATTTCAGCAACCGCAATGAACTGGACGCATTGGCAGACAATATCCTGTTCACCGGATGCATAGACCAGTTCTTCGATTACCAATGCGGACATCTGGAATACAGAAGCCTGCGCTTTGAACATAAACAGCTGGAAACAGAGGATTTCCAAGGCAACGCAGTAGTCAATTATACAGAACGTGAGGTACCCTATACCCGAATCATTGAGCACAAGCACTTTGAATTCGGCACACAGCCCACCACTGTAATCACGTATGAATATCCCGATGATTTCGCGCCGGGCAAAGAACCTTACTATCCGATAAACGACAAGCGGAACACCGAAATGATGAGCCAATATAAAAAACTGGCCTCTGAGCGGAAAGACGTTTTATTCGGAGGCCGTCTGGCACAATACGCATACGCCGACATGGACGATACCGTAGCCGCTGCCCTCGCCTTATGCAAAAAGACATTTAAATAAAAGGAAATCCTTGGACTCCCCAAGGTTTTCCGCTAAATTTGCATGATATTCCTAAATTGACAAACAATATAGATAACAAACCAATGAAGTGCCTTCATATCATAACACCCGTAAAAGATTCGATTGACTCCACGCTTGAAACCGTAAAAGCAATCATGGAATCGGATATTTTGGTTCCTTTCACTTACACTGTCTATAACGATTTCAGCACGGAAGAAAATACCCATCGGCTGGAAGAGGCCGCCCGTCAATGGAATTTTCGTCTGGTCAACTTATCAGACCTGACCGACCACCCCTCTCCCAACTATCTACTGGTGTTACAAACAGCACAAAAAGAAGCCATCGAAGCAGATGCAGGATTGCTGATTGTGGAATCGGATGTTATTGTCAAAAAAAACACATTGCAATCACTATACAATGGAGCATTGCAACAGAAACAATGCGGAATTGCAGCAGCTGTGACAACCGATGAAAAAGGCATAATCAATTACCCCTACCTACACGCCAAGGGACACGAGAATCAAGTGTACCCGGAAAAAAAGCATTGCAGCTTCTGCTGTTCACTACTCACCCCCGGACTGCTGAAAGCATTTGACTTTCAGACATTAGACCCAAGCAAGAACTGGTATGATGTGACCATCTCGCACGAGTCACTGAAACGAGGTTTCCAAAACTACCTGTTCACCACGTTGCCCGTATGGCACAGGCCCCATAGCAGCCGTCCGTGGAAACAACTGAAATACAAGAATCCTTTAAAATATTACTGGTTGAAATATACCAAAGGACTAGACAAAATTTAACACTATTATAATGATATGAGCAAGACAGAGCGTTTGTTTCATCCCCGCACCTTAGTGATTCACCCTGATTTCAAAAATCTGGAAGAATTTATAGTATCCATTCCCGAACGTTTCCAAAGGAATGAAGGTACTGTTATTCACCAAGGGCGCAATGAATTGCGGAAAATGGAATACAATGGCAAAGAATATGTTATCAAATCCTTTCACAGCCCCCACCTTATCAACCGGTTTGTATATGGCATATTTCGTCCATCCAAGGCAAAACGCTCTTACGACCATGCAGAAATGCTGCTGAAAATAGGTGTAGGCACCCCGCAACCGGTGGGATATATGAATATACGTTCAGGGCTGCTGTTCGATAAAAGTTATTATATCAGCCTCCTCTCCACCTGCCCCTACATTTACGACAACCTGTTCACACAGCAATTTGACTACGCCGAGGAAGTATTCCGCGCCATAGGCAAAGTGACCGCCCGTCTTCACGAACACGGATACGCCCACAAAGACTACGGACGTGCCAACATCCTGTTTCAGAAAACTCCCAATGGCATAACAATAGAAATTGTCGATTTGAACCGGATGTACATCGGCCCCATAGATATGAAGACCGGCTGCAAAAACTTTGAACGCCTGCCGGCAACTCCACAAATGCACCGATGGATGGCAGAAGAATACGCCAAGACACGGAACTTTGATGTGGAAAAATGCTTTGAGCTCATGAGAGCCTATAGAAGCGTACAGCCGGGAAAAATAGATAACCTTTACTAAAAACTAAATGCATCATGAACATTATAGCCGTAGTTGTAACCTACAACCGAATGGAACTTCTGAAAAGAAATATTCGTTGTCTGCAACAAAACAAGCCGATATCTTCCATTGTAATAGTAAATAACGGAAGCACGGACGGTACAACGGAATGGCTTGCCGCACAGGAAGGGCTGACAGTAATCAATCAGACCAATGTGGGCGGTGCGGGAGGATTCTATACAGGCATACAATACGCTTATCAGGCGGGTGCCGACTGGATTTGGTGCATGGATGACGATGTATTTCCGCGGGCCGACTGTCTGGAACAACTCTTGCCGTATACCGACAAGAAAGATATCGGCATACTGGCCCCTCGCAGGTTGCTCGAAGGAGAAATATTCACCCATGACTTCCAGGCATACAACCTGAGCAATCCTTTTGTATCCATGTACAGCAAGAAACTGGCAGGACGGCACATCACCTCACCGACAGAAATTACGGGAACAGCTTTCGAAGGTCCGTTCATCCGCCGCGAAGTCGTTGAGAAGATAGGTCTTCCCAATAAAGACCTTTTCATTTTCTGTGATGATACAGATTACTGTCTCCGCACCATACGGGCAGGGTACAAAATACTCTATATACCTGATGCCCTGATGGATAAAGAGAAATTCTTCTCCAACGACACATGGAATGAGCGAAGCAAGAAGAAAAAGTGGAAACGCTTTTATCAGATCCGTAATTCAACTTATTTAAACCATCACTACGGACGCAACATAGCAGTGAAATATCTTCGCGGCTTCAACGGAGTAATGGGATATATTTTCATCGCGTTGTTCACCAGTCCGTTTGCAAAAGCCTATCAATGGAAAGATATACCCCGATTATGGAAAGCCTATTGCGACGGAATACATGAAAAACTTGGAATTATGAGTTAAAAAACGGCAACGCTCTTACCAGTTAATGTTTCATAATAAACTAGCATTTATATACTATATTTACAGAAAAAGAGTAAATTTGTTATATAATTAAATATCAGAATATTATGAGAAAACTAAGGATTACGTTATCTATTATAATGAGTTCAGAATAAAACAAATTCTTTTGACAATAGTATTAATTATCTCTAATATGACAGGTAGAAATCAATAATCATTGGTTATTTATGAGCAATTTATTACTATCCAAAATAGGGCACGTTATATCCGAATTTCCTTTGGCTTTTAAACAAACGAAAGAAGTCAAATTATTCATGACATTGCTGGTAAAAAACGAAGAAGGGATGCTGGAAGAGAATCTACAGTTCCATAAAGCGATGGGAGTGGACGGGTTTATCATTACTGATAATAACTCCACAGATTCAACTCCGGACATTATCCGTAAATACAAACAAAAAGGGTGGATTAAAGAAGTGATAGAAGAAAAGGCTACCAACTATGAACAAAAGGACTGGGTAGACCGTATGATTTGGAAAGCCAAAACCATTTATAAGGCCGACTGGATTATCAATGCCGATGCCGACGAATTATGGTATGCCCCTACCGGCAATTTGAAAGATGAATTATATGCCACCAATGCCAATGTGCTGAATTGTGAAATGAGAAGTGTCTATCCTGAAGAAGAAAAGCCCTTTTGGCAATGGGATAAGACTGTAAAAGCGGTAACCGAACCTGAAAAATATGACTTGTCACTCTATTCGCTGTTTGAGCGTCAGAACAAAAAAGTCATTCACCGGACTGCCGGTTACCTGCAAATTTCAATGGGAAACCATAAAGTAACCATGTTCCCACAAAACTCTGCCGACAGCCATATCCATGTATATCATTACAATATACGCGGCAAGCAGCAGTTTATGGAAAAGATGATAAATGGCGGCAAGCAACTGGAGCAACACAAGGGCAAACACGGAGGTCGCCACTGGCGCTACTTCTATCAGTTACATAAAGAAGGAAAACTAGAGGCTGAATATGAACGTGTTATCGGCAGTGCTTATTTTGAAGCACTTCGCAAAGACGGATTCATTATTCCGGATGTAACGATTCCTAATTTCTTTAAAAGATTAAAACCTGATATATAATGAAACATGCATTTCTGATTATCGCCCACAATGAATATCCGGTACTGGAGGTACTACTTTCCATGTTGGACGATGAACGTAATGACATTTATTTGCATATTGACAAACGGGCTACAGAACTGTTTCAGCAAATAAAAAAAGTCAAAATGCAGAAAGCCGGCTTTTATTTAATAAAAAATCCCATCGAAGTATATTGGGGTGATATCAGCCAAGTACAAGTAGAATATCTTCTCTTTGAAACGGCCTTATCACACGGTTCCTATGCTTATTATCATTTATTATCCGGAACGGATTTGCCCATAAAAAGCCAAGATTACATTCATGCTTTTTTCCAGCAGAATGCCGGTAAAGAATTTGTAGGCTTTTGGCAGGATGCCGCTCATCAGCGTGATTTGGAGCGCAAAGTATTCCGATACTATTTTTTTACAAAAAGGTTAAAAGATAAGGAACATCTGTTACATGGAATTACAGCATTAATCCGAAACCTCATATTAGCAGTACAGAAAATAAGCCATTATCGCAGAAAACAAACTTTTGAATTCAAAAAAGGAGGAAATTGGATAAGTATTACCGAAAACGCAGTCAAGTATCTATTACAATACAAAGAGATTGTATTAAATCGTATGAAATATACACTTTGCGCAGATGAAATATTCATTCAAACTATTTTATGGAACTCTCCTTTTCGAGAAAGAATGCATTGTACGAACAATGCCAATACCGGTAGTATGCGGGAAATTGACTGGGAGCATGGCAGCCCCTATATATGGCAAGACCATGATTATCAAACGCTTATTAACTCTAATAAAATATTTGCACGGAAATTCAATTCAAACCAGATGGGAATTGTCTACAAGATTCAAAAATTATATTTAAAACAAGTTCCCAAATGAATATACTATTTTATACTACCAATGAAGTTGCGCCACAATACGGAGGTGTTGAAAGAGTTACTGCTAATATTGCAAATGCATTAACTACTTTTTATAATGTGAACTGTTACTCTGCCTATAAATACAACATTGACAAATCCTTTATTAAACAGCAATTCGTTAATACAATTAAAATCAATTCTTATCACAATCTCAATAATTTAATCCAATTTATAGAACAAAATAAAATTGACGTCATTATTAATCAAGGAGAGCATAAGTTAACTAAGAGTTTAAGACTTGCTTTAAACCAGTCTCAAAATAAAAAATGCAAGCTAATGTTTGCACTCCACGTAAGTCCTGCCACGGAGATTAATTTCATCACCTTAGATAATCCTAAAAAAGAACTAAAAGAAGGAAAGAACATTAGGAAAAACATCAGCAAATTTTTATCCTTTCCATATCAAAAGATAAGAAAAATAATAAAACTACCTATTTTATATAGAGAGTCATATCATTTTGCCGATAAGGTTATCTTATTATCCTCTCATTTCAAAAAGCCGTTTCTAGAATACTCTCATTTGAAAGATGATAGTAAAATAAGAATAATCCATAATGCTCTTTCATTCCACTCTTTCTATGATTTAGCCAACTATAATCACAAAAAGAAAGAAGTACTTATTGTATCCAGACTGGAAGAAGAACCTAAAAGAATTTCTCTGGCTTTAAAGATTTGGAAGGAAATTGAAACAGACCATACTCTATCCGAATGGAAGCTAAAAATAGTAGGACATGGGAAAATGGAAAGCTGGTACAAAAGTCTAGTCATACATTATGGCTTACAACGTGTCTTTTTTGAAGGGACAAAAAATCCGGAACCTTATTATAATGAAGCTTCTATTTTTATGATGACCTCATCTTTTGAAGGATGGGGGCTGACATTAACCGAGGCACAACAATATGGTTGCGTTCCTTTAGCTTTTCGTAGTTTTGCTTCATTGACAGACATAATAACAGATAAAGTCAATGGGTTTGCTATCCCCAATGATGATATATCACTATATATTAAACAGATAAAGCTATTGATGACAGATGAAAAGCTACGTAAATCAATGTCTGCCAACGCTATTGAAAGTAGCAAGCAATTTTCCATCGAAATTATCATAAAGAAATGGATGGAAGTGATCAATGAATAATCACACTTTTATTTTTATCATACCAAATCAAAATTCTAATAATTCCATGCTCTCTTATATGCAATTACAAGATAATCAGTGCTATCCAAAATAAAATTTCATACCGTCTTAACACTATCCCCCCCTTCAAAAAGTCCTGGCTTCCTTTAGGATTCACCTGAAAAATCAAGGGGAGAACCTTTGTTCTTAAAGTATCATTTTATTCTTTGGATAACATCTGAAAGTATTCTTAATATATCAGCTCACTAGAAAGTTCGGAACATTTATACCCTCATGCCCTCACTACATTTTAAAACAGAATTTCGCATAACCTACTTACTGTCAGTTATATATTCTTTCCTGTAAGCTGTTCCGACTTGATATAAAGTATGGCATTTTCAGACTTTTTCCTTGCAAAAGTCCCTTAACCATACAGCAAGAAATGTTTAGGGATGCGGATAAGATATTTTAAGGATGAATCTGATTTTAAAACCACACAATTCCTTACGGATGAAAAACTCCCCAATGTCCTTCTTTAAAAAAGTGAAACAATATATGACAGGAAGATATACATCTGACTATACATACAGGACAGAAATATGAAGTGAGGGCATATATGCACCCAAACTTTTTATGAAAATACAGGCACTCTTGAGAAATCGCAAGCGGCTGCATAAATGAAATTAAGAGAACAACCTAAAATTCCTGAAAAACGTAGTAAAGGCCGCCCTTTTATTAAATCTTCCCAAAGCCATAGATACCCCCCACAAACCACATATATTATAATGTTTATGCAATGAAATACGAAGGATGGTATGGATATAGCATTGCAATGCATTAATCAGCTCCGGATCATCCACATAATCGGAAAACATATTCCTCATCCATCTCAAGAAAAGAATAGTAGCGTGCAATTTATCTTTGTCATGACCGGCAGAGTTACTGATGTTTGCACCTTCAACATTCCTCCAACATACAGGCTGCCCCGGCAAAGAAATAACACCCCCCGCATGACAGGCAAAAGCAGCCCACGTAGCATCATCCGAACACCAAGCCATAGGAAAATGAACAAAACCACCTGCCGACTGCCATATCTCCCGACTGAACACGTACTCTACGGCAGCCGAATCTATCTTTCCCTGTAACTTATCTAGCAGCAGCCGGTAACAAGACACACTTCCTTCTTCCAAAGGACGATTGGCACGTATCCGCTTGTTTTCACCATCAATGACAGCTAATGGAAAACGAAAGAAATATCCTCGCTGATGGTGTGGGCGCGACAAAGCCTCCATGACACGTTCCACACCATCAGCCGGCATCAAATCATCATCCGAGAAAAGCCAGATAAACGGCTCTGCAGACAGCTGGATACACCTCTCCCAATGGGCCACCAAATCTTTGCCCCCCATATTTTCGCTAAAGCGATGATACACCAGATTTACCTTATTCTGATAAGATTCCACAATCTTATCCAATCTTTCAGGACTTGCATCATCACCTATATATAACACGAACTCATCTTTATGGGCCTGAACTGCAATTGAGTCGAGCGTTTCCTTAAGGAAACGCCCCTTGTAGGC
>PPYE01776452.1_pt1 | contig 23941 bp, 29 predicted proteins | sample 1559881 | NCBI WGS metagenome assembly PPYE01 (sample SAMN08240022, study PRJNA423297) | Human gut metagenome, whole genome shotgun sequencing project. | reverse complement strand
ATCTTTATCAGATAGCTGATGAAATGCTTAAATACTGTAAGGAACGCAAGACAGTTGTGTTCCTGCCGCTTGTCAAGACCTCTCAGAAGTTCCGTGATATCCTTATCAGCAAGGGGTTCAACGCCGCTGAGGTCAACGGAGAAAGCACAGACAGAGCGGAGATATTAGAAGCTTTCGACAAGGGCGAATACAACGTGCTGTGCAACTCGATGCTCCTCACAGAGGGGTGGGACTGTCCGTCAGTTGACTGCGTTATCGTGCTAAGACCAACAAAAGTGCGTGGACTTTACTGTCAAATGGTAGGCAGAGGCACAAGGCTCTGCGAGGGAAAGACAGAGCTTTTGCTGCTTGATTTCCTGTGGCACACAGAACGCCACGAGCTTTGCAGACCTGCACACCTTATCTGTCAGAATGAAGAGGTCGCCGAGAAAATGACCGAAAACCTTGCCAATGAGGCAGGCTGTGCAGTAGATATCGAAGAGGCAGAAAAACAGGCAAGCGAGGACGTTGTGGCACAGCGTGAAGAGTCTTTGGCAAAGCAGCTCAAAGAAATGAAAACACGCAAGCGAAAGCTCGTTGACCCATTGCAGTATGAAATGTCAATACAGGCTGAGGACTTGTCCTCTTACGTTCCTGCTTTTGGCTGGGAGTGTGCTCCTGCTACCGACAAGCAGAAAGCAAAGCTTGAAAAGCTGGGCATTTTCCCTGACGATATAGACAACGCAGGCAAGGCAAAGCTTATCCTTGACCGACTTGAAAAGCGCCGCAATGCAGGACTTACCACTCCAAAGCAGATACGGCTGCTTGAAAGCAAGGGCTTTGAACACGTTGGCTCTTGGAGCTTTGACAGTGCAAGCAGGATGATAGCTCGTATTTCTGCCAATGGTTGGAGAGTGCCGAGAGATATCGACCCGAAATCATACACACCTGAGAACTAAGGAGAAGTGAATGGATAACACAAATTTGCTTAAAATGCTTGAATACATAGACCCTGCAAGCTGTAATTATCAGGAATGGGTCAATGTGGGAATGGCTCTCAAGCACGAGGGCTATTCCGTGAACGATTGGGACAGTTGGTCGAGGTCAGACAGCCGTTATCACAGCGGTGAGTGTGAACGCAAGTGGCAAGGCTTTAACGGCAATGCTCAGCCTGTGACCGCAGGAACTATCGTGCAAATGGCAAAGGAAAGAGGATACAGCCCCCATGAGTTTAAGGCATACGATTGGGACGGCGAGATAGTTGCAGAAGAAAGCAGTCCCCTTGTAAACGGCGGTGAGGGCATACCGATCACCGAGCCTGCCCAATGGGATCCTGTCAAGGAGATAGTCACATATCTTGAAACACTCTTTGAAGCAGGAGAGAACGTGGGCTATGTTACGCAAACGTGGAAAACAGAAAAGGACGGCAAGACCAAGTATCTGCCCACAAAGGGCTGCTGTGACAGGACGGCAGGGGAGCTTATCAAGAGGCTTGGCGAATGTAACGGCGACATTGGTGCGGTGTTTGGCGACTACAAGGAAGAAGCCGGAGCATGGATCCGCTTCAATCCTCTTGACGGCAAGGGCGTAAAGAACGAGAATGTAACAGACTACCGCTATGCTCTTGTTGAAAGCGACAGTATGCCTATAGAACAGCAGAACGCTGTGATGAGAGAGCTTGAACTTCCTATCGCTGTGCTTGTATACAGCGGTGGAAAGAGCGTTCACGCTATCGTCAAGATAGACGCTCCCAACTATGATGAATACCGCAGGCGTGTTGATTTTCTTTACAAGGTCTGCAAGGAAAGCGGTCTTGACATAGACAAGCAAAACCGCAATCCCTCACGTCTTAGTCGTATGCCAGGCGTAATGAGAAATGGCAAGAAACAGTTCATCATTGACAAGAACATAGGCAAAGAAAGCTTTTCAGAATGGAAAGATTACATAGAGAGTATCAATGATGATCTCCCTGACCCTGAGAGCCTGAGTGCTGAGTGGGATAACCTGCCTGAGCTTGCTCCGCCACTTATTGACGGCGTTCTCAGACAGGGTCACAAAATGCTCATTGCAGGTCCGTCAAAGGCAGGCAAGTCTTATGCACTTATCGAGATGTGCGTGGCGATAGCTGAGGGGGTCAAGTGGTTTGGCTGGCAATGCACCAAAGGAAAGATACTATACGTCAACCTAGAGCTTGACAGAGCATCTTGTCTGCACCGTTTCAAGGACGTGTACACCGCAATGCACCTAGAGCCTGATAACCTCAACAGCATAGACATATGGAACTTGCGAGGTCACAGCGTACCAATGGACAAGCTTGCACCAAAGCTTATACGCCGAGCAAGCAAGAAGAATTACATTGCCGTGATAATCGACCCTATCTACAAGGTCATAACAGGCGACGAGAACTCAGCAGACCAAATGGCGCACTTTTGCAACCAGTTTGACAAGGTATGCACAGAGCTTGGCTGTGCGGTCATATACTGCCACCACCACTCAAAGGGAGCGCAGGGTGGTAAGCGTTCAATGGACAGAGCCAGCGGTTCAGGAGTATTCGCCCGTGACCCTGACGCACTTCTTGACCTTTCAGAGCTTGACATTTCAGACAGCCTTTACGAGCAGCAGGAGGACGAAGCTGTTTGCCGTATCTGTGAGAACTGGATGAGGAGATTTTACAGAAATACTGATGACCTTTGTTCACAGGACGATCTTGTTACGCCGTCAAAAATGCTTGAGATAACGCACAAGTACCTGCACCCGAACTCATACAAGCTTATGATGGCCGACATAGACAAGGCTAAGCTTGCAGTAAGAAACCGCACGGCATGGCGTATAGAGGGTACTCTGAGAGAGTTCCCGAAATTTGCTCCACTCAATATGTGGTTTGATTATCCTGTTCACAGAGAGGATACTGTGGGCGTGCTTAAAGACTGCGAGGTAGAGGACATCACACCGAATTGGAAAAAGAATTTCAGCAAGAAAAAGACCAATGAAGACCGCAGCAAGGAGCGCAAGGAGAGCATTGAAACAGCTTTCAGCGGTGTGCAGGAGAACGGCAAGTGCCGCATTTCTGAGCTGGCGGAGTACATAGGAAAGAGCGAAAAGACCGTTGGAAGATACCTCAAAGAGCATGGTGGCTTTTGGATAGAAGAGGGAGAATGCGGCTTAAAAGCTCAGCAGACAGACAAGACAAAATCGAATTTTTGAACTTTAGACAGACAGGAAAAAATCGAAAAAAGTGTCAGGACAAAATCGAACTTTTTCCTTGTCGGACAATATCGAAAATTACCGAGTTTGTCGGACGGACAGACAAACATATATTACTACGTAATATATATCTTGTCCGCTAGAAACAGCGGACAAGAATATTACTAGCAGTAATACCCGACCGCACGAGAGGAGCAGATAACAATGACTGAATTTTTTATGGCAATGATACCGCCGACGGCTACAGCGCAGGAACACAAGGTGGCAGTAAGAAACGGCAAGCCGATATTTTATGACCCACCCGATGTCAAGGCGGCAAAAGAAAAGCTCACGGCAAACCTAGCAAGGCACAGACCGCCTGAGAAATACATCTGTGGGATAAGGCTGGTAACAAAGTGGTTATTTCCAAATGACGGCAAGCACAAGGACGGAGAGTACAAGATCAGCAAGCCTGACACAGACAACCTGCAGAAGATGTTCAAGGACTGCATGACACTATGCGGCTTTTGGACTGACGACCAGCTTGTGGCGAGTGAGATATGCGAGAAGTTTTGGGCGGACATACCTGGCATTTATGTGAGGATAGAGGAGCTATGACGATACACGAAGTAAAGAAAAGTCTTGGACGCAGGGTAAGCTACAACGGCTCTGATTGCTACGAACTGACAGGGTGCATTATCCGCAAGAGCAGTAAGACAGGTCAGTTCTTCTATCAGGCAGAGATCGCTGACAAGACTTGTGGCAACACGTTGGTGTATTGTAGGCTGGAAGAGTTGAGGTGTGAGAATGAAACACACTGACCACACCCTATGCTGGTACTGTCATCACGCAGTACCGACAAAGGATAAGATAACAGGAGAATACCTCACAGGCTGTGCATGGTCCATAGACCGCAGACCGGTTGAGGGTTGGAGGACGTGTCAGCACAGAATGTATGAGGCGCAAAAGGGTGGTATGATACATTCGTATACGGTGACTGAGTGCCCTGAGTTTGAGGAGGGATAAAAGTGAAAAGCTATGAGGAGCGTACCAAAGACAATGAACAGAAGATAGCAGCTTTCCAAACTAAGCAGAAAATGCCGTATGAGTTCAAGGTCAAATACGCTGAGGTCAGAGTAAGGGAGTTCATTCGTGAATGTGACAAAAGAAATCTGAATACGCACATATCGGTAGGCGGACTTGACAGCATAACGCTTTTGAAATTTATACATGATTACTGTGGTTTCAGTTATGTTCCAGGTGTATCGGTATCTAGTCTTGAAGACAAATCTATTCAGCAGATACACGAGCAACTTGGAGTGATAAAGTTAAGCCCATACAAGTCAAAAATAGATATCATACGGGAATATGGTTTTCCTGTACTATCAAAAGAAACAGCCGCAAAAATAGAACTGCTTGCACACCCTACGGACAAGAACAAGACAGTTCGTCACGCTATCATAACGGGTGAAACGGGAGAGTATGGCGGTTTTCGCAAGCATACAAGAATGCAGCTTTCTCAGCGCTGGCTTGAACTGTTTGGCGGTTACGAAAATGAAAACGAGGGCGTTGACTACAAGATACCGCCGTTTAAGGTATCATCACAATGCTGCTTCTGGATGAAAGAAAAACCGTGTGATGATTGGGCAAAGCAACACAAGAGCGTGCCGTTCTTAGGACTTATGGCAAGTGAGGGTGGCAGACGTGAAAAATCGCTAATGCTTAACGGCTGCAATTACTTTGGCAAAAGCACGATACGTTCAGCGCCATTTGCCATATTTACAAGGCAGGACTTGCTACAACTTGCACTTGACCTGAATGTGCCTGTGCCTACAATCTATGGCGAGATAAAACGTGACTTTGACGGAAAGCTTTGCACAACAAAAGCTCAGCGTACAGGTTGTTCGATGTGTGGCTTTGGAATACACATCGAACAGCGCCCTCACCGCTTTGACAGGCTTCGTGAGAGGAATGAAAAAGAGTGGGACTTCTGGATGAACAAGTGTTGTGAAGATGCTGACGGCACAAAGTACGGCTGGGGAAGAGTTCTCGACTATATCGGCGTTGAATGGCGTGACAGAGTATTTGATATGAAAAATAACCAGCTTAGCTTGTTGGATATTGAGGAGGGATAGTCTATGGAAAGAAACGACCCAATGACCATGTCACGCCTGAAAGCCTACCGCAGGAACGCCTCAGCCATTGAGGACATTAAGGCAGAGCTTTCAGGCAAGTACGTTGCCGACAGTATCAGCGTATGCACGCCGCCGTCCTATACACCACACAGCACACGCATAGACGGCTTCTTGCCAAGCGGCGATACACTTTCATTGCTGTGCGAACAGGCACGGCTAGAGCGTGAGCAGAGAGCTGTGGAGGAGTTTATCAAGGGGATAGAGGATAGACAGATGAGAAAGATATTTGTACTCAGGTTTGTAAAAGGCTTTACTTGGATACAGATAGGACACAAGGTCGGAGGTACAGCGGACGGCTGTAGAATGGCAGTCAAAAGATTTTTGCAAAATGCTTAAACTTGTTCGCTCTGTTCGTTTTACCTATGTTATAATTTAAACTGAGGAAAGTGTAGATGTACCTCAGACTTGTACTTTCATTGAAGTCACCTCCAATTTTCTAAGCCCCGTAAGGGGCTTATGCAGGTCGAGAGCGAGCCACCGCTCAGACCTGCTCCACCATTTTACAAAACTCCTTATAATATTTTTCACAAGGGCGGCTGCATTTTGCGGTCGCTTTTGCGTTGCGTCGTAAAAAGTTCATAAATGTCGAATTTTTGATATACTGCATAAAAAATACAAATGCTATTTATGCAGTATATAGAAATTCGGTGCATTTCGTTGATTTTCGCTCTGATTAGTGATATTATTTAAGAAATATTATTATGAGGAGTGATTGTACTTGGTAGTCAAATTTAATGGTAATAAACCGTTTAAAATGGAGGAACATCAAAGCAATAAACTTACTACAAAATGTTTTTTATGTGGACAACAGGCAAAAAGCCGAATATTTTATGATGGATTTGAGAATGGAAATTGCATATGTTGTAATTGCGAAGATCAGCTAAAAGGAATGTTTAAAGATTATTTATTAGCAGAATCAAACTTCAACAAAACAGCACTTGAAGAATTAGTGGAAGGATTACGCAATGAAACTATAACGCAGTTAGATAGTCAAATTCATAAAGAAGGCTATAAATATGCCCAAGAGGTTAGCATTGTAGATGATTTTGATGATACATTAACCCTTCAAGAAGTTCAACAGAATAATATATTTTATTCGATAAAATATCAATTTTGTTATGACAAAATGATAAATTATATGAAGAATAAATATAATGAAGACCCTTATATAGTCAGATTTTTTGAAACTACGGATTACTATGACCCTGAGGGTTTGTATAGAAGAGATACAAATGCTATATGTGGCATTGCAAAAATATATAATAACGGAACCACGGTTATTTTTGGCGATTTAAAAGTTGTTTTGGATAGATCGAAATATAACCAATAAAATTAATAATATTGAGTGTTCAAAGCCCCACTAAATCGGGGCTTTTTTCATACCATAAAGAAAGGACGGTGCCCCTATGACAGCACGGCAAAAGAAATTTGCAGAATACTATGCTCAGAGCGGCAACACCGTTCAGAGTGCTATAAAGGCAGGATACAGCGAGAAGTATGCGAAAGCTGACGCTTGCAAAATCCTAGATAATCCTAGTGTTGCGGAGTATATCCGTGTGCTGTCCGAGAAAGCTCAGGACGAGCGTATAATGACCGCTAAGGAGCGGCAGGCACTCTTGTCTGATATCGCTAAGGACGGCAAGAATGACCCTGCTGATCGTATCAGAGCCGTCGATACCCTCAATAAAATGACAGGAGAGTATGTGGCTAAGATTCAGGCGGAGGTCAAGACCTCTGAAAAGCTTTCAGACGTTTTCGCTCAGATAGGCGGTGAGGGGCTTGACGAGTAAGTTTCCCCTGTCGCAGAAGTATAGGGACTTCATCAACAGCGTTCGGGGTGTGTCTGCGGATTTTCTTGAGGGGACTACCGCAAGCGGCAAAACAACTGTGGGCGCAGGCATAAAGTTCATGCGTATGGTGTCGGCAAGCAGGAAAAAGCTTCACGTCATTGCCGCTAAGACTACGGGAAAGGCTGAGGAAACTATAATTCAGCAGGATAACGGCATTCTTGACCTGCACGCCAATGCTCGGTACTTCGGCAACGGTGATAAGGACTACAAACTGCCGCATATCAAGTTTGAGGGCAAGATAATCTATGTTCTGGGATATGACAACAAGGATAAGTGGGAAATGGTGCTGGGCGCTCAGTTCGGCTGCGTTTATATCGACGAGATAAATACCGCTGATATCGAGTTTGTCCGTGAGATGTCAACCCGTAACGATTACCTTATGGCGACCCTCAACCCTGACGACCCCTCACTGCCTGTGTACAAAGAATTTGTAAACCGCTCACGTCCGTATAGTAAGTACGCCTGTGACGTGCCTGCGGAGATAATGAAAGAGCTTACAGAAGAACCTGTACCCAATTGGCGGTATTGGTTCTTTACTTTTCGTGATAATCTTTCACTTACTGATGAGGATATCAAACGGAAAATGGCTGCCGCTCCGAAAGGCACAAAGCTGTATAAGAACAAGATACTCGGTCTGAGAGGACGTGCAACAGGGCTTGTGTTTGACCTGCAAAAGCGAAATATCTTGACAGCAGAGCAGGCGAAAGCTTTCAATTATGTGTACTTCTCAGCCGGGCTTGACACCGCTTACTCGCAATCCTCACCTGATACCATAGCGTTCACCTTTGTGGGCATAACGGCTGATAGAAAGTGCGTCACTCTTGACGAGGAAGTGTATAACAATCGTGACAGACAAGTGCCGCTCACGCCCTCCGACATACCGAAAATATTCACGGCGTTCTTGGAGAAAAACCGCAGGACGTGGGGCTTTGCACGAGATGTATATATCGACAGCGCAGATCAGGCGACCATACTTGAATGTCAGAAGTTCGGGCGGCTCACAGGCAGCATATATAACTTTATCCCGGCATTCAAGAAAACGAAAATAATCGACCGAATACACTTGCAGTCAGCTTGGCTGGCGGCAGGTGATTTTTATATCCTTGAGCATTGCAAGGAGTACGTAGGCGAGCTTAACATATACAGTTGGAAAGAGGATAAGGCTGAGCCGGAGGACGGCAACGACCACCTTATCAATTCCTGTCAGTATGCCTGGCTGCCGTATCGTGAAAAGATAGGAAGTGTGAAGATTGACTAAATTCAGTATAGGAAGCAAGGTGAAAAATATGATAAGAAACTGGCTTGATATCCAGCCTGCACCCGAATACAGTATAACTATCACTGAGAAAACAGGTTTTATGACAGATGTGATAAGGTCACAGCTTTGGTATCGTGGTGACGCCGCAGAGCTTTCGCAGTTTTTTCGTCAGCTTAACTTAGGCACAAATTCATTCTGGAGCAGCGTCCCTGAGAATGAAAAGATACGCAAGATACATAGCGGTCTGCCTGCAATAATTGCCGATACGCTGTCATACATTGTCTATTCTGATATGGACGATATCAAAGTCACAGGGGACAAAGCAAAGGCTGACTTTGATAATATTTCCGAGCATATAGACTTCACAGAGCTGACAGGCAAGGCGATAGTTACCGCACTTGTTGACGGCGACGGAGCTTTCAAAATATCTGTGGATACTGAGCTTTCTGATACGCCAATAGTCGAGTTTATCGGCGCTGACAAAGTGGAGTATAACTTTGTGCGAGGTCTGCTGAACGAGGTCGTTTTTCATTCTGTGCATTATGCAGGCTCAAAGAAATTTCACCTTGAAGAGCATTACGGCAAAGGGTACATAGAAAGCCGTCTGTATGACGATAACGGTCACGAGGTCGGCTTGGACAACGTGCCTTGCCTTGCACAGATACCGCCCCGAACTGAGTTCGAGGGCGAGTATATAATGGCTGTGCCGCTGAAATTCTTTTCATCACGGAAGTATCCAAACAGAGGCAAGAGCATTTTTGACGGCGGTAAGTCTGATTGCTTTGACGCTTTGGACGAGGTGATCTCACAATGGTGGGACGCTATCAGAGCAGGCAGAGTAAAGCAGTATATCCCCGAAAGCATGATACCGAGAGATCCTGCAAACGGTAAGCTTAAAGCGCCAAATCAGTTTGGCAACAGTTACATAAGCATTGACCCACCGCTTTCGGCAGAGGGTGCGGCGCCTAAGATAGAAGTAGTTCAGCCTGATATCAAGTACGAAGCGTTTGTGGCAAGCTATACGAATTGCCTACTTATGTGTCTGCAAGGGCTTGTATCACCTGCCACGCTGGGCATAGACGTTGGCAAGATGTCGAGTGCTGACGCTCAGCGAGAGAAGAAAGACGTCACAGGCAACACCCGAAACACTATCACAACGGCTCTTGAAAAGGCTCTGCCGCAGCTTGTTTCTGCGGTGCTTATGACCTATGACAATATGCAGGGCAAAGCCCCTGAAACTTATGAAGTGACCGTTGACTTCGGCGAGTATGGCGCACCTGACTTTGACAGCAGAGTTGAAACTGTGGGCAAGGCAAGCACGTATGGTATTATGTCAGTTGAAACGCAGGTGGAGGAACTGTGGGGCAGTTCTAAGGAGGACGATTGGAAAGCCGCAGAGGTCAAGCGGATAATGCAGGAAAAGGGGCTTACAGAGGGTGAGCCTACTGCGGTAGGTGATGAGTACGCTTAATTTTAAGGACATCGCAAAAATATTTGAGGAGATAGAGCTAAGGCTCATATCTTCACTGAAACGCAATCTCAAAAGGCACAAGGCGGAGGAACAGCGTTACGGCTTTGAATGGTCTGCTTGGCAGGCTGAGAAACTGAAAAATATGGAGAACTTCCGCCGTGAAAACCTTGACATTATGAACGAGTACGTTGACGTTATCGACGATCAGACAAGACAGCTTATGACTGAGCAGTTTCAAGAGGGTCAGCAGCAGGCACAACGGAGTGCCCAGGAGCTTTCTGACGAGCCTATAACGCCTATCCCAGACAAGCATTTCTTTGGCGTGAACGAAAAGAAAATGGCAAAGCTTATGGAAGACGTCACCACCCTTGAAAAGACCGCTGAAACAGCCGCTCTGCGAATGACAGACGACATTTACAGGCAGACTTTGAACAGAGTACAGCTTGCAATGGGAACAGGCTCTATGACGCTTAACGAGGCTATCGACCTTGCCACAAAGGACTTTCTTGACAAGGGTATAAACTGTATCGTATACGCTGACGGCAAGCGAGTGAACATTGCCGACTATGTGCGAATGGCTCTTAGGACAACTTCCACAAGAGCAGCGTTGCAGGGTGCGGCGAAACGCTTTGCAGAGCTTGGCTATGATACTGTGCTTGTGTCACAATACGGAGGCTGTTCAAAGACCTGCGAGCCTTGGCAGGGGCAGGTGTACATTGATGATGTGTTCACAGTATGGGAGGGTGAAAAGGACGAGTTTCAGGGCAAATCAAATTACTGCGGTGAGTGGTTTTGGCTGCTGTCATACGCCGTAAAGAACGGGCTTTTCCACCCCAACTGCCGTCACACAATGACACAGTACATACACGGCAGAACGCAGATACCTGAGCCGATACCGGCGGAGAAGATAAAAGAGCAGCGAGAGCTTGAGCAGAAACAGCGTGCAATGGAGCGGAAAGTCCGCAAGCTAAAACGCTTTGCGGCAGGCACTCTCGACCCCGACACAGCAAAAGCCTACCGCAAGAAAGTAAGGCAGGCACAGCAGGAATTGAAAGCCTTTATAAACGCTAACAGCGAAGTTCTGCGGAGGGATTATTCTAGGGAAAAAGTGTATGGCGGCTTGACAGAAAAGGAAAAAGATGATAAAATTGAATTAACAACATCTAACGGAATTGGTGTAACGAAATTTTCAAAACATATGGAAGAGCGAGCTTCCGAAAGAAAGGTTTCTGTAAATGATATAAAAGATGCACTTATAAACCCGCTGTATATTGATGAAATTAAAATTGATAGTTTGGGCAGACCAAGCCAACGATTTATTGGTGAGAAAGCAACTGTTAATGTAAATCCCCAAACTGGAACTATCGCAACTATATGGAAAACAGGCAAGAACAAAATCAACAAGTACAAAAGGAAGTGATTATAATGTCAGAAAAACAAAAAGAGTTTCTTGTTTCTATTGGTATTGACCCAAATGATGAACTTGATGTCATAGAAGATAAAGTTGGTGATTACCTGACTTTGAACTGTTTGGATGAAAATTATAATCCAAATGAAGAAGGCTTGATGTGCGAAAGTATTTTGGATTATATCGGTCAGTTATAAATCTAACCGCTCCGCTACGGCGAGGCGGTATTTTTATACCCAAAATCAGAAAGGAAGAATAATATGGGACTAAGCATAAAAGATGTCTATATTTTATGCCGAGCAAAAAGAGAAATCGCAGAAATTGAAATGAAAATTGGCAAGCAGGCAGATGATAATAGCGAGTATATCAACGCTCTTATACGCTGTGAGAACGCATTGACTTTTGTTTTAGCCAACAAAGAAAAAATAGTCAATTAGTAAACATCGGAACTAAGCACCTTAACGGGTGCTTTTTTCATACACAAATTTAAGAAAGCGAGGTCAGAAAATGGACGAGAAAAAGAAACTCCCTGATGAGGAAGAGAAGAAAACTCCCGATACTCACGAGGAGAAAAAGGACGAGCCAAAGGCTGAGGAAAAGCCTGCGGACAAGGCAGATGAGAACTCTGCCGACAAGGAACAGCCTGCGGTGGACGATAGTCAGGCTGACGAGAACGGTGAGGGTGCTGATAAGCCTGCAGAAGATAAGCAGGAACAGCCAAACGAGGATAAGCCCGACAAGCAGGACAGTGCCGAGAACGCACCTGATGAAAAGGATCAGGAGATACTCAGGCTCAAAACTCAGATAGCCGCTATGCAGCTTGGTATCAAGCCCGACTGTATCGAGGACGCCGTTGCGGTGGCTGAAAGCTATGTGAGAAACGGCAGTCAGCAGGATATCAACGCCGCCCTTTCTGCGGTGGTGAAGAAGTATCCAGATATGAAAGGCGAGGGCGGCAAAAAGTCCGACGGCAAAAAGCAGGGCGGCTTCAAGGTCGGTGCAGGATCTTCGGATACTGATGAAAAGAAGCCACAGAGCAAACCAACAGCGCAGAAACGCTGGAACAAATTCAAGTAAAAACAGGAGGAATGAATCATGCCAAATCTTAATTATGCAGAAGTATGGAATCCCGAACTCTTGGAGATAAGGATCCAGGAAACACTGTCAAGTCCGTTCATCACACAGAACGTAAGGTGGCTTGACGCAAAGACTTTCCACTTCACACAGATGTCAACATCAGGCTACAAGAGCCACAACAGAAACGGCGGCTGGAACACAGGTAAGTATGTTCAGACGGACGTGCCTTTCACACTCACACACGACCGTGACGTTGAGTTCCTTGTGGATAAGGCTGACGTTGACGAAACGAACTCATCAGCGTCTATCAAGAATATCTCAGAGGTATTCGAGAAAACACAGTCTGCTCCCGAAACGGACGCTCTGTTCTTCTCAAAGACAGCTCAGAGAGCGGCAGAGCTTGAGGGCTATCACTCATCAACAGCCGCTTCATCATACACAAAGGGTAACGTGTTCGATAAGCTCAAAGGCTTTCTTTCAGCAGGCAAACTGAGAAGATACAAGTCTAACGGCTCGCTCATTATGTATGTGACTTCCACAATTATGGACCTGCTGGAGCAGTCTGACAAGTTCACACGAAAGATAGAAATGACACAGATCGCAGAGGGAGGACTTGGTCTTAGAACAAGAGTGACCGACATTGACGGAGTGCCTATCATGGAGGTCATTGATGATGAGCGTTTCTATGACCGCTTCAACTTTGACCCTGAGGACGGCGGCTTTGAGCCTTGCGCTGCAAGCTATGTAAAGACCGCTGATACCGATATCGTGAGCGGCAAGGAGTATTACACCGAATCAAGCGGTTCTTACACTAAGGTATCAGGCACACCGAGCAAGTCTGCACTTGATACATACTATGAAAAAGTCGCAGGTTCGCATAAGATAAACGTGCTTATCGCAACACCTGAGACCACAAAGATAGTACCTAAGATCAACAGCATTTACAGCTTTGCTCCGGGCGGACACACAGAGGGTGACGGCTGGCTCTATCAGAACAGAGCGTTCTCAGATGTTTTCACTTTCCCGAACGGCAAGGGCGGAAAGATAGACAGTATTTACGCTGACGTTGACACAGCAGAGTACAGCGAGTAAGGGGTGAGGGATATGTACCTCACCTCTACTGAGTTTTGCAATATCTGTCCTGAGTGTGATATCTCCGAAGAACAGTTCTCGGCTATTCGGCAAAGAGCTGAGAGCGATATCGACACGCTGACTTTCAACCGCATAACAGCAGAGGGCATTGACAGCTTTACAGACTTTCAGAGAGAGCGTATAAAGCGTTCCACAGCATTGCAGATGAAATTCATCTATGACAATTCGGAGCTGTTAGAAAGCCCTCTGAGCGCTTACAGCATAAGCGGAGTTTCAATGTCATTCGATAAGTCAAAGGTGGTATCTCTTGACGGCGTTATCACAACACGTCAGGTCTACAATGTGCTTATGCAGACAGGACTATGTTATAGGGGGCTGATGTGATGAAGTTTCCTCAGCTTGTACCTGAAAGGGTATGCAAAACGCCCTGTAAGGTCTATCGAACGGATGGACTTAATCGTGACGGCTCAAAGAAGCAGACGGTCATATTTGAGGGCAAATGCTTTCACTCTGAGAAGTCAAGGCAGAAGTTATCCGCAGAGAAACAGCTTATAACCTTGTCAGGCGAGGCTCTTTTCTGCGGAGATATCGCCCCTGATAACGCTGTTATAGAGGGCTATGCGGCCATAGGCGGCAGGACGTACAAAATATATGGCTCTGAGAAAGCCAAAGACCCTGACGGCAGGGTGAATTACACAAGATTGGAGCTGATATAGTGGGCATTGAAATAAAGCTTGATATGCAGGCAATAAAGGCTATCGAAGACGCTGCTGTGAAGTCTGCTGAGGTGGCTATGGAGCAGGTGAGGACAGACCTTGTAAGCTCTATGACATTGCCGGCAGATACATATGTATTGCAGAATGGCGGACAGTACGTCAATGATCCGAAAGAATACCAAGGTTATAAGAATGACAAAAGCATTATTGAATATCGAAATGACAAAGATATACACGTTGCGCTTGTTAATGATGTACCTCAGGCGCGGCGTTTGTATTATCACCCCGAATATCACTATCAGCGCGGCAAGAACCTTAACGCAGGCGGCGCATGGCTTGAGCCATATATCACAGGCAGTAAAAAGGACCTTGCCAAGAATGAGTTTGTGGCAGAGTTCAAAAAGAGGACAGGCGTATGACTTTACTTAACATAGCGGATATGCTGAGCGATATCCTTGAATTGCAGGACGTGTATGCAGGCACTATTGACGGCAACCTTGATAAGTGTATAGGCGTGTACAACGCAAAGACCTCAAAGCCACAGCGTATCTGCATAGGCGGAAAAGCCTGCACAAAAACACTTGAAAAACATATCTCGGTGCTTATTCATTGGACTGATACTCCCACGCAGGCAGAGATAAAGGCACAAAGCGTTCTTGATATCCTATCCGATATACGTCAGCATAAGGCTGACGGATTTATGGTAAAGTACCTCGAATGCAAAGAGCCTGTTTCTGTTGGCAGGGACGAGCGAGGCGTGTGTGAATATGTTATCGAGGCAACAGTATATTACGAAAGGAATGAATGAGTATGGCAAACACAACAGGAGTTTATCCCGTATATGAAAACCAGTTCAAGATAGACAAGACAGGCGGCGACGGCTCGACAGAGAGCAATCTTGTGACTATTGCCGATATGGAGAGCTTTTCAGTATCCATTGACGGCAATATCGAGGAGTGGAAGCCTTTTGATCAGCAGGGGTGGACAAGACGTTTGCTCACTGGTAAGTCTATCACTATCAGTATCTCAGGCAAGAGAAACGTCGGTGACGCAGGCAATGACTACATCGAGAGCCTTGCACTCAAAACAGGTGCTGCGGCGACCACAACCCTTGTGTGGAACTTCCCAAGCGGAGCAAAGCTTGTTATCAAGGGCGTTGTCAGCGTAACGGAATGGGGCGGCGGAGATTCGACAGCAGTTGCGCCGCTTGCGTTCGACTTTGCTTCCGACGGCAAGCCTGAGTTTACAGAGGCGACAGCGTAAACAACAATATTTGACAAGAAAAACTATCTGTGATATAATGACTTTGGGTACTGCAAATAACGGTAGGCGGTTTAAATAATCCTCCAAAAGCCTCATGGCTAAGGAGGTGAGCGACACATGAGCGTTATGGAAGTCTTAACTTTACTTCTACTTATAACAAACATAATTGGGCTTGTGCTCAATGTCTGCAATAAAAAGAAATAACCGCCCTTCTGCCAAAGGACGGTTATAATTTAAATTGACCAACTGGAGGTAAACCGCTTATCGCAGTACCTCTCTTTATGTTCATTATATCACAGCAAAATAACAATGTCAAGCACTTCGTTTATAGCGGAGTGCTTTTCTTATACCTAAAATCAGAAAGGACAATAACTATGGCAAAGATGTATACACTCGACAGCAAGCTTCTTACAGGTACACCTGAGATAAGAGTAGGCGACAAGGTCTACCCTGTGGACGACAGGCAGAAAACTGTCAAGAAGATACTTGACATCTGCGACAAGAACGCTGAAAAGAAAGACCTTGATATGATAGACGAGGTTTTCAAGCTTGCGTTCGCATCAAAGGACTACAAGGAGATAGAGGCAATGAATATGCCTTGGGCGGCATATCAGCAGCTTTTCACTCTTGTTATCTCAGCGGTAACAGGCGAGGACGCAGAAAAGACAGAGGCTCGATTTCCGCAGGAAAACGCAGAGTAAGCTTGAAGAAAGCTGGTACGATCTTGACTATGACCGAGAGCTTATCATACAATCCATTGCAAAGCAGTACAATATCCTACCCTCAGAGCAGGAAAATCTGCATTACAGCGATTGGTACAGGCTCGTTGCAGGGATTATGCACGATACGCCGCTGGGTCAGATCGTTCGTATCAGGAGCGAGGACAACAAGGACATCATAAAGAATTTCGACAGGTATGAAAAGCAGATACGCTCAGAGTGGACGGCGTTCAGAAGTCAGAAAGCAAGAGAAACGTTCACAGAGCAGGACAAGCTTGAAACTGCGAAATACTTTGAAAGGCTGTTCAAGGGAATGTTCGGAAAGGCAGGTGATAAGTAATGGCAGACGGAGCAAGCGTTGGTGTTATATCTCTTGACCTTGTGATAAAAAACAAGGTGCAGGAGCAGCTTGACAAGATATCTGCAAGCATACAGAACGGCTTTTCAAAGCCAGTAGAGCAGGCAGAGAAAGCTGTTGAGAACGCTATGGATAAGACCACTAAAGCCGTAGACGAGGGCTTTGGCAGTGCGTCGGAGATCGCTCAGAAGAGTATGCAGGAGGCTACTGCAAAGGTGGTGGCTGGACTTGATAAAGCCAATGAGCATATAAAGAACACTACCGACCAAATCGAAAACATCAAGCCTAAAGTTGTGCAGATACATTATAATCCTGAGTATGACCCTGCTAAGATAGAAGCTGAGGTTGATGATATCGCTCAGCAAATTACGGCAAAAGCTGACGAGGCGGCTAAAACAGCGACAGAGAGCTTTGGTGATTTTGAAATACCTGAAAGTGAATTTGAAAGGCTTAATCTCCAACTCGAAAATGCAACAGAAAAAATGAGCCTGTTGCAGGCTAAGTATAAAGAGCTTAACGGTCAGCTTGCTGATACAGATGATATCGGAATTGATAAACTCATTGAAAAGCTGAACAGTGTAGAAGCTCAGATGATACGTCAACAGGCTGTTATCGACAAGACAAAAGCCAAGATAGGAGATCTAAGCAATGCACAAGCATTGGATACCGATGCAATAGCAGCCACCGCTGTTGCAGAAGCAGAACAAGCAGCTAGTAGTGCGGCTGAAAAGCTGAGAACAGAAGCTGAAATAAAAAGATTACAGACTAAGTTGGCAACAACTGATGACGCAATGGAATCAGAAAAGTTGTCAAATAAAATCGAACAATTGAAAAGCCAATTGATAGGTCTGTATGATACGAGCGACAAATTAAGTGCAAAAATCAAAGAGAGCGGAAAAAGTTTCTCTGTGATATCTTCTGCGGTAAAAAGAGCGGCAAGCCTTGTAAAGACTACACTTGTAGGATCATTCAAAGCAATGAAGTCTGTTGGCTCAAAGGCTGTTGAAACTGTGAAAGCAAAGTTCAGCAAGCTCACAAGCGTTATACACGGCAGTTCAAAGCCATTGTCACGGCTGACAAACTCTCTCAAAAGGGCGGCAAAATCAGTGTTTCTAATGGCTGGTGCATATGCAATTTTCAGAGGCTTAAAGTCACTTGTATCAAACGCTGTTTCAGGCAACGAAGAATTTGCCAAGTCCCTGAACGAGATAAAAGCCAACCTCACCATAGCTTTTACGCCGATAATGAACACAGTTATGCCGTATCTCAATACGCTTATGACGGGCGTAGCGACGGCGACAAAAACTGTGGCGGCGTTTATCTCTGAGCTTTTCGGCACCACCTATCAGAAGTCCTTGCAGGCGACAAAGCAGGCGCAGAAGTCAGCGGAGAAGATAAAGAAAACTCAGGACACTTACCTTGCGGACTTTGACGTTGTAAGAGTTGCACCGGATCAGAGCAAGTCCGATACAGACAGTTCAGAGGGCGGCATTGATTACTCAGCCATAAACGGCGACAACGTTCAGCTTCCAGATTGGGCGGAGCGTATGAAAGATGCCATTAAGTCGGGCGATTGGGCAGGAGTTGGCTCTCTTGTGGCTGAAAAGGTCAACGGAGCTTTCGCATACATCAACTGGGACGGTATTCAGAAAAAGCTGAATGGCTTTGTGGATAAGCTTACAGACGGTCTGAACAGCTTTATTAACGGAGTTGATTGGACAGGTCTTGGGGACAGCTTCGGCGGAGGCATAAACACAATTTTTGGCGCAGGATACCGCTTTATGAAGAAGTTCGATTGGGCAGGCTTCGGCAAGGGTACGGCTAATTTTCTTAACGGCGGTATAAAGAAAACGAATTGGTCGCTTATCGGCAAGACCCTTGCTTCAAAATGGCAAGCTATCATCGACTATCTTTATTCGTTCGTTACCACCTTTGATTGGTCGGGCTTTGGCTCGTCCATAGGTACTTCTGTGAACGGCTGGTTTGATGAGATTGATTGGGGCAAGGCAGGAACGACTATCTCTGAGGGCGTGAAAGGTCTGCTTGATACGGCAATAAATTTCCTGCAAACTGTAAATTGGCAGGGCATAGGTGAAAAGCTGTGGACGTTCATTTCTACAATAGATTGGAGCGGCATTGCCACAAAGCTTTTCAAAGCCATAGGCTCAGCTATAGGCGGTGCGGTATCAGTGCTGTGGGGCTTTATCAAGGACGCTGTTTTCAGTATCCGTGACTACTTTACGGAGAAGATACAGGACTGTGGCGGTAATATCGTTGAGGGGCTTTTCACAGGTATCGTTGACGCTTTCAAGGGCATAGGCACTTGGCTTTATGACCATGTTCTTACACCATTTATTGAGGGCTTCAAGAACTGTTTTGGTATTCACAGCCCTAGTAAGGTCATGGCTGAAATGGGCGGATATATTATACAAGGTCTGTATAATGCCGTATCTGAGGGTATTGCAAAGATAAAGGAGATCTTCACAAAGCTTCTTAACGCTGTCAAGGGCGTTTTCAAAGGCATAGGCAAGTGGTTCAAAAAGACCTTTTCCGACGCTTTCGGAGGCGTAAAGACCATTCTCAACGGCATTATAATGTTCGTCAAGAGCATTTTCACAGGCAATTGGAAAAAGGCTTGGCAGGGTGTAAAGAAGATCTTCAAAGGCGTGTGGGACACGCTTTACAGCGTTGTGAAAGCACCTATAAACCTAATTATCGGTGCAGTAAACAAAATGACCAGTGCTATTGAAAGTGCGGTCAACTGGATAATCGACGGCATTAACAGCCTGAGTTTTGATGTGCCTGATTGGGTGCCTGGCATAGGCGGAGAAACCTTCGGCTTTGACCTTGACACAATAAGCATACCTGAGATACCAAAGCTTGCCACAGGTGGACTTGCGACAGCACCGACCCTTGCAATGGTGGGCGATAACAGGAACGCAAAAGCAGACCCTGAGGTAATTTCACCGCTGAGCAAACTGCAAGGTATGTTTGATAACGGCAAGCTTGACGAGGTGTTAAGGGTGCTGAACGCTATACTTGATTGGCTGAAAGCTTATGACCCTGTGTTCTTCGGAACAGTTGACAGCAAGGTGCTTTTCAAGTGTATGCAGGACAGCAACAATCAGTATAAACGTAAGACGGGAGTGAGTGCATTTTGACAGGAACATTGCTAAAGATAAACGGCGTGTGGGTGACAGACCCTGACCCTGATAGCTGGAGCCCTGTAAACTGTTACGAATGGACGGCAGGTTCAGGACGAGTGAATACAACAGGTCTGTTTGTGGGTGCAAGAAAGTTCTGCAAATATAAACTGCCTTGCAAGTGGACAATGCTTCCTGTCGCAGATTCGGCCGAGATACAATCCCTTATCGAGGACGGACCCGACTTTGCAGAACTGGAGTTTTGGCACAATGGCAAGTATTATTCTATATCTGCCAACGCAAGCGACTATGTACCGCAGGGGCTTGTCAGACTTGACGGTGGTGAGTATTACAAGAGCTGTACTGTCACATTCGCAGAACGTTAGGAGGGCATATGTACACCATAGCAAGCAATGAGATAACAAGCAGGATAGAGAGTTACAAAGCCTTGTGGGGTATGTGGATAGAGGACGTTCAGAGCGGAGAACCTGTGGCATATGACGGCATTCAGAACGTTCAGACAGACATTCAATCAACCTCTCTAAGTGATGATATAGAGCTTGGAGCTGTCTGCTCTCAGAGTGTGACGGCGGAACTGGTTGACGACGGAACTAAGTATCTTGGGAATGAGTATGTTTTCAGTTTGTATATGAAAGACAGCTCGGCATTTACCACCTACTCCACCCTAGAATCCTACACCTACGCTGAGCTTTCAAAGCTGACAGTGGAGCAGATAAGCAAGCTTGGAGAGATGCTTGGCGACGAAAAAATACCAATGGGACGTTTCACCTGCGTAAAATCAAAGAAATCGGGCGGCAGTGTCCAGCTGACAATGGCGGACAGGCTGTACTTTTCGGATAAGTCATATGTACCTCACATACCTATGCCAAACTGGAATAAAGCCGTCGAAGACGACATTTGCAGACAATTAGGATTGCAGAACGGCAATGACTACACAGAGGTGCGACTACTGCGTGACAAGAACGGCAGAAGGTTGATAGATAAGAACGGCAAGGTGCTGTACTCAAAGTATTTCTATTTCAAGGTCAGCTCAGTGCCAAAGGACGTGACCATGCGCCAAATGTTGTCTTATCTTTCCTCTGCACAAGGTCAGTTTGGTTATGTTGACAGGTACGGAAAGTACGTCCGAAAGTGGTATGGCAAGTCTGTGAAAACATTGGATAACAACACAATAGACCTGCCAACACTGTCTGAAAGGCAGAACGCTATCGTGGGCATTATCTGCAAAGTGAGTGATGATGTAACGCTGTCGCTTGGTGTGACAGATACAACACGAGGGCGTGTGCTGGAATTTGAAAATCCATACATGACCGAATCACTTTTGCAATCTCTGTGGCGCAGGATAGGAGGTTTTTCGTGGTACACCACTGAGCTATACCACAGACTTGGTGACCCACGTTTCGACATAGGTGACGTGGTGACCTACACCAACGGCGCAGACAGCTATGACATACCAATAACGAATTTAGGATTTACCTTTGACGGCGGACTTTCAGCAGACATTTCTGCGGTAGGTCTGAGCGTTGAAGAACAGCTTTAAGGGGGCGAGATAATGGCTGATGAAAATGTGACATTGGCGCAGGATATCACCGAAAACGATTATCCGATGCAACACGCAGGTGAGGAAATCGATGAGATACTGAGCCGAGCCGGCAAGATACACTATGGTACTGTGGAATACAAGATGACGAAAGCAAATGCGCTTATGCGGATACCGCTTGGACTGACCTTTGCGCCTAAACAGGTAATAGCAACGCTACGGCAGACAGACACACCAACACCATATCAGAACTACTGCACCCACGTTTATGGGTCAGGAACGTCATACTATATGAGTGTCTGCATGGGAGCTAATAACGGGCCAACATTGGAAACCGTTCCAACAGGAACATACTATGTTGATTATATTGCAATAGAGTAAAGAGGGGTGATTAAATGACGATAACATTAAATGCAGATTATGACGTAACACTGAACACAGCCCTGCTGGGCTACGTCGGCGAAACGAACGCTAGACCCGTGTCGGTCGAAGGGCTGACAGTAGACGGCGCAGACCGCTATGTAATGACGATAGACTACGGTGATGGCGTTCAGTACGAGGTCGATATCACAGGCGGACAGTGGACGCCAACGGCTGATATACTGCGGTCAGCGCAGACAGTCAGCTGCCAGATAGCGGCGAAAAAATTAGCAGGCAATGAGTATATATTAGTTAAAAAATCACGCATATTCCGTCTGAGAATAGGTGCGGCTATAGGTGATAATGCCGTGCCGTCACCAAGTGTGGCAGCTGACGCACTAGACCGCATAGACGCCATAGGCAGGCAGACACACGCAGATATGCAAACCGCCGTCACCGCCGCAGAAACGGCTACTACAGCGGCAGAAAACGCAAAAAAATCTGCCACAGCCGCAGAGAAATCAGCCGATACGGCAACGCAGGCGGCTGAACGTGCTGAAACTGCACAGGCGGCGGCTGAAACGTCCGCAACACAGGCAGAAACAGCCAAGCAGGGTGCAGAAACCGCACGTGCTGAGGCAGTCAAGTCTCAGAATGATGCCAAGGTATCAGCAGCTCAAGCATCAACGGCAGCACAGCAAACCGAAGCTGACAAGACAATAACGTCAGGATACGCTAAAACTGCCAAGACAAATGCTGACAGCACTGCGGCAGACAGACAGGCGGTGCAGACGTTGGCAACGCAGGTGACAGCCGACAAGGCTACAGTGGCAGACCATGCCGCACAGGTCACCACAGACCGCAAAGCCGCTGAAACTGCTGCTCAGACAGCACAATCCATAGCTGATAGTCTGCCAGACGATTATGTGACAGCTGTCGGAAAAATCGCTGAAATAGCTAACCTAAAGCTGACGGATAAAGAATTGACAAGACGTGTAAATGCACTGTACGACATTGGTCAGGGTGTGACGCATAAATTTGAAACCGATACAGATACGGCATATGCCAAGACAGTTCCGACTGGGGCGAAGTTGATGAGCGTGAAGTCGATAGGTGGTCATTCTGAGGTCATTGACGGCGAAATAGTCAGCGCTGAAACAGAGAGCGTCGTTGAGCAGGGAAAGAATTTGCTAAATGCAGATGACTATTACGTATCATATAAGCAGTCTGATGGTAGTTATGTGAACAACTTTATGGGTTTTGCAAGCATAAACATTCCTGTCGGAAAATATATAGGTAAAACACTCGTTGCCACTCTTAAGGCTACTGTTCCGCCTGAACTAACTAGCTTTTTTGGGTAGCTAGAATAGACGGTGCTCGAATTGAAAGTTCCTATGCAAAAGGCGAGCGAGTTCTTGCGAATACTACGGGTATCGCAAAATTGACATTTACGCCAAAAACACAAAAGGATACACTATCGATGACATATGGACAAGGCACTGGAGATGTGATAGTTAGAGATATCCAGATCGAACTAGGCGACACCCCTACAACCTATGCCCCCTTCCACCGCAACGTTTACCAGATACCCGAAGTTATCAAGGCACTGCCTGGCTACGGCTGGTCGGCAGGAACGGCACGAAACTACGTGGACTATGAAAATAAACGATACGTTCAGTGTGTGAACAGCGTTGATTTGGGAACGCTGACGTGGACTGCTGGTGGTGGAATTAGCTCCCGGACAGTTTTCATAGCATCGTCACGGAAAATTTGTGGACAGAAATTGTCGTATAATTCTGCTATTGCATCGAATATATTATGTTCAAAATATTTAGCAAAATCGCAAAATGAGGTATGGAGTGACGCAGCACCTGTGGGCATAGCAACCAATGCGACTATTGACGGATATGTCTATGTAAACGACACCGCCTACACCGATGCCACCGCATTCAAACAGGCTATGCAGGGCGTTATGTTATATTACGAATTGGAAACCCCTATCGTAACCGACATTTCATCGTTAATACCAGATGACTTCCTGCGAAATATTGAGGTTGAGGCAAAGGGTAGCGTGACATTTAAAAACAGCAATGGTGATGATTACAGAATACCAGTGCCGTCAGAAGAAGAATATATCGTGAAGCTGAGTGAAGTAGGAGGTACAACATGACGAAGTTAGAAAAATCTATGGTTGAGAGCATGGGGCTGACGGAAGATAATTTCAACAAACCAAAGGTCACCGAGATAGACAGGATAAAGGCAAATGAAAATCAACATTTGCCTTTATCCTGTCTATCTCGGTGACCTT
>PPYE01256887.1_pt1 | contig 23943 bp, 26 predicted proteins | sample 1559881 | NCBI WGS metagenome assembly PPYE01 (sample SAMN08240022, study PRJNA423297) | Human gut metagenome, whole genome shotgun sequencing project. | reverse complement strand
CATGGCAAAATCCTGAGCAACTTTTTGTTGCTCAGGTGCTTATAAAAAATATTAAATTATAGTGTTGCGGAAATTAGATAAATCAAAATTATCAACCCCACTTCGCTCATACTATAGATCAGTCGCAAGTGATTGTATGACGAATTACAATAATTATGTAGATGACATTAATTCATATATAGAAACCGAAATAAACAGATACTATTCTACTTATGCTTCTACTGTCAGGCAAAGAATAAAAGACTGGGAAACGCAACATCGGAATATCAAAGAAAGAATCCAAAAGATTGAAAAAGAGATTAATGGTCTGGAAAATAGACAACAGTCGATAAAGAATATAATATCAAAAATATAATAAATTATGAACACAACAGAAAAAGAAAAATTCGAGTCCTTATGGACTGATTTCATTGCCCTTGTAAAAGGCAAGTTAATTAGTACAGTTGCTAAACAAAAACTATCGACACCATTAGCTAATTTGATTCTATCTGATGCTGCATCATCATGGAATTCAGAGTATGAAATTAATGGAAGGTGGTTAAGTAACTTGAAAGAACTTGACTCCAAGAAAGCTGAATTAGTGGGAGAAATTCTGCTGTCCGATATGCGTTTTACTGAAATAGACACAAAGGAGGAATTGCCTACATATTATAATTATGTCATACCTGCTGTTGGAGCATGTGCTGGTTGTGCTATCAGTCTGTATCTGGGTTGTGGAAAATTGGTTCAGGCTGCGTCTACTATAATTCCAGCAGTCTTACTCTATCCGGCAGTAACCACGTTTAGAAATAGAATGAATGAAACAAATAAGGATAAATGTGTTGAAGGCTACATTGCGCAGTTAGAGAAATACAAAAATAGTGTTGTCTCTGTTCTAAGTTAAGTATATTCCATCAAAAAATTAGGAGCTAACATATATAAGAGGGTATGGATTACACCAAGATACTTAATGTTATTAGTTCAGCTATTGCTTCTTCTTTCTTATCTGAGGAGAAGCAAGGTTCTTTGTCTAAACAACTTGAGAGGATCAAAAAGCGAATAAGCGATAATAAGATATATCTTGGTATAGTTGGCGAATTCTCGACAGGTAAATCAACTCTTATCAACTCTTTGATTGGAGAAGATTTTTTTGTAACGAATGCAATACAAGGTACTACAACGACAATTACGAAGTTAGAGTATGGGAAAAAGATAGGTCTAAAGATAGAGTATACTTCAGGAGAAGTGCTTCGATATGACAGTGATAAGACAGAAATATTGAAACTGTACAAGCCAGATGTTTATGAGCATTTATCATTTTTTGAGAAAATGAAAATGCGTACTTTGGATATGTTCCACTCAAATAATTCTGACAAATATCTGTTAGAAGTGTTTGATGATATAACGACATCCGATGAAATCTCAAAGACATTAAATGAGGTTACCGTTTATTATCCTTCAAAGCTACTTAATAATGGTATAGTTATAGTTGATACTCCTGGCACTGATTCTCTTACTCCATCACATGCGGAAATTACCCGTCGTGCTATAAAGGAGATTTGTGACATAGCTCTTGTTATTATTCCAGCCACTCAGCCATTGTCACAGACCTTAATTGACTATGTAGATGATAATTTAGGTGATGTCGCAGATAGGTGTATCTATTTTATCACTAAAATTGAATTAATTCGTCGAGCAATCGAGCGTACGCATATGCAGAAGGGCGTTGCTCAAAGAATTACAAGTTACCTCAATGTAGAAAATCCGCATGTTGTTTTTGCACCATCTTTATTATCTTTAGAAGAGAAAGGTGTTGTTGAGAAAGATGGAAGAACAGAGCATTTAAGCGATGATGAAAGACTTGAATTATGTTCACAATTTGAGTCTGAAATAAATAGCATTATAGATCAGATACATAATGAAAGAGAGCAAACAATCAATGATAAAATTCAAAGACTTACTTCGTCTTTACGGGATGAACTACAAGCGGATATTTCTTTTAAAAACAATGAGTTAAGGAAAGAACTTGAAGAAACTCAAATGATGAGGGTAAAGCCTCTGAGGGATTTTATGGCAGAGTTCTATTCTACTCATGAAGTTTATCCATATTCTTACATAGAGTCTGTAATCTGTAATACGATATCTAGCAATCGAACCCAGTTTAAGAGATTCGTTTTTGATGAAATTGATGGCTGTTCCACAAAAGATGCAACTCAGGCTACCATGGAGAGTTATTCGGTAGTATCAAAAGGCAAGAGTTGTTTCAATGATTGTTATGAGTCATTTAAGAACATTCTATCCAAGACACACTCGTCCTATACAGAAAACTTTAATGAATTTAAGTCTTTATTTACAGAGATGTTTTCGATTGACGCTATTGACTTCAATTATACGATTCTCAACAACCCAGAATGGCAACGAGAATATAAATTTAACTATGACAAGTCGGATTTGACAACTTTCAAGCCTTTTAGAATGTTCAAATCACTGTCATCAATTAAGGAACAGATGAAAAACGATGTTGGTCCTAAAATTGAAAAGGAGTTTGCAAAGATGGAGAAATACTATATTTCCCATGCAAGGAAGTCTCATACCGACATCGCCCGACAAATGGAAAGAGTTAAGCAAATCTTCATTGATAAATATGAGAAAATAATTGCTAAGCGTATTAAAGAAAGTGATGAAAAAGAGAAATCGCTTAATGCTCAATTGAATATACTTAAAAAGAATATAGAAAGCATTATTAACTTGTAATAAAGAATATTATATGCCAATAATTGAAACTATCGGTGGTGTTTTAGCAGCACGAACCATTGGAGGTTTTATCTCTAAAATCTCAAAGAGAATTTTTCCTTTCAAGGGAAGTAGTGATGAAGAACGAATGATATACCAGCATCATTTGTCAGAACAGCAGTCGGAAGTTAGACGGCAGTTTGAGGCTCAGCTCCATGCTGCTGGCCTTGCAAATCAGAGGGAAATAAATCTGTTGACGGCATTTTTCAATCGACAGACTACACTTCAGAACAGCATTCTTAGTTTCTCAAACGCATTAAAATCAAAGATGTTTGATGAGGCTCTAAAGAATTATCCCCTGAATATTCCACCTCTTGTAATGCTGCAAAATGCAGGTGTCTCGACAAATTCCGTGACGGGAGAATTGGTTATTGACGACCCAATAACTAAAGAGATTTTGAGTATCACAGATAATGGAGCAGATCAAAAAGAATCGCTCTTGACAAGATATAAGAGTGTGTTTCGCAGTTATCCGATTGCACTGAATGTATTTGTCACCCCATTAATGTTAGATTCTCGTGTGTCATCCAAGGAAAAAACGAGCACATTGGTTTGGGACAACATTTATCAGAGTCTGGAATCTCTTTTTGTGAATGAATATAACAGATGTAGTGAACGGCCCGTTAATTTTTACCCAGCCGCATGGAATCAAAATGCGAAGCCGGGATTGCACGCCGCAGAAATACTATATTTCTTCACCAAAGGAATGCCCGTTGTTGTGTTAGAACCAAGATATGACGGAAAGCAGATTCGATTTATTTTCTCATGTTGGGGTATTGGCTCTGATCCTGAGAGACAAATACGGCAAGAAATTACATTTGACTTGAATTGGAATAGTGTCGTCCTCCCTGCTATGTATAAACGTTCTGTTGATGCTCTAAAGAAGATAAATCAGCTCAAAGAGATTCCTTCTATGGTTGCTGATGCTAAGAAGAAATTGGAACACAACATATTCATGTATGAGAAACTACGTGACATAGATAGTTTGGAAAATAATCCAATTACGGAGGACATAAACAAATTATTCTTCTTAACATCGGAAGATTACTCTCCTGTATCAAAGTTGATGGCAGATGCGTTAGGAATTAGTATAAGTTTGATTGCGGATGTTCACCACTTGACATCACGTGGAATAAACCCACACTTCCCCGACTTGCTGGAAAGCAATTTTAACGAGGCGTTCCAATCATTGACTAAGCCTGCTCGTCATGAACTTATGGAGGCCATTAACGGACTAATGAAGTCTGCCTATATGGAACTGCTGCTCGGTGACTATGAGAGCGAAAAAGACTTTTCTTCATTTGAAAGTTCCGTTGAAGAACACTTCGAACTCCTTGATTCTGCAAAAGGAATAGTCGATAATCTGGAGAAAATTCCAGAATCATCTGTTGTAGAGGCTCAACCGGTTTCTGATGACAAGGAAGTGTCTATTGAAATCAAAACAATTCCAGAGATTCTAAAGATGATTAATGACAGATGTGTAACATTAAACATAGATGCTCAATCTCTGAAAGAAAAAGTGAATGTCCTGAGAGAAAAAGATGCGGACTTCATCTCGAAAATTGAAGAATTATGTGAACAGCAATTAGTTTCATTAAATGATATTCTCTGAAGATGGATACAAAAATAAAAATATGCCCCAAATGTGGAACTAAAACCGAATTGTTCTACTGTCCAAATTGCGGAGAGGTATTTGAATATCCCTCCTTTGTCGGGAATAACGAAAAGAGAAAGCACTCTTTACAAGAGTTTGTCAAAAAAGTTGTTTCTGTTGCTAAACAGCAAAGAATAGATGTTTCGTCTGCTATTGATGGTAGCCCCGTTAGGAACGCCATCTACCGTAAATACTATGAGCAAATAGCATACCTACAAAAACTCTGTTCAAACAAGACCACACAATCTTATTTCATGAATAGTGGTTCTAATATGTTTGATCAAATGAATTCGTTTGCCGAGAAATGTGAACTTGGCGAATGCCAGATTGCCGTTGTGGGTACGGTGAAAGCTGGTAAGTCTGCGTTCATCAATGCACTAATCGGTAAAGAGATTGCATCCAGTTACCCCACACCCGAAACGGCATCTGTGACAAAGTTTAGGAAGTCTGAAAAGGGAAATTACGTAAAGGTCTCTTTTTATACCTCAAAAGATTGGCAACAATTATGGGATAGTGTGCATAGTTCAACAGCAGATGCAATAAAAGGCGACGAGAACGAGGATTTCTTACACCTCTACGAATCACTTCAGGCAGAGAAAATTCGCAATAGTTTTCTAAACAAGAAAGACGAAATAAGCTATGTCAATTCTTTAGACGAACTGAAAACTTTGATAGATAAATACACCTCTGCAAGATACCCCGAACATTTTTTTGCAAAAGAGGTTGAAGTTGGGCTTAGTGATTTCTTCGCTCCCTCCAATGTCGTCATTGTTGATACTCCAGGACTGGATGACCCAGTGCCATATAGAACAGACATCACACGGCGATATTTACATAAGGCGAATGTTGTACTGCTTTGTATCCGTTCGAATAGACCTGAAATATCTTCGACAGAGCTAACGCAGTTATCATACATCTTTCAGGAACTAAGATATTACAAAGAGAGAATTATTACAATAGGGACTCAGATTGATGAACCAGATGACATGCTTATTTTTTGGAAGAAATACACTCTTCCTGAATATTTGAAATACCTGTCTCGTTCTACCCTTTACGGTTCAAGAGAGGTTGCAGAAAAGCATATATTCCCTGTATCAGCCTTCTATTTTTCATATGTAAAGAAGGCAATTGCAAATCCGCAAATCTTTTTGGGAAAGACTGACGAGGACAAGAAGCTTCGCAAAAAAATTCTAGAAATTGTGCGTCGATACTATGATTGTCCTGATTTAGGAGAACTCATTGATGAATATGGGGAGGATGAAGCAAAGAAACGTTATCGCTCACCAAAGCAAATCTTTGAAGAGCACCAGGAAGATTTGCTAAACATGACGCAGGTTCCTCAAATTAGGCAAATGATTCTTGATGGGCCAATAAGAAATGCTAATGATATTATATTGAATGATATAAAAGATTTGTATGTTATATTGAATAAAGAAATACAAAAGATCTCATCTGATATCGCTTGTCATCGTCAAAAAACGATAGAACTATCAGAGGCAAATGATGCGATTGAACGTATATCTTCATTAGAAAGAGAAATCTCCGATAACAAAAAATACAACATAGAGCAAGCAAAGAGATTGAGCGATTTACTAGCTGGCTTAGAAAGTAGATCGCAAAGCGCATTAAACAAAATTAAAAGCTAATAATTATGGGATTCTGGAGTAATGTAGGCAGTTTTTTAAAATCCGCTGCTAAAGAGGTGGCTTCTGGTGTTGCTAAGGCAACTAAATATGTTGGCGAAAAACTAAAAGAAGCTGGCGAATGGGTTGATAAGACTATTAGTAATTTGGGCAAGAAGGAATCTGGTCCAACAATTAATACAAGTTTTACCTCTTCAACATCAAGTTCTTCTTCTAATTCTAGTTCCAGCTCTTCAAGTGCAAATGAGGAAAGAAAGAAGAAGGCGCGCGAGAGAGAGAACGAAGCTATTACCCAATATCAGAATGAGGTCGAACAACGTGCTAAATCACGTGAAAAAGCAGTTAAGGAGACCTATCTAAAAATATACAAAGAGTATATCGCAGATTTTGAAGAGGTACTTGATACTGATCTTATGGACGATATAAAATCATACGTTAAAAAGACATCTCATTCATTCATAAATACTCTTCGAGATGAAGTAAATACTAAGGTCAATTCTTCATATCAGCCTTGGAAACAGTTAATATCTAGCCATCCCTCTCCAAAACGTTTGCAGGATTATTGTGACAAAGTCTATACAGAAGCAGACAACAATCTTTTGGACTTACTCCAATCTGCAATAGAAGATACAAATAAGTTTATAAGCAAGTGTGTTATCAAATATAATGATGATAAGGCAAAAGCATTAAAGGAAATGAAAGATAGCTTAGTTAAACTTACTGCAGATGAGGAAACGAAGGCGCAGGAACTCAAGAAAATAGCAGAAGAACTAGCTGTGGCTCAATTTATTGCCAATGAAACATCCTTAGACACAGAATAATCACAAGATGGAAACTTTTATTTTAATATACATCATTCTGATTTCTATAGCAGGAGGCTATGGGGCTTGGTGGCTTTATAAAGCCATCAACTCTATAGCCGCAAAAATTAGCGACTTGCAAACAAATAAACATTCACGTTTGACTTCTTATTTGGAAAACGTAAAGGCTGCTGTTAGTACAAGCAAAGGAGAAATCACAACATCTATTCGCAATAGTGATAAATCGATAAAAGCCCATGTCACGTCGGAAAATAATGCCATTAAGCAAATGATAATGGCTCAATTTTCCAGTCAAACTATCAAGTTGGTAGAAGATGTGGAAATAAACCGTCATACTTTGTCAAATTTGGTAAGTATGGTGCAGAGCCTACAGTCTCAAACCAGTAAAGGCATCAAAGAAAACTCTAACAAGATAGGAGAACTTAATAGTTCTATTTCCTATGCTATCTCAGAAACAGCCAGCAGAACCAAAGAGTATATTCAACATTTGAGTTCTGAAGAACAGCAGCATAGCAAGGCCATTTTGGCTGGTATTGATATGGTATTTAGAAATGTATCGGAGTTTAATAAGGCTATAGAACGACACTTGAAACTCTTGGAGGAAACAGATGATAAGAACACGAAACGCTTAGATACATCTATCGCCACTCTTTCATCTTCGCTAAAACTCCATAAAGAGAATATCACTTCTATTTGCACACAGATACTCAATACAGAGAAAGAACTACATCAGAAGACCAAAAGCAGTTTCGACGTAATGAACGGTCAATTATCTAAGTATCTCTTGCAGCTAAAGCAAATAGACTCATTGTATGATAATCTACAGAAATTGTACACCAAACTACTTGGGGAAGAAGAGAAAATATCAAAACAAGAATCTTCTCTCGCTGCGATGGTTTCAAGACATTCACAGATTTTCGAAATTACTTCGGAAATGAATAATACCTCTAAAGAGATATTCGAATTTATGAAACTTTACTTGATACAATCAACTTTAGATAACTTCAAAAAATAACTAATATGGTAGACGATATTGATTACATTGATGATATAGATGTATCTGAAAACGATTTGGTGGATTATGAGTCCGAAGATACCGCTAATTTTGTAGAGACTTCTTTTGAGCAAGAAGATGTTAATCTACTGGAATCATCAACCAGCTTGTTAGGTTTAGATTATGACAGCATAAATTCAGCCGAGTCCTTTTTACATCATTATAGTGGTTCCTTAACTCTTGACGATGTTAATGCATCTATTCAAGGTGCGTCTGATTTTTTTAACATGGAGTCACCAATGATTGTGTCAGAAGGCTGGACAACAGGAGTGTTTAATCGAAATCTCACGACTGTTAATGATGATGTTCTCATTTTCAATCCCGACCAGTTGCAAAGTATGGGAATTACAGAGAAAGAAGGTTTGGATTTGGTAATGACCCATGAAAACACCCACAGAGCTTTGCAGGGGATGGAAACAGGATTTTCGGAGCATCAAGAAGAATTATGCTGTGATTATATGTCAGGGGTAAGGGCTGGCCTTAACTCAATGAATACTGAGCAAATGGTCAATTCATTGGCAAGTACTCCCGAAACGATAACTCATCCAGCAGGAGAATTACGTGTCGAAGCTATTCAAGAAGGACAAGAGTTTGCTTCAAAATTCTTGGCAGAGAATGGGTATGCGCCAACATTTGATGATTGTTTAGAACATTTCAAATCATCAGATGCTTTCTCACACACAGCAGACCCTCTTGCTCTGGTTCCTAATACAGGGAGCAGCAATGAAGACTTCCATGGTTATACTCAGGCTGATGTAGAATGGTATGAGCATCAGGCGCGTATTTCTTCTGGTTCTGAGCAAGCCCATTGGTTGAAAGAAGCAAAATGGGCAAGAGACCATATCCATAGTTTCGCCCCATCCGATACAGAAGGGATGGATACTCATGACGGAGAGATACATCAATTTCACGGTGGACAGTACGGCAATGCAACTGGAGATTACATTGACGACTCCCACCCAATTGATGGGAAATATGGCGAAATTAAGGGAATGTTCATTGATAATAGGGCAACTCAGTTAAAGTATGCACAAGAAGCCAAAGAAAATGCTGAATGGCACGACAAAAGAGTAGACGATGCTATAGCACGTGGTGATATGGCAGCTGCCAGAGACCATGCAGCTCGCGCCGCATCTTACAGAAAGGCGCAGCAGGACGCTATCGCAGCATCGAAGAAATGTACCAAATAATTTTAAGGCATGGCAATAAACAGTATTATCAATTATCAGGAACTTTGGGACAGAATTAAAGATTATGCCTATAATGTTGGACGTGTGGCAGTGCGCCCTGTGCTTTTACTCTACTTCGTTTTGCGTAGTGAAGAAACACCGTGGAAGGACAAACTGACCATCTTCGGAGCGTTGGCTTATCTGGTGTTCCCCGTGGATTTGCTTGATGCCAAGCGTTTGCCCATCATAGGATGGCTGGATGAAATAACGTCGCTGGCTGTCGCTATCCAACGAATGAGTAAGTACATCACACCTGAAATGGAAGCAAAGGTTGACGGCATCCTCGACCAGTGGTTCCCCGTGTATGCAGAGTTTGAGAAAGTGACTGTATAGGTAGAAGTCTATAGATACCATGCAAATCCGTAGAACTGAAGTCGCAGTTTTGCGGATTTTTTTTGTCGTAATGATAGGACGAAAGAAAATGGACACTCCATAATGGTAGTATAAGCGACAAATGAATATGAATATGGTACAGTCATTTATAGAAAAATTGAACATATACCGCATCGTAGTTCTGACAATCTTGATGTGCAGTAGTGTTGCAGCAGATGCACAGAGTGATTACTATATGCAACAAGCAAGGTCATACCAGCGTGAAGTAGAGTATTACACAAAGCAAGCACAAGGTTATGACAAAGAGGCTGAATACTACAACCGACAAGCACAAGGTTATCTTCGTGAGGCAGAGTGTTATTCGAAACGGAAGAAATATGACCAAGTAAAAAGTTATCAACGTAGAGCCAAAGATGCAACGGAACGAGCTGAGTCATACAAAAGAAAGGCTGATGATGCGAGAGATAAGGCTAAATCTTACATGAAAAAAGCAGAAGACTCTTTACAGAAGGCAAAGAGGAAATGACTCATAACTTTATTGCACTTTCATTTATGCGACATGAAAGCTCCCGAAGAAAATGAATGATAATATAAACATTGAACGATATGAAACAAGTATTTTTTCTATTTGCATGGGCTTTTAGCCTAACAACAACAGCACAAACTGCTGTGGTTGATTCTATTGATGTGCCTGGTATTGACAATATTGAGGTCGTCGATACAATTGACTGCTCTCAGCTAGAAACACCATCCATTCCCCAAATTCCATTCGGGGAACTGGACAGTTTGACGATGAGTAGTCTTGATGACCGTTATGTTGTGGTCTATAAGGACGGTAAGTGCGGCATCTATGATTTGCTGAAGGAAGAGAATGTGACGCGCATCGAATACAGCTATCTCAGATTCTCATTCCGTAAGGAGATGGAAGGAGAATACTATATCTACTTCTTCTGGGAAGAAGAAACGACTCAGGGTGTTATTGGTATCGCGGAAGTGAATAATCAGTTTATTTCGATAGCCATGCCAAAGAAAGACGAAGATAATACCGAGTAACGATAGATTTGAAAACAAAACAACATCTATACGATAAACGATAAATAATTATAGCAATGGAAAGAACAACGATTATCAATTACTCAGCCTTATTTGAAAGAATTGGCGAGTATGCAAGAAAAACCGGAAGAGTGACAACACGCCCCGTATTACTTCTCTTCTATGTGATGAAAAGTAAGGACACTCCTTGGAAGGACAAAATGCTGATACTATCCACTCTGTCGTATCTGGTACTACCGATAGACATATTGGATGCGAAGAGATTACCAATAATTGGATGGTTTGATGAGATAGCTTCATTATCCGTCACTTACCAAAAAGTATGCAAGAATATCACCCCAGAGATAGAAGCCAAGGTGGATAATATTCTCGACAAATGGTTTCCAGACTATGTAAAATACATAGAATTACCAGCATCATAGGTTAAACAATAAAATAAAGAAGATATATGAAAAGAGTTTCAGCAAAAATGTTCTTCACAGTTTTGTGGAAAGGTCTGTGCCAGGCATTAGGATGGTTCTTCGGACTGTTCGGGTACAAGAGAGATGGCAAGTTTGCCAAGTGTGTATGGGGACTGTTTGCCACGAGTGCGGCTGTCATCGTCGGTATCTTTGCCATTGCATTGGTATGTGTGGTAGGCGAAGGGTTGTATGACAAGTACCGCTGTCGGTATCATGCGTGTGATGAGCCTGACTGTTACGAGAACACCTTTATCAGTCGGGACATTTACTTCCACAACCATGATGATGGGAAGGGATATATCTACAACATCCGCACTGGTGAGAAATACCTGAAGCATGTGGCATGGATTGCCAAACCGACAGACAAGGACTCACTCATCTGCTTCAGCGATGGCAAGAAACGTGGTTACTTCAGTAAGAACACGGGCAAAGTAGTGATAGAACCGAAATATAGTCACGCTTGGATATTCTCCGATGGACTGGCCAGCGTTGAGGAAAATGGTTACATCAAGTTCATTGACGCAACAGGAAAGGTAGTCATCGACAAGAAGATGGCATACATTCCAAATATGGAGGGCTACGTGTTTCACGGTGGGTACTGTGTAGTAGATACAGATGACGGTGAGCAGTGTGGCCTGATGGATAAGAAGGGGAATATAGTGCTGCCGTTGGAGTATAGTTCTATCCATCCCACCAATGACTTCAATTATTGGAGATTACAGAAAGGCGAAGAGATGGCTGTCCTTGACAGTAGCCTTAAACCTATCCTGCCATTGTCGGAATGTTCCATCTATATCGGTGACGGAACTATTGACGTGACAATGCCTGACCATACGATGCGTAAGTATGACATGGGAGGAACACTCGTCAACGACTTCTATATTACAAGTGTCCGCATGTTGGAGTACGAGAAGGAGGAAATTATATATCGAGACAATGTGGTTAACAAGGTTGATGATGAATTAACTGAAATCCTTGAAGAATCTTATCATCCACATGCAACAGCACGATTGAGAGCATACGTTGCTGGTGATGGTTACGAAGGACTGATGACAGCTGACGGTCGCAAAGTAACGATGCCTCTGTATTGGGAAATCGAGGCTCTTGACCATGACCTGTACCTCTGTGCTTCAAAGAATGGTGACAAGGTGATTGTTAATGGCAAAGGAGAGATCGTAAAGTAGTTATGAGTTTTTGGACGAGCCAAGCGGCAAAGCCGAGCGGAGAGTATAGAGCTTGTGTCGTCAAATGAGGGTTGGCTTGTGATGGAGAGTCTATGATCTTGATAAAAATGATGCTCTGACGTGAATTTTACACAAGAAAGTTTGGCTAATTGAAATAAAAGTCTTACTTTTGTGTAGAATTTACACAAGAAAGAATATCATGGATGAATTAAAGTACCATTACAAGTACCCACACCCGAGTATCACGACTGATTGCGTGATATTCGGGTTTGACGGAACAAAATTGAAAGTGTTACTCGTAGAGCGAGGTATTGAACCATACAAGGGACGTTGGGCATTTCCCGGAGGATTCCTGAAGATGGATGAGTCAGCAGAGACTGGAGCATTGAGAGAGTTGCAAGAAGAAACAGGATTGGAAGGTGCATACATCAAGCAGTTTCATGCTTTCTCAGACCCTAACCGAGACCCAAGGGAGAGAGTGGTGACAATCGCCTATTACGCTTTGGTGAGGATGCAAGAAGTTAAAGGCGGTGACGATGCTGCCAAGGCAGAGTGGTTTGCATTGGACAAAGTGCCGTCATTGGCCTTTGACCACGACCTTATTCTACGGGTGGCACTGAAGGAACTCCGCAAACAGATTCACTTCGAGCCAATAGGGTTTGAGCTGCTGCCAGAGAAGTTCACCATCAAGGAACTACAGCTACTCTATGAAGCCATCCTCGATGTGAAGTTTGACAGGCGCAACTTCTATAATAAGATGAAGCACCTAGAAATCCTGACGCAGTTGGACGAAACGGTCTTCAACTCCCCCAAGAAGGAGGCGTACCTGTTCAAGTTCAACCCTGAGAAATACAACGAGTTGAAGCAAAAAGGATTTAGGTTGGAGTTCTAAAAGAAACGAATATGAGAACAGTATCAAGAAACAACCCCATTGCCACAGTCATCAGAAACTATACGAATAAGAAGAGTGGCAAAGTGACTGACGCTCGTAATGAGATTCAGCGGCGTTTTTTCGGTCTTGACTGGAAAGACCAGAAGAGGATTATGGCAGCCTTTCTTGATTCGGGTATCTCCGATAGAGACTGGGCTTATTCCCGACTCCTTGATTTGTGGGATGCCTCCTTTGAGCCGCAGGTGCAGGTACTTTGGGAGGCCTACCACGAAGAGAAATGTTCATGGGTCATCATCAGGCATTTTCCGAAGGAATATCTCAAGGAGCATATCGACCTATTCCATGAAGGCCGGGATTATTACTTCATCTGTCGAAGGCTGGCAGAGGATAGCGACTTTGTGATAGACAAAAGCAAGTTGAGCAAGACGGACTACCTGATGGCATTGTCACATGCAGAAAGACATATTGATGATGACGAGGCAACAGATACCTTGTATGAAATCGTACGAGATATTGCATTCCACTGGAACCCTTCCATGGAGTTGTCGAGAGACTACATGCCCCATCGACGTGAGATGATGGCGGCATCTGACTTCGCCAATGTGTCCATCGCCCTGTATTATTTGGAGAAGATGGGCAATGACGATGTGTTAACAGCGTTTCGGACATGGGACAGCAAAGTCCAGGATGTTGTCCGTGACAGCGAAAAATACAAAGCACTCAGCAACAAGTCCATATCGGACTATGACTACAAGGACGAACTTGCCATCATTGTCCAAAAGCATCTCTACTATGCTCTTCCCAAGAAGTACAAGACAATGACCGATGAAGAATATGACAAGAGATCGGTGGTGAACGAAGAAAGTGCATGGATGAACAGGTCGGAAGCGTTTGTTGCAGAGATAACCCAAATTGTGACATCGACTGATGAGACAGAAGATTATTTCCCATTCTAATAAAAGCAAGAACCATGAGCATATACGATAAAATCAGCAAACTGTTGGGAAGTGAGAGTGAAGCAGAAAAACTCTACAAAGTCCTAAATACCGATGAATACAAGGAGCGTCCTTATGAGTATTCAGACCTCGGTGAGGGTATGGCAGTGATAGGTGAAACGATGTGGGGATGGTGGAAGCATCGCTTTCTCATCAACCACAACACCAAGTGTGCATACGAGTTCATGAACAAAGACCAAAAACTTGTGACAGTCACCGAGGATGACATTGATTGGGAGTCGCTGAAGAATTTGTCTGAAGATGCCATAGGCAGGGCAAGGGCACTCTCTTTTCATTTCCCTTCATTCATACGGGGTTTTAAGAACGGAGTGGCAGAAGTCAGCTGGCAGATCAATCCAGATGGCCGCTATTACATGGACGAAGACGGTTATGGGATGACCGACGATGAAGAAATAGAAATCTATGGTTTCATAGACCAGAATGCCAAGGTCGTGGTCAAGTTCAAGAACATCAATGAGCATTATGGCGAATTAGACAAAATGCGTAAAGAGGCTGAGAACATTGTAAAATCAAGACAATAGAAGATTATGAATAACAGAGAATATACACCCGAAAGAATAACTGAGCTAAAACCGAATGAGATATTTGTGTTTGGCAGCAACCTTGCTGGTGCACATGGCGGTGGTGCTGCACGGCTTGCCTATAATCGCTTTGGTGCAATATGGGGACAGGGCGTTGGACTTCAAGGTCAGAGTTATGCCATTCCAACCATGCAGGGCGGTGTTGAAACCATCAAACCATACGTGGATGAGTTCATCCGCTTTGCCAAACAGCATCCCAAGTTCAAGTTTCTTGTCACTCGTATTGGCTGTGGTATTGCTGCATTCACGCCGGAAGAGATTGCTCCACTGTTTAAGGATGCCATTGAAGTGAAGAATGTCATCCTACCCGAAGATTTCGTGGAAGTTCTGTCAAGAACACAGTACTACGAATGTTCTTCAATAATCAAATGGGACTCCAAAAAGGACTTCCTTGAAAGATATCGGGCCTTGATGAAACGAGTAAAAGGCGGGGATTCAACAGCATACTATCAAGTGAAGGAATTACGAGCCAAGGAGTTCCACAACACGGTGGAGATTGTGAATCAAGGGCATTATGAGTCAGAAAGTGGAGTTGAATATATATTCCCAGATGACTCAGATATGATGTGCGATACGGTGTTCTATGAATGTGAGATTCCCCTGAGTGATATTCCGCAATGTGTTGAACAAACAATCGTAGAAGTACAAAACATCGACTGCCTGTATGTTGGAGTTCAATTGAAGAAGCAAGGCTATAATCCTGCTGTGTTGAATATGGCCAGCAGGCGTAATCCTGGTGGTGGCGTGACAACTGGTGCCGGGGCACAGGAAGAGACACTGTTCCGAAGGACGAATCTGTTCCGTTCTCTCTATCAGTTTGCTCCATACGCAGAGCAATATGGCATTAAGCCCTCACATCAACAATATCCGCTCGACAGGAACTTTGGTGGTATTTACACTCCTAATGTTATCTACTTCAGGGAAAGTGAACAAAAGGGTTATGCCTTGTTGGAGAAGCCTGTCAGTCTTTCGTTTATCACGGTGGCTGGTATGAACCGTCCAGGCTTAACGACAGGTGGAATGATTGCCAACCATCATGTGGAACCTATCAAGAACAAGATACGTACCATTTTCAGAATAGGATTGATTCATGGTCATGACTCTTTGGTGCTTGGTGCATTGGGGTGTGGAGCATTCCGTAATCCACCCCGTCATGTAGCCCGCCTGTTCCACGAAGTGATGGATGAACCTGAGTTCAAGGATAGGTACCGTCGTATTATATTTGCCATTCTTGATGACCACAATGCTCATCAGAAGCACAATCCTGTTGGTAACTTTAGACCATTTGCAGAAGAATTTGACCAAACGGACAACAAGGAATCCTTATCAGTAGATACAGTAAAGGTTCTATCAGAAAAGAGTCTAAATCGTATGGAGAACAGACAAGAATCTTCATTAAAAGTAAACGACAATGTCTCAGATGGTCATATATTGCATCAGGAAAGATTTGGGAAAGGTCTCGTATGGAGGCTATATTCTAACGGCTTATTAGAGATTTCAGGCTATGGACGTATGCCTGACTATATTAACCATTGGCTTTCATATACAGGTGAAGGTCAAGCACCTTGGGTCGGATGTGATAGGTATGGAGTTATGCCAAACAAATTGAGGATTAGTGAGGGGATTACTTATATTGGGGAAAATGCTTTTGAAAGTTTTGGATGTCTGAAGGAAATCGTACTTCCTCAAAGTCTTCAAAAAATTGGGAAAGAGGCTTTTTTTGACTGTTTCCATGTTGAAAAAATTAATTTGCCACATCACATGAATATTGATTATTTTGGCTTAGCAGAGCTACCTTTATACTATAATAAGGATTTTGAAATTATTGGGGATAAACTTGTGCAAAGGAAGGTTTAGAGTTAAAAATAGCGAAGGAATGATGTAGTTCGATAGAAACTTGATTACTTTCCACTCTCTTATAACATAAAAGGTAAAGCAGTATGAATGAAGAATCTGAAAAAGAAAACTATGAAGCCGTCGACTCTGGATGTCATCAAAGCCATGAGGCGTGGAGGGCGTGAGTCAGAAATGGAACTGCTTGGTCCAGGCTTCCATTCTCGCACCAAAATCCACAAGTCGGATAAGGTTTATACTCGGAAGAAGAAACATAAAGGAGGTTGGTAAGATGCTTGACATAGAAAGAATCATACAGACAAGAATACCCGACATAGCCCCTGTATATGGCGGTGTGAGAGGTCGTACCATATCGTCGCACAAGCAAGCATACGCTTGGAAGACTGTCGTAGTTGCAGGACTTAAACAAGTAATAGATCTGAGGAAGGACTATTCTGCCGATAGGTATCCAGAGCTATGCCGCCAGTATGGAGTGGATTACTTTCACTACCCCATTGACAACGACCGTGAGACCATTGCCAAGATGGTGAAACTGTTCCCCGCTTTCTGTGAAAAGATTGACAACGGTGATTTCTATATCGCCTGTGCCATGGGGCTTCACAGAACTGACATCGCACTATGCACCTATTGGGTGTTCTCTGCCGCCAATAAGGGTATCGCTCCACCACCCATTAGGGGTTACAGACAGGAGGATGGTCACAACACCAACAAAATTATGCGTGTGCTCAATGCCTTCTATCAGCATAAGACAGAAATGGATGGCAAAGAACCAATGCCTATTGAAGTGTTCAAGGAACGTAAGAAAATGATTAACGAATTGAGTAAGAGACAAAACAATGTTTAGGAGATTATATATAAAGTGGTTAGTGTGGCGGGGCAAGGCTGTAGATGTATGGTCAAAGAGTGATTATCCTGCTGATGTGCTTTCCAACCTGTGCAGCAACGGATTCCGTTTTGACGGCATGGTGTGCGGCAGCATGGAGGGATTTCTTCAGTCGTTAAAGCAAAAGGATAAGGACAAACAGAGGCAGATATGCTCCATGAAGGGCAAGAATGCCAAGAAGATGACTTCTACAGGTTGGCAGACAGACCAAATAGTATGGTGGAAGGGTGTCACTATAGACAGACAATCTGAAGAATATGGGCAACTTGTCCGTCGGGCATATCAGGCAATGTTTGAACAGAATGAGCGGTTCCGTACTGCCTTGATGTCAACAAGAGGGCAGAAACTTTTCCATTCTCGTGGTGAAAGCAATCCGTTCAAAACCATCTTGACAGAAAACGAACTTTGTCAGATACTCACAGAGATGCGTGACAACTATGATAAGCGAGACAAGGGCATAGAACGCAAGAAGCGTGTGTTCGTAGATATGGACAATGTTTTGGTGGATTTTGAGTCAGGCTTGGCTCAGGTCAGTGAAGAGGTGAAGTAAAAATATGAAGGACGCTTGGATGAAATCCCCGGACTATTCGGACTGATGAAGCCCATGCCTGGAGCCATCGATGCCATGCACGAGTTGCAGAAGCACTACGACATGTTTATCCTCTCCACAGCACCTTGGAAGAACCCCTCTGCTTGGTCAGACAAGGTGACATGGGTGACGAAGTATCTGGATGATGTATTCCACAAGCGAATGGTTATCACCCATCGAAAGGACTTGTGTCAAGGCGATTACCTGATAGATGACCGAGGCAAGAACGGGACGAGTGAGTTCGCTGGTGAATGGATAGAGTTCGGTTCGGAGAAGTTCCCTGATTGGAACAGTGTGTTAGTATATCTAATGAATGTAGAACAATAAACTTCAATAATATGGCTAAATTGTATTCGACAGAAAGCAAAGTAGGATTGGAAAAGAATAATGGGGAAAGACTAACTGAGCCTCTATTTGACAAAATAGAGCCGATGTATGAAGGTGCCCCATTGTATGTAGGCTATATAGGACAACATCCTTATATTATCAGAGAGGACGATGGAATCGTTGTTGATGTTTTCCAAATGAAAGACATTGAAGGAAAAAGTGCTGGCGAAGAAGTGATGAACTGGGTTCTTCCTGGTTTGCAGCTCTTTTATAGAGATACTGATACCCCAATAAACATTCAGGAGTCATTTCATGTCGGCGATGTAATTCGAGCCGGTTTCTTTATAGACATGAGTCCTTATGCCGGAAAACCGATGCATCGTTATCGGTATATCATAGCATCATCGCATGCAGCATCTTTGGTTATGCCTGGAGATCGATACCCGTTGCATGTCCTGCACTATAATTCATATCTGAAGGTGATGGACATTTATGTCAAGAATGGTGTTACACAGATTTTCTTATTACACGTTCCAGCTAAAGCGATTTTTTCTCCTTGGATAGGGAGTCAACTGAACATCTCCTTCAATGGTGAACAGACGGTGGTGGATATAGCACGACAAAGCCTTGATACAAAAATGGAATTACCACCTCGCGAATTACTGGAAGAGGAAGAATGGCTTGACAGGACTTCTTTGCATGTTGGTGTAGATGAGGAGGGGAAGCCCCATTCTCTGTTTCCCAAATTAGGAGTTCAAAGCAATGTCGCCTCAATGGGCAAGGCCGTTAGGAAAATGGCAAATGACACAGATCCGATCAATCTTATACTGGAAGATATGGTGGATTAGATTATAATGACTATCAAATACAATAAAGATGAATACATTACAAGACAGAATACGAGGTTCGCTGATTGGTGGTGCCATCGGTGACGCATTGGGTTATCCCGTAGAGTTCATCTACTCGTTTGGAGAGATCCAGAAACGATATGGAGAGTGTGGTATCACTCGCTTGGACACAAAGCAGTACTGGTTGGAAGAAGATGAGCAAGCAGGAAAGGCAGTTGTCTCTGATGACACGCAGATGACACTCTTCACAGCCAATGGTCTCTTGAATGCTAAGAAGCAAGGCATATCACCAAAGTATGGTATCTGTAGAGCCTATATCGAGTGGTATCTGACACAAATCGGGAAGAAATCAACAAAGTACAGAGATTGCTGGCTAAGTGATGTGCCAGAACTGAACCATCGACGTGCGCCAGGCAATACTTGTATGACCTCATTAGATGACATCTATCGCGGCAAAGACCCTATGAACAACAGTAAAGGCTGCGGCGGTGTGATGCGTATTGCCCCAATTCCTCTATATGCGGCTGTCCAGGACAGGATGAGCATCGAGGAGGCAGACTTGCTGGCAGGTGAAGCAGCCGAGATTACCCATCAGCATCCGTTGGGATATATTTCTGCCGCTATGATGTCCCACGTCATCTATAGGCTGGCGCGTGATATTGAACCGACACCGGGAAGCATGAAACGCTACATCATTGAGGGTGTTGACATGATTCGCAAGCAGTATCAAACCTATCATAACGATGTAGAACGTATGGCAGAGTTGGTAGAACGAGCCATCTACCTACTCGACAACGGAAAGACAGACTTGGAGAATATCGGTCATTTGGGCGAGGGGTGGACAGGCGAAGAAGCGTTGGCTATTGCACTCTATTGTGCCTTGAAACATTTCGACAACTTCGAGGATGCTATGATTGCTGCCGTTAATCATGGTGGCGACAGTGACAGTACAGGAGCCGTGACAGGTAACATCCTTGGTGCAGCCATCGGTTACGAAGCCATTCCTCAATACTACAAGGATGACTTGGAGATGCACGATCTGATACTCCACATGGCAGATGACCTCTATAGAGGAGAAGTAACAAAGATGTAAAGATTTGATATGACAGTTATTCATGCCACAGACCCAACAACGCAAGTCCTCTCGCTTCTGTATCAGCAGCGAGAGGATGTAAAGCTGTGCATTACGGAGAGAAACACCTCTTCTGATGTGCAACGAGCCATCCGTGCCGATGATGTCATAATGATGCTGGGACATGGCAACGAATATGGTTTATTCTCGAAACCAGATAAGAACGGAGATTATAGGCGTTTCCTAATAGCCGACAGGCATGTTCAGTTTCTGCGAGACAAGACCTGCATAGGTATCTGGTGCTATGCCAACAAGTTTGCAGAAAAGTACAAACTTCATGGATTGTTCTCGGGCATGATCATTTCAGAATTGCAAGAAGCCATTGACTTGGGAGTTCCTACAACCAAGGATGAGATAGACACGGAAATGGAAAAGTTCACCATTCGGCTAAAGGACTGTATGGAAACATATGGAGTAGAACAGACACCAATACGGATGAAAGAGTTGGATGACGTGCAATCCCCATTGACAACGTTTAATTATGGCAATTTGTATTATTATGAATAGGGCAATCTATAAAAGTCTGATATTACTAGCCTGTACGATGCTTATAGCTTGTCAGGGAGGTAAGGGCAACGCTCCGTCAAAAGAGGCTGAGCCCAAGGAAATCGTTAAACAGAAATCAACTGTCCGAGAAATCAGTCTGTATCTCTATGATGATTTTCCTGCCAAGAAAGCACAGATGCTGGCTGATGCACTGAAAGAAGCCTATCCGTTCGTTTCTATACAGAAAGAGTCTTTGGTGCTGCCCAAGGAATACTACAACAAAGAGCGGAACCGCTACAGTGGAACAGGATTGTTGAAAGACCTAACCAGGCTTCGCAAAGGGAACGTTGTGCAGGGTTTGACAGATGAGGTCATCTTCAAAGCCAATGAACTTTCACCTACATACGGCATATTCGGTGTAAGCCCTGTAGGTGCATACGTGGCAGTCATATCATCCACTCGTCCATCAGGGAAACAGCACAGCGATGACCACCTGGTGAAGTTGATGATGCACGAGCTGGGGCATTCCTTCGGATTGAACCATTGCAGCAACCAGCATTGTTTTATGGTGGATGCTGAACATGGGAACAAGTTCTCTCAAACGCCATCCTTCTGTAATGAGTGCAAGGCATTCTTGAATAGCAAAGGGTGGGATATAAAATAGTAACGAGTATGAAGTTTATTCAATTTACAGAAAAAGGGCCTCGGATGAACAACGAGGACAGTCTCAATATCGTTGAAATTGTAGACAAGCGAACCTTGTTTGTAGTCTGTGACGGTATGGGTGGCCACTCCTGCGGTGAAGTTGCCAGCCAAACAGTCTGTGATGCTTTCTCGGAGTACTGGCAGCAGCACTCAGATGAGTCCGACTCTGAACAGAAGGTACAGGATGCGGCAAAGGTTGCGAGCAAGACATTGGACGAGAAATCTGGCTATTACCAAATGGGAACCACCCTCGTCATGTGCAGCATCGAAGGGAAGCGGGCAACCATTGCTCATGCAGGTGACAGTCGCTGCTATGTCATTGACATCAAGGGCAATGTCAAGTACCGAACCATTGATCACATCGAGTCCAGTTCCATCAGTTTACCCTACATCAACAGGGCATTCTTCACCCGTCATCCAGAAGACGCTGTCCCAGATGTTAAGACCGTGGAACTTCAGCCGCTTGACCGCATCCTCCTTTGCACGGACGGATTGTATAATGCTATTGACGATACAACACTGCTGCATACCTTGCAATGTGCCAAAGACGTGGAGCAGGTAGCGGAGAAATAGGGACTGTCTAACAACCAAGGTTAGTCAGTCTCTATTTTTATACACAAAATCAGAAGATTTAGGCTGCATTTGCCACTCCTGATCTAAGCTTTGGGTAAAATCTTAGATGAGGGTTTGTATAAAGCCGTTTCGGTGTTTGTGAAGACAAGAATTTATCACAGAAAGAGTATTTTGCCCATGCAAGGGCAAGTTTCCTCAGATTATGAGCAAGTGCTTTCAGCCCGAAGTCGATTTTCGCTCCGGTAAGCCCCTTGAGTCTGAGTCGTCTGAACTTGCCACATTCCTTGATTTGCCCGAACACTGCTTCCGGTTCGATCGGGCGGTTGCTCCTATGCTTGAGTCCTTGTTCGCTTGTAAGAAGCTCTCTTGCCCTGGCTTTATAATCGTCAAGTGTGTGGTTCACTTCTATCTGTCGGTCGCGTTTGGATTTATGACATTGCCCTCTTAACGGACAACCTTCGCACCTCTTGGCTCTGTAAACACTGACCGTCTGTTGGTAACCACTTGCAGTATAGCGTTTTTCCTGACGGATAAATTTCATTTTCTGTCCCATTGGGCAGACGAAGAAGTCGCCGTCGGGATTGTAAAAAAGGTTGGATACGCGGAACGGATCGTTGCGGTAGGCGCGTCGCTGCTCAACATGGAACATGTTGTATTTGACATACGGAGTCATGCCGTTGCTGAACATGTACTCGTAGTTCTCCTCCGAGCCGTAACCGCTGTCGGCAACGATTTCCTCACTTTGCATACCGTATCGGGTTTTGAACGATTCCAGATAGCTGATCATCGTGAGGGTATCGGTAGGACGCTGATAGATACCGAAGTTGGTTACAAACTGATTTTCAGTGGATATCTGCACATTATAACCGGGTTTAAGCTGACCGTTGAGCATAGCGTCCTCTTTCATGCGCATGAACGTGGCGTCCGGGTCGGTCTTGGAGTATGAGTTGCGTGAACCCATGGTTTCGAGCTGCTCCTTATATCGGTTCATCCTCGGCACGGCATCCGTCTCTATCTGTTTCAGGGCCTTGCGATCTTCCTTACTCAGGTTATCTGCATCAACCTTTTCCTTGATGCGTTCGACCCTTTCGGCAACATCCTCGGCTGTAAGTTCCTCGGCTGCGGGATTTTCAGGGTTCTCTATGGAGTGGTTCTGTTCTATCTGTCTGAGCAAAGCCTCGGTTTTCGCCTTGAGTCGGGCATCGTATTTCTCAACCGAACCACGCCACACAAACGTGTACTTGTTGGCAACCGATTCTATCTTAGTCCCGTCGACATACTGTACTTTCAACGATACAAAGCCTTCTTCCTGGAGTAGTTTGACCACTTGGGTAAACACTGCGTCAAAGCCCTCCTTCAACCGTTTGCCACGATAATAATTGATTGTGCGGAAGTCGGGACGCTTCATGCCTGAAAGCCACATAAAATAGATGTCCCTCTTGAGAAGTTCCTCGATACGACGCGAGGAGTATACATTGCTCAGATATGCGAAGACCAGCACCTTGAGCATCATCTTAGGATTAAAGGCACTGTTGCCTCCGCCCCGGTAGGTCGAAAGGATATCGCTGATGTCAAGACGGTCTATGACCGCATCAACAACCCTTACCATGTGGTTTTCGGGCACGAGTTCATCCAGTGATGGTGGAAGAAGTAGATTTTGTTTTCTATTGTCAGATTTTATTGCTAACTTTGCCATGTTATGCTATGATTTGCAGTTGTTTATTCGCAATACAAATATACTGAAAATCTATGGCATAACAAAGGCTTTCGCGCTGAATCTCAGCATGAAAGCCTTGTTTTTTTAGCCTGTTTAAACTATAAAAAGAGACTGTCCCAACTTGTTAGACAGTCCC